>Ga0187893_10004747_pt1 | contig 25433 bp, 23 predicted proteins | sample MA1701074metaG_FD_139574 | JGI IMG/M metagenome (GOLD analysis project Ga0187893, IMG submission 139574) | White microbial mat communities from a basaltic lava cave in the Kipuka Kanohina Cave System on the Island of Hawaii, USA - MA170107-4 metaG ... | reverse complement strand
GTAGTAGACGAGGAATCCGCCTCCGACGAGGAAGCCGACGCCGAGGATGATCAGGAGCAGCGGGTTCTGGAACATCTACCGGCCCCCGCCGCCGTTGGGGCTGTCCGAAGCGGTCGACGCGGTGCGCGCCTGCTCGACGCGGGCCGCGATGTCCCGCAACTCCGCCGACACACGGTTCCAGGTGATGTGCGAAATCACCGTGTAACCGACCAGCAGCAACACGAGAATGGCGGCCCATTGCTGCGCCATGGAGATCTTGCGGACGCCGCGGCCGGCGACCGTGACCGACGTCGCCTCAGGGAAGATCCGTCGCTCGTCTGCGTAGAGCAGCAGGGCGTCGCCACCGTACACGAACTCGTACAGGCGGCGGCGGTATTCGGCCAACGGCCGCTGCAAGCCGAACGGCCGGTACTTGCCCTTGAAGCCCGACGCGATCGTGAGCAGGTACACGCGCGCGAGGTCGCGAGTGCCCGCGGTTTGCGGGCCGTTCTTGAGCAGGCGATCGAGGCGCTTGAAGAACTCCACGTCGGAGGCCGCCGTCTTGAAGACCGTCAGCTCGAGGCGGTGCGCGCCCCACGCCGGCTGGCCGGGCCACTCGAGGTGCGTGAGCATCTCGTCCGCCAGCACGGCCATCGCGTACTGCGCTTCCGGATACAGTTCGTGCGCCTCGCCGCCCATCCAGGACGACTCGGCCAGCTGCAACTCGAGCATCTGCTGGAGCCGCATCGCGAGCGAGTTCGCGGATTGCTCCGGACTGAGATCCGCATCGTAGCTCGTGACGATGGCGGTGGCGAACCCGGCCGTGAACTCGGCTTTCTGGTTCTTGTAGACCACCACCTCGTTGTAGAAGGTGCGGAACTTCTGGACGAGGAAGTTCGGGTTGGCGCTCGGTGGCGGCGCCACGGCGGGCTCGACCTGCGTGACTTCCTTCGTCTTGCCGAACAGCTTCTGGAAGAAGCCGGGCTCGCGCGCGACTTCGGCGGTCTTCTCCGCGTCCTCGACCAGCGTCTCGTCGAGGGCAGCGAACTCGTCGGTGTCGCGCTCCTCCTCCGCCGCCTGCGCCACCTGCGCGATCTCCTCGGCGCTGACTTCCGCGGTCGGACGGGAATCGTCGGGCTGCGACGCCGCCATGTCGACTTCCATCGTCGAGCGGGAGTCGGCGTCACCCGGGCCGGCGTCCGGCTTCGGTGTATCGAAGTCGTAGACGGGCATGGCAGAGTACGACTGATCCAGCGCGCCAAGGTAGGCCGGCGCCACGGGCTCGACCGGCTCCGCCGGTGGCTCCGGCAACGCGGAGACGTCGATCGGAAGCGTGGCGTCGAGCTGCGCCGCGGCCTCAAGCGGGAGCGCGTCATCCACACTCGCGAAGGAATCCGCCGACGCCTGTTCCGGGACGTACTCGTTGCGCGCCGAATCGAACGCTGCGCCGGCAACCTCGATCGGCTCAGGCCCCGAGGCCATCGCCTCCGGAGCCGCCTCCGCGACGGGCTCGGCGGCGACCGGCTCCTCGTCTGCCTTGCCGAGGAGGCGCGCGAAGAAGCCACGCTTCTTCGGCAACGGCACGGGCACTTCATCGGCCGAAAGGCCCACGGTCGCGCCGAGATCCCCGTCGGCCGCCTGTGCCGGCTCAGGAAGGGTCGCTTCGGCGGGCTCATCCATCGGCAAGGCGTCGTCGAGCGCTGCGGCGTCGACTGCACTCGAGACGGCCTCGAGCTGCTCGACAGGTTCGGCCGATTCCTGCCCGGGAGTCGCATACGCCGAGTCGTCTGCGGCTTCCGCGACCTGCGGCTCTACTTCGGGCGCATCCTCGGCTGCCACCTCGATCGCAGGAGGTTCCGGCATCGCCGGTTTGGAACGACGGCTGAAGATCCGCGCAAAGAAGCCCTTCTTCTCGGGCTCCTCCACGTCGTCCAGGAGTGAGCGCGGCACGCCGGTCGAGAGACGCTCGTCGATCGGCGCGAACGCCACCTCGACCTCGGGCTCCCCGCCTGCGTGCACCTCGGGCTGCGCCTCGGCATGGGCGTCGAGCACCGCTGGCTCGTCCGCCGCGGGCTCATAGAGGAACGAGAGCGACTCTGCCTCTGCCGCGGGCTCCAACGGAATGGCCTCGGGCGTGAAGGAGTCGGTGCTGTCGGCCGCGGAATCGCTGCGTGACCAGAGGAATTTGAGATCCTCTTTTGCCTCGTCGGCGCCGGGCTCGGCCGGCGCGCCGGTGTACTCCACCGCCCGACCCGACACGACCTCATCGACGACCGGTACGTCGCCGGGAGTCGGTTCGGCTGACCACTCGAGGACGGGCTGCGCGTCCGGTGCATCGGTCTCGGCAACTACCTCCGGCGCCGACGCGCCTTGCACCTCCGCCGCCGGCTGCTCCTCGTCGAGTGGCTCGACGCCTTCGAGCGCGGGAGAATCCTTCCTGCCGAAGAGACCGCGGAGCTTTGCGCTCGCACGCTGCAGAAGCGACGGACCGGACTCCTCGCGATGCGCGGCATTCCACGCCGCGAACCGCCGGGACGGGCGCGATGCCTGCTCCCCCGGCTCGGCAGGTGGAGACAGAGAGCCTTCAGCCGGCGGCGGCGCGTCGCCCGGGGTCTCGAAGCCGTTCTCGGGGTCGCCAGTCACCGCAGTGGCCCATGACCATTTGCGGAGCGCTGTCGGCGCCTTGTCTTCATCGGCAAATCGGCGACTCCGGGTCGGTGAACAAATGTATACAAAAGCTCGGGCTTCACGCTCACGACGAAAACCCCCCGGTAGGTCGAATAATGTCCCCGGGGGCACCCTCCAAGCAAGCCTTTTTCACGCCTAAAGACGAGCCGGATGTCGTTTCAGCAACGCGATTTAACCCGGTTTGGCACGGTCCATGACGTCCGGCTGAAACCCGGTCAGGCGCCCTCGTACTTGAACGACACGGCGAGGCGGGCTCGGAACGCCTCCACTTTGCCGTCCTTGAGCGCCATATCCAGTTCCCTGACCTCGGCCACCCGCAGGTCGCGGAGGGTCTTGGACGCGCGACGCACGGCGGCCGCGGCCGCCTTTTCCCAGGATTCGCTGCTGGTGCCAACGATCTCGATGACCTTGTAGACGCTCTCCGCCATTGGGCGCTCCGGTGTGGGGTTCCCTATTCTACGTCCCATGACGAGACCCTCCAGCCACCCCGTGGCCGCCCTCATCGCGGCGCTTCCCTTGCTCGCCGGACCCGTGGCCGCGCAGCAGGTCATCCTGCTCGGCGTCGGGACACCCCGGCCTTCGCCGGACGTCCACGGCCCCGCCACGGCCGTCGTCGTCGGCGAACGCACGTTCCTGTTCGACGCGGGCGCCGGCGTCATGCACCAGATGGTGTCGGCCGGGCTCGGCATTCGCGGCCCGCACGCGCTGTTCCTCACACACCTCCACAGCGACCACACCGTGGGATTGCCGGACGTGATCTACACGTCGTGGGTCATGGAGCGGACAGCGCCGTTCAAGGTGTTCGGCCCGCCGGGCACGACGCGCCTGCTCGACAAGTTGTCGGAGGCGTACTCCGAGGACATCGCCATGCGCACCAACGGCCTGGAGAAGAACGTTCCGGACGCGTGGAGAGTGGACTCGAGGGACGTGCGGCCCGGCGTCGTTTACGACAGCGGCGGCGTGCGCGTCACCGCGATACGGGTGTCGCACGGTGAGTGGGAGTGGTCGTACGGCTATCGGATCGACGCGGGTGGTCGCGCGATCGTGATCTCGGGCGACACGCGGCCGAGCGACGCGCTGCTCCGGGCGGCAGCGGCGGCCGACGTGCTCGTGCACTCCGTGTATCCGGAGCCCGGCACCACCGCCAACCCGACGTCGCTGGGCCACACGTCGCCTGCGTACTTCCGCGCCTACCACACGTCGTCGGTCGAGCTCGGCCGTCTCGCTGCGGACGCGCAGCCGAAGCAACTCGTACTGACGCACATCGTGCGCGCGGGCGCTACGGATGCGGAGCTGATCGCGGGCGTCCGCGCCGGCGGGTTTCAGGGAACCGTAATCGTCGGGAAGGAACTGGCGCGTTACTGAGCGGCGGTCGCTTGACGCGGCCAGCCCGCCGCCGCAATGTCGAAGGACCGTGATGCCATCGGCGCAGGTGCTTCGCGTTCAGGTGTACGACACGCTCCTGGAGCGCGGGCTGCCGCCGACGTGTGCCGACCTTGCCGAGTTGTACGGGGAGCCGGTCGACGCGATCCGCGCGGCGCTGGGCGGCCTGAAGATCGGCAAGGCGATCCACATGCGGCCCGACGGCAGCGAGATCTGGATGGCAGGGCCGTTCAGCGCCGAGTCCACGCCGCACCGCATTACGGGCCACCGCACCGCATGGTGGGCCAACTGTGCGTGGGACGCGGTCGGTGTCGCCGTGATCGCCAACGAGACGGCGCGGGTCTCGACGACCTGTCCCGACTGCGAAGAGGATATCGACTTCGTCGCCGATCCGGCGCGGCCGCCCTCGTCGGACCTCGTGGCGCATTTTCTCGTGCCAGCGCGACACTGGTACGACGACCTCGGCTTCACCTGAGCGACCATTTCATTCTTCCGGTCGGAGGAACACGTGGACCGCTGGGTGGCGGGACAGATGCGGCCGAAAGGCGCGGTGACCTCGATGCGCACGCTCTGGGACCTGGCTCGCGCGTGGTACAGCGATCCGCGGAAGCCGGACTGGCGACCGCGAACGCGCGACGAGAATCAGGCCGTGTTGGCGTCCGTCGGGCTTACCGGCGCGTTCTGGGAACTGCCTACTTGAACGCCTTGCCGCCGGCGCGGTCGTCGACGATGAACCGGCCGGCGGCCGGCATCTTGACGCGAGGCAGCGTTCGCGCGGTCATCACTTCGTCGCGCCTGATGATGCCGTTTTCCGCCAGCAGGAAGGCGGTGACGCTGTACACGTCCGGCGCCGACAGTGACCCGGGCGTCGCGAACGGCATGGCGCGATTGATGTAGTCGTACAGGGTGGTGGCGTAGGGCCAGTAGTTGCCGATCGTCTTCACGAGCCTGGGATCGCTGGCGAAGCCGAAGTCCTTGGCGTCGGTGCCCACGAGGCGCACGGCGGCCGGCGTCCCTTCGCCCTTGGCGCCGTGGCACGACGCGCACTGCTGGGCGAACACGGCCGCGCCGCGCTCGTAGGTGCCGCGTCCGGGGGGCAGTCCCGCGCCACTCGGATTGGCGTCGATGTCCCACGCGCGAATCTCGGCCGGCGTCGCCGTCCTGCCGATCGTCCCGTAGCGGCGCGCCTGGCCCGGCGCCTGCGCCGCGTCCGAATCGGCGCAGGCGGCTGCAGCGACAAGACTCGCCGCCAGAAGAGGGAGCCGAAACGTCGGCGCGAGCGATACGGCGGAGCCGGGCACCCGAAGCCGTGTCATAGGGCCCCCGCGAACGTCACGGCGCCGCTGCGATCGACGTTCCAGGCGCGGATGTGGTTGTAGTGATAGTCCGTGCCTTTCCCGCGCGTGGACTCGAACAGCGCGCGGGTCGGCTGAACGTAGCCGGTCTCGTCGGTGGCGCGGCTCATGATCGCCGTCGAGCGGCCGTTCCAGTTCCACATGATGCTGAATCGCGTATGCGCCTTGGCCAGCACAGGGCCGTGCAACTCGGCTGCCTCCCACGTGGCGCCCGCATCCGTGCTGATCTCGACCCTCGTGATCCGCCCGCGGCCACTCCAGGCCACGCCCGAGATCTCGCGCCAGCCGCGGCTGATTCTCGCAGGCGTGGCCGGCGACGTGATGACCGACTTGGCGTCCATCACGAAGCTGAACTGGCGTGCCTTCCCGCCGAGAAGCGGGTCCGTGTACTTGGACGTTTCGTCCTTCGACATGTTCGGCTGGTCGACCAGCTCGATGCGGCGCAGCCATTTGACGCACGTGTTGCCCTCGAATCCGGGCAGGAACAGCCGAATCGGGTAGCCGTTCGACGGACGCAGGGGCTCGCCGTTGAATGCCCAGACAACCAGCGCGTCGTCCAGCGCTTTCTCCATCGGAATACTGCGCGACATCTTGGCCGCGTCGCTGCCCTCGGCGAAGAACCATTTCGCCGACGCGCGAACGCCGGTCTCGTTGAGCAGCACCTTGAGCGGGACGCCGGTCCACTCCCCGTTGCACGTGAGCCCGTCCACGTTCTGCGGGGTCATTTCCGGTTTCGGGTCGCGGTACGCGGCCCGCCCGTTGCCCGAGCATTCGAGGAAGTAGATACGCGAGACACTGGGGAACCGCCTCAGCTCGTCGACGTTGAACGCCATGGGGCGATCCACGAGGCCGTGAACCAGCAACTTGTGCCGGGCCGGATCGATTGCCGGAACTCCGGAGTGGTGGCGCTCGAACATCAGATCGTTCGGCGTCATGGTTCCGGTCAGCTTGTGCAAGGGCGTGAGCGATGAGCCCGCCTGCGCGCCGGTCGGCGTTCGCGCGGGCGTTTCGAACGGCGAGCGCGGACTCATCGCCGAGGTCGGCGCACCGGGCGCCGCGCTCGGGTCGGCGGGGACCTGGGGCGGCTGGGGTGGCGGCGCGGATGCCGCGGGCGCCTGCGCTTCGGTGGCGAGTCCGGGGACCAGTGCGGCGCCCGCAGTCGCGGCCGCCCCCGCGATGAGTTCCCGCCGCGAAAGGCGGGAGTCGGTGGCTGAGAGCTTCTTCATTTCCTTCGGACGCTCCGTGGTGCGGGGACCAGGGTTGCCGCGGCGTTGGCGCGCGGCAGGACCGGTGGCGGCAGGTAGGCGGCGCGACCCTTTGTCGCATAGGGAACATCGCCCGGCGCGCCGCCACCGGGCCAGTCGCCCTCCTTCCCGGGGGAGTCCGGGCGCGGCTTCGACGTGATATACGCCGCCACGTCGAAGGCTTCCTGTTGCGTCAGCGTCTTGCCGAGGCCGAGCGGCATGTTGTGCCAGATGAACGCTGCGGCGCGGCTCTGCCGCGCCATCGACGCACCGACGCTGAACGATTTCGGGCCCCAAAGCGCCGGCGTTCGCGGCCGGACCGTCGCGACGCCCTGCCCGTCCGGCATGTGGCACGCGGCGCACTTCGCGGCGTAGACCAGTTCACCGCGAGCATTGTCGCCCGGCCCGCTGATCGACAGCGCGGGCGTGCCGTTGGCGCCGGCGAGCTTGTGGCCGTCGCCAACCGGCACACCGAGTGACAACCACGTGATGTACGCCAGGATGTCCTGCATCTCACGGCTGTCGGTCGGCAATCGCGTGCCGGCGAGGCTGCGCGTGAAGCAGTAGTTCACGCGATCGGCCATCCCGACGACGGCGCCGCTCCGGTCCATGTACTTCGGGTAGCGCGCGTGGGCACCCGTGAGCGGCGAGGCATCGGGATTGCGCCCCGCGTTGAGGTGGCAGCTGGTGCAATTGATATTGCCCGGCGCGTGTGTCGGCAGGCTGTCAACTGTGTTCGTGACCAGCGCCAGTCCGCGACGGATCGATGCGCCGAGCGAGTCGTTCGGGATCTGCGAATCGGCGGGCGGCATCCACGACGCGAGCAGATCGCCCGCCGGCTTCCCGCCGCCTGCGCACGCAACCAGCGCGACCGCCAGCCCAGCAGCGCCGGCGATCGCGGCGAAACCGCGCGCGCCGCGTTCCGCGGCCGGCGTCCCGATCACGCGCGCGGGTCCCGTCAGCGCCCCAGGTATTTCCGCGCCACCGCCGGCTCCTCGCGTGTCGCATCCGCCTTGGCCATGACTTCGAGCAGGGTCGTGTACTGCGCGCGGGCGACATCGCGATTCCCCGCCCGCTCGGCGGCACGCGCCGCGCCCCACACGGCGCGGAACCGGCGCGGCTCGCGCGTCAGCGTCTGCTGGTACGCGGCGAGAGCCTCGCCGTAGCGGCCGACCTGGTAGAGCATGTCGCCTTCGAGTTCGCGTGCCGGAAGCAGCGGACCGGGCGTAACCGGGTGCTTCTCGACTGTCTCCTCGAGATCGGCGCCTTGGCGAGCCAGTCGCAGCGCCCCACTCGTGTCACCGCTGGCAAGCGCGACCCATCCGGCTGCCGCGAGGCGCTGCGACTCGACGACCGTCCCCCAATACGCGTCGTTGGCGCGGTCGAGCTGCGCCTTGGCGGCAGCCAGCGAGTCAACGTCGGCCTGCGCCCGGGCAGCGTTGCCCGACCGCGCCGCGCCGACGGCCCGCGAGAAGTACACGACGGCGCGAACCCACGGCTGGGTGCGGGCCGCCGGCATGCGCAGTTCAGCCGCTTCAGGCCAGGCGCTGCGCTCCACAGCGTAACGGGCGGCGATGGCGTGGTAGTTGTAGCCCATCTGTCCGGCGTAGAAACGATCGAGGTCGCGGGTCGCGCGATCCACGACGGCCTTGGCCTCGCGCTCGCGCCCCTGCTGCAGGTACGCATAGACCATGTAGTCCAACGGGTGCTCCGCGGAGTTCGAGTCGGGCTCAGCCCTCGCCGATCGCGCGTTGGTCTCGATGGATTCATCCCAGTGGCCGAGGCGCGTGAAGATGTGCGACGGCATGTGCAGCGCGTGCGGCGCGGCCGGCGCGATGCCGGCGTAGGCCCGGGCGGCCTTGGCGCCGCGCGCGGCCGTGGCCGGCGCGTCGTAGGCGTGAATGATGTAGTGCGCCAGCCCGGGGTGGTCCGGATTGGCGTCGAAGAGCGGCTGCATCAGATCTGCGGCTCGGAGCTGGTTCGCGAACGTCATGTCGGTCGGCGGTGCGTTGGCGACCACCGTGCGCGCGAAGAAGATCACCGCCTCCTTGTCCTCGGGATGCCGCTGACGGATGGCGTCAAACGCCCGTTCCTGCGCCTTCATGCGCGTGGCGTGATCGCGCGGGCCGCCGTCGTTGCCGTAGTAGGCGAGCGCGGCGTCGATGTACATCTGTTCGCGGTGGGACGCCGTCGTCCCGAGCTTGCGGGCCTGTTCCGCGAGCACCAGTCCTTGCTGGAGCCGCTCGGCGTTCGGGCTGATGCGCGTCATCGGGTTTCCCATGTAGGCGATCGCGCGGCCCCAGTACGCCATGGCGCAGGTCGAGTCCGTCTTGACGATGTCGCTGAACGCCATGTTGGCGGCGTCGAACCAGAAGGAGTGAAGCATGGCCACGGCGCGCTCGAACTTCGGCTGCGTAGCGGGCGCACACGATACGGCAAAGGACACGCGGCCGAGCCGGTCGGAATCGCCGGCCGGATGCTGGTGGTCCTGGGCGGCGGCGGGGATGGCCGCCATGACTGCTAGAGCGACGAAGGCTTGGCGCATACCCGAATCTGGGGAGGGCGGCCGGCGCGCACAACGCGCCGGACGCGTCGCTAGGCGCTCGCGACGCACTCCTTGATGATGGCGGCCCACACTTCCACGTGCCGCGGCTTGTTGAGGTCGGGGTCGACGACCGCGACCTGCAGGTCCGGGTCAGCGCGAAGCGCCGGCCAGCCCCAGAGCTTGGTGACGATGCCGGGCATGACCTGGCCGGCCGACACGGTGATGATCCTGCCGGTCGCGCGGATCACGAAGAACGGGCTCACCAGGTTGGTGCTCTTCTGGATGTTGGGCCGGTGGACCTTGTAGAACACGCCATCCGGATCCGTGAAGTGGATCGGCATGGACAGGCTGAGGTCGGCCCCGGAGCGCTTGATGTGTGCGCTCGCCAGTTCGTGAATCTGTTCGTCGGTCAGCATCGGACCGGGATTACGATACAGCGGTCAGCGAGCCGTCACCAGTCGCGGGTTCCTGGGATGCGCCCTGACGAAGTCGGCGATGTAGTCCATGATGTCGATGGTCGGCTTCCAGCCGAGGGCGCGCGCCTTGGCGAGGGGGTTCTTCGCCTCGGCCCGCCCGGGGTAACCGGCCACTGATTTCACCGGACCGCCGAACGCCCTGGCGATGTCGAGGATCGAGTGGGACCTGGTGACGCCGAGGGCGAACCCGTCGCCTCGTCCGCGCTGGGCGATGATCAGCAGGCCGCGCGCCAGGTCGCGAACGTGGGTGAACTTGCGCCGCTGCGTGCCGGGGCGAACAACCGTCAGTGGCTCACCGCGCAGGTACTGTTGCTCGAACTTGGCGATCACCGTCGCGTACTTGCCAACGCCTCGCTCGCGCGAGCCGAACGCGTTGTAGAAGTAGCAGATCGCGTAGGGCAGCTTGTACCAGCGGCCGTAGTCGTTGATCAGGTCGACGTTGGCCGCCTTGGAGTACGAGTACGGATTCTGGTGCCGGCCGTCGCCTTCGATGGCGAACTTCGTGCTCGACGCGGAATACACCAGCTTCCGCACTTTGCGCAGCCGGCAGAACTCCGCCACGGCCAGGGTACCGCGGATATTGAGGTCCCAGACGGCGGCCACGTCCTCGAACGACGGCGCGATGCGGGCGTACTCGCCGAGATGCAGCACCAGGTCCGGCGTTTCCGGAATCAGGCGCTCGATGTCCCTGGTGTGGCCATCGCGGTACTCGGCGCCGGCGATGTGATTGTCTGCTGAGCCGTTGAAATAGTTGTCGAGCGAGATGACGCGGTCCTTGCCGCGTGCCATGAGAAGCTCGATCACGTGCGAGCCGACGTGACCGGCGCCGCCGGTCACGAGGATGGTGCGCTTGGGCATGATGTGACCGATCGCCGGCTACCGCCTCGACAGACCGAGGTTTCGCTCGAAGAACGCCCAGACCAGGTTCCACGAGTCGACCTGCTCGGGAGAGTCGTCGCGCTCGAGCCCGCCCGCGGTGACACGGCGGTTGAACGTGTGCCCGCAGCCGCTCGTGGCTGTGTACGGCGGATCCACGTAGATCTTGGTCTCCGCCAGGTCGGGCTTGAGCGCGCGCAGCGTGTACACCATCTGCTGGTTCTCGCGGAAGAACACGTCGCAGTCATTCGTGGCGACGTGGACAAGGATCGGCACCTTGAGCCCTTCGGCGTGGAACACCGGCGAACGCTTGATGTACTCGTCGATGTTCTCGAACGGCAGGCCCTGAATGCCGGGCTGCGGCGCAAAGTTGGCGGCATAGCCGGGCGAGTGATCCGAGAGGCGGAAGATCAGGTTCGTCACCGGCACCATCGCCACACCGGCCTTGAAGGGATGCTCATAGCGGAACAGGATGTGCGAAACGATGAACCCGCCGTGGCTCCAGCCCATCGCTCCGAGCCGGTTCATGTCGACGTACGGGAGGGTCTTGAGGTAATCGACCGCTGAGAGCGCGTCATCCACCTCCTTGCCGCCGTAGTCGATGAGCTTGTAGTACTCCTCGCCGTAGCCGGTGCTGCCCCGGTAGTCGGGTGTGATGATCACGTAGCCCTTCTGCACGGCATCACGGACGAACGGGAACATGCCGATGCCCCAGTCGCCATGGACACCGCCGTGGATCCAGACGAGCGCCGGATGTCCCCCGGGCCGCTTCGTGATCGGCGAGAACACGTACGCCGGAATCTCGAGGCCGTCGACACGGCTCTTGTACGTCACCTTGCGGAACTCGTAGTTGCCGCGCGCCCGCGCGGCGTAGGCGCTGTCCGTACGCTTCTTGTTGGCCATCTGGGCGGCACAGTTGTTCCCGCAGCCGGGCAGGTCCCTGGGATCCTTGCTCACGTACAACTCGTGCGCGCGGGCGGTGTCGGTGATGACGGCGCGCCGGCGGCGCTGGCCCTGCTGTTGCGGCGCGGGCGGGTTCTGCGCGGCGGCGACCTCGGTCAACGCCAACGAGGCGAGCACGAGCGCCAGCACGAAACGAGAGCGATGACGGAACATGGACGAAGTTCCCGGGATTTGGACGCCGGAAGATAACGCGCACCGTTGCCCGCTACGAGGCGCGCGTGGCACATTCGGCGCATGCACTCACGCATGAATCGCCGCGAATTCCTCGCGACCGCCGGCGCGGCCTCTCTCGCCGCCGGCTGCCTGCGGGCCGCACGTCGCGCTGCCGCACCGGTACGACCCGTGCCGACTCCGGCGCAACTCCGGTGGCAGCGCGACGAACTGGCGCTGTTCCTCCACTTCGGCGTGAACACGTTCACGGACCGCGAGTGGGGCGACGGCAAGGAAGACCCCGCCCTCTTCAATCCCGGGCGCCTCGATGCCCGGCAGTGGGCGCGCGTCGCCAGCGTGTGCGGGTTCCGCGCCATGATCCTCACCGCCAAGCATCACGACGGGTTCTGCCTCTGGCCGTCGGCCACGACGCGGCACTCGGTGGGCCGCAGTCCGTGGCGCGCGGGACAGGGCGACGTCGTGCGCGAGTTCGTCGACGCGTGCCGCGCCGAGGGACTGCGGGCGGGACTCTACTTGTCGCCGTGGGATCGCAACCACCCGACCTACGGCGACTCCCCGAAATACATGGACGTGTACATCGAGCAGCTCACCGAGCTGTGCACGAAGTACGGACCGCTCGCCGAGGTGTGGTTCGACGGCGCCAATGGCGAGGGCCCCAACGGCAAGCGGCAAGTCTATGACTGGCCGCGCATCTGGGGCACCGTGCGCCGGCTGCAGCCCGACGCGGTGATGTTCTCCGACGCCGGCCCGGACGTCCGCTGGTGCGGCAACGAACGTGGCACTGCGGGCGATCCCAACTGGTCGATGATGCGACCGGACGCGGTTCCGCACCCCGGCGCCGACGGCCCGGGCATCATCGCGTCGCTTCAGAACGGCTACGCCGACGGCACCGTGTGGCGTCCCGCGGAGGTCGACGTCTCCATCCGGCCCGGCTGGTTCTACCATCCGGCGCAGGACGATCGCGTGCGCACGGTGGAGAACCTCGTGGACCTGTACTACACGTCCGTCGGCCGGAACTCCAAGCTGCTGCTCAACGTCCCGCCGACGCCGGAGGGACTCATCCACGCCACCGACGTCTCGCGGCTGTACGGCATGCGGGCGCGGCTGCGCGAGATGTTCCGCGTTGACCTGGCGCGCGGCGCGGTCGGCGCGCTGACCGCCACGGGTCCGCGCTCCGCGGCCTACGAGCTCGACTTGCGTGGCTCGGTGAACGCCGGAATCGCACGGCTCAGCGAACACATCGAGGCCGGACAGGTGGTGGCCCGTTACGCGCTCTCGGCGCTGGTCGGAGGCCAGTGGCGTGAACTGTCGCGCGGAACCACGATCGGCTATGCCAAGCTCGATCGCTTCCCGCCGGTGACGATGTCGCGCGTGCGGGTCACGATCGAGGAGGCGCTGGAACCGCCGGCCCACGTCGGCGTGTCGCTCTACGCCTGACGGGCTCGAGCTGGTCCACTAGCGGACGATGAGCTCGCCGCGCAGCCGGATATCCCTCGACGACGCGCCGACCATCACCCGGTACGCACCGGGCTCGGTGACCCAGCGCATGTCGTCGGACAGGAATCGGAGATCGGTGGCAGCGATCGGAATCGACACCTCGCGCTCTTCCCCGGGATTCAGGTGGATGCGGGTAAAGCCCATCAGCTCCATCACCGGGCGGGCGACGGACGCGAGCACGTCGTGCACGTAGAGCTGAACGACCTCATCACCGGCCCGCGTTCCTGAGTTCTTCACGCGCAGCCGGACGGTCGTGCGGCCGGTCGCAGTGATCTCGGCCGGGTCCATCCTGAGCGCGCTGTACTCGAAGGTCGTGTAGCTGAGGCCGTGGCCGAATGGAAAGAGGGGCTGTCCGGTCCCGTCCACATAGTCGTCGCCGCGCCCGGTCGGCTTGTGGTTGTAGACGAGCGGCAGTTGACCCTCGGACATCGGGAACGTGACCGGCAGCCTCCCGGCGGGGTTGGCGTCGCCCAGCAGGACGTCGGCGATGGCGTTGCCGCCCTCCTGTCCGGGGTACCACACGTGGACGACGGCGGCGACGCGATCGATCCAGCGCGACATGGTGACTGCGCTGCCGCCATAGAGAAGCACGATCACGGGCGTGCCGGTGGCGGCGACGCGCTGGATCAGTTCTTCCTGCGCGCCGGGCAGCGCCAGGCTGGATCGATCACGAAACTCGCCCTCCTCGTACCCGGTCGCGATGATCGCCACGTCGCTTTGGCGGGCCGCCTCCACTGCCTCCGCGATCGTGGAATCGACCCACGTCCGCCGGTCGTAGCCGACCAGGAACCGGATTCGTGCGTTCCCCGTCGTCTCGAAGTACTCCAGCCTGAAATCGTGCGGTCCCGGAGACAGCGCGACATCGCGGATCGTCGCGCGAAACGATTCGCGACGCCAATTGTCGATGACCAACGTGCCATCGATCCACAGCCGATATCCGTCGTTCGCCTCGACGCCGATCTTCCGCGTGCCAAGGGGCGGGGCGATGAGGCGGCCTGTCCAGCGCACCGAATACCAGTCGAACGGAACGCCGCGGCCCGGCGAGTTCAGCGTCCAACGGAAGTCGATGTTGGCATCGCTGCGAACGAACGCCGGCGCTCCCTCCAGCCGCGGATTGGCGAAGTACTCACCGCGCAGTGAATCGAAGGCTTCGCGTGACGCCGTGTACATCGACTGCTCGCCGCGGTTCGGCCCCCAGGCGACGCGAACGCGGTCGCTGCCGAGGCGCGCGACCAGCGCACTGGCAAGCGGAATGCCCGACGCATTGTCCATCGTGTAACCACCGAGGCGAACGTCGTGCCAGTAGCCGCCGGCCTGGCTGGCGGCCACCGCGTCGCTGCCGATGAGGGCAATCCGCGCAGGCGTCTTCAGCGGCAGGACGCCGGTGTTCCTGAGCAGGACGATCGCCGCCCGCTCCGCCTCGCGCGCCAGCGGCGCGTTGCGCATGTAGGAATCCCACGCCTTCGCCGAGTCGATGCTGACGAACGGATCCTCGAACAGGCCGAGTTGAAACTTGGCGCGCAGCACGCGGGCCACGGCGGCGTCGATGGCGCGTTGATCGATGCTGCCGCCGAGGAACGCGGAGAGGTAGGGGCGGTGTTCGCGCCATGCCGCCTGGAAGATCACGTCGAGCCCGCCTTCGATCGCGCGCTTGGTGGCCGTTGTCGTCGACGCTTCGGTGCGATGCAGCACGGTGGCACCGCCGACCGCGGACTGGTCGGAAATGATGAAACCGCCGAATCCCCAGTCGCGCTTGAGCGTGCCGTTCATCAGCGGACCGTTCTGCGATGCCGGCAGTCCATCAATGGAGTTGTACGACATCATGATGGAGCGCGCGCCGGCATCGCGAATCGCCGACTTGAACGCCGGGAAATGCAGCTCCTCGAGATGCCGCCTGCTCACGTCGATCGGATAGCTGTCGCGACCGCCCTCACCGACGTTCGCCACGAAGTGCTTGGGCGTCGTGACCACGCCCCGTCGCTCGAACTCGCGCACGAACGCCCGGCCCATGAGCGTCGACAGATACGGGTCCTCGCCGTAGGTCTCCTCGACCCTGCCCCAGCGCACGTCGGTCGCGATGTTCAGGACGGGTGAGAGCACCTGGCGAATGCCTCGCGCTCGCGCCTCCCGAGCCATGGTGCTCGCCACGCGCGACATGAGCGTGGTGTCGAACGAGGCCGCCAGCCCGATCGCGGCCGGGTACACCGCAGAGCCGTTCCGCATCAGCCCGTGCACGGCTTCCTCGAACGGGAGCATCGGAATGCCGAGCCGCGTGGAATCACGCAGGAACCGCTGCATGCGGTTCGTAGCCGCGGCGTCCTCGCTCGCGTTGCGTGAGCCGCGGAACTGGAGGCCGAAGACGCCCTTCGAGTAGTCCGTGCCGCTGTCGCCAATCGCGCCGTTCAGCATGAACATCTGCCAGAACTTCTCCTCTGGCGTCATGCGGCCCAGCAAGTCGCGCACCCTCGCGTCGACCGGCTGCCGCGGGTCCGTGTAGATGGTCGGCGTTTGCCCGCTCGCCGCGTCTGGCAGCACAGACAGCACAACACTGACGACCGTCACAACTGCGCTGATGACACCGAGACCGTGAAACCGTTTCGTCGAGTGTGTCCGTGTCATCAGGCTCTGCCGGAGTCGTCAGGTGGCGCTGCTGGGGTTCAGGGGCGCGGCGGTGCCGGTGGAATGACGGCCGGCGGCGGCACGCCGATTGATGCGGCCGGCGGCGCCACGCGGGTCCGGTTGTACTCGCGCCACGCGGCCGCGATCACCTGCTGGCGCGTGACCCACAACTGGGTCGGTACATCGAAGCGCGCCATCACGTTGTCGATCCAGTACGGCCGGTTCTCGTTCGCCCACGCGTCGCGATACAGCTGCTTGAGGTTGGCGTAGCCCTCGCGCATGTCCTGGATGCGCCCGTTGATGCTCGTGATGTCGCCGAAATTGCGGCCCGCCTCCTGGCGTCCTTCGCGCGTGGTGTCCGCCGCCGCAATGCGGGCGTACATCTGGGCGATCTCGTCCGCGAACTGGAAATGCGCCGCCAGCCAGTCGAGGCGCCGCGCACCCAGCTCGACGGCGGCGAGCGCGGCCGGCTCGCGCAGCGTCTGGCCGCTGCGCTTCGCCTGCGTGATCAGCACCAGCGCCGATTCCGCCAGCACGCGCACGTCCTTCGCGGCCGGCAGCATGCGCGGCATCAGCAGCTGGCCCTCGGTGCTCCAGGGATCCAGGTAGAACAGGAAAGTGCTGCCGTCGCCGATGCCCGCGTCGCGCAGCCGCGCGTGCGCCGCGCTCAGCTTGCGCTGCGCGTCGTCGATCCGGCCGGTGGTGTCGCCGTGGAAGACGCGGCCGAAACTGCGCTCGAACTCGGGAATGCTGCTCTCGCCCGGCTGCCACGAGGCCGCCGCGCCGAACAGCACGCCGTACCACGTCTGCTCGAACAGCGCGTCGCCGTCGTCATCCCAGGAGGTGTTGAGCGCGCCGGTCGCGCCCCAGCGCTGGCCGTCGCGGATGAAACCCTGGATGTTGCGCAGCGCCACGAAGTTGTTCGGGTAGACGCGGTTCCAGCTGTTGACGCCCGGCGCAACCCAGGTCTCCATGTTTACGTCGAGCCGGAACGGCGTGATGAGCCGCTCCCAGTTTGGGCCGAGCCCGTAGTCCCATGCGACCGCGATCATGTCCTGGGGCAGCGACTTCACCAGGTCGGGATGGTTCATGGCCACGTCGCCCCAGAAAAGCAGGCGCTTGCCGGTGTATCGCAGCGAGTCGGCGATCTCCTTGAGGAAACCCACGTACACCGGGCCGATGCCCTCGGCCTTCACGCGTTCCTGCGTCTGCCCGCGGCCGAGCTCGAAGGTTTCGTCCGCGCCGATGTGGATGAACCGACTCGGGAAGAGCGAGTCGATCTCGGCGAACACCTGCTTCATCACCGCGAGCGATCCCGGCTGGCCCGGCGCCAGCACGTGGCCGTGCGGCGTTTCCGCCAGCTCCGCGTAGATCTCCCACTTGAGCATGTGGTGCAGGTGGCCGAACGCCTCCTGTTCGGGAATCACGTCGATGTGGTAGCGCCTGGCGTAGGCGACCAGCTCGCGCACCTGCTCACGCGTCATCGCGCCGCCGGGCGGCGCGCTCAGTGGATGCGACATGTACTCGAGCGTGTGCTCGTAGTACGGCGAGTACACGTTGAGCTTGTAGGCGGCGAACGTGCGGATCTGCTTCTTCTGGTACTCGAGCGTCGGCAGCGGGCCGCGCGACAGGTCGTCGTGCAGGCCGCGATACCGCATCGCCGGCCAGTCGCGACCGTTGACGTGGTGCAGCATCGCCGTCGTGCCGTTGCCGTCCACCAGCTGCTTGACGGTCTGGGCGCCGTAGAACACGCCCTGCGCCGAGTCGGCGATGACCGCCAGGCGATTGGAATCCGCGATGATGACGTATCCCTCGGCGCCCAGCGTGTCGCTGAGGGTCACCCGGGCCCGGCGCAGCAGCGTCTTCGCGATTGCCGACGACGACCTCAGGAGCGACACGCGCGGAATGCGCGCCGGGACCGGCCTGGTGGCAACGATGCGGATGCCGCGCGCCTTCAGCTCGTCGCCAAGATCCGTCGCCGCGAACCGGTCGGCGTCGTTCGTGGCGCCGTCGATCGCCAGGCCGTTCGTCAGCGTGATCGCCCGAACCCAGGACAACTCCCGCGGCTTCGGCACGAGCCGCACACGATCCGCGTCCTGCGCGAGGCCGGCCCTGAGCGGGGCAAACATGAGCGGCGCGAACGCGCACGCGACCGCCGCAAGGGCTATTCTCGGGAGTCTCATGGCCACAAACTATGTGTTCCGCGCCGGCGTGTGGCCGGTCGCCACCAGCGCCCATGCGGCGCGCCGAACAGCATCCGTGTGGACCTGACGCTTCCCCACAAGCTGGGCCACTACACCCTGACGCGCCGCCTCGGCCAGGGCGGCATGGGCGTTGTCTACGCCGCGCGCGATGAGAAGCTCGGACGCGACGTTGCCGTGAAAATGATCGCCGGGTTGTCGGACGACGCCGCCGTCAAGCGGTTTTGGCGCGAGGCACGCGCGGCAGCGGCCGTCAGCCATCCCAACGTCTGCCAGGTCTACGACGTCGACGAGTCGCCGGACGGGATCTACCTCGCCATGGAGCTTCTGGTCGGCGAGGCACTCGACGCGAGGCTCGCGCGTTCCGCCTTGAGCCCGCGCGACGCCGTCGAGGTCGCGCTCCAGGTGCTCGCGGCGCTCTCGGCGCTACACGAGCGCGGGGTGGTCCATCGCGACGTGAAACCCTCGAATGTCTTCCTGACGGCGCACGGAGTGAAGCTGCTCGATTTCGGGCTCGCGCGCCCGGTATCCGAGTCCACCGTGCGCCTTGCGCCCTCGGATTCCTCGGACGGACAGATCACGACGCCCGGCATGATGGTCGGCACTCCGCGCTACATGTCACCCGAGCAACTCCAGGGACTGGTAGTGGACCAGCGCTCCGACCTGTACGCGCTCGGGACCGTGCTGTTCGAGATGCTGGCGGGGCGGCCGCCGTTCGTCGGCAACAACGTATTCGACCTGGCGCAGGCCATCCTCAAGGATCATCCGCCGGCGCTCCAGGGCCCCACCGCCGTCGTCGCCGTGGATCGCGTGATTCGCCGCGCGCTGGCAAAGAATCCCGCAGACCGCTTCCCGCTGGCCGAGGCGATGGCCGCCGAGTTGCGCAACGTCGCGCTCGACAGCGGGGGCGACTCCGTCGCCGCGGTGCGCACCCTGCTGCGCGTCGTGGTTCCGCCACTGCGGCTGCCACGCGAGGACGCAGACGCCGCGTTTCTTTCCTACGGGCTGGCCGAGGCGGTCTCGGGTTCGCTGGCCGCCCTGCGCGACATCGTCGTGCGGTCGCCGGCGCTGGCGGCCAAGTGGAACGCCGCGGACAGCGATCCGCGCCAGCTGGCCCATGAGGCCGACGTCGACATCGTGGTCAGCGGCTCGCTCTCGCGCATGGGCGACCAGTTGCGAGCCACGCTTCAGGTCATCGAAGCCGGCACCGGCACGGTGCTGGGCGCCACTACCATCCGGGGCGAGATGAAGGAGATCTTCGCGTTCGAGGACGAACTGACGAGGGGCGTGATCGGGTTGCTGACGCCGCTGCGCGCCGACTCGGGGAAAACGCCGGCGGTGAAGCGCGACGTACCCGCCACGGCGCGCGCGTTCGAACTGTTCCTGCGCGGCCTTGAACTGGCGCGGACGCTGGCGCAGGCGCCTGAGGCGCGCGTGTGCTTCGCGCAGGCCCTCGAGGAGGATCCGGCGTTTGCGCCGGCATGGGCATGGATCGGCCGGTGCCATCGCGTCATCGGCAAGTACATATCCGACTACAAGGAGAACGACCGCCGCGCAGAGGACGCCTTCCGGCGTGCCTTGGCACTGTCGCCGGAACTGCCCGTGGCGCACCGGTTCTTTACGCACTGGGAGTCCGAACATGGCAAGGCGGACGCTGCGATCGCCCGGCTGCTGCAGCACGCCAGGAACAACCGGAACGACGCGCACCTGTTCGCTGCGCTGACCCACGCGTGCCGCTACGCCGGCCTTCTCGGTGCGTCACTGGCCGCCCACGACGAGGCACGCAGGCTCGACCCGACCGTGCAAACGAGCGCCGAGTATACCGTGATGATGCTCGGTGACGCGCAGCGCCTCGCTGCCAGCGCCGACGCGCGTGACATCCAGTTCGCGCAGCACTACCTCCGGATGTACTCCGGTCGCCTGGAGGAGATGAAGGATGGCGTCGCCACCCTCTTGCCCGATCACATGCCGCCCGGGTATCGGGGGATGCTCGAGGCGATCAAGGCGGTCGAGTCCAACCCCGGCGGGGTGATCACGGCCATGGACGAAGCGATGTCAATCGGAGCCAACAACGACCCCGAGGCCGTGTTTCTCCTCGGCATGACCTGTGCGCTGCTGGCCGCGCCAGACCGCGCCGTTCGACTCATCGACGAATCCGTCGCCAGCGGCTACACGCCGGTCCGCGCCATGGAGCAGGCTCCGGTCTTTGCGCCCTTGCGCCGGCTCGCGGACTTCACCGCGGCCCTGGAGCGCGCCCGACAGCGTCAGCGCATCGCACTCGCGATCCTGGAACGCGGTGACGGCCTCTCGCTTCTCGGAATCAGCGCCGAGCAAGCCCTCTGAGGCTTTCCTGCCAACGGGGATTTCCGCATAATAGGGCGTCTCCAACCGACGCTGGTTGTCATGAAAAGGCTCGTGTGGGCGCTGCTCGCCGGCATCATCGTTGGCTACTGGCTGGGCTACTTCGACGCCTATCGCGGCGAGAAGGCGATCGGTTCCAGGCTCCGGATCGCGGTGTTCAGCGCCAGTCCGGAGGGGATAAGCCAGGAGCGCGCCAAGCGCGCCGCCGAACTGCGCGACACGATTCAGGCGCGGTCGGGCGCGACGAACCTGCCCTGACCTAGAGCCTGCTTCGCAACAGCTCGGGCGTCAGGCCGGCCAGCCACTGCGAAACCACGCGCATGAGGTCGGCGACCATAAGGACGCCGACAACGACCAGCAGCCCGCCCGCGATGCGTGACGTCCAGATCATGGCGCCGCGATAGCGCTGGAAGACCACGATGAAGCGGTCGATCATCAGCGCGGCCACCACGAACGGCAGCGCGAGCCCGAGCGAGTATGTCAGCAGCAGCGCAAGGCCACGATTGAGGTCGGCCGAGCTCGCCGTGTAGGTGAGCACGGCCCCCAGGATCGGGCCGATGCACGGCGTCCAGCCGGCCGCGAACGCCATGCCGACCAGCAGGCTGCCAAGATACCCGATCGGCTTGTTGGCGATGTGGATGCGGCGTTCCTGCGCCAGCGCCACGAAGTTGAACGCGCCAAGGAGGTACAGCCCGAGGATGATCACGATGACGCCGCCGACGCGACTGACGATCTCACGATTGTAGCCGAGCATCCGGCCGATGGCGGTCGCCGTGGCGCCCATTGCGAGAAAGACCAGCGTGAAGCCGGCCACGAACAGGAGCGCGTGCGCCAGCGCCAGGTGTCGCGACTTCTGCACGTCCTCGAGCGACAGCCCCGTCACGAACGTCACGTACGACGGCACCAGCGGCAGGACGCACGGCGAGAGAAAACTCAGGATGCCGGCGGCGAAACTGATGGCAAAGCCGACCGACGCGGAATCGCCCACTCAGGTCCCCAGCGCCCGCTCGATGGCGGATACCAGCGTGGTATCGCCGGGCTGCACGGGGCCCGTCTTGCGCCACCGCAGAATCCCCTGCCGGTCGATGAGGAACGTGCTCGGCACGCCGCTCGCGTCCACGCTCACGCCGACGATCTCGAGGCCGCGATCCTTGTACCTGTGGTGAATCGCCTCCAACTCGGGAATCTCCGCGCGGCACGGGTGACACCAGGTCGCCCAGATGTTGAGCAGCACCACCTTGCCCCGCTGGGCGGCGAGCGACGTCGAATCACCCGCGAGGGTGACGGCTGCGTATTGCGGGACCGGCAGCCCGACGTCCACCCGCGACCGCGAACCGGCGTCACCCGAGCAGGCCGCGAGCAACACGAGCAACGCCGCTGGCGCCCGGATCACGTCACGAGTCACGCGCAACGAATCGAGTTCAGCGAATCTGCGACTGCGACATCCGGGCAACGCGCACGGTCGACGGCCGCGTCGGCTGCGTCCAGGCGAAGTACACATCGCCGCCCGAAACCGCCATGCGCGGGAATCCGCTGGCGCGCGCGACGCTCGATCGCGCGATGTCGATTGGTGCGCCGGCTTTGCCGGCCTGCGTCACGCGACGGGCGCGGACCGCGGCCGTGTCGCCCCCGACGCGCTCGATCCACGTCACCAGGGCGCTGCCGTCGTTCAGCAGCGCCACGTCGACCCGGCCCGCCGGAGCACCCTGATCGATGCGAACCGGCTCGCCGAACGTCGCGCCGGCGTCGGACGACCAGGCGAGATTGACGCGCATCGCGCCCCCGGGCGCCGTGAACCACGCCAGCGCCACGCGGCGGCCGTCCGCCGCGATTGCGGGCCCGTTGACCGGGCAGGCGGCGATGTGCCAGTTGTCCGCGTGGACCAGCCTTGGCTCCGTCCATGTCCCGTTCACGCGACGGACGACGGCGATGTCGCGAATCTCGCCGGCGGAGCGGTCGCGATACGTGACGATCGGCCCGTCCGACGTCACGGCGGCGTCCACCTGGCAGCAATCGCAGGCGCGAAGGTCGATGAAGGTTTCGGCGCCGCGGCCACCCGCGGCGGAAATGGTGGTCGACGCGACCGCCATCTCGTTGGTCGGATTGTGCCCTTCCTTGTTGTACTGCCGGCCGTCGAGCCACGCCGCGCCCAGCGTCGCGCCCTCGGCCCACATCGCCACGAACCCGTGTTCGGTGCCGGACGTGTCGGTATGCGGCGTCAGCGCCGGGCCCCAGGTCACGCCGCCATCGTTCGAGAACGCCACGCGGACGTGGTAGGCGTACGTGGACCGGCCCACCTTCCGCAGCCAGTGCGCGGCCAGGCGATCGCCGTCGAGCGCCCGCACCGATGGAAAGTCGGCCCAGTTCACGTAGAAGTCGCGGGCGGTGCGCACGGTGCGCGTCGGCGACCACGCCTTGCCGTCGAATGACGCGAGACGAAGCGCGAACGCCGAGTCCGGCGCCGGCTCGAGCCAGCTGAGGTAGACGCGGCCGTCGCGCGCCACGGTGAGGTTGGGCTCAGCGCTCCCCGCGCCGGCGGGACTCGGGAGGCTGTCCACCATTGCCGCGCGGGACGGCAGCGGATTGCCGGCCGCGACGACGGCGACGCCCGCCGCCGCGGCGGCGAGAAGAATGTGCTGACGCATGTCGTGAATCTACTGCTTTCGCACGTCGAACAGCATCGAGATAAGGCGGGGCGGCGCGCCCTCGGGCGCGTCGTCCTCGAGCCACTCGCCGCTCTCGCGCAGCGTCAGGCCGGCGCGGATCGCGCCGTTCAGGTACTCGCTGATGGTGTGCACGTGCGCCGTGACGAGGACCGTCTCGCCCGTCTTGGGGTCCGTGAACTGCGCCCGCGCACCGGTGAGCTGGCGGTACGGATGCAGCTCACAGAAGAACATATGGCCATTGGGTCGGAGGACGCGAACGGCCTCGAAGAACACCGGCTCGAGATCGTGCACGTGCTCGAGGATCAGGTTGGCGACGACCAGGTCTTTCGACGCTGAGTCCACGGGCCAGGGATCGCAGACGTCGTGCTGCACGAACTTCACGTTGGCGGAGCCGACGCGCTCGTGGGCCCGCGCGATCATGCCGAGCGAGAAGTCGAGCGCCGTCACGTGCCGGGCCAGGGACGCGAGCCAGACGGTGTTCTTGCCGGTGCCGCTGCCGAGTTCGAGGACGTCCTTGCCGTCGACGCTCAGCGGCGAGCGCCGCACCACGAATGCGTCGAGGTCGCGCGTGGCGTTCTTGTCCGCGTCGTAGCTGGCGGCCCAGCGGTCGTAGCTGTTGGCGACTTCGGACGGAGACATGACGAGGCCCATGTCACACGTATCGGCCGCGGCGAGCGCAAAGTTTGGCTTGGCTCGCGCGCCTGACCACCCGCGCGCCGGCGTCGGCGCGCGCGGACTATGGCTGGATCTTCATCGCGTCGACGAGCGTGGGCGCGAACCACGGAATCGCCAGGAAGATGATCGCCGCCACGAAACCAACCACCCAGGGGCGCTTGGTGTCCTGGGGCGGATAGGCCGTCGCCGACTTGATGGCGAAGATCGCCATGGGGATGTGGGCGAGCGCCACCACGATCGGCGGCCACGCGGCCGCGATGCTGAAGGGCCGCTCCATCACCGCGGTGACCAGCAGGTACGTGGCCTCGATGACGCCGATCCCGAGGGCCATGCCGAATCCGAACCGGTCCCGGGTGCGGGCCGCCAGCCACATGAGCACGAGGAGGTACGACAACATGGCCAGGCCGATGTACGGTACCTGCACCATGAGGTTGGCGCTGCTGCGAAGGAGCGCGACGAACTTGAACTCGAACAGGACGCGCGCCAGCAGCGCGATACCGAGCGCAATACGGACCTTGTTGCGATGCGCCTCGACCGCGGCGAGCGCCTGCTTGAACTTCGAGGGCTCCTCGCTCTCGATGGCCGGCGCGGGGGGCGGGGCGGACGGCGCGGCCGCGCCCGTCGGCGGAGCGATGTCCTTTTGGAATTCCATGTAGTGCGCTGGAGTCGGGTGGACCTGGACGTCGCCTATTCGACGCCCATGTCGCCTAGCTGCAACGCACTAGCATCGCTAGTCGAGGCCCCCGGCGCCAGTGACGAACCGAACCAATGGCAAGCCAGACGCCGGCACGGCTTGGCACCTCAGCCTAGTTGAACGCCCCGCTCATGCGCGGGTTGACTACGGTATTGAAGATGGAGCCGAAGGTGTAGCTGATGTTCACGTAGCCCCAGAAACGGTACTTCGTGCCGAACTGATACTGTCGAAGCAGGATTTCGGACGGCGAGAAGTCTTTCTTGGCAAGGTAGAACTGGTCGTGAATCGACTGGTAGTTGCCGTCGAAGTTGATGCTCAGGCCCTTGGCCAGCTTGAGCTGCATACCACCGAACACCCCGATCCGATACTGCGTCGAGTCTGACAGGTAGTGCACGCCGTTGACGCCGAAGTTGCTGCTCCCCCACGGCTCCCTCGCTGAAACAGCCACCTGGAGCCTGTGAATCGGCTTCCCTTCCTTCAGCTTGTCGTTGACGGTGGAATCGCTGTAGGTGAAATCGGCGTAGCCGGCGTTGTATTCGATACGGAGCTGCCTCCGCGTCGACGCGCTGTAGGGAAAGATGTTGTACTCGATCGCGGCGTGACGCGGATGGCGCGCTTGAAGTTGTCGTACGTCGAGCCGTTCAGGTCGGCCCTCAACCCAGCCGACCAATGTTCCCCCAGGCTCTTGACCTGCAGTACGCTGACGCCGAAGCCGTTCTGGGTGTTGACGTACGTCGTGGTATCGTCGAGCTCGCTCTCGCTGCGGAACTTGCTGCGGTTGTAGTTCATCTGTGTCTTCCACGCCTTCGTCACGCGGTTGGCACTGACGTTCCCCCAGCGGTCTGCGGAACGGTACGTTTCCTCCGCCTGCATGAACGATCCGAAGCTCGTCTCGAACACCCAGGCGCGCCACGGATCCTTCTTGGCCGGGCCTGAGTCGGCCTTCATGGCAGCGCCGAAGTCCACCTTGAGCTGGGAGACCGCGAGGGTCCGGGCTACGTAGCGCACCAAGCCCGCCCGGAGCGTCGACACAAGTCCCT
>Ga0187893_10004746_pt1 | contig 25435 bp, 25 predicted proteins | sample MA1701074metaG_FD_139574 | JGI IMG/M metagenome (GOLD analysis project Ga0187893, IMG submission 139574) | White microbial mat communities from a basaltic lava cave in the Kipuka Kanohina Cave System on the Island of Hawaii, USA - MA170107-4 metaG ... | reverse complement strand
TTTGTAAGTTTATGAAACCCTTTGGCTATGCTTAATACTCTCATTAAGAGGGGTACCTCCTTCCTTCTATTTTACCCCTCTATGCTTCCTAATTCCTGTCTCATATCTATCTGAACTTTTTCAACACCATAGAGAAATTCAAAGGAGGGCCTAAAAATCTATCGGTGCCTGGCACACAAGAATGGGAAGGAGAAATACCTAGGTGCTAAGAGGAAGGTTGAGTTTTAAGCACCTGCCTAACTCCATTTAATTGCCACCATCTGCAACCTGTGCTACTCTGAATTTAGTGCATTCGAGCAAGTTTACCCAAAATATAGAAGCTGATTCTTTTGATAGGGAACTTTTCGAGGAACTCGAAGCCACATCAGAAGAACTGAAAAACCTCATCGAAAGCGGTTCGCATCTTTTACCTAATTTCCGCTCTTTCATTCTCGACCTTTTTGCAAGCTTCTTCAAGTTAAACGTTCTTCTCCATCCCGAAGACGAAGTAAAAAGAAGTGTACTTCTCGGCAGGAAACTCATCGAGAAAACCATTTCATCCGAAGGCTATAAAGAGTTGAGAGAAGAAACAATGCTTGACGGTTTCAAATCCGCTATTGCTACTGTTGTCTTAGGTACGGAAATAATCAAGTGGATAAAATCGGAGGATGGGCTTTCCCAAAATTCGCTCATTAAAGAATGGGAGTTGGATAAATCAGAGCAGGATTTCGAAGACCTCAAAGAGGAAGCAGATACATGGGAGGAAATAGATCAGAAAAAAACGATTCATAAATCGGCTGATAAGTCTTTCAAAGATGGAAAGAAGAAATCTCAGCTTGAGTTGCGCAAACAAGAAGAAGATATGAAGAGGTTGAAAGATAAACAGGAAGAAAGACTGGAGGGTATGGAGGCAAGACTCCAAAAACTCTCAAACTCGGCTCTAAAGCGGGCTTCAGATAGTCTGGATGAAGCTGAAGATAGACTTATGCAGTGGGGAGCCTCGATGGGAATGCCTCAGGAAAAATCGGTTGGAGAAAAACTCGATCTTGCAGCCGAGTTATTCAAGAACGAGAAACTCAGAAAATTGTCGCTCCTTGTTGGCAATCTCAAACAGGAAATGTTGTCATCTAGGAGAAAAGAATGGTCGAAAAGAGGAAGCGAAGTACACGATATTGCCATCGGAGACGATTTGGGACGCGTTATTCCGGGTGAGCTAGCTTTCCTGAAGCACAACGTTTTAAAGAAGGACTTTACGAGAAGGCTTCTTGAGGAAAAACTGCTCCAGTACTATCTGAAAGAGGAAAAGGGCAGGGGGCCAATGATAGTCTGTGTAGATGGAAGCTCTTCGATGGATGGTGATAAAGAATTGTGGGCAAAGGGGGTTTGCCTGACTCTGCTTGAGATTGCAAAAAGAGAGAGAAGGAAATTCGTGGCGATTGTATTTTCAGGAAAGGGAGCGCCGCTCAAGGTTTTCGGCTCTGATATGAGGGAGAGATGGGAGATGAAGGAGAAGGAAATAATCGAGCTTGCGGATTACTTCCCAGGCGGAGGAACTGACTTTGAAGACCCGATTGATAAAGCGCTGGAGTTTCTTCGAGAATCGAAATTTAAGAAAGGAGACATAGTTTTTATTACAGACGGAGAATGTGATGTGAACAGTGAATGGCTCCGAACATTTCTAGAAGAGAAAAGAACCCTAAAGTTTCGGTTGTTTTCAGTCCTAATTGATTTAGCTGGCAGGGAACGGCCGGAGTCGCTGAGAAAATTCAGCGATAAAGTAACCACAGTTTCAAAACTTACGTCAGGAGATGCAAAGGATATCTTCTTGAACATCGGTTAGGGCTTCTTGACCTATAATTTAAAAAGCGTTATAAAATTAACCCTGATGAGACCTACCTGGGCAGAGATAAATATCGAAGCGCTAAAATCAAATTTTCTCCAGGTGAAAAGAATAGTAAATAGAAAAGTAGGCGTCATTTCTATTGTGAAAGCCGATGCTTACGGGCATGGAGCTATAGCTGTAAGCAGGGCATTAATTGAGGCGGGCTCAGATATGCTCGGCGTTGCGACGCTCAGCGAAGCACTCGAACTCAGGGAGTCTGGAATAAATGCCCCGATAATTTTGCTGGGCGGGGTTCTGCCCAATGAAGCAGAAAGCGTCGTGAAGAATGATTTGACCCCTTCTTTGTTTTCACTAGACAGTGCTGAGGTTCTTGATAAACATGCAGAAAAAACCGGCAGAAAGGTAAAGTATCACCTTAAGGTTGATACAGGAATGGGCAGGCTAGGAGTTGGGGTCGAAGAGATATGTGGTTTCTTAGCGGGAATTTGTAGCTTTAAGAATCTCGAAATGGAAGGGGTATTTACTCACTTTGCAAATGCGGATAAAGAAGCATGTGATTTTACCTTAAAACAGATTTCAGTCTTTAAACCTGTACTTTCCCTCATAACCCAGTCTGGTTGTTACCCGAAATACGTTCATCTGGCGAACAGCGCTGGGATTCAAAGGTTTCCAGAATCACATGGGAACCTTGTCCGCCCCGGTATAATGCTCTACGGCTCTGGAAGTACGGGTGAGTATGATCTGAAGCCGGTCATGAGGCTAAAAACAAGGATAATACAGCTGAAAAAACTTTCGGCTGGAACACCTGTAAGCTATGGAGGGACATTCGTAACGAAGAGACCGTCTTTAATCGCTACTCTACCTGTAGGCTATGCGGATGGTTATATGAGAAGTCTTTCAAACCGAGCACGCGTCTCAATTAATGGTCTCACCGCTCCGGTTGTGGGGACCGTGTGCATGGACCTGACTATGATTGACGTAACCGGGGTGCAGGGAGTTAATGTTGGAGATGATGTAGTTCTGTTTGGGGATGATAAGGTTTCGATTGAAGATGTGGCGAGATGGGCAGACACCATTTCATATGAATTGCTCTCTATAACTGGGAAAAGAGTAACTCGAACCTATGTTTGAATAAAACTTCAAGTTTTTGTCTTAAGTTTTAGATTGAAAAGATTCTTCCTGGAAACGCGGAACCTGTAGCTCGTGACCATTAAGAAAGTTGAACTAGATTTTCAATCGATATTAACTAGGGTTAAATAAACATGCTCAAAATCCATATGCGTTCTCTACGGGCTTTCTTTCTTTACGGCTTCTTTTTACTGATTCTCAAGACGCTTCCCGTATTTGGAGAAGAAGTCTTAAGCATGGGCCCGCTTTTTAATCTTGATCGAAATAAAACTCAGCAATCCGAGGAGATAAACGCTCTCGGCCCGTTCATAACATCTAAGAGAGATGAGAACAGCTCAGAGTTTGGTTTTCGTCCCTTTTTTTATCTCGTTGAGGACAGAGAAAGGGATTTAACCGAATTTGACTTTCTCTACCCACTTGCGACTTATGATAGAAGAGAAGAGGATTTGAGGTTTCAACTTTTGATATACTTGTTATCCTTCGAATCTTATCTAAAACCTAGCGGTTTTCGAGAAAAGGAGTTTACGCTTTTTCCATTTGTTTTTGCTAAGGGTGCCGAGGAGAAAGAAAAAAGTTATTTTGCATTATTCCCGGTTTATGGAAAAATAAAAGATAAATTTTTGAGGGATGAGATAAATTTCTTTCTTTTCCCACTCTTTCTGCAAACAAAGAAAGGAGAAGCTTCAAATTATAGCGTTCTCTGGCCGTTTTTCGGTTACTATACGGGTGACGGTCAGGAGGGTTTCAGATTGTGGCCGCTCTTCGGATATAGAAAAAAGGAGGGAGTGCTTGATGAGAAATTTGCCCTCTGGCCTATCTATCTGTCCAGACAAATCAATTTCCACGGTGAGGAGATAAAATTCTTTTCGATTTTTCCGCTTTACTCCGGTTTTGAATCTCCTGAAAGGACACAAGATACTTATCTCTGGCCTCTTTTTAATCGTCTCGTCGATAAGAGAAAAGGAATTGAAAGATGGGATGCCCCGTGGCCATTTATCAATTTTACCAGGGGAAAAAAGGAGGAAAACAGAGTATTTCCATTCTATGCAAACGAGATAGACGGCGAGGATGAAGAGGGATTCTTTTTGTGGCCGCTTTACCGATACTACAACACTACACTAGAGGACCATAAAAGAACGAGAAAGACTTTATTCCTGTTTCTTTACTCTGATATAAAAGAAGAACAGATTGTCGAAGGCGGGAGGAACGGAAGAAGGATAGACCTCTGGCCGCTTTTTAGTTATAAACGAGACTCGGATGGAAACAGGAGCTTTCATTTTCTTTCAATTCTGGAACCCTTTTTGTCTACCAACGAGGGCATAGAAAGAAATTACAGCTCTTTTTGGCGACTCTTTGAATGGAAAAAAGATAAGGAAGGAAGAACTGTTTCGTCTCTTCTGTGGAATACTTTTAGGAAAGAGACTGATAAAGAAAGGACCGAGGTGGATATTAGACCGATCATTCCTATCTTTTCGTATAGAAACTGGGATGGTGGATCAAAAGTTTATTTTTTTGGTGGACTTTTTGGTTACAAGACCGATTCACACCAAAAAATATTAAAGTTCCTTTTCATCCCGATTAATATCTCTTCTGAGAACGGATTAGATGAAAAAGGGGGAGAAAAAAGATGAATGGCGTTACTGCATTTTTTCAGACCACTGGAGAAATTGTCAGGCTTCTCGTGGAGAGCATATATTGGTGTAAGGCAGCTGTCACAAATCGCAGCAAAGTATTGCAACAAATGGCTGAGATCGGAAACAATACTATCCCGCCCCTGGTGCTTATCTCTATTTTCATTGGAGGCGGGCTTGCTCTAAATTCCGGGCCTACATTTGCGCTCTTTGGTCTTGAGGCGCAGATCGGGGGAGTAGTTGCAATTGGATTGATAAGGGAACTCGGTCCGATCATGTCTTCTATTTTAGTCGCGGGCCGGGTTGGCTCTGCTATGACTGCTGAACTAGCCTCGATGAGTGTCTATCAGGAAATAGACGCACTTAAAACTATGGACATTAACCCTGTCAGATTTCTGGTGATGCCGAGGTTTATTGCAACGATTCTCACTCTTCCAATTCTAGTAGTTTTTTCAGACGTAATAGGAGTATTCGGCGGGTCAGTAGTAGCAATGTTGAATCACAAGATAAATGTTCCTTTTGCTGTTTATTATCAGAATATCCAGGAAACTATCCTATTCGTTGATGTTCTAAATGGATTGATTAAGGCGCTCGTTTTCGGTATTATAATTTCGATAGTTTGTTGCTATGTGGGGCTTAAGACCAAAGGTGGACCGAGGGAGATTGGGGTTGCGGTAACAAGATCCGTTGTTCTTTCGTTTATTTTAATTGTACTTTTTGATTATTTTGTTACGAGGTTTTTCGTTTTGATTGGTTTTGGCTATAGGTTTTCAGTTTAGTTAGGGTTTTGAAGGTATGACCTACTATGAATATGAGAACTGAGAATAAAGATAGAACAAACATATCTTTAGAATCTAATTATCTGCAGAATTCACCTGTAGGAATCAAAATAATAAAACTGAACAAATTCTTCGGCAACAACCACGTTTTGAACGACTTGGACTTGGAGATTTTTCCGAGTGAAACGCTTGTAATAATAGGAAAAAGCGGGACCGGAAAAAGCGTGCTACTTCGTCATATAATAGGACTGGAAAAACCGGATTCCGGAAAGATTTATATAAATGGAAAAGATGTTAATGACCCGAATTTCAGGATGAAACATAGACTTGCTATGGTATTTCAGTCTTCTGCTCTTTTTAATTCTCTTACTGTAGCAGAAAATGTAGCTCTTTATCTCAAAGAACATGCTGTATTCGAGGTTGACAGTTCAATTAAAAAAGTCGTGTCGGATACACTATCTATAGTTGGACTTGAGGGAAAAGAAGATGTTATGTCCCCTCAGCTCAGCGGGGGCATGAGAAAAAGGGTAGCTATTGCAAGAGCGCTTGCGATGAACCCTGATTTGATTCTATTTGATGAACCGACTTCTGAGCTAGACCCTATGATCGCTCGGACTATAAGCGATGTGATATTAAACCTTAGAAAACACGTTGAAGTTACCCAAATCATAGTGACACACGATATTGACCTAGCTTTCTATATTGCAGATAGAATAGCTGTGCTTGACGAGGGGCAGATTCTAGAAGTGGGCACTCCGAAAGAGATTAGCAGGAGTAATAATTCACTAATAAAGGATTTTACAGCCACTCATTTAGAAAGGGAAGAAGGAGGAACACAGGTATGAAAACTGAGCTTAAAGTGGGAGTTTTTTTCATTGTAGGTTTAGCGATTCTGCTCATAATATTCGAGTTTATTCAGGGATTTTCCTTTGTCACAGGAGCCTACACTCTAAAAACCTATTTTAAATCCATTAGCGGCGTTGATACGGGGTATTCTGTGAAGCTAGGTGGTGTCAAGGTGGGGAAAATTTCAAAGATAAGAATAGCGGATGGAAAGGTAGAAATAGTTATGGAAATTGGCAAAGGAACTCCTATCAAAGAAGACTCTGTGGCGAGTATAAAACTTACAAGCGCTCTTGGGGTGGGCTTTATTGACTTGACATTTGGCTCTCCTGACAGTGCCGTTGCCCCTGACGGATACGTTCTTAGGAGTGAAGAGCCTACGGATTTAAACGATATCCTTGCTAAGGTGGAGGCTGCGGTAAGTTCGGTTGAGTCCACATTCGGCGCCCTTGGTGACAATAAGGAGAAGATAGACAGCATATTGCAAAGCTTGGATGTAGTGCTTGGCGGAGCTTCAAGGGGTGAAGGAACCTTGGGTAAGCTGCTCAAGGATGATTCTCTTTATGATCAAGCGAAGGAGACGTTTGCAAGCATGAATAAGATTTCAAGTTCTATCAATAAGGGAAAAGGAACTTTAGGAAAGATCGTAAATGATGATTCGCTATATATAGAAACCAAAAAGACTGTGGCAAACCTAGGTCAACTCTCAGAAAAACTAAACAAAGCCGATGGAACTTTCGGAAAGCTTCTGAATGATGAGACTTTATACAACGAATCTACAGAAGCTGCAGCTAATCTAAACTCAATACTGAAAAAGGTAAATAATGGGGAGGGCACGCTCGGAAAGCTTGTGAGTGATGATTCGCTTTATTTTGATGCCAAGAATACAGTGAAAAAAGTTGAGAAGGGAGTCGATACACAAGAAGACCTGGCTCCATTAAGCACTTTGGGGGCAGCATTTGGAATTTTAACGATTTTTTAAACTAATATTCATGTGTAGAGACATTCCATGCTTGTCTCTACACACTGCCCTCAGGCTCGCTTGTAAAAGTTTGTTTTTATCTTCTTCCAATGCTCTTTACATATTTATCAAAGTTATAGGGTGGTTGCCAGTTGTTGTTAACGTAAACTCTTAACTCTTGACCAGGGTATATACGGTGTTTGTTTTTGATAACATCAGAGTTCCAGTCAAAAATTTTGCCCCATTCTCTGGCATTGAGTAGATAGTAGCCTGCTAACAGGTGGAGTTCCTCGCCTCTTTGTACTTTATGCACGATAAGACGCTTTCCTTGCTCAGCCGGATTTGCCTCGGTTTTTATATACAGAAATGATAGAATGATCAACCCAAGTAAAATTAAAGTGGTCTTTCTTAGTTTCATTCCTTTTCAACCTCCTTTCTATCTATTTGATGTGAGGTTAATTTTACTACCTTTTTTCTAAAAAAGTAAACAGATAACTTAATTTGTTGAAGCCACCTGAAACTTTATCCATATTTTCTATTTATATTTGTATGCTCACCATTTTATACGAGCTTAACATAATGTGTTAAAACTTTTTTCTCATTGAATCCGTAAATAGGTCTGTGCATCTAAAAAATTAAAATAGTGCTTGATGATGGGATTTATGAATATCAAAACTTTTTAAAGGAGGCGCAACATGAGTAGTGAACAGCTAGACATTATGAGTGTGACAATTATGTTTTTAATGCTTTCTTTGGTTATCAGGATAGGGGTTTTGCTGAGTTAAGGTGATTAAAGAAAAGGGAGAAATCCTGGAGAAATTATAATGCCAGTGTACGCTTAAGTTTTCCATTATCATTTCTCCTGGGTTTAATCCGAGAGGAAAAGTTTGTCTTATAGCTTGAATGATTTTAGATAATTAAAGTAAGCAATTGATGAGCAGAGAACAATAAATAAAATGGATTTTTGTTTCTTCATTTATGTGTCCTCTTGCTTAAAGTGGCTGTTTTATCCTGAGCCCTAAACTACGGGCATCTAAAAATAAAAGGCTAATTGCTCTTTCGTATGATACTCCATATACCTACTTATCAATTCTTCGTTTTCTAATTACATACCCTCTACAATGCCATTCACCCAAAAATCTCCCAGTTCCTTTGTAGAAACGTCATCACTTCGGGAAACTCAGGGCAGGCTTGGCGTGATTATTCACATTGCGCCCGAAAGAGGTTCTCTAAAAAACCTCCTTCTTGATTGGAGTGTGTGGTTTAGTTTGTTAACAAATTCTGCGTCATAGGAGCTACTTAAATGCGAGCAGTAATTCAGAGGACAAAGAGAGCAAAAGTCGTGGTGAAAGGTGAAGTCGTAGCAAAGATTGAAGAGGGATTGCTTTTGTTTTTAGCCGTTGGAAAAGACGATTCTGAGAAAGATGTAGAGTATTTGTCAAACAAGCTTGTCGGGTTAAGGATACTTGAAGACGATAATGGAAAAATGAATCTTAGCGTAGAAGATATAAAAGGAGAAATTTTAGTTGTTTCTCAGTTTACGCTATACGGCGATTGCCGAAAGGGAAAGCGTCCTTCGTTTGAAGGGTCAGCTTCGCCAGATACCGCAGAAAAGCTCTATAATCTATTTGTAGAGCAGATAAAGAAGAGAGGAATTAGAGTTGAAACGGGGAGGTTTCAAGCAACTATGGATGTCGATTTGGTCAATTCAGGTCCAGTGACCATAATGTTGGATAGTAAGAAATTATTTTAATAAATTGAGCAGAGAAATTTTTTCTTTTTAAAAAGATAGCTTTGGCTCTTTGCTGTTTGAGAGATAAGCTATATTTCAGACAGAACAATCCTCAGGTATCCCTTTAGGAATGGATTCGATCATTATTTTTCTCAGAATTGCCCAAGAGTAGAAAGATAAAGATGAGTTATGCTCCTACTTGAACCTCAGTTAGTGATATTGTATAACGGTTTTAGTGGAGTTGAATTTGCAGTTTCTAACGCTATATTAAAAAGATGGAAAAAATAGTCTGTAAGAATCCAAAGGCACACAGGGATTTCTTTCTTGAAGAAAAATACGAAACTGGGATTGAACTAAAGGGTTCAGAGGTTAAATCGCTTCGTGATTCTAAGGCAAGCATAAAAGAGAGTTTTGCCATGCTTCGGCATGCAGAGGTATTCCTTATAAACAGCTATATTGCTCCATACGAAGGAGCAAACAGGTTTAATCACGAGCCCACGAGAGAAAGGAAACTGCTACTTCATAAGCGCGAAATAGAAAGGCTGATCGGAAAAACCAGAATAAAGGGATACACTTTGATTCCTGTGAAGATGTACTTTAAAAACGGCCGCGCAAAGGTCGAGCTTGCATTGGCAAAAGGGAAAAAGGATTATGATAAACGCGAGGATATAAAGCGCAAAGAGGCTCAGAGAGAAATGGATAAGGCTTTCAAAAAAACCCGTATATAATTTAGCTGACTACGGTAAAATTGGGTATAATGTTAGCTATATACTACATTCATGTTTTTTTGCGTTTTGGTCTTTAGTTTGGTTCTACAAAAGCAGTTGCAAATTGATAAAAGTAGTTAAGTTCTTTGACAAGTGGGGGCGATCGGCTTCGACGAAGAATGGGACAGCTCAAGCCGCATGTCGAGTTTCTGGTAACTCGTAAAACTGGCAGAGCACAATTAAGTGCCGAACCAATAAACGCACTCGCTGCCTAAATAAAGTAGCGACGTCTCTGGAAATCTCGCCCGTTGGGTTTTTATGAGGCGTAGACTAGACGGGATAGTCTGCAGATGATGCTTGGGGCTTTTGTAGATGAATAAACTCTCAAGCTGGTAGTGAAAAACCTGTCCATGGGAGATTTCACTGCGAGAACTAAAATATGGACTAAACATGTAGAAGCTGGGTGATGCTCTTTTTCGGACCTGGGTTCGATTCCCAGCGCCTCCACCAGAAATAACCTATCTAGATGAATATAAATCTAAATCTTTCCCTATGGGATTTGCCGCGATAATTTTTATTTCTTTTGCGCCTCCAAACATACCGCACGAGGAACCTTGCTTTAATTGAAGACCATTTTGAAGATAAGTCTTCTTTGTGTAAGGGGGTACAATTACAGGCAATGTTCCCTCAACTTCCGCTGTCTCTAACTTTCCTGTATCAGTTGAATAAGAGTAGTAATATTGTGCTTTTATTTTTACGTTTGCGTAGGTTGTGTTACTCGTGTTCTCGATTGTAACGTTATGAATAGTGGGTATACCCCATGCAACATAAAGCCTCCACTCGGTAATCTTAATATCTTTTGAGAAGTTATTGTTTTTGTTCCTTTTCGATGCGACTGTTTTATCTTGAGGTTCTTCCTTAATTTCCGGAACAATCAAAACTTTTCCAGAATTAACTCTATCGTTTGTTAGTTTATTAGTAATCTTTAGGTTTTTAACAGAGGTGTTGAATTTTTTTGATATGCTCCAAAGAGTTTCTCCTTTTTGAACAATGTACCTGTTTCCTTTCACTTTCTGTTGTTTATTTATTGATGTTTTTATATGTTTCGGAATTTTCTTTTTTGTAGCTGTTTTTTTGAGTTTACCCGAGGCTTTTTCTATTTCAGTTCGAGAAGTTGTTGTTTGCTTTTCTCTATAATCTTTCTTCTCATCAATTTTTTTCTTGCTCTCCTCTATAAGTCGATTTATTGATTTTCTCCAAGTAACTTGGTTGTCTTCTGTCTCTTTTGTTGGAAGTGCCGCGCTTGTTTTGGTAAATTTTAAATCGTTGGTTGTCTTTTCACCATTCTCTTTTGCGGCATCTGCCGAAACCGTATATGTCGCTTTGGGTTTTTCTTGTTTTGCAACCTGGAGTTTGGGTAATTCTCTTGATATAAGTTCGTTGTACTCAGAGATCTTATTGTTTTCTTTAGAAGTCTCTCTATCGCCCAACTGTTCAGATTCGGAAACCGATACAAGCACAGTATCAAGTTCTAGTTTCTTGATGCCTGATTTTTTTATCTCTGCCGCAACTTTCATGACATTTCCATAAGGCACAGTGGCATCGGCTCGAAGAAATACATATTGGTCTTCTATTTTATTACCGAAATTCGCGGCTAGCTTAGATATCCCTGATTTCATCTCAGAAACAGTATAGCTTGTATCGTTAATATAGATGTCTCCATTTTTACCAAGAGTAATATTTATCTCTTGCTTTCTTTTGAATAAGTGCCCTGGACTTGATTTAATTGTAGGCGGATTGTTAATTCCGGGTACATTCTTGAATTCTCTGTTTGAAGAATTGAGTGATGATTGAGCGTTGGGGGTGGAAGGGGTGTTCTTTGTAAGCAAATTAGACACCGTGAGAACGATGAATATAAAAAAAAGTACTAAAATTGACTTGGCAAAAGCTTCTTTTCCCTCCCTATTGATAGCTATAGGGAGCTTGGTTCTATAATTATTACTAGAGGCGGTAAGTGATTTAACCTTTTGTATTATTTCTTCAAACACAAATGGTTTTATTATGAAATCATCTGCGAGGGATTCTGCTACTTTTGTTTTGTCAAAAGTTACAAATGAAGAGATAAGGAGAATTACTGGTGTATTTTTGAGAATAGGGTTACTTTTTATTTCTCTCGATGCTTCAAAGCCGTTTTTGTCCGACAAGGAAACATCAATAAGGACTATGTCCGGCTTCATCTCTTTTGCCTTCGAAACCACATCCATTCCACTGTCTGTGGATAGGACTTTATAGTCCATTTGTTCAAACGTAAAGCGAACAATATTCTTTACTCTCTGATCCTCGTCTGCTATAAGAAGAATAGTAGCCACGCCATCCTCCTAATGTATCGCAAATTTAGCTAAACTAAACTTCAATAAAATTCTTGAACAAATGAGTTGAATTAGTTCAAGAGCTGGTCAATGTTCCAACATTATATTTTACTGCTTGTATTTTTGTCAAGAGAGTATCTTATTTGACTTGACTAATTCTTAAAGATTAATAGATTAGATATCAAGAGGTGATAATTAGCATGAGGTTACTTAAACAAATACATCAAGATAATATGATTTTTATCAATAATATCATACAATTAGCTTATAGAGTCATTGATTTAAATAGTCATCTTTGGTTTAATTTGATGAAACAATCAAGCGCTCAGGGGCTCGCTCTACGAACGAATTATGAGGAAGAGCAAACAGAGGGTGTTCAAGAAAAGAGTAACAATTACCTCCACACTTTATACATTTTATCTCAAGGAGACCAGTCCAAACAATTTGACATGTACGAAATTGGTGAGGCTAACGGGTATAGGACAGTAGAAACAGACTCTATAGTTGAAACTTTGTCGCGGTCGGAATTACTATACCATGATAAGCTTTCACATAAAGTATCGATTACCCCTTATGGTATTATGATAACGAAAGGTGAAATAACCGTCGGATATGCCCCAATTCATTAACAAATGGTATGCAAATAATCATTTAGACGCCGAAGTAGTTTAATGGTCCTAATTTGTTAATCTTTCTCTAAGGTTAATATTTTTCTCCTTGAATATTCCGGTGCTCTTGAGGTCTTCTATAGTAGTTTTTAGCTTGTTTATATTTGTTATTGTAATTCCAAATTTGTCCAATACCATTTTCATGGACTCGACTCCTTGAGCAAGCCAGCTAATGTCTTTTGCGTACGTAACGTCATAGTATCCCCAAACTATTAAAGGCAAATCATAGTTAAAATCTAAATCCATTCTGTAATAGCCTTCTTTATGTCCAAGAACTCTGTCTCCATATCCCCTTGTTTCAACTTCAATATCTACGTCCGTTTCTTTAATTTCACACCCTGCTCTGTTGTCTCTGAGAAGATATTCTTTAAGCAATATAGATTCTTCTTCTGAAAAAAGTTCATATATATTTCCCTCTGAAATATAGAATTGCCTTTCCGAATTGTCATGACCGTTTGTTTGCCTCTCTTGAGAGAACTCCAAGTTATCTCTGTAAACAACGAACCAAAAAACCTCCACGCCGTCATATATGCTTCCCTTATGAGAAAAGTTGTTAAGTATGGATTTTAGCCTATATAACCTTTTCATTGGTTATGACCCCGGTATACGCTGTTGATCTCGCAGCATTATATTGCGCTTCAAGCCTTTATTGATGTTTTTCATCTTATGCACAGCTTCTGTATTTATAAGTCAATCTGAAAATAAAGAAATTAGACTTTGGTTAGATTTCTGAGGGAGAAATTCCGCTTTTTGAGAAGAGCCTATTACTTTAGTTCTAAGTCTTTTTATCACTCCGTTTCCCTAGTTCTCAATGTGATAGTTAACAAGTATTAAAACAAATATTAAAGTGATTATGGGGAGATTGCTGGTATGAGTTATGAATGAAATAAGTAATTGCTTGAGTAAATAGTCAAGACAAACTAATTTAAGAATAGAATACACTCAGCAGATCTTATAACTAAATCGGGAAGCAATTGGCGTCCCCGACGGGATTTGAACCCGTGTTACCGCCTTGAAAGGGCGGTGTCCTAGGCCGAGCTAGACGACGGGGACAGAACGGCAGATTTCAAAAACTCTTATTCTAAAACCACCGATTTTTAATTCGGAAATCGAATGAGCCGTGCAGGACTCGAACCTGCGACCCTCTGCTTAAAAGGCAGATGCTCTACCAGCCTGAGCTAACGGCTCAGTCGAGACAAAAATATATCCATGCCATTAATCTTTGTCAAAAATTCTATATAATCATTGACTTTAATCCAAACTTGGGGGTAAAACCTGAGTTAATATCATCAATTTTGGAAGAACTATATGATTTCCGGATTAAATAAAGTTCAAACGAGAAATTTTACTTTAATAACGGTCGCTAATTTTCTCTTCTTTTGTAACTTCTCATCATTTTTTCTGCTTCCTTTATTCATAAAGAGTCTCGGCGGAGATGAAGCAAATATAGGTTTCATAATGGGTTCTTTCGGAATAACATCTCTGGGATCAATTCCTCTTGTCGCGTTTTTGATTGACAGATATGGAAGGCGAAGGTTTATGTTGCTGGGCGCATCTGTTATGTTTTTTTCCTCTCTTAGTTATCTTCTGATTACAGAATTAAACCCGCTCTTTTATTTTCTTAGAGTTCTCCAGGGAATTGGGTTTGCATTCTTTTTTACATCTTCCGGCACTGCTGCCGCTGATTTTGTCCCTCAAGCAAAAAGAGGACAGGGGCTTGGAATATTTGGAGCATTTACCATTGCCTCTTACGCTCTGGGTCCCACTGTAGGTGAAGCTATAATTGAAAGTCTGGGATTTCGTTCTTTTTTTATATACGCTTCTTTATTTAGTCTGGCTGCAATTATTCTTGTGTATCCGACTAAAGATGCTGATTTCGAGCACTCGGCGGATCCTTATGGTCTCGATTTTTTCCGAATTGTCTTTTCTAAGAAATTTTCCGTAGCCCTTCTTTCAAATCTCATACTCGCAGGTGGGTTTGGCTCTATATTAAATTTCATCTCTGCATTTCTTAAAACAAGAGAATTAGATGTTTTCTATTTTTTTCTTACATATACGGTAACTGTCGCTGCAGTGAGACTGCTGGCGGGCGGCATTTCCGATGTCTTTGGGAGAAAGAGAATAACATCTCCAAGCCTGTTTTTCTTCTCCGTATCCATTGCCGCTATGATTTTTATAGACTCGGTTTATACAACAATTTTAGTTTCTTTCCTATTTAGTATTAGCTACGGGATGCTCTATCCAACCCTGAGCGCGCTCGTTATAGATAAAGCGGGTCCTGATGAAAGAGGAAAAGCTATGGGGGCATTTAATGCCTGCTTTAGTTTAGGGACGAATTTCCTCTCTTTTGGATGGGGCTTGATTGCAAAGAGTTTTGGGTTTGATGGTATGTATTTAGCCTCGTCGGGTTTTGTTTTCATAGGATTTTTGATTTTTACGATCTTTGAAACTAAGCGCAATTCTTAAATCTCATGCCACAAAGGCACTAATGCACGAAGGATTGAGGAGTCAGAATTCAGAATCCGCAAGAAAAGAATCAAACTTCTGACTCCCGGCTTCTGACTTCTGCGACTGCTTTTTTTAAAGCTGTATTTCTCACTTTGTATTTTAGTAAATTAATATCAAAATTCTTGAAAACCCTCGGATTCTTATATACGCTTCCGAGTGAAATGGAGATAAAATCAGGCGATTTTGTTTTTCTTCTATCTTCGGATAATAAAACATTTCTTATAAGGGCAAAAGAAGACAAAATCTTCGGGACTCATCTCGGCAATATCAATCTCAAAGATGCTATCGGAAAACAATACGGCGAAGTTATCTACTCGCAACTGGGGAAGCCTTTTATAATTTTAGAGCCGACTCTTGAGGATATGATGATGAAGGTCAGGAGGCTTACCCAGATAATTTATCCAAAAGATGCTTCGCTGATTCTGCTTAAAACCGGGATATCGTCGGGGATGCGAGTGATAGAGTGCGGGTCGGGCTCGGGAGCGCTCACAATCGCCTTGGCAAACGCGGTAGCTCCCAATGGGAAGGTATACGCATACGACAGAAGAGGGGATTTTCTGGAAAATGCGAAAAGGAATGTTAAAGAGACAGGCTTCTCAGATTATGTCGAATTCAAGTTTAGGGAAGTCGAAGAGGGATTTGATGAGGAAGAGGTTGATATTGTTGTGCTTGATTTGCCTTCACCCTGGGAGGGAGTCCCATACGCAGCTAAGTCGATAAGGGGAGGAGGGAGGATTGCCAGTTTATCGCCGACGTATAACCAAGTTGAAAAAACAGCAGAGAGCTTGAGTAAATACGGGTTTGTCTACATCGAGACGATAGAGGTTTTGGTTCGTAAAATCCTTGTACGCACCGGTAAAACCAGGCCCGCCGAGAGAATGGTGAGTCATACAGGATATCTCACTTTCGGAAGGAAAGCACATGGTTTAATGAACCAATACGACGATGTTATTGAGACTAAACTGCAACTTCTTGATACAAATGAACAAGGTTAGGTTTGTGTTCTCCGGCGTGATTGTCCTGTGGTTTGAAACAATAAGTTTTGCATATTAGCCTCTAACATCAGATTCTCTTTTAACTTCAGTATTATTAATGCTGTTTACATTATGATGAAAATAAAATCGCGCCCCGAGGATTTTGTTGTGGAGGAGTTCTTAGACCTGCCTGAATTTTGCCCCACAGGCGAATATGTTATATATAGGTTGAGAAAAAGGGGTTTGTCTACTCTTGATGTTATAAACCAGCTCGTCCGTAAGTATAGAATAAAAGATAAGGAAATAAGTTTCGCAGGTCTGAAAGACAAGCATGCGCTCACCTGTCAGTACTTGAGTATAAGGGGTAATAGAAACGAGGCGATTAAAGAAAAAAGTCTTATCCTCACTCCTCTCGGTAGAGCCGAACGCCCCATCGCGCCCGATTTACTCTTTAAGAACAGGTTTAAGATAACTTTGAGAAGTTTGGAGAAGGCTTTGATCCCAAAGTTGGTAAGCGAACTCCATCGGGTATCTAAATATGGATTTCCGAATTACTTCGGAGAGCAGAGATTCGGTTCCGTAAAGCACGGCGGGCTGTTTTTGGCAAAATGTTTAACTCAGGGCAATTTTGAAGAGGCATTAAAAATATATCTCGCTCAATGGTCATCAGAAGATAGGCCCGGAATAAAGAGGTTCAAGAAAATAGTATCGAGGCACTGGGGAAATTGGGAACAATGTCTGAATTCTGCTCCACCGTCGAATGAAAGGATTATACTTGCATATTTGAGAGACCATCCGAGGGACTTTGTAAGAGCGTTAAATTTGGTCGACCGAAGGATGCTGTTTATCTATTTTGCCGCATATCAGAGTTATCTTTGGAACGAAATGGCATCGGAATTTTTGAAGATCAAGTTGAGTCGAGAAAGGTTAATAAAGTTTCATTATTCTGCGGGCGAGATGGTATTTTATGAAGAGCTTTCTGTTGAGTTATTAAAAGAATTTCAAAGGACTCAAATTCCACTTGTAGACCATAAAGTAGAATTTTCAAAGGAAAAGATGAAAGATATAGCAGAGATGATAATTCAAAGGGAAGGAGTGGGAATAAGCTGCTTTAGGTTAGAGAAGATTAGAAAAGCGTTCTTTAAATCCGTTCCCAGAGACCTTATTGTTTTTCCCGATGGGCTTGAAATTGACGGTCCAGCTCCCGATGAAGTTTATCCAGATAAATTCAAGCTTACGCTCTCTTTTTTTCTCCCTCCGGGAAGCTACGCAACCGTGCTTCTAAGGAGAATCGGTCAGATGGGTCCGAGAGAAGAGCCTGGATTTGGCATTGGTTGATTTTATAACAGGTTGATAAAGGGCAGCACCACCGATGTCCATCTATTCTGAGTTTTTAACTATTATGGGCAAGCGTTACAACAGAGTTCAAATATTTTAGATGAAGGTATGGTTAAAAGTATGGCTTTTATTGAGAAGCGAAAAGTTATTTTTTCAACCTTAATCCTTGGTATTTTACTTCTCCTTCTTTTTTTCAATACCGGATTAAAATCTAAGCTCAACGGTAACAGTGGATTTTATACTGTGGAGGAAGTCATAGACGGCGATACCGTTATCCTGGCGGGAGTTGATACCCATGTTAGGTATTTGGGGATGGATTGTCCAGAGATTCCTGTTGAAGATTCGCCTGGAGATCCGTTTTCCATAGAAGCGAAAAATTTAAACCAAGGACTTGTTAGAGGTAAGAAGGTTAGGCTGGAGTTTGATGAAGAAAAGTACGACGATTACGGAAGAATGTTGGCTTACGTTTTTGTAGATGGGATTTTTGTCAATGAGTATTTAACGAGAAAGGGGCTGGCATTGGCTTTCATAATTAAACCCAACGATAAATACGCTAGCATAATCTACCAAGCTGAAGGAAAAGCGAAAAGAGAAAGAGTGGGGATCTGGGGAAATCTAGGTGCCGTCCAGCGCCGTTCAGAAAATCAAGGCTCCGTTATTGAACCCTCACAGGCCTCGCGTTATATAGGCCAGAGAGTGGTTGTGAGGGGTAAGATTACTGATTTTCGAAAATCCGAGAAAGTGCTCTCTCTTAAAATGGGCGATGATATGAACGTAGTTATATTCTCGAACGACTGGGAAAACTTTAAGTTTTTTGATATAAATCCAGAGAATTATTTCTTGGGTAAACAGGTTGAAGTGATAGGAAGGGTGAAGGTTTACAAGGGAAAAACGCAGATAGTGATTAGTCATCCAATTTCAATAAGGGTTATCAGATGAATCTGAAACAGATTTTATCGACGGGCGCAAGAGAGTTAGGAACCGAGCTAACGGCTCAGCAAATCGGACTCTTTCTCGAATATCTGGACAACTTAAAAACCTGGAACAAAAAAATCAATCTTACTGGGGTCGAGAGTGATAAAGAGATAGTAATAAAACATTTCTTGGACTCGGTTTCGGTTGTTCCATTCATATCAGAGAATTCAAAATTGTTGGATATGGGATCGGGAGCAGGATTTCCTGGGATCCCTCTTAAAATTCTAATTCCTCCCTTGGAAGTTACTTTACTCGATTCGGCGGAGAAAAAGGTCTTCTTTATGCGTGATGTTATAAGGAAGCTGCAACTCAAGAGAGTTGTGTCGATGTGGGGCAGGGCTGAAGATCCTAATAACCGAGTTTCGAGAGGATGCTTCGATATTGTAGTATCAAGAGCCGTAGGGAGGATTGAAAGATTGGTCAAGCTTGCCGAAACCTATATTAGCAGAGAAGGAAAAATTATACTCATGAGAGGAAAAAGGGGATTAGAAGAGTGGGAAGAGTTGAAGGACAAACCTAATAAAAAATTTAGGCTTTTAGAATCCAAGGAGCTCTCTCTGCCTTTCGGAGGGCATAAAAGAGTAATATTAATTGTTGGGAGTCTTAAATAGCTTTTTTCTAATCCGAGAACATCTAATTGAACCTTTTTTCTTGAGCCCAGTATGAGCGTTTCGGTGTGCCTGAGTTCTAGGACTGCTGCTGCATAAACCTTCAGTGCAGCGAACCAAAGCGTCTCGGAGGCAGAGGTTGAAAATCTCGATCTAAATCTGTGGAATTTAGTCCTCGTGAACGCGGGAATCATCCTTGCGGTCTTTTGGCTTAATGTTAGAATCATTCTCCTCAATTGGGATGATTTTGGGTAAGGAATTCAGATTCCCTTAGCTATTCATAAAACCAATTTGAGGAATTTACCGATGCCGAGAAAAATCAAAATAGCCTGGGACATATCACACTTGGAATTCACGATCGAGGATCACTACTATTTTTCTATTTTGAAATCTAAGATCAAGGAAGCTGGCGCTCTTGTCAAAGAGATAGGGTCGTTTCAGAGAATAGTTGATTACGACGTGGCGGTGCTGAACTATCCTGAAGAGCCCTTTAAAAGAGAGGAAGTCAGACTCGTTCAAAGGTACCTTAATTGGGGAGGTAAGGTCATAATCGCGGGATATTACAACAACGAAGACAGAATTGCAGACCGAATCAACTCTATTTCATCTCATTTCGGTCTTGTGCTAAAAACCGACAGGGTTAGAGACAGGTCGAGCAACGACGAGGGGGATGATCTTCTGCCAGTGACATCAAGGATTTTGTCATACAATAATAATGTAACAAAAGCTCTTTTTCCCTGCTCGGCATCCGTGGATATACTTGCCAGCATGGGTAAACCCATAGTAGTTAAAGAAACCCTTTTGGGTTCAAACAGCAAAACGATAATAGGGGCGGAAGTATCTTTGGGTGGAGGTAAATTAATACTTTTAGGGAGTTGTGTTTTCTGGGATAATTTCGCAATAAGGAAGTACTCTAATCTTATGTTTTCTTTGAATTTGCTTCTGTCATAGAGGAAACAGACTGTTTCCGCACCTGATAAAAGGCGATTGGCGCTCGCCAATACTTCATAATTAATCTTGACCCAGTATTGTTTGAGTGTTAGTTTAAATCTACGTTTTTGAAAGGGGAGACTATGAAAACAGTCGGAGTGATAGGAGGAAGTGGGCTATATGAAATGAACGGATTGACCGACATTCATTCCATAAAAGTGGAGACTCCTTGGGGAAACCCATCTGATGAATTAGTTGTGGGAAAACTGGGCGGCACCGAAATGGTTTTTCTTCCCCGACACGGACGCGGTCATAAAATCATGCCCTCGGAAATAAACTACCGCGCAAACATATATGCTTTAAAGAAGCTAGGTGTTAAGTGGATAATTTCGGTGAGCGCTGTGGGCAGCATGAAAGAGGGTATCGCTCCAGGTCACGTAGTGGTTCCTTCTCAGTTTTTCGACCACACAAAGGGTAGAATTTCGACCTTTTTCGGTAACGGCATCGTCGCCCACGTTTCCATGGCTGATCCTGTTTGTCCTGTGCTCTCCGGTCTTTTTTACGAAGCCTCTATAAAATCAGGAGCGCCGGTTGTGCATAAAGGCGGTACGTATTTGTGCATGGAAGGCCCTCAATTTTCTTCCAGGGGAGAGAGCAATATATACAGAAAGTGGGGTGTCGACGTGATAGGAATGACAAATATGCCCGAAGCCAAACTTGCGAGAGAAGCAGAGATATGCTATGCCACTCTTGCGTTTTCGACTGATTATGACTGCTGGCATGAAGGTCACGCGGATGTCACAGTTGAAGATATAATTGATACACTGACAAAAAACGTAGAGCTTGCAAGACGGATTATTAGAGAGGTGGTTCCGTTAATCGCCGAAACTAGGAACTGTATCTGTTGTAATGCGCTTAAAAATGCGATAATAACTTCAAAGGAAGTCATATCTGATGAAGTAAAAGAAAGGCTTAATCTCCTGATTGAAAGGTATATTCTATGAGCATACTTGTTGTCGGGTCTATAGCTCTGGATACAGTGGAAACGCCGTTTGGGGAGGTTAAAGATGTCCTCGGCGGTTCCGCTTCGTACTTTTCACTCGCTGCAAGTTTGTTCACTGATGTCAAAGTAGTTGCGGTGGTCGGAGAAGATTTTCCACAAGAATATATTGGCCTTCTTGCGTCAAAAGGAGTAGAGCTGGGAGGTTTCGATAGGGTACCTGGAAAAACCTTCAGGTGGCATGGAAGGTATGGGTACGACCTGGGAGACCCGGATACCCTTGGTACTTTCCTCAACGTGTTCGAAAAATTCAATCCTGTAATACCGGAGAATTATCGTGAAACCGATTATGTTTTTCTCGCTAATATAGACCCGCAACTCCAGATGAGCGTTTTAAAACAGGTAAAGAAACCTAAGCTTGTAGCATGCGATACGATGAATTATTGGATAGAAAACAAACCCATGGAGCTTAAAGAGGTATTAAAACATGTTAACATACTTATAGTAAATGATTCAGAGATAAGGGCATTGGCGAAAGAGCCGAAGATGTTGAAGGCAGCAAGAACAGTACTCGATATGGGCCCTGGGATTCTCATAGTAAAAAGGGGTGAGTATGGGGCTTTGATGTTTTCAAAAGACGGCATATTTTGGGCTCCGAGCTACCCACTTGAAGAAATAGTAGATCCGACTGGGGCAGGTGATACTTTTGCGGGTGGTTTTATGGGTTATGTCTCCAGTCAGGATTCCGTTGACCCTGTGGAATTAAAAAAGGGAGTGGTATATGGAAGTGTGGTTGCCTCTTTTACTGTCGAGGACTTTAGCGTAAAAAAGCTAGCTACTCTCAAAAGAGAAGAAATAAGCACAAGATTTCAAGCCTTTTTGAAGCTTTCAAATTTTGACTGATATGAAAATATATATTTTGTTTCTTGCTATTTCAGTTTTATCTTTGACCGCTTGTGGCGGTGGGAAAAGGGTTGATGAAAGACGAGAAGAGCTTTCTCTCAGCGACCAAAAAGCGCTCGCCGTGGCGTCCTTTCGTCGAGGGAACTTTCAACAGGCCGTCGAGGACATTAAAAAAGCAGAAGAAATAAATCCTAATGATCCCGACGTTCATCTTATCAAAGGCGTTATTTATTTTGCCGTCAAAGATTACAAACAATCAGAAGTTTTTTTTCAAAGGGCGGTGGAGCTAAAACCTGATTATTCTGAAGCAAGGTTCAATCTATGCAGTCTATATCTCACTACCGGCAATCTGGATGGTGCAGTCGAGCAATGTTCAAAGGCGGCTTCCGACGTCGTTTATAAATTAAGAGTCAACGCGATTACAAACCTGGGAACCGCTTATTTCAAAAAAGGCGATATCAACAAAGCAAAGGGATATTATGAACAGGCGCTTCAATTAAACCCGGCCTTTGTTTTCACCCACAACGAGCTGGGAAAGCTTTACATGGCGACTGGTAAAGAAAAAGAGGCAATAGAAGAATTTAAAAGAGCTGTAGAAGGATATGACCAATATGATGAAGCTCACTATAATTTGGCGCTAGCTTATTTAAAAGCGGGCAAAAGAGAAAACGCATGTCAATCCTTTAATAGGGCGGCTCAGATTTCACCTAACAGTGCAATTGGGCTGAATGCCAAAAGTTACATGGACTCTTTGTGCAGCCAATGAAAATAAAACACAACAGAGGAGGAACATAAATGGCAAAAAAAGACTCTCTAGAAGTGAAGAATAGAATTATTGATTTTTTCAGAGACCGAGAGTGGATTGGGAAAATAGAAAAGAACTTCGAGAGGCAAATCAAATCCGCAAAATCTTCTCTTGATAAGAATTTTGAGAAAGCTAGAAAGAGCCTCAACATCACCACGAAAAAGGACATCAACACGCTTCAGTCTAAGATCAAGGCTCTCGAAAAGCGAATAGAGAAAATCGAAGGCGCGAATAAAGTCAAGCCTTTAAAGGCTAAGACTTCCAAAGTAAAGGCTGAAGCCTAGTTCCCTTTTCTTATTTTATCTATGAGTTGAGAAGTTGATATTTCCTCCAAAAGAGGCACAATGCATACCGTTCCTCCGTAACTCTCCACAAAATCTCTTCCGACAACTGTTTCGATAGAATAGTCGCCGCCTTTTACGATTATGTCGGGTTTTAACGCCTTGATCAGTTCAAGCGGTGTATCTTCTTCAAATACTGAAACATAATCTACACAATCAAGCGCTGCTACAATATTGGCTCTACTGCTTTCTCCGGTGAGTGGTCTTTCATTACCCTTTAGTTTTTTTACAGACTCATCGTTGTTGACCCCTACTACCAGTATGTCTCCTAACGCCTTTGCTTGTTTGAGGAGTTGTAAGTGCCCAATATGAAGCAGGTCGAAACAACCGTTTGTAAAGACTATCCGCTTACCTTCATGTTTTAACTGAGAAATGGCGTTCGAAAGCAAAGCCCTGGAAGATATTTTATTGCCGGTTTGATTTTTGCCGTTTTTGAGACGCTCTTCGAGTTCTTTTCTGGTAACTGTCGAGGTTCCGATGCGACCGACCACGATTCCCGCCGAATAATTTGCAATTCTTACTGAATCCTCCCAAGACCTGGAAGCTAGGTAAGAAAGGGTGAACGAACTCACTACAGTATCACCCGCTCCCGTGACATCAAAAACCTCTCTCGCATCCGAGTGTACGGTTTTTATATCATGAGTTCCTTTAAAATAGAAGCTGATTCCATCTTTTCCTCTCGTAATCAAAATTCCTTCAACCCCAGTTTGATTAACAACAATCTCCACCGCCCTTTTTAGAGAGCTATAGTCTTCGATCTGGAACCCGCATAAATCCTCCGTCTCTTTCTGATTTGGGGTGATTACGTTAGCGCCTTTGTATTTGTCAAAATCTCGGCCCTTCGGGTCTACACAGACGAAAATCTCGTTTCTCCTCGCCAACTGGATTATCTCGTTCGACAGCTCTTTTGTTATGACTCCTTTGGCGTAGTCGGAGATTATTATTCCGTCCGGCTTGTTCAATGCGACTGAATTTGAGATGGATTCTATGATTCGATCTTTTAATTCGTCTGCAATTGGGCTTGCTTCTTCTATATCTATTCGGGCTATCTGTTGATTCTCTGCAATAAGCCTTTTTTTTGTAGTGGTAGTTGTTTTTGAATCTGAGATTATTCCACTCGAATCTATTTTAATTTGTTTGAGGAGAGCTTTAAGGTTTTCGCCTCCGGCGTCCCTTCCTACTACTCCGAAAATCTCGACTGATGCCCCCAGGCTTCTCAGGTTATTGGCAACGTTTGCAGCTCCTCCCAAAGAGAGGTTCTCGCCGGAGACTTTGAGGATCGGCACTGGAGCTTCGGGAGAAATTCTATTTGCATCACCGAATAGGTACACATCAAGCATGACGTCGCCAACGACTAAAATCCTTAGTTTTGAGAAGTTGTCGAGAATTGCAGCTACATTCATTTTTTATCGATCAGAACGATCTGTGAATAAAAGCGATAAAAAGACTTATTATAAAGGAGTTGTTGAGAGCTGTAAATCTCAGTAGACTTACCCGCTATGGTTAATTTTTTGTATGAAAACATGGTTGACATACACTGCCATCTTCTTCCCAATGTAGACGATGGTCCGGCTCAATGGGAAGAGAGTTTGGAGATGGCGAGAATGGCTGTTAGGGACGGCATTAGTATTTCTGTTACTACTCCACACTGGATTCAGGGGACTAAATGGGAGCCGCGTCCCGAGGAAATAAGAGAGAAGGTAAATGAGTTTAACCATAGACTCAGGGATGAAAAGATATCGCTTACAGTTCTTCCAGGCATGGAGGTCGGGATTTCCGAGAATTTACCAGAGCTTGTTAATTCAGGCAGTGTTCTCACCCTGGGCTATAGTAATTACCTGCTTGTTGAAATACCTTTTATTTCGGTTCCGCTCGGAATCGAGGAGGTCATTCTCAAGCTGAAAGCAAAAGGAATCATCACGGTGCTTGCTCATCCGGAGAGGAACAAAGAGATTCAAAAAAACCCGAAAAGGGTGCTTGAATTGGTGAAGGCAGGGGCTTTGGTGCAGATTACTGCCGGGAGTTGTTGTGGATATTTCGGAGAAAAGGCAATGCGCTGCGTCCTAGAACTTGCAAAGTCCGGGGCTATTCATGCGGTAGCTTCTGACGCCCATGATGTAGACAAGCGTCCTCCGAACGTAACCGAGGGGTTAAAGGTTTTGGAGGGAGTTATGGGTGTAGAGCAGATAGAATTATTGCTCGCTAATACTTATAGTTTTATAGAAAAAATCAGAGTTGATTGATTTTTTCAAAAGAAAAAATACATCTTGACAGGTGGGAATGTTCTGTGATATTGATGAATGAAATTGTTTGGATGGAGAGATGATGAATAATGTCCCCCCCCCCCCCCCCCCCAACCCACAAGATATAGTGGCGGCCCCTTTTGTTATTGATCTGAGTGCCGCTCCATGCC
>Ga0187893_10004745_pt1 | contig 25439 bp, 13 predicted proteins | sample MA1701074metaG_FD_139574 | JGI IMG/M metagenome (GOLD analysis project Ga0187893, IMG submission 139574) | White microbial mat communities from a basaltic lava cave in the Kipuka Kanohina Cave System on the Island of Hawaii, USA - MA170107-4 metaG ... | reverse complement strand
CGGTCTGGGAACTCTGGGGCGCGCTGCTCTATGGTGGAAGGCTAGTTGTGGTGCCGTATTTGGTCAGTCGCGATCCGAGGGCATTTTATGAGTTGCTGGTTCGAGAACAGGTTACGGTGCTCAATCAAACCCCTTCTGCTTTTCGGCAGCTGATTCAGGCTGAGAATGCAGTCGGGGAAGTGCCTCTGGCACTTCGATACGTCATTTTTGGCGGAGAGGCTCTGGAAATGCAGAGCCTCCGCCCCTGGTTCGATCGTCATGGCGATCGAGAGCCTCGGCTGGTTAACATGTACGGCATCACCGAGACTACGGTACACGTCACCTGCCGCCCATTGAGCAGGAGCGATTTGGACTCTGGTAGCGTCATAGGCCGTCCGATTCCGGATCTCCAAGTCTATGTCCTTGATCGATGGCAACAGCCAATGCCAGTTGGAGTTCCTGGTGAGTTATTCGTCGGTGGCGCAGGCTTGGCGCGCGGATATCTGAACGGTCCAGAACTGACAGCTGAGCGGTTTGTTCCGCACCCCTTCGGCGACGAGCCCGGATCACGCCTGTACCGTACCGGAGACCTGGCGCGACTCCTGGCTGGTGGCGAACTCGAGTACGTGGGTCGTATTGACGATCAGGTGAAGATCCGCGGTTTCCGCATCGAGCCAGGAGAAATTGAATCGGTCCTCGTGCAGCATCCGACCGTTAGGGAAGCGGTCGTGCGCGCGATCGAAGCCAGTCCGGGTGACAAGCGGCTTGTGGCCTACCTGGTAGCCTCCTCCGGACCCCAGAAAGCTATTGCGGGAGAACTGAGAAACTTTCTGAACACAAGGCTTCCCGACTACATGATCCCGGCTGACTACGTGTGGCTCGACCAATTCCCACTAAACTCGATCGGCAAGCTGGACTTGAAGGCTCTGCCGCAACCGGACCGAGCGCGACCCGAGATCGGGACGGTTTTTGAAGCACCTCGATCCGAGATAGAAAAGGTATTGGCGTCCATTTGGACCGAACTACTGGACATTGAGAGTCCGGGCATGCACGACAATTTCTTCGACCTAGGGGGCCATTCCTTGCTGGCCACACAAGTCACGGCTCGAGTTCAGGCACGACTCGGCGTGGCAGTATCATTGCGGGCCTTCTTTGACGGTCCGACTTTGGAAGACTTGGCTCGTGTCGTTGAGCGCGCTCGTTTGGCGGGCACCTGATCCAGCCCACTCCGCGAGCACCTGCCGGATAAATCCTCCAACGATCTTTCGTCGTAGCAGACACCAAGGCACGCATCTGTCTGTAAACCGGAACTTCAAGGGCACCGGGATGGAAGGTGTCCCCCGGAGCCGCCTTTCTCGTTTCTGATGAGGCTTGGTTGCCTGGACAAGGCACTTAAGAAGGGCCCTCAACACGTCGTCCAGCTATCTACTCCGGCTTGCGCACTGATATCGATGGTCAAGTGACCCCAGCGAAGGGAAGGAAGCGCAGACATTATCTGGCGGGCACGCCCTTCCAGGCATTTGGCTTCTGCTTTCTCTTTGGTATTCCCACTTGCACGCCAATGACGGAACTCGAGTTGGGTTCGGTGACATGTCCCGACGGATCAAGAAATAGTGCGTGGAGCAGACACACAAGATACAACCCAGCCCTTTACACCTCTCCGTCCGAGCGATAGAATCGGTTGGTTTCAAGCCAATCTTGAAGGTGTCCGGCTGGCTCGGAGCAAACCGACGGAACACCGGACCGAAGCACCAGTCTTGCTTGCGACCTTTGAGTGTGGCTTGATGGGCTGAAAGGTATCTAAAGGAGGACTCCACTATGAGTACATACGTGCATCCCGAAGTGCTGGTGACGACCGAGTGGGCCGCCAGCAATACCAACAATCCGAAGGTCAGAATTGTCGAAGTCGATGTCGACACAAAAGCGTACGACGAAGGGCATCTGCCAAACGCCCTGGGTTGGGCGTGGAACACGCAATTGTGCGACACCGTTCAACGCGACATCATCCCAAAGGCTCAGTTTGAATCGCTGATGTCAAGTTCCGGTATTAGCAACGATACAACGGTCGTCCTTTACGGCGACAACAACAATTGGTTTGCTGCCTGGGCATTTTGGCAGCTCAAGATTTACGGTCATTCCGACGTCCGGATCATGAATGGCGGGCGCAAGAAATTGCTGGCGGAAGGACGCGACCTGTCGACCGAGGCTCCCAAATTTGCTTCAACGAACTACCGGGCCAAAGATCCAGACCTCTCGATTCGAGCGTTTTTGCCGCAGGTTCAAACGTCAGTCAGCCAGCGCGCTGTGGAACTCGTGGACGTACGCAGCGGACCGGAGTTCACCGGTGAGATTCTCTCTCCTCCCGGCTTGCCGGAAACCTGCCAGCGCGGTGGCCACATTCCCGGTGCCCGCAGCATCACCTGGTCGAAGGCCTGCAACGACGATGGAACCTTCAAGACATTTGATGAACTGAAAGCGCTTTATCAAAACGAAGGGATCACGGGTACGAAACCCATTATTGCGTATTGCCGCATTGGAGAACGGTCCAGCCATTCCTGGTTTGTTCTGAAATACCTGCTCGGCTACAAGGATGTAAAAAACTACGACGGTTCGTGGACCGAGTGGGGTAATCTCGTTGGCGCTCCGATCGAGAAAGGCGCGGCCGCGGCAGCTTCGGCCTAGCACGACTTTGTTGCCTTGAAATTCGTCCGGCGCGTACATGGCAAGGCTTGCCGGGTAGGCGCCGTGACGTGCCGCCATCGTGAAAGATGAAATATGCGCTAAGCTACCTGAACCCCAATTCCAGGCGCAGCGGTCAATCTAAAACTTCAGCACAAGCCTCCATTTCTTCGTTGCCCTTCGAGCTCACCCATGATCCTCAAACAATATTATCTTGGCTGCCTGGCTCATGCCTCTTATCTGGTTGCGGACGAAAACAGCCGGACCGCAGCGGTCGTCGATCCTCAGCGAGACATTGACTCGTATCTGGCGGATGCTGAAACTTACGGAGTGGCGATCCGGCACGTTCTGCTGACTCATTTTCATGCCGATTTTTTGGCGGGACACTTGGAGTTGCGAAACCGGGTTGGGGCGAAGATCTATCTGGGTGCTCGCGCAAAAGCGGAGTACGCCTTTACGCCGCTTGCCGATGGGGACGTACTAGAATTTGGCACTGTCCGGTTACGCATTTTGGAAACCCCTGGGCATTCTCCCGAGTCAATCTCCATCGTTGTCTACGATTTGAAGCAGGACAAGCAAAAACCCCATGCGGTCCTCACCGGCGACACCCTGTTCATCGGCGATGTGGGCCGTCCCGATTTACGAGCGGCAATGGGGTATTCCGCAGAGGAGCTTGCCGGCCTGTTGTACGATTCCCTGCACGACAAGCTGCTGAAGCTGCCGGACGAGACCCTGGTCTACCCTGCGCACGGAGCGGGCTCTTTGTGTGGTAAGAGCTTGAGCGCTGAAACGTTTTCAACCCTTGGCGTCCAGCGGCAGTACAATTACGCGTTGCAGCCGATGAGCAAGGCGGAGTTTCTCCAGATTGTGACGGCTGAACAGCCGGAAGCGCCTCCTTATTTCAACTACGACGCTGTTCTCAACACCCGGGAGCATGCCACCCTCGAAGAAAGCCTCGATCAAGGATTGAAGCCGCTTCCCCTGCGGGAGGTTTTGGATAGAGCCGCGGCTGGCGCTCAGGTGCTCGATGTTCGCGATCCGGCCGAGTTCTCGGCCGGACATTTGGCGGGCAGCATCAACATCAGCTTGGGCGGGCAGTTCGCAAGCTGGGCAGGAACGATGCTAGATCGCGAGCTGCCCATTCTGATCGTCGGTGCCCCTGGGCAGGAGAAGCAGGCGGCCACACGTCTCGGCCGTATCGGCTTCGATCATGTCGCCGGGTACCTCGAGGGCGGAATGGCAGCTTTGGAGTCAAACGCGCAGCATATGGGACGAACCCCGCGGGTTGCCGCCACGACACTGGCCGAGCAGGCAGCGTCGCCGTCGCCGCCGGTGCTTCTGGATGTTCGTACTGAGAAAGAGCGAAGAGGAAAGTTCATCGAAGGAAGCTTGCATGTCCCGCTCAACCGGCTAAACGACCGGATCGGGGAACTGCCTCAAGACCGGCCTCTGGTGGTGCACTGCGCGGCAGGCTACCGTTCCTCGATTGCGGCAAGCACAATCAAGAAAGCGGGGAGGACCGATGTTTCCGAGCTTCTTGGCGGAATCTCAGCCTGGGAAAAATCAGGGCTTCCGGTGGCCGGTGAAGCGATTCAAAGGAGCCGTGTGATGAAACCCACAAACTTCTCTGAGCGAGTTCTGGAAGTAGCGGGCTGGAAACTGCGACTCACTTCCTATGAGCTCGGAGGTAAGCACTTCTGCAAAGCCGACAATGTGGAGCCCGGCGCTTGCATCGCCCGAACCGAAGGAGCCACCAAAGAGGAATGCGAGCAGAAGGCCCTAGAGAAGGCTCAGGAGCATCTCTCCCGCACGCGCCGTTTTGCCGCTCCCTGATTGAAGTGCCTCTCTGGCGGCATTAAAACCGGAGAACCTCTGGGGAACGAGGCTTTTGCCGGCGGGGTTTCCGTCCAGATCGAGAGAGTCTTACAATTCCGCTCTCGGGCCTTTCGACGGTTGGGACCAGCGATCTTTTTCAGCACCCGTTGTTCAGCACCGCGACGGAGCTGGCCCCGCTGAGGAGGGGTTCGCCTCACGAACGCACCCGCAGTTCTGGATTCTTTTTCTACATGACACCCCGCATCGGTTGTGCGGAAGCTCCCATGAAAATTCACTCGACGGTTCTGGTCATCCTACATAGTCCACGGGAAAAGGTATGGGGCCAGTTACTTGAGCTCAGTCAGGCGGGTTTGACACTTTGCGGGCTGGACCTGAATGCCTTTGATGAGTGGCTGAAACAGTGGGGTTCCGAGGAAGAGGGCGGTTTTGCAACTGTGTTCTATCCTCTCCACAGGGTGGAACGCATGGAACGGGATGAGACGGTGGGAGGCATCCCGTCACTGGAGCACCGCTTTCAGCAGCGCACCGGTCTCACGCTGGAACAGTATTTGAACACTCGCTCCCAACCTGGCGGCTGACGGCGCCCGTGTCCGAATCCTGCCCGGCCGTATTTGGTTGACCTAGTCAAATCGAAGGTTTGCTTGAGTCGCATGCTGCTGGAGCACTTTCGACCGTTAGCTTCACCGAGGCCCTGCCGCAACACTCTGCCCACGCACGAATCCACTGTTTCCCCGTATTTCGACGCCTGCCAAACTCCGATCAAAAGCTTCGAACGGAGGCGGTGAACAGAATTCACAAACGACTTGACACACTGAATACTCAGTGTCACGCTTGTATCACAAGTTACCCAAAGTTCCCAAGCTCCGCTCTGATCGCTCACTTAGAGCGGACATTGCAGCAGTGGCTTTTGATGGATCTCGACTCTCTTTTTCATCAACCTGAGGAGGAGTGAAATGAGGCGCATCTCTTTCTGCATCCCTTTAACCGTTTTTGCTGTCGTTCTGGCAACCGCGCATAGCGTCTATGCTCAGACCGGGTCGGGGACGTTCGGCTCAATCCTGGGCACTGTCAAGGATGAAACGGGGGCCGTTTTGCCGAGGGTGACCGTAACGGTAACCAACGAGAAAACCGGGTTGGTCCGCACGGTGAATACGAATGAAGACGGGTCATTCCAGATTCCAGCCCTTTTGCCAGGTGCCTATCGTGTAGAGATGGAAGCCAGCGGGTTCAAGAAGTATCAGCAGAAGGGTGTTGATCTCCGCGTCAACGAAAGCGTGCGCGTCGACGTCACGATGCAGATCGGAGAGTTGACGCAAACCATCGAGGTTCAAGGCGGAGCGCCCCTGCTCACGACGAGCAGCGGCACCGTTGGACATGTCATCGAAAACAAGGCAGTGGTTGAATTGCCGTTAAATGGGAGAGATTTTACGCAGTTGACGCTGTTGGTTCCCGGCGCCACGAATGGCAACAACCCCGGCGGGTTCTTTGTCATTGGCGGCAACAACGTTTCGGTCACGGGTAACAGGAGCGACTCGAACAACTACAGCCTGGATGGCGTGGACAACAACGAAAACTTTTTCAAGTTCCACGCGATTAAGCCGTCCATTGATGCTATTGAAGAATTCAAGATCCAGACGAACATCACATCGGCCCAGTTCGGCGCTGCAGCCGGGGCGAATGTGAACCTGGCAACCAAATCGGGCAGCAACGAGATTCATGGGGCTGCCTTTGAGTTCATTCGCAACAACGTCTTAGATTCCCGGGAGTACTTTGCCTCAACGCGGCCTCAGTTTCGGTACAACGATTTTGGAGGGACGATTGGCGGACCTATCAAGAAGGACAAGACGTTTTGGCTTTTCAACTACGAGGGAACCCGGACACGCCGGGAGTCGACGATCCTGGGCACGGTGCCTACTCCAGCCATGCTGGGAGGGGACCTGTCGAGGAATGTGGACGGAACGACAGCCGCAACCATCTACGACCCAGCTACAAGCCGCCTCGTCAATGGGCAGATCGTCCGGGATCCATTCCCGAACAATCGGATTCCAACCAATCGAATTAACCCTGTGAGCAAGGCCTATCTAGACCTCTTCTATACTCCCGTGCAGCCGAACCGGTCCGGCGCTTTCAACTTGATCAATACGAAGCCCAACGCGCTGGATACGGATCAGTTCACAACGCGTGTGGATCACAGGTTCTCCGCGAATACCAGCATCTACGGGCGATTTTCGCTCTCGGACCTGACGCTGACCGAACCGCAGACCTTGCCGACTAACACGCGCAAGCGGTTCAACACGTTTCGGAATATTGGGATCACATTCACCCATTTGTTTACGCCGACCACGATCTTCGACATGCGTTACGGGTACAACCGGAACAATATCGAATTCGGCACGCCCGACCTGCAGCTCAGCAGTGCTTTGAGGTCTGCCGGCCTGACTGCGCTTCCGGAAAAGTTCGCGAGTTACGACTATCCAATCAACCTGGACTTCAGCGGATTTTCGGGAGTCGGCAATTTCGCGTTCCTTAACGGCCCAGACAAGAATCACCAGTTCCTGCCCAATCTGCTCATGATTCGCGGCAAGCATTCGGTTGCTGTCGGCGCCGAAGTAAAACATGAGCAGATCTATCACGACGGCGTTTTCTCAAACTGGGCATTCACCAATGTTCCCACTGCGGATCCGCAGAACGTGGGAACTACGGGGCAAGGTTTAGCGAGCTTTCTGTTGGGACTTCCTTCAACTGCTTCACGAATTCTCGGTGACCCGTCCCTCGATGCCAGCCGCTACCTCTACCACTACTACGTCCAAGACGACATCAAGTTGACGCCGAAACTAACCCTGAATCTGGGCTTGCGATATGAAGACTCGCGTTGGTTTCAACACAATCAGGGACGGCTGTCAGGATATGACACAGAAAAAGGGGAGTATTTCTTCGCCAGTACCAACCCCATCACGGGTGCACCTGCCAACGCTCCCGGCACCCTGGTCAATCCCGACCGCAACAACTTCGCGCCCCGGTTTGGAATGGCGTACTTGCTCACTCCAAAGACGACCGCCCGTATGGGCTATGGTGTCTTCTACAATTCAAATTTCACTTGGGAAACCAGCTCAGCACGAGGGAATTGGCCCTATTCCGTTTCACAATCCCGCGAGGGCATGAATCGGGATTTTCCGGACGCTCCGGTGACGAACGTTTTTCCAGGCACGCTCGACCTCAAGACGGTGCCACCGGATGTACAGCATTCGATGAGCCGGAATCAGCGAGTTGGGTATATGCAACAGTGGAACCTGCACGTCCAGCGCGAACTCAGCACGGGATTGGTGCTCGAAGTTGGCTACGTCGGAACTAAGGGAACCAAACTGTCGTCCTTCTTCAACGCCAACGTAGCCCGGCCAGGTCCAGGCCCAGTGCAACCCAGACGACCCTTCCAGAACGTCGGTGGATTCTCAGAAGACAAGTCCATCGCCAATTCCAGTTACCACGGAATGACTGTAAAGATGGAAAAGAGACTGTCCGCTAACGTGAATTTTATTGCGAATTATTCCTATTCGCGGTTTATCGATCTCTGCTCAGTGTTTGGATGCGCCTCGCCTCAGAACGCCTTTAATATAAGAGCTGACTATGGACCGTCGGACCTACACAACAAACATATCTTTACCTGGGGGTATGTCACGAATCTGCCCTTTGGCAAGGGGCAGCGATTTGGTGGCAACCTGACAGGAGCAGCCAACGCTATCGTCGGCGGGTGGCAGCTAAATGGGATCACGACTTTGAGGAGCGGAAGACCATTTAACGTGATCTTGAATTTTGACAATCAAAACGACGGACAGCGCTCGCAACACCAGCGCCCGAATGTTTCTGGAGATCCTCAACCTTCAGGATTTAACGGAACCCAAACCAAGTGGTTCAATACTGGAGCATTCCAAGTTCCAGCCCCTTTCACTTATGGCAACCTGGGCCGGAATGCCCTGTATGGGCCCGGTTTGCAAACATGGGACTTTGGGTTGTTTAAGAATATCCCGATCACTGAAGGCAGTCGCTTGCAGTTTCGAGCGGAGTTCTTCAATGCTTTTAATAATGTCAACTTCGCAAACCCGAATGCCTCCATCGGTCAGCTGGGCGCCAATACACCGGGGTTTGGGGAAATCAGCGGAGTCGTGACCAACCAGCGCCAGATTCAGTTTGGGCTCAAGTACCTTTTCTAGAAATTTCTGGCCTCAATTCTATCGCGCGAAAAGCCACCGCAACTGACCGTTTGCGGTGGCTTTTTGTTTGTGGGGGCTTCTCGCGAATGCGAGAATAACAGGTGTTGAAAAGTGAATCCGTGGTCCGGCGGCACCCGCTTTCGCAATTTGCCAATGGCCTGTCTGTATTGCTCCAGCAAAACTTCATGCTTCAGGCAACCCTCAACCTATTCAAAGGGCAGACGGCCTCACAGAAATTGGTGCTGTCGATCCTGATAATTCTGTTGGGCGTAGCCCCCGGCTACACCGAATCCCAAACGCCCCTTGCAGCCCGGCAACATCTTACGGCGGCCCTTGACGCTCAGAAACGAGGTCAATTCGCCGGAGCAGCCCAGGAGTATGAGGCTGCCTTGAAGCTCATACCAGGCTCAGCTGACATTTTTCAGAATCTCGGCCTGGTCTATCACATGGATAACCGTTACCAGAAGGCGATCCAGGCCTTCGAGAAAGCGCTCGCACTTGAGCCTGGTTTGTGGGCTTCCCATCTATTCCTCGGAATCGGCTGCTACAAAACGAATCAGTTTGACCGGGCGGCTACGGCTCTGGCCAAGGCGATCGACTTGAATTCCAAGGCCGCGGAGCTGGAAGGGCGCTTCTGGCTTGGGGTCACTTACAAAGCTCTGGGTAGAAATGAGGATGCAATTCGAGAGCTGGAGAATCGTCTAAAGCAGACTCCCCGTGATATTGAGGTGCTCTACAACCTGTCGGATGCCTATCGATCGTCGGCGCCGCAGAAAGCAACCGAGCTGCTGAACAGAATGCTGGCGATTGACCCCCATTCGTACCGTGTAAAGCAGATGGAAGGCGAGGTTTTTGAGCATCAGGAAAAATATTCCCAGGCGCTTGCAGCTTATCGCGAAGCCCATCGGCTGAAACCGGACACTCCAGGCCTGCGGTTCGCCTTAGGTAGTGTCTTCTGGAAAATGCGGCAGTTCGATGAGGCGAAGAAGTGGCTGGCAGAAGAGCTCAGTTCTAATCCCCACCACGCGCTGTCTCATTATCAGCTGGGCAACATCTACGTGTATAAGAACGATCCAGCGCAGGCGTTGTTTCATTTGCAAGAGGCGCTGGCGGCAAACGTTCCCCTCACCGACGTTCATCGGGATCTGGGAAAAGCCTTCATCCAGTTGGGGAAATATGACGAAGCGGTGCGGCACCTCAACCGGGTCGCTGAGGCCGACCCTGACGATGACGCAATCCACTCCCTGCTGGCGAGCGCTTACCGCAAGCAAGGCAAACATGACTTGGAACAGAAAGAGCTCGAGCGCTTTCAGCAGTTAAATCAAAAGAAGCTGGAAAGAGTACAACGCCAAACACAGAACTTACCTTGAGACAGCACCTGATGCGATGTGCCCTGCTGCTGATGGCCCTGGGGCTTCTCCCTGGGATTGGGCCGAACCGGGTCTTGATGTTGCTCGCCCAGAACGTCGCGTCGGAACCCCATCTTCAGCTGGGTGTCCAGTACCTGGAAGAAGGGAAGCATGAGCTGGCGATTCAAGAACTGGAGAAGGCAGTCCAGCTCAACCCGAAGTCGTATCCAGGTTTTTACAATCTCGGCCTGGCTTTGTGGAACCTGCGCAAGCTCGAAGCGGCGCTAGCCGCCTTTCAACAAGCCCAGCGGCTTCAACCCGGTGATGTCAACTCCCGCTATTACCTTGGCCGCATCCATCTGGTCCGTGGGGACACAGCTGCCGCAATCAAAGCGTTTGAAGGTCTGGTTCAGAATCGAGCCTCTCCTATCGCTGACGAGGACTATCAGCTCGGACTGGCGTATTTGAAGGCAGGGAAGCCAGAGGCAGCCCTCGCGGTTCTGCTCCAGGCATCGCGGCGTTTGCAACAAGACTCGGCGGTGCATGAAGCTTTGGGACGCAGTTATCGAGCGCTTGGCAGGAATCCAGAGGCCGACAAAGCTTTTGAGTTTTCCAGCCGCCTGAAGAGCGAAGATTTGGAAGCCTCGCGGTTGCTGCATCTCTGCCGCCAGCAGTTGGAGGCCAAAGAGGTCGACAAAGCTGTACAGACTGGCCAGCGTTTGCTCAAGCTTTCCAGCGTCGATCACCTGGTCGAGTTGGGCGTATTGCTGGGCCAAACCGGTCTGCGGCAGCAAGCTCTTGAGGCGTTGCAACGAGCGGTTATCTTGGACCCTCGTCGGTTCGAAGCCCAGTTCAATCTGGGCTATACCTTTGTGGGTCTGGAAAAGTACGCTGAAGCTGAAAGCCATCTGAGCCAGGCTGCTCGTCTCAACCCGCAGTCGTTCGAAGCTTACTCGCTACTAGGAGTGGTCCGCGGCCAGTTGAAACAAACCGTTCCCGCTATAGAGAGCTTTCGTAAAGCAGTCGCGTTGCAGCCAGGCAACTTCAAGATTCAATCGTTGTTAGCGCTTCAATACCTGGAAGGAAGCTACTACGAGGCTGCCATTCAATTGCTGTCGGACGCTGTCAAACGCAGTTCCGCCGACCCGACTCTACGGTTTTTGCTGATTCAAGCCCATCACAAGAATCAAGACTCAGTGAAGGCCTTGGAGCAGGCCAGACAGGCCGCCAGGCAGTTCCCCGGGCTTGCCAGAGCCCACTACGAGCTGGGTTTCCAATTGGCCAGTTTTGGCCGGTTTCAGGAATCCAAACCTTCGTTCCAAAAGGCTTTGGAACTGGATGCCAACTATGCAGAGGCTCATTATGCGATGGGGGACCTCTTACTCAAAGAGGGACACATCAACGAGGCTTTGGCGCACTTGCAAGAAGCATTGGCAAAGAATCCCGCGTTGATTGACGCCCATGTGGGTCTCGGAAAAGCGCTGCTCGCACTCCAGAAGAACGAGGAAGTTGTACGAGCCATGGAGAAGGCAATCGACTTGGATCCTGACGAGCCACAGCTTCACTTCAACCTGGCTCAGGCATATCGGGGCCTTGGCCAAACCGAAATGACGCAGGCTGAGTTGAAGACGTTCAATCGTCTGACTCAGGAACGGATGAAGAAAAAGGATCGCGAAGTTCCGAAGAAGTTCCCCTAGGAAAGGGGCGCGCAGGTACTGAATGCATCCAAGACTACTGCTGGCTTCCATCACCCTGGCCGCACTTCCTGTCTTCCCCCACTTTGAGAACATTGGGCCTCGGGCCGGTCTTGAGTTCAAACTCACTTCAGGCAGCCCCTCAAAGGCCTACATTCTGGAATCGATGACCGGCGGGGTGGGATTCATCGACTATGACAGGGATGGCTGGGTTGATGTATTTCTGGTCAATGGCTCAACCATCGATTCAGAGCGTGCGGGGAACAACCAAGCCAGCAGCCGTCTCTATCGAAACAATCACGATAGTACCTTTGCCGATGTCACCGAAAAGGCCGGCGTGCGCACGGCTCGATGGGGCATGGGCGTATGCGCTGGCGACGTCAACAACGATGGATTCGACGATCTCTATCTGACGAACTACGGTCCAAACACGTTGTTTGTCAACCAGGGCGATGGAACATTTCGAGACTTCAGCGCCGAGTCGGGGGCGCAGGCGCAGGGTTGGAGTTCGTCGTGCGCCTTTGCCGACTACGATCAAGATGGAGATATTGATCTCTATCTCTCCAGCTATCTTGAGTTCGACATCCATCAACTCCCGCAGGACAGCCCGGTGTGCCGATTTCGCGGCTTCAAAGTCCAATGCGGTCCGCGAGGCTTGACGCCAGGCCGCGGCCGATTGCTGGAAAATGATGGCACCGGCCGATTTTTTGATGTGAGCGACAGATCGGGTATTGCAAAAGTGCGCTCCTGCTACAGCCTGGGTGTCGTTTGGGGAGACTACGACAATGACGGCGACCCGGACCTTTTCGTCGCCAACGATTCGACTCCAAACTTCTTATTCCGAAACAACGGAGATAAAACCTTTTCCGAAGTGGCACTTCAGGCGGGTGTCGCGGTCAGCGATGACGGACGCGAACAGGCGAGCATGGGCGTGGACTTCGGGGACTGCGACAATGATGGAGATCTGGACCTGGTGGTGACTCATTTTTCTGAAGACTACGACACACTCTACCGCAATGATGGCCAGGGACGATTTACCGATGTCTCGTTTGTTGCAGGAATCGCGGAGCCCAGCTGGGCGTTCTTAGGCTGGGGTGTGCAGTTTGTTGACCTAGACCTCGATGGCTTTCAAGACATCGCGACGGCGAACGGACACGTCTATCCCGAGGTGGAGGCTCATCAGGTGGGATCTTACCGGCAGCGAAATTTGATGTTTCGGAACCTCCGGCACGGCAAGTTTGAGGAAATGGGACGCCGGGCTGGCCCAGGTTTTCAAGAAGTCTACTCCAGCAGAGGTCTCGGCCTGGGCGACGTCAACAATGACGGTCAAATGGACATTCTGATTGCAAATCTTGACGAAGCTCCGTCACTGATGTTGAACAAAGGAACTGCCGGCAACTGGCTGATGGTCAAGCTTAAGGGGACACATTCCAACCGCAGCGGCATTGGGGCGCGCGTAACGATCAAGACAGGATCGCTGACGCAGATGCGAGAGGTGAAGAGCGGTGGCAGCTATCAGTCGCAAAGCGACTTGCGGCTCCATTTCGGCCTGGGCGCTGCCAAGACAGTGGACGACCTCCAGGTGCGCTGGCCGGGGGGAGCGACACAGACTCTTAAGAGCGTGCGCGGCAACCAACTTCTGACCATCGAAGAAAAGACGAGCAAGTAAATGGATGACCCTCACACGGATATCGACAGCATTGATGCGATCCGGCGGTTTCCGGTGAGAAGAGTTGTGCCGCATGGAACCCTGGTCGTATCCCTGATCGTCGTCGCAGTGCTTTCCGGAGCCGCTGAGGAAAAGACAACGGATTGGGAGCGGCAGGCTCGATCGATGCTTGTCAGCGGGGACGTGAAAGGCGCTCGGGCGCTGGCCGAGCCAAGACTGAACGACGCGGGATCGGCTGGGACCGCGAATCTAGTCTTGGGCCTGGCCGATCTGCGGCAGCAGCAGTATTCTGAGGCAGTCGCCCATTTCCAGTCTGCAAAGAAGTTAGGAATCCAGCAGGAAGAGTTGTTCGAGCGCTGGAGTTTCGCTTTACAAGGTCTGGGTCGTGCAGCGGACGCCTGCCAGATTCTGGAAGAACAGGTCCTTCGCGATTCTTCCCTGAGCGGCCTGCGTTCCAGGTTGGTAGACTTGTATCTGGGTCTCGGCAGGTTCAAGGAAGCGCTGCCCCATCTGGAGGAGATCTATCAGCAAGGGGCGCGAAACGCGGGCGTCACCTTTCAGCTCGCCTCGGCCCGTTTTGCCGCCGGCCAGGATTACCGCGCGGTGGAGCTCGTGGAGCCGCTCATTGGGCCAACGTCGTCGCCTAACCTGCTGCTGCAGGTTGGAAAACTCTACTTCCGAAACCTTCTCTATCGCCAGGCGCTGGACCCCCTTGAAAGAGCCTGGGAACGTTCGAAGCCCTCCTACGAAACTGGGATGTACCTTGCCCTGACTCATTACCAGTTAGGACAGTATTCCAGCTGTGTCTTGATTCTGGAGCAGTTGAAACGCGATACAACGGAAGCCGTTGAGTACCACATATTGAAAGGCTCGGCGTTGGCGCGTCTGGGAGCCTGGGACAAGGCTCGGAGTGAGCTCGAGCATGCTGTGACGTTGGCCGATGGACGGGCAGATGGTTATTTGAACCTCGGCCTGTTCTGGATGGAACGCGGCGAAGCTCAAAAAGCCTGGGATTTTCTCGAAAAGGGTTCCTGGCTCATGACCTCGGGGACGAAGGTCATCTACACACTAGGAACACGAAAGAACTGTGACGGACTGGCTCCCCCGAAAACCCGAGAGCCCGGGAAAAAGCATCGGGCCGAGTTTTTCGCCAAACTTGCCGAAAGCTTCCACAAAACGCATCATTGGATTTCTGCTCTCGAATTGTTCCGGGCCGCGCTGAAAGAGGATCCCACCCTGGAAGCTCCCTATGGCCAGATTGGGTTGATTTGCCAGGAACTCGGCAGTCCGGAAGTGGGCGCAAGTTTCTTGCAGCGGGGGATCGAACTGCACCCTGGCGCACCCGGCCTTCGGTTCTACTTCGGGACAGTGCTGTCGGCCCTGGGCCGTCATGAGGAAGCGTTGTCAAACTTTCAAAAGGCACTTGAGCTGGACGGTCCGAACCCTCCGGCGCGTCATTGGTTGTTTCTCGGAATAGCCCAGGCAGCGGGCCAGAGAGAGAATCAGGAGATGGCCAAACGGTCTTTTCAGCGTGCCATCGAGACGGACCCTCAGCTGGCTTTGGCCCACTATGAGATGGGAAAATGGCATCTTAAAGAACAGAATTTCGAGTTGGCTGAAAAGTCGCTGCAACGGGCGATCGAACTGGACCCGCACCTTCTGGGCGCGTATTACCAGTATGGCATCGCCTGCACCCGGAATGGCAAAATACAAAAGGGACAAGAGCTGATGGCTGCTTTTCAGAAAAAGAAAGCGCTCCGCGATCCATCCTCTCCTGCCCGTCGGGAGCCACGGACCGATAGTCCCTAGACCTTCATTGGAGAAACAACGGCGGCGGGTGTCGTCAGGCTACTGCGCAGCCAACCACTCACATGAGTTCATCGACGCATTCTGTTTTCAGGGCGGTGTTGTTTTGTAGCTCGTTTTTTGGGGGGGTGGTTGTCCTCTTTCTTTCTGCGATGCCTTTTGCTACTCCAGACAAACCGGCCAATCCGGTCTTCGTGGACGTGACGCAGCAGGCGGGACTCGGCACTTTCAAGAATGTTCAGGGAAGCCTTGAAAAACAGCACATTATCGAGACCATGGGGGGCGGTGTTGGATTCTTCGATTACGACCGCGACGGGAATCTCGACATTGTGTTGGTGCGAGGTTCCACCGTTGAACAGTTCCAAAAGGGAGGCAGTGCCCTCTGCTCCTTGTTTCGCGGAGACGGCCGTGGACGCTTTCAGGACGTGACGGCGACGGCAGGCATTCAGACTCGGGGTTGGGGAATGGGTGTGGCGATTGCAGATGTGGACAACGATGGGTGGGAAGACATCTTTCTCGCGGGATACGGGGCCAACGCATTGCTGCGCAATCACGGCGATGGAACCTTTCGCGATGTCACCAGGAGTTCTGGGCTGGAGAGCTCTCGCTGGAGCGTGGGGGCTTCGTTCGCGGATTTTGATCGTGATGGCGATCTGGATCTTTACGTCGCCAACTACCTCACTTACGATCTGAACCGACTGCCGAAGCGTGGCGCCGGATGCACGTATCGCGGGTTCGACACTTTCTGCGGGCCCCGTGGCCTGCCCGGAGAGAGGGACGTCCTCTACTTCAATGACGGCAAAGGGCACTTTCAGGACGTCACGCAAGCCAAAGCCATCGACGTCGACAGTCTGTACGGAATGGGAGTCGCCGTGGCCGACTACGACAATGACGGCTGGCCCGACATTTTCGTGGCCAATGATCTGACTCCAAACCTCCTTTACCATAATCGCGGGAAAGGTGAGTTTGAAGAGGTTGGAGCCCTGGCCGGTGTCGCCTTCGATGAGAATGGTGTAGAGGAAGGGTCGATGGGGGCGGATTTCGGAGATTTCAATAATGATGGTTGGCCCGACCTGTACTACTCCAATTCCTCCTATCAAACGAATCAACTCGCTGTGAATCTGGGTAATGGCAATTTCGGTCTCAAGAGCTATGCTCTGGGACACGGTGAGACCACCTGGCTGTATGTAGGGTGGGGAGCCTTCTTCACCGACCTTGACAACGACGGCTGGGAAGAGCTCTTCGTGGCCAACGGCCACTTGTATTCTCAGGCCGATCACTTTGACATGGGTCTGAAGTACCGACAGCGGCCGCTGTTGTTCCGAAACGAACGGGGCAAAACATTCACGGAAGTGAAGGGTAGTTGGGGATCGGCCTTGGAGCGTCCCGGACTGGGCCGTGGAGCCGCTTATGGCGACTACGACAATGACGGAGACGTCGACTTGCTCATCAACAATCTCGACTCAACACCGACACTGTTGCGCAATGATGGAGGAAATCGCCGCTCGTGGCTTATGGTGCAGTGCGAGGGGAGCCAGTCAAATCGTTCGGCAATAGGCACCCGCCTGACTCTTCGCGATGGTGCTGCGCTTCAGATGCGCGAAGTGAAGGCAGGCTCCAGTTACGGCTCTCAAAGCGACAAGCGGGTGCATTTCGGTCTGAATACCGAGTTGGAGATCCCGCAACTGGAAATACGCTGGCCTTCTGGCAAGACGCAGACTCTTTCGAACGTCAAGGCAAAGCAGCTCCTCAGGCTGAAAGAAGCCGGTTCTTAGTGCACAAAGGGCAGGCAGTTGCCAGTCGGATTGTCGCGTAACTGAAGGTTACGGCTGGCCCCAGCCCATCGAGTCGCTTTCTGCTCAGGCATTTGTTAGTATTTCCTCAGTCGTGAAACCCTGTGGGCTCTCTGAGCAGATACGTTCGCAGCCCCCGCAAATTCCACTTTTAGACGGGGAAACCTGAAGTATGCCCTCTTCATTTCATCTTAAAGAAATTGGTCGCATTCCCAGCCCAGGCGACAACCTCGCGATTGCGATTCGGGGGCTGGAAAGAGAAACCAAGATCGTGGCCCATGACGGGGAGTTTGCACTGAGCCACAACGTGCTTGAAGGGCATCGTTTTGCCATTCAAACCATTCCAAAGGGAGCACCCCTGTTGTCGTGGGGCCTGCCCTTTGGGCTTGCCATCCGGGACATCGCGCCGGGGAGCTACGCCTGTAATGCGTCGATTCTGGCGGCGTTGCGTGACCGATCGATTGATTTCGAACTTCCTGGCGAGCCCAACTTCGAAGACCACATCGAGTCCTACCATCTGGACGAGTCACGCTTTCGGCCAGGGACTCAAGTCCCGTTGCATGCGACGGCTCGAACCTTTCGCGGTTACCTACGCACGGACGGCCGCGGCGTCGGTACGCGCAACTGTATTGTCCTGCTCGGCACGACGTCGCGAACCGCGAGCTATGTGAAGCAACTCGAAGCCCGCCTTAGAGGCGTAGCCGAAGAGTTACCGAATATTGATGGCATCGTGGCTATTGCCCACACTGAGGGAGGCGGCACCGACCGTCCGAATAATCTCGATTTGCTGTTGCGGACACTGGCTGGCTACATCGTCAACCCTAATGTAGGCGCACTGCTGGCGGTGGACTACGGCACTGAGCCCCTCACCAATGCAATGCTCAGGCAGTACATGCACGATCAGCAGTACCCGCTCAACAGCTTGCCGCATCGTTTCCTCACACTGCGCGGTGGATTTCAGGCGAACCTGGATCAGGGAGAAGCAATTGTCCGAGAGTGGCTTGAACCCGTAAGCCAGATGGCGCGAACCGAAGTTCCAGCGTCAGAACTTAAGATTGGCCTGCAGTGCGGCGGTTCAGATGCTTTCTCGGGCATATCAAGTAATCCGCTGCTCTCCCTCGTGGCCAAAGAGATCGTTCAGAACGGCGGCATCGCCAACCTTGCTGAAACCGATGAACTGATCGGCGCCGAGTCTTACGTGCTCAAGAACGTAAAGGATTTGGAAACGGCCCGGCGATTTCTGGAGGCAATCGAGCGTTTCAAGGAGCGGACCCGGTGGCATGGAACTTCAGCCGAGGGTAATCCTTCCGGAGGAAACAAGTTTCGCGGTCTTTACAATATCGTGTTGAAGTCGATTGGAGCGGCAAACAAGCTGCACCCCGACGTCCGATTGGATTATGTGATTGAGTATGGCGAGCGCATGCGCCAGCCAGGCTTCGTTTTCATGGACAGCCCGGGTAACGACTTGGAAAGCGTGGCAGGCCAGATCGGCGCGGGCGCGAACATGATCTTCTTTACTACCGGCAACGGCTCCATCACTAATTTCCCCTACGTGCCGACCATCAAGATTATGAACACCACCCGGCGGTACGAACTGCTGTCACGCGAGATGGATGTTAACGCCGGGGCGTATCTGGACGGGACCCCGATGGAAGATCTCGCCCAAAGCATGTTCGAGCTGACTCTGGAGATCGCTTCCGGAAAGCGCAGCAAGGGCGAACTCGCTGGCCACGCTCAGACTTCCATTTGGAGAAATTGGCGCCAAACGGATGCCAGCCAGGTGGAGAATTTGCTCAACAGGTCGTTGCCTCCTGGGCAGAGCATTCCAATTCGCACCAATGGGGCCGATGCGCCTGCTCGATTCGAAGCCTTGCGTTCTCGAGGCCGCACGGCAACCGATCAAGTCGCCTTGATCCTCCCCACCAGTCTTTGCGCTGGTCAGATCGCGCGATTAAGTGCCGATCGCCTGAATGGGAAAGGTCTGGGCAAGGAACGTCATCTCTCGCGATTTGTCTCACTCGTGCACACGGAGGGCTGCGGCCATTCCGGAGGGGTCACCGAAGAGATGTATTCTCGCACGATGCTTGGGTACCTCAGCCATCCACTGGTTCGGTTTGCGCTCTTATTGGAGCATGGCTGCGAGAAAATGCATAACGACTACATGAAGCATCAAGCAGAGCATCAAGGTGTCGATCTCAGCGGATTTGGTTGGGCCAGCGTACAGCTGGACGGTGGCATCGAGCGGGTGACGCAGAAGATCGAAGATTGGTTCCGCACCGCGATCGCCAGCACTCCGCCGCCTGTGATTGAGAAAGCCGGGCTCGAAAGCCTCCGGTTGGGCATTATGGTTGGAGGCCCGCTGCAATCCCTCGTCGCGGAGAGACTGGCCGAGGTGACCCTTGCCGTCGTCGGAGCCGGCGGCACCGTAGTTGTGCCGCATAACTCGGCGTTACTCTCCTCACCCGCCTATCTGGAAAAGACGGTCGGCACCCATTCTCTCGAACCTTCGCTGGCCTATGGACAGAAAGCCGCAACTTCCGGTTTCCACATCATGGAAACACCCACTGACCACTGGGTGGAATCCTTGACAGGGCTGGGTGCGACGGGAGTTGAAATCTTCCTTGCCCATGCGGGCGAACGGCCGATGCAAGGTCACCCGCTGGTTCCGCTGTTGCAGGTTTCTGCAGAACCAGCCGTGCAGCAGTCTTTTTCGGAAGACTTGGATCTCACTTTGACAGCTAGCCCCGCGCAGTGGACCCCTGCGATACTAGAGAAAATCCTGGCTGTGGCATCGCGTCAGTACACACCCAAGGCACTACTGCACGGCAATAATGACTTCCAACTGACGCGCGGCTTGCTTGGAGTATCGCTGTAGCAATGGTCAGCCTGTTAGTCTCTTCACTCCCACAGACGTTTTTGTTTGTATGTTTCTCAGAACAGGTGTGGTTCGGAGAGAAGAAGGTGCATATCTGCAGCCAGATTTCAGCAAGACCAAGATACCGAGTCCGGTCAATAAACAAAGCGAAGCTTCGCCGCACCCGGTTCCAAATGGGGCGGCGGCTTTGACTGTACCGGCCAAGAGACTCCACGTTATTGTTGTCGGGGCGGGTGCGTTTGGGGGCTGGACGGCCTTGTATCTGCTGCGTCAACGCGTTCGGGTTACATTGCTCGATGCATGGGGTCCGGGAAACTCGCGGTCCAGCTCCGGAGGCGAGACGCGCGTCATTCGCGCCACTTATGGACCGCAACGCGTTTACGTCGAAATGGTGGCGCGTTCCCTGCGGCTGTGGCGCGAAAATGAACGTTTGTGGGAGCAGCAGCTCTACCGGAAGACGGGGGCCCTGTGGATGGCGGGAGCGCACGATGCTTATGAGAGAGCCTCTCTCCCACTGCTGCGGGATGCCGGTCTCGCGTTTGAAGAACTGAGCCCGGCACAGCTCGAAAAGCGATATCCTCAAATCAACTTTGAAGGCGTTACTTGGGCCATCTATGAAGAAGATGCGGGATATCTTTTGGCTCGCCGCGCCTGCGTGGCGGTGTTGGACGGTTTTCTCAAGGAGGGTGGCGAGTACCGGCAGCTGTCGGCGACACCGGGAGCGATCAAAGGAAAGGAAATGCAAGCGGTGACGCTTTCCGATGGCTCAACGCTCGGGGCCGATCACTTCGTTTTCGCCTGCGGCCCCTGGCTTGGGGCCCTCTTTCCCGAGTGGATTGGCGCTCGAGTGAAGCCGACCCGGCAAGAGATTTTCTTCTTTGGCACTCCGGCGGGCGATTCCAGGTTCCTCGAAGAGAACCTGCCGGTCTGGATCGACAGCGGGGAAGAGTTTTTCTATGGCATCCCAGGAAACGAGAGACGTGGTTTCAAGCTGGCGAGTGATGCACGCGGCCCTCAGTTTGATCCCACTCATGGCGATCGGATGCCTACCCTGGAGGGCTTAATGGCTGCGCGCCATCGCTTGGAGTTCCGGTTCCCGGCTCTCAAGAGTGCGCCGCTGCTGGAGGCCCGAGTCTGCCAATACGAAAACTCGCCCGACCATCAGTTCCTTGTTGACCAGCATCCAGAGGCTCAAAACACCTGGATTGTGGGTGGTGGATCTGGCCATGGGTTCAAGCACAGTCCGGCAGTTGGCGAAATGGCGTCGAAACTGGTTCTCGGGAAGGCCCACACTAATCCTTTCTTCGGCTTCTCGCGACTGGCGACGGAGCCCGTCGCCTCGAGAGCTCCGATCGATCCGAAATCTCGATAGCTGGCCACCTTCCGACGATTGCAGAATGAGGGGAGTGTCGTGGTTAGGCGCACAACTGGGATCAGATGCCGTTCCAGAGGGTTGAACCCACTCCGGGCCAAGACGAACAAGTCGCGGGCTTTGCTCAAAAAATTCAATGCCCAAGGTGCCCCAGCGTGCGGAAAGCATAGGAGCTCTGGCTGCGTCGATTTCAGATACCGTTCGGCCGGTCCTCCGGAAGCAGAGGTTGTGGGACATGAAGAACAGTAAACGTGCTCGCTCCCAGACCGGATGGATACTCAGGTTGTTTTGGAGCGGCGTAGGAATTCTCTGTTCGGCAGCAGCGTTCGGCGAGTCTACTCCCGCCGGACGATATATCCTTCAGACGGCTGACGGCAAGCCCCTTCCTGCGGTAGTAGCTGAGAACAATGCGACAGGTCATCAGCGGGAAGTTGCGAGTGGATGGATAGCTTTGGGTTCCGATCGGACTTTTACGTGGCGTACCGTTTATCGAACAACCGAGAACGGCTCAGTGAGCACAAGCGAGAGCGGAGGCGGCGGGAAGTATAGCTTGAAAGGCAACGCTGTGTCTCTAGCACCTGACGGCCACTCAGCGGCTCTTGAAGGCACTGTGAGAAACGGCACCCTTGCGATTCATGCAGACGTCAAACTCGTGTATGAAAGAGAAAAGTGAACTGGACCCGGGTGTCCAGCTCTTATGCAAATCCACAGGTTAACCTGATCAAGCCTTCGGAGTCTGATCCAGGACGTGTCGAACTTTTCTCAGGAGCACCTCCATGGTAAAGGGCTTCTGCAGGAAAGGAAGTTCAGTGCCCAAGGCGCCCCGTTGAGCGAGGGTATTTTCAGTATATCCCGACACATAGAGAACCCTTATCGTCGGGTGTTGCGTCTCCAGTGCCTCTGCAACCTGCCGACCGCCCATTCCCGGCATCACCATGTCAGTGACCAGCAGGTGAATTTCGCCTGCATGCCGTCGTGCGACAGACAGTGCTTCCTCCCCATCGGCAGCTTCGAGAACCTGATAGCCATTACGCTGCAGGACCAAGCGCGTGAAGCTGCGAACGGCGCGCTCATCTTCCACCAGCAACACGGTTTCGAAGCCCTTGGCGAGTTCCCCGGACGCCTCCTGGGTGTCTTCCGGGGCCGAGGTATCCGAGAGCGCCGGCAAATAGACCTTAAATGTGCTGCCCCGATCGGGCTCGCTGTACACCCAGATCGATCCACCGCTTTGCTTGACGATTCCGTAGACCATGGACAATCCGAGACCCGTGCCCTTGCTTCGATCTTTGGTGGTAAAGAACGGTTCGAACAAGTGTGCTTGCGTTTCCGCATCCATGCCGCAGCCTGTATCGCTGACGGCCAGCAGCGTATAGGTGCCAGGAACAATAGAACGATGCTTGAGGGCGTACTCTTCATCCAGCAGCGCATTCGCAGTTTCGATGGTCAGCTTGCCACCCGCAGGCATGGCGTCGCGTGCATTGACCGCCAGGTTGAGAACCACTTGTTCGAGCTGGCCTGGATCGGCCTTGACCAATCCGAGGTCTGATTGCAGATGGGTTACCAGTTCGATGTCTTCGCCGATCAAACGGCGCAGCATATTGTCCATGCCTGCAACGATCGTGTTCAGATTGATGACGCGGGGCTTCAGCACTTGCTTGCGGCTGAAAGCCAGAAGTTGGCGGGTGAGCGTCGCCGCGCGATCGCCCGCGCGGCGAATCTCCAGAAGGTCTGCTCGCAAGGGTTCCTGTGCCGAGAGATCCTCGAGAATCAAATCGCAGTAACCATTAATGGCAGTGAGCAGGTTGTTGAAATCATGCGCAATGCCGCCGGCCAGTCGCCCAACCGCTTCCAGCCTTTGTGAATGGCGCAGCTGCTCCTCAAGCGATCGCAAGTCTGTAATATCCCGGGTTGTTCCAACCATGCGGACCGCCTTGCCGTCGCGTCCGGTGATGACTTCGGCCTGCTGCTGAACCAGCCGGACCGTTCCGTCTGGCCGGAGGATGCGGTGGTCTACTGCATAGGCTTTGCCCTGGCCTCGGGCTTCGCTGGAAGCCCGGAGCACGGCATCTCGGTCCTCTGGATGAACTCTCTCCAGAAAAAACTCCAGCGACACGGGGGGCCGCTCCGTATCGTAACCGAAAATCCGGTAACTCTCGGAAGACCACCAGAGTTGCCCACGGACCAGATCATGATCCCAGCTTCCAATGTGGGCGACGCGCTGCGCTTTCTCCAAGCCGTCTTCGCTCGCCCGCAATCGTGCCTCTGCTTTGCGCCGCCGGCGAATATTGAACAATAGTACCGAAATGGCAACGGTCTGCAGCAGCAGAAAACCGGCAACACTCCAGATCAATGTCGAATGCTGCCGGTAGAGAGAAGCTGGCCTGTTCACGACCACGCTTCCCTGCGGCAGACGGGACGGGTCGATTCGCCAGCGCTGCAGTTGAGCATGGTCAAACTGGAATTGGTTCATGCTTTCCCGGACGATTGGTAAAGAGCTTGGCGTTGCCCCTTTCAGGATGGCTACCGCGCGGCGGGCAGCCTCCATTCCCTGATGGTAGCCATCGTTGAGGCGTCCCCCGACAACGCCATGGCCAAGGACTTCCGCGTTGATGCCGTACACGGGAAAGGAACAATTCTCTGAAATCAATCGGGTCGCTTCCGGAGCAGTGAACGTTTCGCCGAACTTGTTGAGGAAGAAAGCATCTGTTAGTCCGATGCTGTCTTTCGGCATGCTTCTCAGCCGAGTGAGAAGCTCAGACAGTTCGAGATCAAACGGATCTATAAAGTCGAACAGGGTCTGGGGGAAGGCCCGTTGGAGATCAGAAGAGCTACTGAGGGCTGCCTCCAGCCTGGGGGGGTCATCAGTGACTACGACCACTCTCTGGGCAGCCGGATGCAGTTTCAGTGCAAGAGCTACGGTCTCCAAGGTGTCTGTGTATTCACCGACTCCGGTAAAAAGCGGCTGCTTGGAAAAATCATAGTTCTCAGGCTTGTCAACGCCGCAAAAAACCACCGGCGTCTGAGGGAATAGAGACTGATGATTCTGCAAGAGAAACTCGAGTGCTGCGTTGTCGGAGGCAATGATGACAGCAAACTTAAGCCCCTGGAACTTGTGCTGGTAGTAGTCGCGCAGGTGCTGAAGGTCCGATGGACTGCTATGCCGACGAGCGTCCATAAATTCGGTGTGGCGTTCAATCGCAGCGCCATGCTCTTGAAACACCGATCGCATGCCGGCAGAGATACGCTCCGTCCAATCGAATCCGAAGTGATAGGAATGCAGAATGAGAACTTTAGGGGGTAGAGGAACCTCTGCGGAGGCCTCCGCCTGGATCACAATCACAAAGAGGAGCAACAACCAACAAAGGCGCACTCTCCGCTGGTTCTGCAGTAGGGGCCGAGCGTTGCGGATCAACGCGGCTTGAGCGAACTCGGACATTTCAGGTTTCAGTTTGGTGGGCTTGGAAAAGCCGGTCAAGCATCGGCCGTGTATTCGTTCGAAGCGCGATCCTTTGGCGGCCAAACTAGGGCAATCAGCCGGAGCCTCAATACTCCTTCACGCTGATAACCTTGCCCTGCAGGAAAGTAACGAAGATGATCTTGTAGGGCCGTTCGCCGTAGATCCAATCTTCCGTTTCCTCCTCGCCCTTGCGCTCTCTCACCTTCCGAATGGGTCTGCCCAGAGTCGCCAAGACGAGGTCTTTGTCCATTCCCACCACCGCTTGTTTGTTCTTGACGGCTTCTTGAAACTCGTCGGGAATAGAATCGATGAAAGACTTGATGGCGGACTTCTTGCTGAAGTCCAGAACGTTGGAAAGAATATCTTTCACTTCTTCTGGAGTTAGGTCTGGAATGTGCTTGTCGAACTGGATAGAGACGTAAGAGCCCTGGGGTGGAGCTTGAGCGGTGGGCCTTGCCACTGGCGCCATTCCACCACCACCGCCGATCTGAATTCTTTCCAGGAAGCGCTTCTTCTTTTTCTTGCCGCCTCCATTCACTTCGAACATCATCTTGTTGCCGGCAAAGGTAACCTTCGTGAGCTGGACGGTGATGCCCGGAGCGATGAACTGCCCGGCAGAAATGGCGGATTCCTCGTTCTTCTTCCAGTCGAACTCTCCTTTGGAATTGATGGTAAGCCCGTGTTTGTTGATTGGTAACGGAACCTTTAGTGCTACGTACTCG
>Ga0187893_10004744_pt1 | contig 25440 bp, 14 predicted proteins | sample MA1701074metaG_FD_139574 | JGI IMG/M metagenome (GOLD analysis project Ga0187893, IMG submission 139574) | White microbial mat communities from a basaltic lava cave in the Kipuka Kanohina Cave System on the Island of Hawaii, USA - MA170107-4 metaG ... | reverse complement strand
CTTAATACGCGGCCCACGCCGGGAAACGCATAAGTGGAAAAGACGTCGACGATCCCAAGCCTCGCCGGCCCGGCCTCGATTGCGCTATCCGGCGACGCAAATCGCGCCACGGTAGCCACCGGCGATCCCGGCGGGTTCGGATTCAGCCGTGTGATGAAGCCGGCGAAGTCGCCTCCCGGGTAGGCCGGCTGGAGCGCGTTCGGCGTGGTTGGAAAGTTCCGCGAAGTGGTCCTCCCGCCGATCCACGCCCCTCCGGCCGGATCGAGCGCCAGCGTGACGGTGAGCTCGGTCCCGCTGCCCCCCAGGTAGCTGACGTATCCGGCGCGCGTGCCGTCCGCACTCAGTCGGGCCAGGTACGAGTCGAATGTTCCCCCGCCGAACACGGACTGAAACGCGCCCGCAGTCACGCGTAGATTGGTAGAAGCCGTGTCGCCGACCATCAAGATCTCTCCCAAAGGAGTAAGGGTGATGTCGGCTCCGGTATCCGTGCTGTTTCCGCCAAAGTAGGTCGAATATACCCTCGCGCCGGTGGGGCTCAGCTTGGTTACGAATGCGTCGAACGCGCCTGCCAGCACCGGCTGCAAGACACCAGAGGTCACCGGAAACCGCGTCGAGTTGGTCAGCCCGGTAACGTACACGTTGCTCTGCGCATCCATCGCGACCTTGGACGCCTCGTCCCGTCCTTCCGCGCCGAGATATGTCGAATACTCGAAGCCTGAACCCGACTGGTTAAGCCGGAACACAAAACCGTCGCTCTGTCCACCACCCGTCGCAGCTTGCGCAGGATTCTGAGTCGGAAAATCCATGGATCGGGTCAAACCCGACACCACGACGGCTCCTCCGGGAGTCACCGCGATGCCGCGCCCGAAATCCTCCCCAGCTCCCCCTACGAAAGTGGAATAGATCAGCGTGCGGCCCTGCTGGTCCAGCTTCATTACGAACGCGTCGGCCACGCCGCGGAACATCCCGAACAAGGGGTTCCTGGTCGGGAAGTTGTCCGATCCGGTTCCCCCGGTGACGTAGATGTTGCCCGATCCGTCGGCGCCCACACCAAAGGGGATGTCCACCCCGGAACCTCCGAAACTTACCGGCGGCAGCAAGACCGGGTCGATCACCAGGGGTAGCGCACGATCCCACTCCGCGACGTTGAAGCCAACCTCGCTTTGGCGGCCGACAACGTAGCCTCCGGCGACTTCCACCCGTCCCGCCGGCGTGTCCTGGTAGATGGTCGGTTTCTGGAAGCGCAGTTCTCCAGACGGGGTCTTCAGCAGCAGATCGCCGCCCGCCAGCCTCGTTACCTCTTGCACGCCAGCGAACGCATAGCGGATGCGTGACGGATCGGCGCCGGGTTCGACGATGAAATCGTGCTCCACTCGCCCATCCTTGACGAAATACGCCACGTTGATCCCCGGATAGATGTCACGGATCTCGACGCGCGCGTAGTGCGGCACCTCGGTGATCCACTTCGACGGATCGTTGCCGAGCAGGTAGTGACTGCGGCCAGGCAGCTCACCGAGTCCGTGCGCGGTGACTCCTAGCTTTGCGCCCAGCAGGTCCACGGTGACCACGCTTTCACCAAGGCCGATCCGGGCGCCGCGCTGAGTCACCCCGAGGACGATTCCGGACCGCGCCGCACCATACAACACCTCCGCCGCGAACTGCCCCCGGTTGGGTTCAAAGGTCAGCGGCAGAGCCTGCTTCTCGACCGCGAGCAACCCGGCCGCACCACAGTTCAGGATCAACAGCAGCTTGGTCCGCATGACTACTTCCTCCGCGATGTGCTCTTTAGGCGCTGGACTGTTCCCTTCGTCGCACTGGCCGTGCTGGCGGATGCACCTGCCGTCACTTCACGCTTCAGTAGATTTCCAGCTTTGTCGTAGGCATAGGTAATAGCTTTGCCGTTGCCGTAGTCGACCTTGGTCAGCCGCCCGGCATCGTCGTAGGTATAGTTGACAACGTCTGCCGCCAGAATGATGGCGAATAGAGATACGGAGACGAGTAACAGCATACACACATCAGACACGCGGCCAAGGAAAAAAGCACAACTGAATTTGTGCTGGTGAGTCAGCCTTTCATTTCATCAGTTCAAAACTGATCTATGTTTCATTGGATCAGTTCAAAACTGATCTATGTTTCATTGGATCAGTTCGAAACTGATCCACGCCGATTCGTCCAGGACCTGCCCTCGATCATCCAGGCCTTGGACCCTCCAGCGGAATGGTACGTTTCGCCCAAGCTGGCGCTTGAGCTCTTCGGTCGCCCGGTAACGGGCTTGAGACGCGGAAGTCTCCCACACGAGCCTGTCGCCCTGTTGGATTCGGAGCCGGAAGCTGGAATGAGCAGGCAGCGCACTCCAACGGAACTCGTCCACCACCTCGACCCGACCCGCAGGTTCCTGGAGGGAGATCGAGCTTCCGCGCGTAACCGATGGTTCGATTGAAGGCGGTTCCCTCTTTTCCATCCAGTACCAAAGCGCCGGCGCGACCACCAGGAAGACAGCAGCGGCAGCAACCGCGGGGAACCAGTGAAGTCGCCTTTGCATCGGCTGGCTGCGCCGCCATGGCGCCGGGCGATCATCGAGTTTGATCTGTACCTGTTTCCAGGTGGCGTCATCAGGCATCGCGGCGGGCTCTTGTAGGCGCTCCCGCAGATCCTGGCATACGCCGCAGAGCTCCAGATGCGCCTCCATGGCGCGCCTCTCTGCCTCCGGCAGTTCGTTTCGGTCCAGAGCCACCAAGTCGTCAGCGTTTGGACAGCGACCCCGGCGCTGCCTCAAATGGCTGAACGTTGCGCCGAACTGATCTTCAAACTCGTCCGTGTCCATGCTGTTCGCTTCTCTAACGCGGTACTCTCTGAAGCCATCGGATGCGAAAATTTCGCCGCCCGTTTTGCAAGTGCGACCGGACCTGCGCGCCGTCGTATCCGGTTATCTCTTGAATCTCTTCGTGGCTATACCCGTCGAGGTATCGCAGCAGCAGCACCTTGCGCTGCCCCGGATTCAGAGATCGCAGAATGTCGCGCGCGATATCGACTTCCTGCGATAGGATCACTGCTCTTTCCCCATCGAACTCGGGCTCAACAATGGCTCCGCTTTGCCCCACGAGCCGCTCCCATGTTGCTTCCTGGCGGATTCCGTTCAGACAATGGTTGGCTGCAATCCTCATCACCCAGGCCGAGAAGTTAGTTCCTCTGAATGTCGAGAACTGCTCGTAAGCGCGCACGAACGTTTCGTGAGTAGCGTCCTGTGCGGCCTCGACGTTGCGAAGGAATTTCAGGCAGAGACCGAAGACGTTTCGACGGACCGACCGGTACAAGGCCTCGAAGTGGCAGTTGTCACGACTCGAACGAAAAGACTCGACAAGCGTGGCTTCGCTCGGCTCCTCGCCAGGGGCCAGTGCCATTACCGCAACATTATGATTGCGGGGCAAGCTTGTCGTCAAGACTCGCCCGATTGCTTCAGCGTTGCGGCGGCGGCACCCCACCATTATTCTTCGTTCTTGGGATATATACCCTTAGACACGCGGCGAGCGAAAAAAGCACAACTGAACGTGCCTGACGCGCTTTCGATCGAAGTCGGGAAATATGCCTAGGGCTATTGCTAAGGGTCCGATTTGGCATACTGCGTGCTACATAAACAAGCACGAGACAGGAAGCTGACGGATAACAGGGATTATATGAGTTTCATGGTGCATCAGTTCGAGGTTGTTCCCTCCAACACGAACCGCACTGCGGGCTCTCTCCTCTCTCTCTCTCATCCCTGCGCAGAGGTTTCCTGCAAAAGAATCGGTGCCGGCGTCTCAGGCAGCAGGTTTTGGGACACCGATTGGCCGCGCTCCTCCACGGCCTAAACCGATAGGCGTCGCGCCGCGGCATCCCTCTCCGCGGCGCGACCTCCTCTCCCTCCCTGGAGGTGTCTCCTAATGGATCACTGCCTCGCAACGCGACATTTTCTTCTATCTGAGGATTGTCCTTGCAATGTTCCTTTGAAAAGGCAATAGCTTACCGAGCTCCTGCCTCGAAGAGCCTGAAGTTTTCCACAGCTTATCATCAGCCAGTGGCTCATTTTCAGACACAGTCGCTGTTGGCTCCTGGATCGGATTCTTCCTTAGTTGGCACTCTAATTGCTTTACCTTAAGTGCTAGGTTGAAAATCCTAGCCACTACGGACCGTGGTTCCGGATTCCACGCGCTCCGGGAAGGAAAGATATTACCGACTATGAAAACTTTACCGGGTCCCGTTTTTCGCTCCACGGCAATTTTTGCCGGTCTCCTCTTAATCGTCGTAGCATCGGGCTGCGCCTCGAAGAAGCACGTTAGAGCACAGGTGGAAGCTGGTACCTCTCCGCTCAGCAAGCGGATCGGCGAATTGGAGTCCAAGTCTAAGGATACCGATACAGCCTTGGAACAATTAGAACGAGGTGTCTCTCAGGCGGACGAGCGGGCACGGGGTGCTGACGGCCGTGCCGGTGACGCGATGTCGAAAGCGGAGCAGTCGATTGCACAGGCGGACAAATCCATGCAGCAGGCGGATGCGGCTTCAAAAGCGGCTGCCGGCGCACAGTCGATCGCTGAGCGCGGACTGGCGAAGGCTGATGAGACAGAGAAGCGCGTCTTATCTCTCGACAATTACAAGCTGCTCAAGTCAGCGAATGTGCTGTTTGCATTCGGAAAGAGCACACTTGCCGACGAAGGGAAACAGCAGTTGGATAGCCTGGTCGCAGAATTGATGCGGCAGACACGCTATGTCGTCGAAGTACAAGGTTTCACCGACAATGTCGGCAGTGACGACTATAACTTGGATTTGAGCCGTCGCCGGGCGAACGAAGTAGTTCGCTATTTGACGCTACACCACAAGGTTCCCATGCACCGGATCTATGAGCTAGGAGTGGGCGAAGCCCTACCGGTTGGCGATGCGAAGTCTAAAGAAGACCGCCGTCAGAGCCGACGAGTCGAGGTGCGCCTGTACATCGCCGGTCAGCAGGGGACTACTGCTACTGGCGTGTCGGGTGGCGGATTGTAAAAAAGCTTTTTAGGTTTCCCTCTCCCGGTGGTCTGGAATCTGGGCGAGGCAGGCGCTACTGGAATAATCAAGCGCCTGAGCGAGGCAACCAAGGATTCTGGTAATGGACGCACTGGAGTCGGATGGTTGCCTCGCTTCTTGTTTTCAGTCGGCATTCAGGCCCGTAACTTTCCTACAAGATCCGTTTTTCCGTGGACGTCGGTGAGGCGGAAGTCTCGTCCTTGGAAAGGGTAGGTGAGCTTCGTGTGGTCGAGCCCCAGCAGCATGAGGATAGAAGCGTGGAAGTCGTGGATGTGAATGGGATCCTCCACCGCCCGCAGCCCGATTTCATCGGTGGCGCCGATAGTCTTTCCTCCCTTAATACCCCCTCCGGCCATCCATAATGTGAACCCGTATGGGTTGTGGTCCCGGCCGAGCGAATCTCCACCGCCGTTCAAACCTCCGTCGGAGGTAGGCGTGCGGCCGAATTCCCCGCCCCAGATGACGAGCGTGGAGTCTAAGAGCCCACGGGATTTCAGATCCGTCAACAGACCTGCGATGGGCTTGTCGGTCTTGGCGGACATCCGAACGTGATTGGCATCGCACTGCTTGTGCCCATCCCAATCCTCGCCGCCAGTCGTGTTGCCCGACCATAGCTGAACAAACCGCACACCACGCTCGACCAAACGGCGAGCCATGAGGCACTTCCCCGCGAACGAAGAGGTGCCGGGTTGATCGAGACCATAGAGCGCCCGTGTCGTTGCCGATTCCTTGGAAAGATCGGCCAGCTCAGGCGCAGCCACTTGCATCTTGAAAGCCAGCTCGTAGGAAGCGATGCGAGCTTCAAGCGCCGATTCGTCCTGACGCGCGGCCAAATGCCGCTCGTTATACCACCGTAGCGAGTCGAGGATATCCTTCTGGTCATCGCCGGACATTCCTTCGGGGCGCCTGAGATGGAGGATCGGGTTGGGACCTTCCCGCAGTGGCGTCCCTTGATACACCGCAGGCAGAAAACCCGAGCTGTATACGACAGGACCGCTCTTGATACCGCCTTCGAGCATGACCACGAAGGCGGGTAGGCTGTCGGATTCAGACCCGAGACCATAGACAATCCACGAACCCATGCTCGGACGGCCCAGTCGAGGCCAGCCATTGTTGAGGAAGTTGAGCGCCGCGGTGTGCGTGAAACCATCGTGATACATCGATCGGATCACGGCAAGGTCGTCGGCGTGGCGGGCAATGTGGGGGAACAGATCCGAGACGATCGTGCCGGACTGGCCGTGTTTTTGGAAAGAGCGCTTGCAGCCGAGGATCGGACTCTCGTTGAACTTCGAAAACTGGAGCTGGACGTGACCGAACGATTCCGGGACCGGTTGGCCATGCAGCTTGCTGAGCAGTGGCTTGGGATCGAAGGTCTCGAGATGGGATGGGCCCCCGTGCATGAAGAGAAAGATAACGCTCTTGGCCGTGGCGGGCAGCGGAGACTTCCTCGGAGCTACGGGGTTAGTGACGGCGGCATCGAGGGACTGGGCCGCAAGCCAACCCAGGCCGAGGCCAGTCTGCTGGAGAAAATGGCGGCGGTTAATCCACATAAAGGAACTCGCTTAGATTAAACAACAACAGACATAGGCGCGGCAAGGAGTGGCGGTTTAAAAGCTCGATCGCCCTTTGTCTTTCGGCGGCATCGGGGGCGCGAGCAAGAGCAAGGCGGAAAGCGCGATCCACTTGTGCGTCTTGGGATGCTCCCGCTTCCTTCTGGACGCGCGCGGCGAGGTTGGCGGCGTGGCGGTTCATGAATTCGGAGTTCATGAGTGTCAGCGATTGCGGCGCAATGGTGGAAGTTTCGCGACGGGCGCAGGAAGCGGATGTGTCGGGGGCATCGAACGATTCCATCATCGGAAGACGGAAGGAACGCTTGACGAAGAGATAAACGGAGCGGCGGTCATGCTCGCGAGGATCGGAGGTGACGGGCCACTGGGACGAGTCGCGCATGCCGTCGCGCTCGTCGCTGTCCAGTGGAGGAACGACAGACGGCCCGCCGGACTTCAGGTTGAGGGAGCCCGCCGCCGCAAGGACAGAGTCGCGGACAACCTCTGCCTCGATCCGGCGTCGATTCATCCGCCAGACGTATTTGTTGTCAGGGTCCTTCCGGAGATTCTCCTGGCTTGCCTGGCTCGAAAAGCGATAGGCTTCCGACGTCATGATCAGGCGATGAATCGCCTTAAGACTCCAGTTGCGGGCCATGAACTCGGCGGCCAGCCAGTCGAGCAATTCCGGATGCGATGGCGGCTCGCCCTGACGCCCGAAGTCGTTGGCGGTGGCGACGAGGCCGCGCCCGAAATGCCACTGCCACACCCGATTGATCATCACGCGTGCAAGCAGCGGATGATCGGGGGACGTCATCCATTCCGCCAGGGCTTTGCGCCGCCGCGGTATGAAATAGCCGTCGCCTGGAGACTCTTCGATTTCCCCAGGACTGCCGAGGGCGGCCGGAAAGCCGGGGCTAACTTTGCCTCCTTTGCTCTTGTGATCCCCGCGGACCAGGACATGAGTATCGGGGACTGGGGCAAAGTGCGTCAGCAGATTTGCCTTGGCAACGGGCGTCGGCGCCTTGACATAGGCGTCGCCTATTTGACGCAGAAGCGATTCACGCTCATCGCGTTCGGCTGGCGTGTATTCAACGCGCTGGCCCCTGCCTACGGTTCCGGTGCGTCTCGCAACTTGCGACTCGAGCCGCTGGAGTCTTGCCTTCAACTGTTCTGCGATCACCCAGCGAGTCTGAGAGCGCGTGAACTCGAAAATGCCCATCTGCGACACGATGGGGACTTCGCGATCCTCCGAGCCGGCGAAGACGGCGGAGAGACGGTAGTAGTCGCGTTGGGAGATGGGATCGAATTTGTGATCGTGACAGCGCGCGCAGGCAAGCGTTAGGCCGAGGAAAGCGGCGCCAGTGGTGTCCACACATTCGGCCTGCCATTCGGCGCGGTGCTGATCGCCGAAGAAAGTGATTTCCACCGGAAAGGCGCCGAGTGTGTAAAGTCCGGTGGCAATTCGTTTCTGAAGGTTCTGCTCCTTCGATTTCGAAAGAACGTACGAGCCGTCGAGGTCGAGATTATCGGGCCAGATTTCATCACCCGCGATTTGTTCCTGGACGAAGGTGTTGTAGGGTTTGTCTTCGTTGAAGGATTGGATCACGTAGTCGCGATAGCGCCAGGCGTTGGCGAAGTAGACGTCCGTTTCAAAACCGCCGGTATCGGCGTAGCGGACGACATCCAGCCAATGGCGTCCCCAGCGTTCGCCATAGCGAGGGGAAGCGAGGAGGCGGTCGATGAGCTTCTCGTAAGCGTCGGTGCTTCGATCGTTAAGGAACGTTTCGACTTCTTCGGGGGAAGGCAGGAGTCCGTGAAGGTCGAACACCGCGCGCCGGAGCAGCGTGCGACGATCGGCGGGCGGCGCCGGAAGGAGGGCTTGCTGTTCGAGTTTGGCGAACAGAAAATTGTCGATCGGATTCCGCAAGCGAGTAGGGTTATTGGGCGCGGGATGTGCCGGTTGCCTGATTTTCTTGAACGACCACCAGGCATTTTCGGCAATGCTAGCCCCTGGATAGGGCGCGCCTTCCTGAATCCACCGCCGCAAGAGGTCGATCTCGGCCGCAGAAAGCGACTGCTTACCAGGAGGCATCTTCAAACTGTTCTGGCCCGTGACGGCTTCGAGCAGAAGACTCGATGCGGGATTGCCTGGAGTGAAGGCTGCGCCTCGTGAGCCGCCCTTTAAAGCAGTTTCCCGCGAGCGTAGGTCGAGGCCCGACATGCGGGCTGAGCCGTGGCAGGCGAGACAGTTCGATTCCAGAATGCCACGGGCCTGCTCTGCGGCAGGCTGCGCGAGCAATAACGCCGGCGCGATCACGATGGCGAGACGCGGTACCACGGTTACCACGATTATATTAAATAGATACGTATGTCGAACTTCCGGGTTGGAATCGTCGGATTGGGCTGGGTAGCCGGTGCGCACATCGAGACCTTTAAGAAGGTCAGCGGCGCCGATGTGACGGCGGTGTGTTCGCGACGGGAACTGGATGCAGCCGCATTAGAGAAGCAGTTCGGAATCCCGTTGAAAGTTTACAACGATTACGACGCGATGCTCGCAGATCCATCCATTGACGTGGTGGACATATGCACGCCGCATCCGCTGCACGCGGGCCAGTCCATCGCAGCCGCGCGCGCGGGCAAGCATCTGCTGATCGAAAAGCCGATCGCGACGCGGTGGGAAGATGCGGTCGAGATGCGCAACGAAATCCGCAAGTCTGGCGTACAAGCGGGCGTGTGCTTCGAGGTGCGCTACAGCCGGCAGGCGATGGCGATCCGGCACGCGATCCGGCAAGGGCTGCTTGGAGAACTATACTACGCCGAGGTCGATTACTATCACGGGATTGGGCCGTGGTATGGCCAGTTCGCGTGGAACGTGAAGAAGAATTGGGGGACGGGAAGTCTCTTGACGGCGGGATGTCACGCGCTGGATCTACTGCTTGACTACATGGGCGGGACCGTGGAGGAAGTAACGAGTTACCAGGCGAAATCGAAGAGCGAGTACTTTGCGCCCTATGAGTACAACCCGACTTCGGTTTCGATTTTGAAGTTTTCCGATGGGCGGGCGGGCAAGGTAGCGTCTGTGACCGATTGCTTGCAGCCTTATTACTTCCACATGCATTTGTGCGGAAGCAAGGGAAGTGTCCTCGACGACAAGTTCACGGCATTGGGGTGGGAGGGGATGGGGAAGGATAAATGGAGCAAGCTCGGCGTTCCGGTAGTGGACTCGGGGGATGTGAGCGATCATCCGTATCAGCCACAATTTCAGGCGTTCGTGGATGCGCTGCGGAAGAACGAGCCGATGCCATTGACGGATTTCGAGACCGCACTCGAAAGTCACCGTGTCGTGTTCGCGTGTGACCAGTCGGCAGCGGTGGGGAAACCGGTGAAAGTGGCGGAGTTGAGGTTGGAGTAGCCCGGCACAGCAGCCGTCCTGCCGCAAAAGTTCCACGAAATCATGCCCGTCAGATTCGTTGCAGCTCCTGGCGGGTTCTCTCCTCGACCACATTTCCGGTGTTGAGAGTTTGCGCCGGCTCGAACAGGAGGACTTCGACCTCGGAGTCCGCCACGGGCCGGTGCGCGACACCGCGAGGCACGATCAGGAACTCGCCTTCTTCCAAGTCTACGCTTCGATCGAGAAGGTCCATGCGGAACGAGCCTCGAACGACGAGGAATAACTCGTCTTCGTCGTCATGGTGGTGCCAAACAAACTCGCCCTTGAACTTGACGAGCTTGACGTGCTGGCCGTTCAACTCGCCGGCGATGCGGGGGTTCCAGTGGTCGTTGAACATCGCGAGCTTCTCGCGGAGGTTGACTTTCTCCATTGCTCATCATGGTAGCAACCAGATGCTAACAACGCATAAGGCCAAGCCGCTTGCTTACGCGCGCGGCTCAACATATACTCCAGAAACATCCTTGGAAAGGGGTTTCAACGATGCGCCAAATCAGACTCGTCGCGGCTCTCTGCGCCGTACTTTCCTCGCTGTCCGCCCAAGTCAACAAAAGCAACCTGACCGGTATTGTCCGTGACACGACCGGAGCTGCTGTTCCCGAAGTCACGATCAAGCTAACGAACACCGCCACCGGCGCCATGCGCATGGAGACGAGCGATGCAACGGGCTTTTATCGCTTCACGCTGGTCGATCGCGGCAGTTACCGCCTCGAGGCCGAGCGCATAGGCTTCAAGCGCTTCCGGCAGGATGCCGTGGAGCTGCTCACCGGCGAAACCACCACAGTCGACATTCCGCTGACTGTCGGCGAGGTCGCAGAGAGCGTGACTGTCACGGCCGAAGCGGCCACTCTGCGTACGGAAACGGGTGCGCTCGGCACGACAGTGAACGCGCAGGTGCTGAATGAATTGCCTTTGATCGGACGGAACCCCTATGTGTTCCTGACCCTTTCGCCAGGGATCCAGTACACAGGTGATCCAGGAGCGCTCAATCCTTGGGACGTCTCCGGCCCGTCGGCTTTTGCGGCGTCAGGCGCGGAGGCCAAGAGCGAGTTCCTGCTCGACGGCATTCCGAACATGGGTGTCAGCAATGTCTCGCTTTCTCCCTCCCCGGACGCGGTCCAGGAGATGCGTGTCCAGACCAGCGCCTATGACGCCGAGTTCGGCCACGCGGGCGCGGCATTCGTCAACGTCTCGACGCGGTCGGGCACCAACGCCTATCACGGCACCGCCTACTGGTATCTCCGCAACGACAACCTGAACGCGAACAGCTTCTTCAACAACCGGATCGGAAGCTCGAAGAGCGAGTCCAAACTAAACACCTACGGCGGGTCCTTTGGTGGCCCATTCCGGCTCCCTAAGATCTACAACGGCGTGGACAAGACACACTACTTTTTCAACTTCGAAGGCACACGGATCCGGTCGAATCCGTTTGCGCGGGCGATTGTTCCCACCGAACTCGAGCGCCGCGGAGACTTCTCCCGATCGCTTGACCGTTCCGCCCGGCCCTTCACCATCTACGATCCGGCCACCACACGCCAGGAGGGGAGCGGCTTTGTCCGCTCGCCGTTCTCGGCCAATATGATCCCGGCGGCACGCTTTGACCCAGTCACGGTGAACGCGTTGAAGTATTACCCGTTGCCTAACCGGACGCCAAGCTCCGGCAGTCTCCAGAATTTCGAGAATCCGCAGGCCGGCGGCCGTAATTGGGCGAGCCTTGCCTCGCGCGTCGATCACCAGATGAACGCCACGCAAAGCCTCTTCTTCCGATATGGTTGGAATCACCGCACCGATCCATCCACCGCCTTCTACGGCGAGAGCTGCTGCCGGCCAGCCGGAAATCCCACCGATGGCCAGGACGAATTCGAGCGCGGCAACATCGGGGCGGGTGTTGGCTACACCTGGGTGGTGAGCCCGCGGATGGTTTTCGACGCGCGCATGGGCTTCACACGCTATTTCGACATGAATAAGATGTATGGTGAAGGGTTCGACGTTCGCACCATCGGCCTGCCCGATATCTATGCTCAGAGTCTTGCATTCGCGACCTTTCCAAGGTTTGCGATGGCGGACGCGGACGTGGAGAACCTGGGCGCCGGCCGAGTCACCTCGCGGACATTCATCAATGTGTACAACCCGTTGGTGAACTTTCACTACACTCTCAACCGGCACGCGCTCAAGTGGGGTTACCGCTACATGGTCTCGCAGCAGAACCAGTTCGTACCGATGCGCTCGGGCGGCCTCTTCACGTTTGGCCGGGCATTCACACAGGGGCCGAATGCGACCCAGGTGGCGGCCAACTCGGGCCACGACTTTGCCGCGTTCCTCCTCGGCACACCCAACAGCGGCTCGGTGGATGTGAATGCGGCTCCGGCCCTTCAGAACACCTATCACTCTGTCTACTTCCACGACGATTGGAAAGCTACCTCGCGTCTGACCTTCAACCTCGGAATACGGGTTGAACACGAGAACGGCGCCACCGACCGCTTCAATCGAGGCAATGCCGGTCTCGATACGAGCATCGCTAGCCCGCTCGAAGCCCAAGCCAAGCTGAACTACGCCCGCAATCCGCTCCCCGAGCTGGCGCAACTGAACGTAAAGGGCGGACTCCGGTTCCTGGCCACCGATTCCACTCCACGAGAGCATCTCAATATGCCCGCGCTGATTTGGTCGCCGCGTTTCGGCTATGCTTACCGCGTCACGAACTGGATGGTGGCGCGCGGTGGCTACGGCATTTTCCTAGTTCCGAACAACATCTCCAACTACCGGCTGGACGGCTTTTCGCTGGCCACCCAGATGGTGACCTCGCTCGACAACAATCTGACGCCGTTCAACACGCTTCGCAATCCATTTCCGAATGGCCTGGTGCGGCCTCCCGGGGCATCGGGCGGCCTGCTTACCGGTGTCGGCCAGTCGATTACAGCAGGCGCCGCCTCACCGGGCAATTTCCTGCCGGACTTCCGACACGGGCTGAATCAGCAGTTCTCCCAGGGATTCCAAATCGTTTTGCCCGGAGAAGTATCGATTCAGGCAAGTTATGTCGGCAGTTTGTCGCAGCGGCTGACGATCACTCGCAATGTCAACCAGTACTCCGATGAGTTTCTTCGGTTGCAGACACGTCTGAACGCTCGTGTCGCGAACCCATTCTTCGGAGTCATCACCGACCCGACGAGCGCGCTCAGCCAGACGACCACGACGGTATTGCAGTTGTTGCGCCCGTTTCCGCAGTACACGGGCGTCACGCAGTCCAGCCTCCCTTTTGGCAGATCCTGGTACCACTCACTGCAACTCGAGATCAGCAAGAGAATGTCGAAAGGGTTGTACTTCGGCGTCTCCTACACCAACTCGAAGCTGATGGAGGCCACCTCCTATCTGAACGCGAACGATGCTGGTCCGGAGAAAGTGATCTCGGATTCGGACCGGCCCCAGCGGCTCGTGGTCCACGGGCTCTATGAATTGCCGTTCGGGCCAGGACGGAAGTATGCCACTTCCACTCACCCGATCGTCAGGCGCCTGGCGTCAAGCTGGCAGTTCAACTGGGTGGCGACCTTCCAATCCGGAGCGCCACTGGCGTTTACCAACGCCGAACGTCCGAGACGGTCGGATAGCAATCTTTACATGGTGGACCAGTATTTTGACGTCAGCCAGTTTGCTCCGCTCCAGCAGTTCACGTTGCGGGCGTTTTCGTCGCGCACCGCCGACCTGCGTGCGCCTGGGATCAACAAATGGGACCTTACAGTGCAGAAGACGGTTGCCGTCCGGGAGCAGATGAGCTTCAAAGTACAGGCGGAGTTCTACAACGCGTTCAACCGCACTCACTTCGGGACACCGAATACCACGGTGACCAGCAACCAGTTCGGCCGGATCACCGGGGCGTTCCTGGGCCCTCGCGAGATTCAACTCTCGGGCAGGTTCACGTTCTAGAGCTTTTTAGGATGGGAGCTGAGGCTCCACGCGGGCCCACCCTCCAGCCGTCCTGGTAATCTAGTTTGGAAGAACGATGGGCGCGAGGATGAAAGACATAGCGCAGGACCTTGGGGTGTCGTTGATGACGATTTCCAAGGCTCTGCGGGGGCATCGTGACATCAGCGAAGCGACACGCAAGCGAGTTCTGCAACGGGCCGCGGAGTTGGACTACCGGCCGAATTGGGTGGCCAAGTGCCTCGTATCAAGGCGGACTCACATCGTGGGCCTACTGATCCCCGACTTGATGCATTCCTTTTTCGCCGAGGTCGCAAGAGGAGTCAGCCGGGTGCTTGATCCGTTGATGTACCAACTCGTGATTTCGAGCTCTGACGAGAATCCCGATGCCGAGAGACGCCAGATTGAACTCCTTCTTTCGCGGAGCGTCGATGGTTTGATCGTTGCCTCGGCAGAGTCAGATGGCGGAAAAGGGCTCTTCCCGGTCCTGGAGAAACGCCATCTCCCGTATGTTCTGGTGGATCGCAAGGTCGCCGGGCTGGATGCGCATTTCGTTGGAGTGAAGGACGACGAGATTGGCTGCCTGGCAACCACGCATCTGTTTGACCAGGGCTGCCGCAGCATCGCGCACATCCGTGGACCGGCTATTACCACAGGGACCGGGCGTCTTAGAGGATACAGGCGCGCGCTGGACCAACTCGGCCTCGATTTCCGGGAAGAGTTTGTGGTGCAAGGGAGTCCGACGGATTCCGTAGGCTATGAGGCAATGCAGCGGCTCCTGAGACTTCCGAACCGGCCTGATGGAGTTTTCTGCTACAACGACCCGGTCGCAGTAGGCGCGATGCGCGCCGTGTTAGAGGCAGGATTGAGCATCCCAGAAGACATCGCCCTGATTGGCGCCGGCAATATCCATTATTCCGACCTGCTTCGCGTCCCTCTGAGTACCGTCGATCAGAGCAGCTCGGCGATTGGAGAGAAGGCAGCCAAGCTGCTGATGCAGTGTATTGGTTCCGAGTCACGCATCGCCCGCCAGCAGGTGCTGTTGCCACCGAAGCTGGTTGTCCGCGAATCCACTCTCCGCAAGGTCTCTTCATTCGAGGCTGGGCAGCGGGCCGGGGGTGGGTGAGAGACCCGACAACGAACACCGCCCGTGTACGAATGAGTCGTGCACCAAGCGTGCGCCACTCTCGGGTCTGATGTGATACAAGTAATAAAACTCTTCAGGAGGGCGCAATGAAAAGCTCAAAGTGCGTCGGACTCGTTTGGTGCTTGCTCCGATCTCGACTACTTGTTCCAGAGTGAGATCGGGCAAGATCGCGCTGACGAATCCGAGTTTGATCATCTGATCGTTTCTAGCACGAAGGCCGGTGGGGCAACAAGAAAGATGCTACAAAGCCTGTAGAATAAAGAGCACCGTGATCGGCCAGGTGGTTTCCCATTACCGCATTCTCGAAAAACTGGGTGAAGGCGGTATGGGAGTGGTGTACAAGGCCGAGGACATCAATTTGCGGCGCCTCGTCGCGCTGAAGACGCTGCCCTCTGAATCCGCTGCTGACCCTGGGGCCCGCCAGCGTCTGCTCCGGGAAGCGCGCGCCGCCGCGGGGCTGAATCATCCCAATATCTGTGTGGTTCACGAAATCGACGAGCATCACAATCTGCTCGCGATGGAGTTTGTCGACGGTCAGACTGTCGCCGCCCTGGTGAAGGAGAGGCCGCTACCGCTGAACCAGGCCCTCACCATCTCCATTCAGGCAGCAGAAGGCTTGCGGGCGGCCCACGAGCGAGGAGTCGTACACCGCGATATCAAACCCAGCAATCTGATAGTTTCAGCCCACGGTCCAGTGAAGATTCTCGACTTCGGCCTGGCGGTGGCCGATGCCTCCACTCGATTGACGCTGACCGGGTCGGCCCTGGGGACTCCGGCGTACATGTCGCCGGAGCAGGCCCGTGCTGGAACCGTGGACCGGCGGACAGACATCTGGTCGCTGGGGGTAGTGCTCTACGAAATGGTAACTGGAAGCCCGCCGTTTCGAGGGGAGACGGGCGCCGCAGTTGCGAACGCCGTTTTGAACGCAAGGCCGGAGCCGCTAACAGCGCTCCGCAGCGGTGTGCCGCTGGAGTTGGATCGGATCGTCGAAAAGGCGTTAGCCAAGGACGCTGGCGAGCGCTATCAGCACGCCGACGATCTGCTGGTGGACCTGCGCGCTCTTCTCCGAAGGGTGGAAGGCCAGGGGCCATCCGTAGCTTCGGTGCGCCTGGGGAAGCGTAAGCTGATCTGGATTTCCGCCGTGACCGTCATGGTTGCAGCGGGTGTCGTCGCCTGGCGACTGACTCGCCCCGAATGGAGGGATCCCTTCCTCGACGCCCGCTTTACCCGGCTCACCGACTTTGAAGGCACGGAATTGGACACTGCGATCTCCCGGGACGGAAAATTGGTGGCGTTTCTTTCTGACAGGGATGGGCCCTTTGACGTTTGGGTGGGGCAAATCGGCAGCACGGAATACGTGAATCTGACCAAAGGCAAAGTCCCCGAACTTCTGCACGAGGAAATGCCTAGTGTCGGATTCACCCCAGACGGCGCTAATGTCTGGGTACGCGACCCAAAACCGGACCAAGTCTCGCTTTTCCCGACGCTCGCTGGACAACCGCGCGGCATAACGGCCGGAATATCCCCAACGTGGTCTCCCGACGCCAAAAGAATGGTTTGGGCGCGCGCCGATCCGACGCACGGGGAGCCGATCCTCCTGGCGGAAGCAAACGGCGGAAACCCGAAGCAGATCTATGCGCAAAAGGGTGTAGCTCACTGTCACTTCGTCACATGGTCGCCAGATGGGCGCTTCCTCTATTTCACCTTCGGTCTTCCCTCGATCGACATCGCCCGGATTCCGTCCACCGGGGCGACTGAACAGGAGCGAATCACGTTTCACAATACGCGTGTAGTCTATCCCAAGCTGCTGGATGATCGCACCCTGGTTTACATTGCACGGAGTGAAGACGGCGCGGGTTCGTGGCTGTATTCCATGGACCTCGAGAAGCGATCCGCCCGCCGCTTTAACTCGGGCGTCGAGCAGTACATCTCGGTCGACGCCAGCAGCGACGGTAAACGCATTGTCGCAGCCGCGGCCAAACCGGTCAGCAATCTGTGGAGCGCTCCAATCTCCAATCGCACGGCCGGAGAAAGCGAGGTCCAGCGCTTTTCGCATCCGTCAGCCCGTGCCTTGGCTCCCCGCTTCGGAAACGGCTTTATCCTCTACCTGTCCTCGCGCGGACATGCCGATGGCATCCACAAGCTCGTCGAAGACAGCGCCACGGAGATCTGGAAAGGCTCGGATGGCGTAGTTCAGACCGCGCCCTCGATTTCCCCGGATCACAAGCGCCTTTGTTACGCCGTTTCTTCGGGCGGGAAGAACCGCTTGCATGTGCTAAGCGTAGATGGAACAGATGCCAGACCGCTCGGAGAGTCCCTCGACGTGCGGGGGACCTGTTCGTGGTCCCCGGATGGCAACTGGATCGCTGTGGCTAGCGCCGAGGAGGGAGCGGCCAGAATGTATAAGGTGCCCGTCAATGGCGGCGCCCATGTGAAGCTCTCCGATGTGAGCGGCTATAGTCCGAACTGGTCACCGAACGGCAAACTTATCCTTTATGAGTACGGTCCGGGGGGAACCGGACGTTTGATTCGCGCGATGACATCCGATGGGAAACCGTACGAACTTCCTCAGTTGACGACCCGTTCCGGTGGCGACCGCATTCGTTTCCTGCCGGGCGGGAACACTGCGATCCTGTTGTTGGGTGAGTTCCGGCGCCAGGACTTCTGGCTGTTCGATCTTCAGACAAAATCGCTCAGGAGACTGACGCAGATGAAGACGGGTTATACCATCCGCGGATTCGATGTTTCCCCTGGCGGGGATACTATCCTGTTTGACAGGACACGGGAAAACTCAGATATCGTACTGATCGAGACCGCGGGGAGATAGCCGGAGAAACGCGAAACGCACTTGTGTGGCTCCGCACCAAGTTTTAAGATAGGGCCACGATGACCGGTCGAACTGTCGTGTTGGTTGTCCTCGCTGCGGCGTTCTCTGCTCGCACCGAAAGTCCAACAGAACTCGAACGGGAAGCCCTCTTTATCCTTCAGAAGCGCTGCCATAGTTGTCACGGGCCGAAGACGAGAATGTCAGGACTCGATCTCTCGTCGCTCGATTCCGCGCGAAAAGGCGGCACGCAGGGACCTGCTTTGAGTCCAATCCCGTCGGCTGACAGTCTGCTTCTTGACCGTGTTCTCAAGGGCCAGATGCCGCCCACTGGCGCATTGCCTCCTGGCGAGCGGCAGATTCTCGCTCGCTGGGTGAAGGCGGGCGCCCCTTGGACCGACCCAATCCGCGAGAGGCGAGCCGGGCTCGACTGGTGGTCCCTTCAGCCACTGAGGATCCGTCCGGGCCCCTCACCGGAAGGATTGCCGGCCGATTGGAGCCGCTCCGCGATCGATCGCTGGATATTTGCAAAGCTGCGGCAAAACGGGTTGCGGCCCTCCCCTCCGGCGGACCGCCCAACTCTGATTCGCCGCGTCACCTACGACCTGCTAGGATTGCCGCCCAAGCCCGAAGACATCGAGGCCTTTCTCAAGGACTCTGCTCCGGACGCATATGAGAAGTTGATCGAACGGTTGCTAGACTCACCACACTACGGCGAACGATGGGCGCGCCACTGGCTCGACGTCGTCCGCTTCGCCGAAAGCGAGGGATTCGAACGGGATCTCTTGCGCGACCATGCCTGGCACTATCGCGACTATGTCATCCGCAGCTTTAACAGCGACATGCCATACACCACCTTTGCCCGCGAACAGATCGCGGGCGATGTCCTCGAACCTGTGACCCAGGATGGAATCATCGCGACCGGCCTGCTCGTGCTCGGGCCAACCGACGCGATTGGACTCACTTCGGCTGTTCCGCGAGAGCGTGCCCAAGTCCGCGAGGATCAACTCGAAGAGTTGTTAGGAGCCGTTGGTCAAACGTTCCTCGGTTTGACCGTCAATTGCGCCCGTTGCCACGACCATAAGTTCGATCCGATCCCGCAGAAAGACTACAGCCGGATGAAAGCGGCCCTCGACGCGGTCTGGCAGCCGACTCGCGGTGACGCGGCCGGTGATCTGGACGAGATGATGCCGGATGGCCGCATTCTGCTGACCCCCGCGGAGTTGGCGGAGCGGGAACGCCTGGTCCTTCCGATTCGAAGACGAATTGAGGAGCTCGAAGCTGAACTTGGCGCACTGTATCGGGCCGCAAGTCCGACACTTCCTCCACCCGACGTGCCACAGCCGTTCGCACGTTGGAGATTCGATACCGATACGCGCGACGACATTGGCGTTATACCAGCGAACATTCCTACAAAGGCGGAACTCGCCGGCGGCCGTCTTCGCCCATCTGCCGGCCAGGAGACAGCGACCTTGGCTACGGTGCCTTTGCCGGTCGATGTGCGAGAGAAAACCCTCGAAGCTTGGGTCCTTGTCCGCAAGCTGCCGGAAAAGCCAATCACGGTCTTCGAGATTCGCAACCGGAGCGGCTTCCGCGGCGCCTCGGTGGACGGGCTGCAGTATGCTGGCGGCAAGAAGACATGGGAGAACTTCAGCATCGGACGGTTTCGTTCGGAGGATGTGGATGGATCTCCCGAAGACACCAATGACGACGGCCGTCTCCACCTGGCGATCGCCTACGATACCGATGGCACAATCCGTATCTACCGCAACGGCCAACCTTATGGGAAGCCTTACAAGCCAGAGACTGAGGCCTCGGCCGGTCGCCTGCAAACCTACGGTAAAGGAGATGCCATCGTCCGGTTCACCGTGTCGAAGAACTTCGAGATAGAAGAAGCGAGGCTGTACAACACGGCGCTGAGTTCCGAGCAGATCGCCGCATCTTTTGCTGTGGCAGTGCGGAATGACACACGTGCCGCTTTGAAAACCTCCCTGGATGAGCAGTCCCTGGGCCGATTGACAGCCCTCGAACAGGAGCTCGCGGACAAGAAACGCGAGCTGTCGTCAATTCCGGAGCCTGCCAAAGTCTTCGCCGCGACCACCCTGGACTTGGAAGCAGATCAAGTTCTGGTCAGACGCGAGAAGGGAGAGCAAGTCCCGTCGGGTGCCGTATCCTGCATCAAGGGCCTACCCGCTGACTTCGGATTGGAGCCCGATACGCCAGACGCCTCTCGCCGGCGCAAACTTGCGGAGTGGATTTCGAGTCCTGAGAATCCCTTGTTTTCCCGTGTCATGGTGAATCGGGTCTGGCACTATCATTTCGGCGCGGGCCTGGTGGAGAACCCGAATGACTTCGGATTTAACGGCGGCGAACCCAGCCATCCCGAGCTGCTGGACTGGCTTGCCACTGAATTCATCCGGAACGGCTGGAGCGTGAAGAAGCTCCACAAGGCGATTCTCCTGTCGCAGGCCTACCGCCAATCTTCGCGATTCAGTCCGGAGGCTGCTGCAAAAGATAGTGACAATCGGCTTTTGTGGCGATTCTCGCCGCGGCGGCTTCAAAGCGAGGCAGTGAGGGACGCCATTCTTGCGGCGAGCGGCAAGCTGAACACAAAGATGTTCGGCCCAAGCTTTCGGCCGTTTAAGCTAATTAACGTGGGTGCCTATCAGGGTTATGATCTAGTGGAATCGAGCGATCCTGAGCATCAACGCCGCACGATCTACAGAATGAATGTCAACACCGGTGGGCAACCGATGCTCGATGCGCTCGACTGCCCCGTGCCTTCCGTCAAGACTCCCAAGCGGTCCGTGACCACCACGCCTCTCCAGGCCTTGAGCTTGATGAACAGCGGGTTCGTCCAGAGGCAAGCCAAGGCCTTCGCGGAACGCCTGAGAGCGGACGCCGGGGATGTCGGTGATCAGATCGGACGCGCTTTCCAGCTCGCCTTTGGCCGCGCGCCGGACGGTGACGATCTCTCACGGAGCCGATCCCTGATTGAGCGGCACGGACTGGAAACATTCTGCTGGGGACTGTTCAATGCAAGCGAGTTCATATATGTTGAATGATGTCTCGCGCCGTCGCATTCTGTTGGACACAGGCGCCGGATTCGGGTGGCTGGCGTTTGCGTGGCTCTTCCAGCGGGAGCATGCGCAAGCAGCCGGGAAGAGTCCCGTGATCGGCTTGAAGCCGCACTTCCCTGCGCGAGCCAAGCGGGTCATTCAGGTCTTCTGCGTGGGAGGCATGAGCCATCTGGACACGTTCGATTACAAACCCGAACTCGAGAAGCACAGCGGCAAGCCGTTCGACATCCCGACGTTCTTCGGCCAACAAGGAAGTCTGATGGCATGCCCGTGGGAATTCAAGCAACGGGGCCAGAGCGGACTTTGGGTGAGCAATCTTCTGCCACACCTCGCGACACAAGCCGACAAGCTCACCGTTGTGCGGAGCATGACCGCCAAGAGCGCGAACCACATGCCCGCCCTGTCCCAAATGAACACCGGGTTCGTCCTCAATGGTTTCCCCTCGATGGGCGCCTGGACCGTTTATGGCCTCGGCTCGGAGAATGAGAACCTTCCATCGTTTGTGGTCCTTCCGGATCCAAATAGCCATCCGTGGGGAGGGTCGCTGCTATGGTCGAGTGGATTTTTGCCCGCCGCGGTGCAGGGTACCGCCTTTCGGAGTAGTGGGGACCCTGTTCCCGACCTGTCGAATCCGAAAGACGCCGACTCGAGATCCCGCCATGCCGGAATGATGTGGCTGGAACATATGAACCGGAAGCATGCCGAGGACCACCCTGGTGACAGTACACTCGAAGCGCGTCTGCGCAGTTATGAGCTCGCGGCAGGCATGCAACTCAGTGTGCCGGAAGTCACCGCTCTAGAGACAGAATCCGAGCTCACTCGGCGAATGTATGGACTCGACTACAAGGAAACCTCTTCCATGGCAAAGAATTGCCTGCTCGCGCGCCGGCTGGTCGAGCGCGGCGTGCGGTTCGTGCAGGTGTATCACGGCGGCGCTGGCAAGCATTGGGATTCGCACGACAACATTCGCACTAATCACGAACGAAGAGCGCGGGAATATGATCAGCCCGTCGCTGCGCTGATCAGAGATCTCGATGCACGCGGATTACTCCAAGATACCCTCGTGATGGGGCTAACCGAGTTCGGCCGGACTCCCGTTTCCCAAGGCGCGGGGAAAACGGCCGGTCGCGATCACAATCCGCAATGCTTCACCTGCTGGCTGACCGGAGCTGGCTTGAAATCCGGCTTCGCGTACGGCTCCTCCGACGATTTCGGCTACAAGCCGGTGGACAAACCGGTGTCGATCTACGATCTCCACGCAACTGCGCTCCATCTGCTTGGGCTCGACCACGAGAAGCTCACCTTCTACCACAGTGGAACCCGTCGACGTCTCACCGACGTGCACGGACATGTCGTGGAAGACCTGATCGCGTGACCTGCCTGGCGGTCGCTTCGATGTGGGTGGCTCAGCCCAAGGTCCGGACGGCGAGTTGAAACTCGCCGCCGCACGCTGAAGCGCGCGCCACTGCGCCGCCGGGTCTGATGTGATACAAGTAATAAAACTCTTCAGGAGGGCGCAATGAAAAGCTCAAAGTGCGTCGGACTGGTTTTGGTGCTTGCTCTGGTCACGGCAGTGTTGCCCGGACAGACTGTTTCAACTGAGATCCTCGGACTCGTAACCGACGCTACGGGCGCGGTGCTGCCTGGGGCTAACGTGACGGCGCGCCGCGTCGCCACCGGAGACATACGCACCACCAAGAGTAATGAAACCGGCAATTACATCTTTCCCCTGCTCGAGATCGGCGAATACGAGGTTACCTGCGCGGCCACGGGATTCAAGACCGAGGTGCGTAGCCGGATCACGTTGCAGTTGCAGCAAAAGCTTCGTATCGACTTTCAGATGCAGGTAGGCGATCAGGTCGAGAAGATCGAGGTCAGCGGCGCCGCCAGTCTGTTGCGTACCGAAGACGCCACGCTCGGGTCGGTGGTCGAGCACAGGCGCGTAGTGGATTTGCCGCTGAACGGCCGCAACTTTGGGCAGCTCGCCACGCTGATGCCCGGAGTCGTCTACGGGACGTCCCGCATGGGTATCGATGGCCACCAGACCATCGGCCAGCGCGCGATGCCGGGCCAAATCGTTGGCCTGTCAGCCAATGGCCAGCGCGACACCAACCAGAACATCACCCTCGATGGCGTCGTGGCGGTGGACGGCTTCAAGAGCGCCATGCTTTTTGTGCCTTCCGTCGAAGCGGTGGAGGAATTCAAGGTCCAGAGCGCGGTGTACTCGGCCGAGTACGGCATGAACTCCGGCGTGCAGGCCAACGTGGCGATCCGCTCCGGCAGCAACCAGCTTCACGGCGCCCTGTTTGAGTTCATGCGCAACGATGCGCTCGACGCGCGCGGCTTCTTTCTTCCGGCCACGGCCCAGAAGAATAAGCTGCGGCGGAATCAGTTCGGAGGCATCGTTTCAGGGCCGATCGTGCGCGACCAGACGTTCTGGCTGGCCAACTACGAAGGGCGGCGCGAGATTCGTGCCACGCCGGCCCGGCTCGCCGTTCCCACAATTGCGATGCGCAGCGGTGACTTCAGCGAACTGCTGCAACCCCGCAATCGATGGTATCCCACCGACACCAACCCGGCTGCCACACGCAGCATCCGCCTCCCAGGCAGTACCACGCCATTCCCTAATAATGTCATCCCGGCCAACCTTATCAATCGGGTTTCTAACAATTTCCTGACCTCCAAAACAACCAGTCCGTACCCCGAGGGCGGCTTCATCCCCCTACCGAATATCGATTCAGAAGCACGGGCCGCCGGTAGCACCCTCAATATGGCCGGCACCAACGATCAGGTGTTGAACAGCGACCAGTACCTCACCCGTATCGATCATCGCTTCGGTGACAAGGATCGTATCTTCGGCCGTTACGTGATCGTCGAATCCGCCTGGGACAATAACCCGCTGGTACGTGTCAGCCGCCAAATCACCGATTACCGGGCGATGAATCTAGGGATGGGGTATTCGAAGATCATCAGCCCGACGATGCTGAATGAGGTCCGTTTCGGCTTCAACCGGGTTCGAGCGGATTCATTAGCCACGCAAACCAACAGCGACTTCAAGCTTAGTGATCTTGGGTTGGATATCCGCATTACCGGCGACAACAACCGGGCTCTCACTCCACTCGAGGAAGGGCTTCCCAATATCAGCATCACGGGATTCAGCGGTTTCGGCTCCGCGGGCATCACCAGGAACCTGAACTCCGTGTACGAAGGCTCCGATAACGTAACCATCAACCGTGGCAAGCACAATTTCAAGTTCGGAGGCCAATACCGCAACGGGCCCGTAGATAACCAAGGCTCCAACAACCCGCGTGGCGCCATCGCCTTCACCCGCGACATCGCCGGCATCCCGGACGGATTTGCGGCCTTCCTGCTCGGCTATCCGCTGAGCGCCAATTCCGCGGAAGGCTCGCCCTTGTCGAACCTCCGCCAGCACAAGTTCGGCCTGTACTGGCTCGACGACTACAAGGCCACACCGAAGCTCACCATCAATTTCGGAATCCGCTACGACTGGTATGGAGCTACGCGGGACGCGGGCGGCCGGATCCGGAATCTTTCGTTTTCGCCTGGGGAGGCGCGGGAGGTCAACGGACGAGTGGTTCCGATGCTTCTGCCCAATCCTCTCGTTTCCCAAGCTCTGTTTGACGTGAACGCGAGACAGATCATGCCCCGGCTGGGAATTGCCTACCGTCTCAGCGAGACCATGGTCCTGCGCATGGGCGCCGGGTCGTTTTACAGCCCTCAGCAGACGAACAACTTCAACATTCTAGGCCTGAACCCGCCGTTCTCCGGCTCGACTGTGTTTCAGAACGACCGGAACAATCCCACGGCCACAATCGACAGGCCCTTCGCCGGCACGCCGGTCGGCGGTGGACCGCAGGCCATCGTGATGACGGGAAACCTTCAAGCCGATAATAACAACCGCTCGCTCTACCTGAATAACGACATCTGGCAATGGTCGGCGGAGCTCGAAAAGAGCTTCGGCCGTCAATTCGTCACCGGAATCGCTTACGTGGGCAGCCAAGCCTCGAATATCGACATGCCTGTGCAGAACTGGAACAATCCGGACCCCGGCTTGGGAGCCGTACAGGCCCGCCGCCCGGTGCAGTTCTACGTGGACTCGCGCGATCCAAGCCGCCTGCTGGAGCTCGGTACGGTCCGGCGACTGGAGACCGGGACCAGCGCCAACTACAATGCCTTGCAACTCCGCGCCGAAAAGCGGTACTCGAACGGCCTGACCTTCCACGCCGCCTTCAATTATCAGCGGGCACTCGCAATCGGCTACAGCGTCAACGAAGGCCCTCCTTACGGCAGCAACTTCACACAGGACCCTCGCAACCGGGAGGTTGACCGGGGGCGATCTTACATCGATCAGCGGTTCCGCTATGTCTTCAGCCACATCTGGGAAATCCCGTGGATGCGGGACGCCAAGGGACTTTCCG
>Ga0187893_10004743_pt1 | contig 25449 bp, 18 predicted proteins | sample MA1701074metaG_FD_139574 | JGI IMG/M metagenome (GOLD analysis project Ga0187893, IMG submission 139574) | White microbial mat communities from a basaltic lava cave in the Kipuka Kanohina Cave System on the Island of Hawaii, USA - MA170107-4 metaG ... | reverse complement strand
GGGCCGCTCTACGCGGCCGTGACCAACGCGCTGCTCGTCTCCGGCGCCGCGTACGACGCGTACGAGACGGCCGAGGAGCTCGCCGCCGAGCGTGAGGCGGCCCAGCGCGAGGGCCGCCCCCCCGGCTACGGCGGCGGCCACCGCGACCTCACCGACGAGCAGCGCTCCGCGTTCCGGGCCGAGGGGCGCAAGCCGGTGCGGCGGCTGCGCACCCCCGACCAGGGGCGCGTGGCCTTCGACGACGCGGTCCGGGGGACCGTCGAGTTCGACTGGAAAGACATCCCCGACTTCGTGATCGAGCGCGCCGACGGCAGCGCCACCTACTACCTGGCGAACACCGTCGACGACGTCGCGATGGGCATCACCCTGATTGCCCGCGGCGAGGACCTGCTGTCGGCGACGCCGCGCCAGCTGCTGCTCCGCGACCTGCTGGTGCGTGACGGCCTCATCGACAAGGCACTGGCAGACGGTTGCTTCCCCGCTCGCCCCGCCGGTGGGGGAGCGGTCGCGTACGCGCACCTGCCGCTGCTGGTCGGCGAGGACCGCAAGAAGCTGTCCAAGCGCCACGCGGCCGTCTCGATCGACGAGTACCGGGCGCAGGGCTACCTGCCCGAAGTCCTGCTGAACTTCCTCGCCCTGATGGGCTGGAGCTACGACGCGACCACCGAGCGGTTCACGGTCGACGAGCTGGTCGCCAAGTTCTCGTTCGACCGCGTCGGGCGCAACCCCGCCCTGTTCGACACCGCGAAGCTGCGCGTCATGAACGGTGACCGCATCAAAGAGCTGGACGACGCCGAGCTGGCCGAGCGCCTGATCCCGTACCTCAACGAGGCTGGGCTCATCGGCGTGCCGGCAGGCGTCGAGGAGCAGCGCCTGTTGGTCGGGTTGGCGCCGCTGCTGCGCGAGCGCATCCAGACCCTCGCCGAGGCCGTCCCGCTCGTGCGTTTCGCCTTTGGCGACGCGATCGAGTGGGACCCCGGCGCGGTCGCCAAGCACCTCAAAGGCACCGCCCGAGACGTGCTCGACGCCGCCGAGGCGGCGCTGTCGGCCCTCGACGTCTGGACCGGCGCCTCGATCCTCGCCACCCTGGACGCCATCGCCGCCGACCTCGGCATCGGCCGTGGCAAGGCCTTCCAGCCCGTCAGGGTCGCGGTCACCGGCACCGCCGTCAGCCCCCCACTCCCCGAGACGCTCGCCCTGCTCGACCGCGCCGTCGTCCTCGACCGCATCCGCCACGCCAAGGACCTCATGACCATCTGACGTGACGTTGTCGCAGTGCTGCGGTATCCTCAGGGACGCATTCCCGGGTGGTGTAATTGGCAACACGGCAGGTTCTGGCCCTGTTGTTCGAGGTTCGAGTCCTCGCCCGGGAGCTGCGGCAAACGCCGCATGACAACACACAAGGCCCGGTCGTCTAGCTGGCCAAGGATACCGCCCTCTCAAGGCGGCGACGGCGGTTCAAATCCGCTCCGGGCTGCACTTACCGAGATGAGAGGTCGGCGTCCACTCGGCGCTGACCTCTCTTGTTCCGGGAGGTATCGCCGGAAAATCTCTCTCGCATACTCCAATTTGTCTTCGACACGTTGACCCTTCGGCTGGTAGGTCAACCACAGCTCCAGGTTCTCGATGCGGTTGTCCGTGCGATTTCCGTTCTTGTGATGCACCACCTCGTCGGGATAGAGCGCACGGCCGAGGTGCTGTGCCATCACGAGTCTGTGCTCGCCGATCTGCGTTTCACCATTGGTCAGGTGGCGGAGCTCCGGTGGGACTGCCACCTTCCAGTAGCCGTGGCTTAGGCTGCCCTCCCCGGTCACAACGCGGATTGGGAGGTCGGCGCGGACGTCGCCGAAGGTGAACAATCGCTGGTGATGGGTTCGGCACAGACCCCTTGCGTTGGTGTCCCGGTTGCAGCCTTCCACCGTGCAGATCCCTGGTTGCCGGCGGCGTCCCAGCGGGATGTCGGGCTGCACGTCGCCGAGGCGGCACCAGCGGAGGTAGTGGCCGTGGCACCAGCCACGCTCCGTGGCGATCTCGTCGCAGCCCTCGACCGAGCACATGGGAGGCGGGGGCCTCTCCGTCAGCGATCGGTCCGCTTGGGGATCCCCCAGGCGGAGCCAGCGCTTGTAGTGGGAGTTGCAGAATCCCCGGCACTGGGCACGGCGGTCGCAGCCCTCGACCGAGCAGGTCTTCGGCTCTTTCGTGTGTGAGATCGGGATGTCTGCTCGGATGTCGCCCGTGTGATGCCACCGCTGGTAATGGGCGTTGCACCAGCCCCTCGTCGTGGCTTGCCGCTCGCACCCGTCAACGGCGCACGATCCCATAAAGACCCCCCGTTCGTCGAACTTGGGTTCGACCGTATCAAGAGGGCGTGACAGAGTGTGGGACGTCGCTCCGGCCGCCCAAGCCGGTAGCCTGACCGGCGATGGATCCGAAGACGCGGAGGCTGACCGAGTTCAGCCATGGGGCGGGGTGAGCGTGCAAGCTCGCCCCAGGCGAGCTGGCGCACGTGTTGCGCCGCCTGACCCCGGTGTCGCATCCTGACCTGCTGGTCGGGACGGACACGGGGGACGACGCCGCGGTTTGGCGCGTGAGCCAGGACCGGGCGCTGGTGGTGACGGTCGACTTCATCACGCCGCTGGTCGACGACGCGCGGACGTGGGGGAGGATCGCGGCGGCGAACGCGGTCAGCGACGTCTACGCGATGGGGGGCCGGCCGCTGGTCGCGCTGAACCTGGTGGGCTGGAACACGGCCGAGCTCGACACGGACCTGCTCGTGGAGGTGCTGGAAGGCGCGGGGGAGGCGTCGAAAGAGGGCGGGTGGGTGACGGTCGGCGGTCATACGGTCGACGATCCCGAGCCGAAGTTCGGGCTGGCGGTCGTCGGTGAGGTCCATCCGGACCGGATCCTCACCAACGCCGGGTTGCGCTCCGGCGACGCGCTGGTGCTCACGAAGCCGCTCGGCATCGGCGTGATCTCGACGGCGACGAAGCGCGGCCAGGCTCCGGAGGCGACGATCGATGCCGCGATCGCCTCGATGGTGCGGTTGAACGCCGAGGCCGCGGAGGTCGCGCTGTCCGCTGGCGCGCGGGGGGCGACGGACGTCACGGGGTTTGGGTTGCTCGGCCACCTGCGGAAGATGGCCGAGGCCTCGGGCGTCGACGCCGTCATCCATCCCGAGGCCGTGCCCCTCCTCCCGGGCGTCACCGCGCTCGCGGCCGCCGGCCTGGTGCCGGGCGGGTCGGGCCGCAACCTCGCATGGGCGCGCGAACGGCTCGACGCGGGCAAGACCGACATCCTGCTCGTGACGCTCCTCGCCGACGCGCAGACCTCCGGCGGGCTGCTGTTCGGCGCTGCCGCCGGCGCCGCCGGCGCCGCCGTGGAGCGCCTGCGCGCCAGCGGGCACGACGCCGCGATCATCGGCCACGCCGTCGCCGGCAGCGGCCGCACCCTCCTCCGCCCGGCTTAATCCCGCACTGTGAAGAGTTATGCCGGTATTCCGGCATAACTCTTCACAGTGCAGCACGGGCAGGGTCCGTCCGTGACCTCGCGGGCGTGGAGTAGCCGTGCCGAAACATCGCGGATACGGTCGGGAAATTGCGTTCCCGCATGGTTAGGCTGCGCCCTTTAGAAGTGGCGCGTTGACCGATGCGACGGGAGGTCAGATGGACACGGGCAACACCGCCTGGGTACTCGCATCGTCCGCCTTGGTGCTGTTCATGACCCCGGGGCTGGCGCTGTTCTACGGAGGCATGGTCCGCTCAAAGCATGTGCTCGGCATGCTGATGCAGAACTTCCTCGCGATGGGTCTGATCAGCGTGATCTGGGCAATGGTCGGGTTCTCGCTTGCGTTTGGCACCGATATCGGTGGGGGGCTGCTCGGGGGCTTGGACCTCGTGGGTCTGCGCGGGCTGTTCGGCGGCGCGGTCCCCGCCTACGAGGGAGACTTCGCGCTCTCGATCCCACCGCTGCTGTTCATGGTCTTCCAGATGATGTTCGCGATCATCACACCGGCTCTGTTCACCGGCGCGGCGGCGGACCGGATGAAGTTCTCCGCGTACGTATGGTTCCTCGGCCTGTGGTCGATCCTGGTGTACTCACCGATCGCTCACTGGGTCTTCTCACCCGGCGGCTGGCTGTTCCAGCTCGGGGCTCTCGACTTCGCGGGCGGCACGGTCGTGCACATCAACGCGGGTGTCGCGGCGCTCGCCCTGGTCATCGTCCTCGGGAAGCGGCGTGGCTGGCCGAACGAGGCGATGGCGCCGCACTCGCTGCCGCTTACGCTGCTGGGAACCGGCATCCTGTGGTTCGGCTGGTTCGGCTTCAACGCCGGATCCGCGTTGGGCGCGAACGAGCTGGCTGCGGTCGCCTTCGTCAACACGCACCTCGCCGCGGCGGCGGGGATGCTCGGTTGGCTGGTGGCCGAGAAGGTGAAGACCGGCCATGCGACCACCCTCGGGGGCGCGTCGGGCGCGGTCGCCGGCCTCGTCGCCATCACGCCGTGTGCCGGCTTCGTCGGTCCGGGCCTGGCGCCAATCGCGATCGGCTTCATCGCCGGCGCCGTCTGCTTGGCCGCGGTCCAGCTCAAGTTCAAGTTCGGGTACGACGACTCGCTCGACGTGGTCGGCGTCCACCTGGTCGGCGGCATCGTCGGGTCGCTGCTCCTCGGTCTCTTCGCGACGACCGTGGTGAACAGCCTCGGTGGGGACGGCCTGTTCAGCGGCGGTGGTGTGACGCTCTTGATCAGGCAGCTCGTGGCCGTCGTGGCCGCGCTCGCCTACTCGTTCGTCATGTCGTTCGTGATCGCCAAGGTGCTCGACAAGGTCATCGGCCTGCGGGTGACGGACGAGCAGGAGCTCGTCGGGCTCGACGAGAGCATGCACTCCGAGCGCGCGTACCAGGTCGAGCCGGTCTAAGCGGCCTGTCCTGACGGTGCGCGGGATACTACGCTGTCCCGCGCACCGTTTGCCGCCTGAGGAGAACGAGCTCTTGACCCGCGCGCAGATCGCCGGGCGCGTCGATCTCGACCGCGCCACCTACGACGCGCTGATCGCGCATGGGTGGAGCGATCACCCCTACGAGGTCTGCGGCTTCTTGGCCGCCCAGAACGGGCGCTTCGCCCGCCATTACGAGATTCCCAACGCCGCGCGGTCGATGACCTACTACTCGATGGACCCGAAGGCGATGCTGCGACCCCTACGGGAGATCGAGGACCACGGCTGGGACCTCGGGATCTACCACAGTCACCCGCACACCGAGGCGTTCCCCTCGCCGACGGACGTGCAGCTTGCCCACTATCCCGAGGCGGTCTACCTGATCGTGTCGCTGCAGGATCGCGACCAACCCGTCATCCGCGCGTTCGACATCGTCGAGGGGAAGATCACGGAGCGGATGGTGTACGTCGACGGGATGCAGGCGCCGGTCGGCCAGCGTTAGTCTTGGTCAAGAGACGGTCGATCCGCAAGGAGTCCGAGGCAGTGGCTATCGAGGTGCGTGTCCCCACCGTCCTGCGCAAGCACACCGGCGGCGAGAACAAGATATCGGGCGTTGGCACGAGCCTTCGCGAGCTGTTGGACGACCTGGATGCGCGCAACCCTGGGTTGCGTGGCGCCCTGATCAGCGAGGACGGTCAGCTCCATCGTTTCATCAACGTCTATGTCAACGATGAGGACGTCCGGTTCCTCGGCGGTGTCGAGACCGAGCTGCAAGAGGGCGATCAGGTCTCGATCCTCCCCGCTGTGGCCGGGGGATAGCCTCTCTTGCTGGCGCGTGATATCAGCCAGGCGGTCGGCAACACTCCCCTTGTCGGACTGCCGAACCTGTCCCCGCCGGGGTACGAGCTGTACCTGAAGCTAGAGGGGCACAACCCGACGGGGTCGGTAAAGGACCGGGTCGCGCGTTACCTGATCGAGGCCGCCGAGCGCGAGGGGCTTCTCGGCCCTGGCAGCCAGGTGCTCGAGCCGACCAGCGGGAACACCGGTATCGCCCTCGCGGCGATCTGCGCGCCGAGGGGCTACAAGCTGACGTGCGTGATGCCGGAGAACACCTCCGCCGAACGCCGCGATCTTCTCGCGCTCTACGGCGTCGACCTCGTCTTCAGCCCGGCGAACGAGGGATCGAACGGCGCCGTGCGGGTCGCGCAAGAGATGGCCGATGGCGATCCATGCGTCTACATGCCGTTCCAGTACGGCAACCCGGCGAACCCTCAGGCGCACTACGACACGACCGGTCCCGAGATCATCCGCGACCTTCCCGACGTCGCCGCGGTGGTCGCCGGCTTGGGTACCGGGGGGACGCTCACGGGGGTCGGGTGGCGGCTGAAGGAGCACGACCCGGCGGTCAAGATCTTCGCCGCCGAGCCCGAGTATGGTGACCTCGTCTACGGGTTGCGCAACATCGATGAGGGGTTCGTCCCGCCCGTGCTCGACACCAGCGTGCTCGACGGGCGCGTCAAGGTCGACTCACTGAAGGCGCTGGTGGCCACGCGCGACCTCGCCGCTCGTGAGGGCATCTTCGCGGGGGTGTCGACCGGGGCCGCCGTGTCGGTCGCGCGGCGCGTCTGTACCCCCCGGCGCCTGCCTGAGGGCTCGAAGATCGTCGTGATCTCCCCGGACGGCGGTTGGAAATACCTGTCGACTGGCGCCTACGCCCCCGGCGACGTTGCGGAGATCGCGGAGAGGATCCAGAACACGCTCTGGGCGTAGCCTTATGGCCAGGGTTCGGCACGTATACGTGCCGAACCCTGGCCATAAGGGCTGCGGGGCGTCGGTAAACTCCACCGAATGCTATTGGTCCCAAGGCTCGATCCACGCGCACGCCCGATCGGCGTGTTCGACTCAGGATGCGGGGGGTTGACAGTCGCGCGGGCGCTGATGGACCTGTTGCCCGACGAGCGGGTGATCTACTTCGGTGACACCGCCCGGGGGCCGTACGGGCCCAGGGACCTCCGCGACGTGCGAGTCTTCACGGAGGAGATAGTCGGCTGGCTGGCCGCCCAGGACACCAAGCTGGTCGTCGCGGCGTGCAACACCGCGACCGCGGCGGCGCTGGAGACGGATCCGCTCACGTTCCCCCTGCCGGTCGTCGGCGTCATCGCGCCCGCGGTCGCGGCCGCGGTGCGCGCGACCCGCAACGGGCGCGTCGGCGTCGTCGGTACGGTGGGAACCATCTCGTCTGGCGCCTACGAGCGGGCCGTTCGTGCGCTGGAGCCGGATGTCAAGCTGTTTTCGCAGGCTTGCCCGCGATTCGTCGAGCTGGTGGAGGAGGGGCGCACGACCGACGAGGAGGTGCTCGAGGTCGCTTCCTGCTACCTGGCGCCGCTCGTCGCCGCCGGCGTCGACACGTTGATCCTCGGCTGCACGCACTACCCGCTGCTCACGGGGGTGCTTTCCTACGTGATGGGACCCCAGGTCGTGCTGGTGAGCAGCGCTGACGAGACCGCGCGGAGGGTGTTCGCGCTGCTGGTCGGCCAGCGGCTCCTCGCGCACGAGGCCGTGCCGCGGCATCGCTTCGTCTCGACCGGCGACGGGCGAGCGTTCGCCCGACTTGCGGCTCGCTTCCTGGGATCACGCCTCGCCGAGGTCGACGTCGAGCGGGTCGACGCCTTGGCATCAAGATGCGTGACGTGAGTCACGACCTGCGCCTCGTGGTGCTCGGCTCGGCGGGGACGCACATCACCTCTGATCGCGCGTGCTCTTCTTACCTGGTCGAGGCGGGTGGGTACCGGCTGCTGATGGATTGCGGGAACGGATCGCTCCTGCGCCTCCAGCAACGCTGCGCCGTTACCGACGTGGACGCGGTCCTGCTCACGCATATGCACGTCGACCACTTCGCGGACGTCTACAGCCTCTACTACGCCTTGCGGTTCCACCCGGATGGCAACCGGTCGGTACCGGTGTATGCGCCCGCGGGCGCCGACGAGTTCATCGCCCAGCTGCTGTCGTCCGACCCGACGGGAGCGCTTTCGGACACCTGCCACTTTCACGCCGCGAGGGCGGGCGACACCCTGGAGCTGGGGCCGCTGAGGGTGCGGCTGTTCAGCGCCGCGCATCCGGTCGAGACGCTCGCGCCGAGGGTCGAGCACTCGCGAGGCGTGATCGCCTACAGCGCCGACAGCGGGCCGAGCGCGCAGATCGTCGCGTGCGCGCGTGACGCCGACCTGTTCTTGTGCGACTCGAGCTGGCTTGAACGGCAACGCCCGCTGCCGCCTGACCTGCACATGACCGGGCTCGATGCCGGCCGTACCGCCGCACGGGCGGGGGTCGGCCACCTGCTCGTTACCCACGTCTATCCGACGAATGACCCTCTCGCGGTCGCCGGCGAGGCGGCCAGCGTGTTCGGCGGGGACGTGTCCGTGGCGACCGACCTCGCGGAGTATCTCCTATGACGCGAATGACCAGACCTGATGGCCGCTCGCCGGACGCGCTCCGGCCGGTGACGATCACGACCGGAGTGCAGGAGTACGCCGAGGGCTCCGTGCTGATCGCCTTCGGCCGCACCAGAGTGCTGTGCGCCGCCTCGGTCGAGGTTGGGGTGCCGCGGTGGCGCCGGGGCCAGGGTGAGGGCTGGGTCACCGCCGAGTACGCGATGCTGCCGCGAGCTACCTCTGAGCGGACACCGCGCGAGTCGGCACGCGGGCGTCTCTCGGGCCGCACCCACGAGATTCAGCGGCTGATCGGTCGCAGTCTCCGCTCGGTGATCGACATGGCCGCCCTCGGCGAGCACTCGATCCAGATCGACTGCGACGTGCTCCAAGCCGACGGGGGTACCCGCACGGCCTCGATCACCGGCGCGTGGCTCGCGCTCGCGCTCGCGCTCGACCGCCTGGCCGCCGACGGCAGGCTGAGCAAGCGGCCACGCCTCGACAGGCTGGCCGCCGTGAGCGTCGGCATCGTCGGGGGCCAGCCGATGCTCGACCTGTCGTATATCGAGGATGCGGCGGCGGACGTCGACATGAACGTGGTGATGGCGGGGAACGGTCGCTTCGTGGAGGTGCAAGGCACCGCGGAGGGGGCGACGTTCTCCAGGGACGAGCTGGACGTGATGCTTGAGCTTGCCGCCAAGGGGTGCGAGGAGCTGTTCGCGCTGCAAGCGGCGCACCTGGCGCCGCGATGAAGATCATCCTGGCGACGAGGAACGAGGGCAAGCTGGCCGAGCTGCGCCGGATCCTCGGCCAGGCTCTCTTGGACCTTGAGGTCGAGCTTGCCAGCGCGGTGGACCTGGGGTTGCGGGAGGTTGACGAGACCGGCGAGACGTTCGAGGAGAACGCGCTGATCAAGGCGCGGTCAGCCGTTGCCGCCACGGGCCTGCCGGCGCTGGCGGACGACTCGGGGCTCGTCGTCGACCAGTTGGAGGGCATGCCCGGAGTGCGTTCGGCTCGCTTCGCGGGACCGATCGCCGACGATGAGGCGAACCTCCGGCTCTTGCTCGAGCGGCTGCTCGGCATGCCCGGGCGATCGGCCCGGTTCGTGTGCGTGGCCGCGCTCGTCGCGCCAGACGGCCGGGAGTGGACCGCCGAAGGAGTCCTGGACGGTCACATCGTCGACGAGCCACGCGGTGAGGGAGGCTTTGGCTACGACCCCGTGTTCCAACCCGTGGGCGAGCTGCGCACCACCGCGGAGATGAGCGGCGAGGAGAAGAACGCGATCTCGCACCGTGGCCGCGCGTTCCGCGCGATCCGTCCCGCGATCGCTGAGCTCTTGTCACCTCACCAAGGGGATAGTTAACTCCCCCATACGGGCTCTGGTATGGTGACTCGCTGTCTGCCCGCCGGAATGCCGTGGGTAGCAGTCGGGGAAGGCAACGAAGGGTGGCGACGCCGCAGTCAAGAAGGCCCAAGGCGCCAAGTGGCCTGGCGTCACGGGCAGGCCAGGCTGATGGTGACGACCGTCCGGATCTGGTGTCGGACGGTGCTCCGGACACTCCCGCATTGGTCTCCGCCGCGCAGGAGGGGTGCCCGCACTCCTTCGCCCTTCTCTACGATCGGTACGTCGGGACGGTCTACTCCTACGCCCTGCACCGGGTGGGTAACCGGGTAACGGCCGAGGACCTGACCGCCGACGTGTTCATGCGCGCCTTGCGGCGCATCGGCGGGTACCGGCAACGGGACGTCGACTTTGGGGCATGGCTCCTCGTGATCGCCCGGAACCGGATCCGGGACCATTTCAAGTCGGCCTCCTTTCGCCTGGAAGCGAGCATCGACGAGATGTCCGACGCCCCGTCGCACGACGCCTCCAGCGATCCGGAGACGGCGTTGCTGTCGCGAGAGACCTCCAACCAGGTCCGGGCCGCGTTGCGTCAGCTCAAAGGCGAGCAGGCAGAGGTGCTCTACCTGCGGTTCATCCACTACCTCGACGTTCCCCAGACCGCCACGGCGATGGGGAAGACGGTCGGCGCGGTGCGCGCCTTGCAGCACCGCGCGTTGCGCTCGCTCGCTCGCCTGGTCGCAGCACGGGACGGGGATGGAGAGATCGCGGAGCGGCAGTCGTGACACGTGTCGACGTGGAGCGGCTCGCGCGCCTTCTCGACGGCGACACCGTCAGGCGGTGGGACGTATCATCGGGCATCTCCGAGGCCGAGGAGCAGCTCCTTAACGTCGCCGCCGCGCTCCGGCGCGGCTCGCCGCCGCCCGAATCAGAGTTCACTACCACGCTTCGTGCCAACCTGGTCGCTTCGGCCGGCGCGCGGCCCTTCTCGCCGTCGATGGTGGAGCGGGCGCGCTGGGCCTGCGAGGACCTGGCCGGCCGGTTGCGGTACTCCCTTCGTGCGGCCGGGGTGACGGCGGCGATGGCAGCCTGCCTCGCGATCGCGGGGATCGGGTTGGGCGCCGAGCGCGCTCTTCCCGATGGCCCGCTGTACGGGATGAAGCTGTCGTTCGAGCATGTGCGGCTGGCCATGATCTCAGACGGGCTGCAACGCGCGGCACGCGAGATGTCGTACAGCAAGGACCGCGTCGTGGAGGCGTGGGGAGCGATGGAGCGGGGGGACTCGCCCGGAGTCGTGGTGGCGCTCCACCAGGCGGACAGGCTTGTCCGGTCCGGCTCACCCGCGTGGATTGCCGAGGACCCGCCCACTATCGCGACGATCGTGTCCGAGCAACGGACCCTGGTCGTCGACCTCATCCCGCTGATCGACGGCGACGCGGTCACGGCGGCCCAGCAGGTCGTCTTGACGATGGACGGCGTCCTCGCCCAGGCGGAGCCCGGTTAAGTGTGGAGGATCCGCGCGGTATACCGCGCGGATCCTCCACACAACAGGGGCTAGACGTCCCAGCGGGCGTCGTCGACCATCGCTTCGATGCGGGCGAGTTCGCGCTTACATGCGCGGCACACTCCTGCGGGGACGGTGACCTCCTCGATCGTGGCGCCATCCCCACGGCCGCAGAGGATCGACCACGCACCGCCCGCCTCCCACAATCCCGCCGTCGGGAGCGCGGCGACGAGGTCGGGCTGGGCGTCGAGCGCCTGGAGGTGGGCCGGGTCCGCGCCGTCCAGCCGCACGTAGCGGAGACGGAACGCCGGGTCTTTGCCCGTCTCAGGAGGCGGCTGCGGCGGGGTGTCGACGAGCACGCGGGACGCCTGCCCGTTCCCATCGACGGAGACCACCATGGTCAGGTCACCGACGCGGATCCGCCAGCGGTCCTCCTCGGTGCGCTCGAGATCGAACCACTGGTCGACCACCAGCTTCGAGAACACGCTCGCGAGATGGCGCTCGCTGCCGTCCACGATGGGGGAGTGGCGCAGCGGCGGCCGATCGATCCGCAAGTGCCAGGCCGAGCCGGGTCGGCGCTCCGGCGCGGCGGCCGGTTGGCCCGCCGGCCGCCACCGCGCGGACCACTCCTCCGCCTCCGCCGCCAGCGCATGCTGCTCCTTGATGGTCGGATGCGCGGCCTGTGCGGCCCGGCCTATGAGATCGCGCAGCTCAGCCACGCAACGCTGGCGGGCCTCGCCCTTCAAGCCGCCGGCCCACTCCAAGCCGCCGACGATCTGCTCAACGGTCTGATCGCGGTTGCCCGACCCCGCGAGCCGCAGCGCGACGAAGAGCCATGACCGCTCGACCATCTCTTCAAGTTCCCTCACTGTGCGTTCCCCCTCAGCTCGGCCAGCTCCCGGCTCCGCCCGATCAACGCGACGGCCAGGTACGTCGCCGCGCCAGCGGCGATCAAGGTGAGGCTCCGCAGGTTGGCGGTCGCGGTCCCCGCGGGAGGCGCCCATAGCCGTTGGAGCGCGAGGAGCGTCCCGGCCATCGCGGCGCTCGCCGCGCCAGCGGTGCCCACGGCCCGCGCGGCGCCACGCCACAGACCCGGCCGGAGGCGCGCGAGAAGCGTGCCGAGCACCGCGACACCGGTGACGTACGACAGCCCGTACGCGACGACCAGCCCGGTCACGCGCTGCCGATCGTTCGCGGACAGGGCCACGAGCACGACCGCCCCCACGATGTTCACCGCGTTGACCGCGATGTTCGCCAGCGCCGGGGTACGCGCGTCCGGCAGCGAGTAGTAGCCGCGGGTCAACAGCTGGAACAGCGTGAACGGCACGAGCGAGACCCCGAACCCGCGCAGCGCCACGGCGACGAGCTCCGTTCCCTCACGCGACACCTGGCCGTAGCCGATCAGCATCTCGGTGATCGGCGCCGCGAGCGCGACGAGCCCAACCGCCGCCGGCAGCAGCAGCGCGGTGGAGATCCGGAACCCGGACGAGAACGCCGCGGCGAAGCCCGCGCGATCGTCGCGCGAGGCGGTCGCCAACCGCGGCGCGAGCGCCGAGAAGAGCGACACCGCCACGATCGCGAAGGGAAGCTGCATGATCATGAAGGCCGTCTGGTATGCGGTCACCGCCCCCCGGGCGGGCGTGGCGAGCGCGATCACCACCAGCAGCCCGACCTGGTTGGCGACGACGTAGAGGAATGTCCACCGGCCCAAGCGGAGCAGCTCACCGAGGATCGGGTCGCGGCGGCGCAGCCGCGGCTTGAGGCCTGGAAGCACGCGGCGCGCTCCCCACAGCTGGATCGCGGCCATGGCCGCGACGCCCACCGTCGTGGCCGCTCCGAGCGTGACGAGCGGCACGGTTCCCACCGCGGCCAGCTGCCCGCCGCCCGTGGCGACGTAGCCGGCGGCCCCCGCGATCGTGACGAGGTTCGTCGCCACCGGCGCGAAGCCGGCGAGCGCGAGCTTCCCCTTGGCGTTCAACACGGCGGTCGCATAGGTGCTCAACCCGTAGCACACGATCTGTGGCGCGAACAGCATCAGCCAGGGACTGGCCACGCTCAGGTAGGCGGCGTAATCCGCGGACCCCCGCAGCTCGATCGCGTACAGACGCATGATCAGCGGGGCCAGCAACAGCACCGCCACCGACGTCAGGCCGGTCAGCGCGACGACTGCGCCCCCGATCACCTCCGCCCGCCGCCGCCGCTCGACGTCGTCGGAGGCCTGGGCCAGCAGCGTCACGAGCACCGACGTCACGGTCCCCCCCGTGACCAGGAAGAACAGGATGTTCGGCAGCGTGTTCGCGGTGTTGTAGGCGTCGCCCACACGCGAGACGCCCAGCGCGGCGACGATCGCCGCCGTCCGCACGAACCCCGTGAGCCGCGACAGCATCGTCCCCACCGCCATCAGCGGCGCCTGGCGGCGGGACGCGGACACCTCGGCCTCGGCGGTAGCAGTCACGCCGAGTAGCCTAGGCGCTTGTTCCGTGGAGGATCCGCGCGGCATACCGCGCGGATCCTCCACACAACTTACGGGAGCTTCGGGCGCAGCTCCTCTGACCACCACTCGAAGAACCCGTCGTAGTCGTCGCCGACCTGGAGGATGGAGATCTCTTCGAAGCCGGCGTCCACGAACGCGCGAATGCGACGCGCGTGGACCTCGGGGTCAGGGCCGCAGGGCAGGCCCTGGACGATGTCGTCCTCGCGAACAGTCCACGTCGCGGCCTCGAAGTTCATTGGATTCGGCAGCTCGGCCATGACCTTCCAGCCCGTGACGCCGAACCGGAACCGCATCGCCCGGTCACGGGCAACGCTCGTGTCTCGATCGAAGCTGAGCGGGATCTGCCCATGGGTGCGCTTCCCCTGGCCCCCTGCCTCGCGGAAGAGCGAGATCAGCTCGGCTCGTGGCTCGACGGCCACCAGCCCGTCCCCCACGCGGCCGGCCAGCGCGCATGAGGCGGGCCCGCTCGCGGCCACGAGTACGTCCGGCGGGTCATCGGGACAGGTGAACAGGCGCGCGTTCTCGACCGTGACGTGCTTTCCGCGATACCTCGTCCATGCACCGGTCCACAGCTGGCGCATCGCCTCGACCGCCTCGCCCAGCATCTCGTGACGCAGGTCGACGGCGGGCCACCCCCGTCCCACGACGTGTTCGTTGAGGTTCTCCCCGGCGCCCACGCTCAAGGTGAACCGGCCTTCGCTCATCACCGCGATCGTCGCGGCCGCCTGAGCCACGATGGCCGGGTGGTAGCGGATCGTCGGGCAGGTCACTAGCGTCGCCAGCTCGACCCGCTGCGTGCGCTCGGCGACCGCTCCCAGGACGCTCCACGCGAACGGGCTGTCGGTGTGATCTTCTAGCCAGGGATGGAAATGGTCGGATATGACCAAGAGGTCGAATCCTACCTCTTCGGCATGTACCGCCTGGTCGACAAGCGCGCGCGGCCCGTTCAGCTCACTGAACAGCGTGTAGCCGTACCGGGCCATAGATTCTCCCCACTCGGGCTCCGTGATCGGCGTACCCGCGCCGAGTTCACCGAAAACACAGGCTTCTCACGCGCCGCTTAGAGGGAAGGGCAGGCCCTGGAGGCGGGTCGAACCCGCGGGGCCGCCCGCGGGGGCCGCCCCGGACCCCGGCGCGCCGGCCCGCCTCCGCCCGCACATAAACGAGAGGCGGACTTGCCTAGTGCAGAACGGCGAGCTGGGGGGTCTCGTCGGGCACGCGTTCGGGGCCTGTGCCCATATGTGTGGCGGCGTCGCCGCCGCGCAGCGCATTCCGATGGCGGTTGAGGTCGTCGCGCAGCCTGTTCCGCAACAGCAACACCGCCCGGAACGCCGAACGTACCGTCTCCTCGCTAGGGGCACAGCGAGGATCGACCGCCAATGAGTTCAACATGCCGATCAAGAGCGCGAGCCGAGCGGCGGGATCCTTCGGCAAACCCTCCATCCTATTGCTGGGATCAGAACATCGTTCGCCTTGGACAATCGTTCGCCGGATGATTCCATTCTCGTGCAGAGTTTTCTCGCCGTAGCGCGCTATCAGGATCTTCCTGACCCAGTAAGACACCCCGGCGGTCAAGCGTTTTGGTATTGGGCCGTCGAGATCGGCGGCGGCTTCGCCGTACGCCTCGCGAACCGCAATGCGATACGGAGACGAGCGTCCTTGCAGATCGTGCGGCTCGCCGTTAGGCCCCGGGAACTCGTGGCGAAGCTCGACGAGCAGCTCGGCGATAATCCGATAGCAACCTTGCGCGCGTCGCTCTGCCTTATCGAGGTCCCTTTCGACTGGGATAGCATGATGAACTGCTTTGGCCAATTTTGACTTCAGATCACGTTGCTTGTCCGTCAGCTGGTCGGTGCATAATGGTTTCGACGTATCGGTCATATCCACCTTCCCCAGGGTTCGCTCTTCGCGACTTGGCGAGCTCCCCTAACCCAACGCTCGGCTTTCGCCTCCTTCCTGGGATGGCGGCCATATCCGGAGTGGCAGCCACCTTCGGAGCCTCTGCGGCGGGTGCTTCCACGGCGAGCGGACTAGACCGCCCGGTCTCGAAGAGGACCCCCAGCTTTCCACATCTCATCCGTCTTTGACTACCCGCTGTGCTCGACCCGCTGCAGATAGTCCCGTGCCAGCACAGAAGCGGCGGCTCACCGGCGGAAAACCTGCAGGTGATCGGCACCGCCGTTGGCGTATCCGACGGGGGCCGCCGCGAGCGTCAGCCGTGGGAAGTGCTCGGCGCGCCGCCATCCCTCAGGGTCCAGGACTCGTGGCCGGGGCGGGGAGGATCCGGCAAAGTTTTTGCCGGCGCTCGCCGGCATCGCGGTCCTACTAGACGACTTCCACCGGCCCGACACGGCTGGCTGCAGCCGTGCCCCTGAGCGCAACCTCCAGCCTCCCATTAAGTCAAGTAGTCAATCAGAAGATAGTCATGTCCGAAGAAGTGGAGTAGAGTGGAGCCCCCTGGTTGCATTACGTATCCATCCAGAAGTGTTTGTTCTTGCATTCTAGCAAGAACAGTGTTAAGTCTAAGGTTTGCCTTGGCTTGCTCGCGCCGGCCATGCGAGTGCAAACTCGGTAGGACCCGAGGGTTCACTACAACCTCTGCCCGCCGACACTTTACTTCTCGCGATGCTCGTATGCGTCGAGAGAATAGTAAAGCGGGTCCAGGGTCGCAAAGGCGAGGGAAATGCCCGGGGTCGCAAAGGCGAGGGAAAATGCAATGATGGGTGAGGCTCCTATATCTGATATATCTGAATCTGAAGCGCACGCGAGTCAATGCGACATGGTCGCGATCGTTGGGCTATCCTGCCGCCTTCCTGGGGCGCCTACTCCGGAGGCGTTTTGGCGGCTGCTGCGGAACGGTATAGACGCCGTCACGCGGGCGCCAGAAGACCGATGGCTTCACTCTTCGCCTCGCGAGGCTAAGCCGTTTTGGGGCGGGTTCCTTGACCGGGTCGGTCATTTCGATCCAAGCTTCTTCGGGATTTCTCCCCGTGAGGCTGCCGTCATCGACCCGCAGCAGCGGTTGATGTTGGAGCTGGGCTGGGAAGCCTTGGAAGATGCGGGGATCGTTCCTGGAAGACTCGTAGGGAGTCGCACAGGCGTGTTTATCGGCACGCTCGGGGACGACTACGCGAGATTGTCTCAGCGCTACGGTGCGGTGACGCAGCACACCGCAACCGGTCTTGGGCGCGGTATCATCGCAAACCGGCTCTCCTATCTGCTTGGCCTACATGGCCCTAGCCTCATAGTGGATTCAGCTCAATCGTCCTCGCTCGTCGCTGTGCACATGGCATGCCAGAGCCTGCTCAGGGGAGAATCCGCGCTTGCGCTGGCTGGTGGCATAAACCTGAACATCGCCCCTGAGGGCTTCGATATTGCAGATAAGTTCGGTGGCCTTTCTCCAGATGGCCGCTGTTTCACCTTCGATGCGCGAGCGAACGGGTATGTCCGTGGTGAGGGGGGAGGCGTCGTCGTGCTCAAGACGCTGCGCCAAGCCCTCGCTGACGGTGACGCGATCTATTGCGTGATCCGCGGCAGCGCGGTGAACAACGATGGCGTCAGTGAGAGCTTGACCACTCCCAACCAATTTGCGCAAGAAGAGGTGTTGCGCCTCGCGTGCGCACAGGCGGGTATTGAGCCGGCCGCCGTGCAGTATGTGGAATTGCACGGCACTGGAACCCCAGTGGGCGACCCTATCGAAGCGGGGGCGCTAGGGTCGGTATTTGGTAGTGCCAAAGCGGCAGGCTCTCCGCTGCTGGTCGGTTCGGTCAAGACCAACATCGGACATTTGGAAGGCGCCGCGGGCATCGCTGGGCTCATCAAGACTATTCTTTGTATACAGAAGCGCGAGCTTGTCCCCAGCATCAATTTCGAGACACCGAGCCCGCGGGTCCCGCTGGATGCATTACACCTACAGGTGCAGACAATGTCGGGGCCGTGGGCACGCATGGACCGTCCCCTCATTGCCGGTGTGAGCTCATGGGGTATGGGCGGCACAAACTGCCACGTCGTGCTGACCGAGTGGATACCGGGCGACAACGAGCAAGACGAGGGAGCACCTTCGCCCGCTCGACGCCCAGTAGCGGCTGCGCCGACACCGCTGCCGTGGCTGATCTCCGGCAGGAGCAAACCGGCGTTGCGGGCCCAGGCGAGACGGCTGCGGGCGTATGTGGACGCCAACCCTGACGTGGGGCTGAGCGACATTGCGTACTCCCTGGCCACGACCCGGTCTGCTCTTGAGTGGCGCGCGGTGCTGCTGGCCGACGACCGGGACGGCGTCGTGAGAGCCCTGGACGCGCTCGCTGGGGGTGAGCCCGCCGCAGATGTCCTTGAGGGCGGCCCCGTTCCGGGCAGGATCGCCTTCCTTTATACCGGTCAGGGCAGTCAGCGGTTGGGAATGGGCAGGGAGCTCTCCCTTGCGTTTCCTGCGTTTGCGACGGCGCTGGAGGAGGTTTGTGCGCGTTTGGACGCGCGGCTTGATCGGCCGCTGCGGGACGTGATGTTTGCCGCCAAGGGTTCGGTGGCTGCGGGATTGTTGGATCAGACGGTGTTCACCCAAGCCGCGTTGTTCGCGATTGAGGTGGCGTTTTCCCGCCTAGTCGAGGGTTGGGGGCTGACGCCGGACTTCGTGTTGGGACACTCCATCGGTGAGTTGGCCGCGGCACACGTCGCCGGGGTCCTGTCATTGGAGGATGCGTGCACTCTGGTGGCGGCGCGGGGCCGGTTGATGCAGGCACTCCCAGCCGGCGGCGCGATGGTCTCGATCCAGGCCTCCGAAGAGGAGGTGGGGCCGTTGTTGGCCGGTCGCCAGTCCCAGATCGCGATCGCCGCGGTGAACGGCCCCGCTGCGACCGTGATCGCCGGTGACGAGGACGCGGTGTCAGACTGCGCGCGGCGGTTGGAGGCCCAGGGACGCAAGACGAAGCGGTTGCGCGTCAGTCATGCGTTTCATTCTCCGCATATGGACGAGATGCTCGTCGAGTTCCGCGGGGTCGCCGAGCGGTTGTCCTTTCTCCCGCCGCGAATCCCAGTGGTCTCGAACCTGACCGGTGAGGCGGTGGCGCCCGAGGAGATCTGCTCGCCGGAGTACTGGGTGCGACATGTGCGCCAGACCGTGCGGTTCTTGGATGGGATGCGCTGGCTTGAGCGTCACGATGTGACGACCTTCTTGGAGCTCGGGCCAGACGGTGTGCTGTCCACCGCGGGCCAGGACTGCCTCACCGCCCCGGATGCCCGGTGTGTCCCCGCTCTGCGTGGTGATCGTCCCGAGGCACGGGCGCTAGTGACCGCCTTGGGCATACTCCACGTCCGCGGTGTCGCCCTGGACTGGGAGGCGGTGTGCGCGGGATGGGGCGCTCGGCGGGTGAAGCTTCCCACCTACGCGTTCCAGCGACGGCGGTATTGGCTGAAGGAGGCCCCCGCCGGTGTGGAGGATGCGGCTTCCGCTGACGGTGATGCGGCCGAGGCCCGGTTCGGGGCCGGGATGGAACATGAGGCCACCGACCCAACGCTTCGGCGACGCCTGTCCGGACTGTCAGAGTCCGATCAGCACCGGGCGGTGCGGGAGTTGGTGTGCGTCCACGTGGCTGCCGTGCTGGAGTACGACTCGCCGGATGCGGTCGAGGCGGCATGGGCGTTCAAGGATCTCGGGTTCGACTCGTTGACTGCGGTCGAGCTGCGGAACCGGCTGGCCGCGGCGACCGGCTTGAGCTTGCCGACCGCTGCGCTCTTCGACCATCCCACACCCCTCATGCTCGCCCGGCATCTCCGGGTGAGGATTCTGGGGTTGGAAGCCGGGGGGTTCAGCCCAATGGCGGCGGCTGTCGATGACGAGCCAATCGCGATCGTGGCAATGAGTTGCCGGTTTCCAGGCAGTGTTGAGTCTCCAGAGGAATTATGGCGGCTTGTCTCTGCGGGTGGTGATGCCATCTCGGGGTTCCCCACCGATCGCGGGTGGAACGCCGAGGGGTTATACGACCCAGATCCTGACCGGTCGGGCACGAGCTATGCCCGGGAGGGTGGGTTTCTCGCCGACGCGACCCAGTTCGACCCGCTGTTGTTCGGGATCTCGCCGCGTGAGGCATTGGCGATGGATCCCCAGCAGCGGCTGCTGTTGGAGACCTCCTGGGAGGTCTTGGAGCGGGCGGGCATCGACCCTGCTGCGTTGCGGGGTAGTCCGGCAGGGGTTTTCGTCGGGGCCACGTCTTCGGAATACGGTCCGCGGCTTCATGAAGGGGCGGAGGGGTTCGAGGGTTACCTCCTGACGGGCACCACACCCAGCGTCGCCTCGGGTCGTATCGCCTACACCTTTGGCCTGGAGGGGCCGGCGATCACGGTTGACACGGCGTGCTCGTCGTCGTTGGTGGCGTTGCATCTGGCCTGTCAAGCGCTGCGCCGGGGGGAGTGCTCGCTGGCGTTGGCCGGTGGTGTGACGGTGATGGCCAACCCTGGCATGTTCGTGGAGTTCTCCCGTCAGCGGGGCTTGGCCCCGGACGGGCGCTGCAAGGCGTTCTCCGCCGCCGCGGACGGCACAGGTTGGTCCGAGGGTGTGGGCATGCTGCTGGTCCAGCGGCTGTCCGACGCCCAACGCAATAACCGCCAGGTGTTGGCGGTGGTGCGGGGCAGCGCGGTGAACCAGGATGGCGCGAGCAATGGGTTGACCGCGCCGAATGGTCTGTCTCAACAGCGGGTGATCGCCCAGGCGTTGGCCAACGCAGAACTGGGCCCGGCGCAGGTGGACGTGGTCGAGGCGCACGGCACCGGCACCATGCTGGGGGACCCGATCGAGGCCCACGCGCTGTTGGCGACGTATGGCCAACAGCGGCCGACGGATAGGCCGCTGTGGTTAGGGTCGTTGAAGTCGAACATCGGTCACACGCAGGCTGCCGCGGGTGTGGCTGGGGTCATCAAGATGGTGATGGCCATGCGTCACGGGGTGCTGCCGCAGACCTTGCATGTGGACGAGCCGACCAGCCACGTGGACTGGGCCTCGGGCGGGGTGCGGCTACTGACAGAAGCCATCCCATGGCGATGCAACGAGCACCCTCGCCGCGCTGGGGTGTCCTCGTTCGGCGTGAGTGGCACCAACGCGCATGTCATTCTCGAGCAAGCCCCGCCAGCCGACAACGAGATCTCAGTCGGCAATGTTGCCCGCGGGTCCAAGACGGCACGGTCTCCGGCGGTGCCGTGGGTGATATCGGCGAAGAACGAGCCGGCGTTGCAGGCTCAAGCCGCGCGGCTGTGGACGTCTGTGGACGCTCGCCCCGAGCTGCATCAGACCGATATCGGGTATTCGTTAGCGACGACTCGGGCCTCGCTAGAGCATCGTGCGGTGCTCGTCGCCCGGGGTCGGGAGGACTTCCTTCGAGGGCTGGGTGCGCTGGCTCGGGGTGGGACTGCCGCGAACCTTGTGCAGGGTGTTGCGCGGGATAGGGGCAAGATCGCGTTCGTGTTCCCCGGCCACGGCCCCCAGTGGGAGGGGATGGCACGGGAGCTGCTCGACTCGTCCGCGGTCTTCCGCACGCGCATGCAGGAGTGCGCCGATGCGTTCGCGCCGCTGGTCGAGTGGTCGCTCACCGATGTGCTGCGAGGTGAGCCGGGCGCGCCATCGCCAGAGCGGGCCGACGTGGTCCAGCCGGCGTTGTTCGCGGTGATGGTGTCCCTGGCGGCGCTGTGGCGTTCGTACGGTGTCGAGCCGGCCGCCGTGGTCGGGCATAGCTTTGGCGAGATCGCTGCCGCGTGCGTCGCTGGTGGCCTGTCTTTGGCGGATGCCGCTGCGGTGGTGGTGGGACGCAGCCAGGCGGTGGCTGATCTGGTCGGTCGTGGCGGGATGTTGTCCGTCCCGCTGCCTTTGGAGCGCTTGAGCCAACATCTGGAGCGGATGGGCGAGCGAGTCGGAATCGCCGCGGTCAACGGGCCCGGGTCGGTGGTCTTGTCTGGTGACTCGGAGGCGTTGGACGGGTTGCTCGGTGAGCTGTCGGCGCAGGGGATCCACGCTCGGAGGGTACCGATCGACTACGCCTCGCACTCGGTGCAAGTCGAGGCAATCCGGGCGCGGTGGCACAGCCTCTTGTCGCCGATTACCCCATGCTCGTCGGGCATCCCCTTCTACTCCACAGTCACCGGGCAACCGCTGGACACCAGTGAGCTGGACGCCGAGTACTGGTACCACAATCTTCGGCGGACCGTTCGTTTCGACCAAGCGACCCGGAGCCTGCTGGAGCAAGGCCATCAGGTCTTCATCGAGGTCAGCACGCATCAGGTGCTGACGGTCGGGGTGCAGGAGACGGTCGACGAGGCGGGCGGCGAGGCGGTGGTGGTCGGTTCTCTGCGCCGTGACCAGGGCGGCTTAGAGCGCTTCCTGGCCTCCGTCGCCCAGGTGCACGTCCACGGTGTGGCCCTGGACTGGGAGGCCGTGTTTGCGGGGGGAGATGCGCGGCGGGTGGAGCTGCCGACGTACGCGTTCCAGCGGCAGCGCTACTGGCTGCGGGCTCCCGCTCGGATGGGAGACGTCACCTCGGCGGGGTTGGACTCGGTCGATCACCCCTTGTTGGGCGCGGCGGCGGTGTTCGCGGATGCTGATGGGCTCTTGCTTACGGGCCGCCTGTCCGTCCAGACGCATCCGTGGCTCGCCGACCACGCGATATGGGACACGGTGATAGTGCCGGGGGCTGCGTTTGTGGAGTTGGCGACGCGGGCTGGCGACGAGGTGGGGTGCGACGGGGTCGAGGAGCTCGTCTTGGAGGCTCCGCTCGTCCTGCCCGAACATGGTGGTGTCGCCGTCCAAGTGCGGGTGGGAGCGGCAGATGCGTCTGGCCGGCGGTCGCTGAGCGTGCATTCCCGCGTGGAAGGCGCGGGACCTGAGGCGCCTTGGACGCGTCATGCCCGTGGTGTGCTCCTCTCGGGCCCGCCGTCGGTGCCTGTCGGTTTGAGTGTGTGGCCTCCGGCGGATGCGGTCGTGGCGGAGGTGGACGGTCTTTACGACCGTCTGGCAGCACAAGGGTATGGCTATGGGGCAGCGTTCCAGGGGTTGGGGGCCGCGTGGCGGCGCGGGGACGACGTCTTCGCGGAGGTGCGCCTGACTCCGGAGCTCGAGACTGACGCCACCCGGTTTGGGTTGCACCCGGCGCTGTTGGACGCCGCGCTCCACGCCATGGGGCTAGGGATCTTCGTCACCAGGCCAGACGCGCGCCAGACGCTTCTCCCGTTCGCGTGGAGCGGCGTGCGGCTGTACGCCACAGGCGCTTCGGCGTTGCGTGTCCGTGTTTCGCCGGCGGGCTCGAACGCACTGTCGCTAGAGGTGGCCGACAGCTCTGGTCGGCCGGTGGCTTCGGTTGATTCCCTGGTCATGCGGCCGGTATCCGCGGCGCAGCTCACACGCGCTCATCACGATTCGCTGTTCCGCGTGGACTGGGCCACGTTGCCGTCATCGACCGCCGCCATGCCGACTCCGAGCCTGTGGGTTGTGGCGGGATCTGATGACCTCGGGCTGGGCGCGGCGCTGAGCACGGCTGGAAGCTCCCCAGACCTGGCTTCCTTGGGCGAGGCGATCACCTCAGGCTCGCCCGGCCCGGACGTGGTCGTTGCTCCTTGCGCCGCGGGTCCTCAAGGCGGTGGCGCGGGGGCTGCACATGCGGCTACGCGCCAGGCGCTGGCATTGGTGCAGTCCTGGCTCGCCGACGAGCGGTTCGGTTCCTCTCGATTGGTGATCGTGACCCGCGGCGCCGTGGCGTCCAGCCCCGAGGACGATGTACCGGACCTGACCCATGCCCCGGTATGGGGATTGGTGCGGTCGGCGCAGTCCGAGCACCCTGATCGGCTCGTGCTCCTGGACATCGACGATCAAGATTCGTCATATCGGGTGTTACCGACGGCGCTGGCCTCTGGCGAGCCGCAACTCGCGGTCCGGGCAGGTGTGGTACGCATCCCTCGGTTGGCTCCGCTCGCCTCCTCGGCGCCGGAGAGCGCTCCTCGGCTGGACCCTCAGGGTACGGTCCTGGTCACCGGTGGCACCGGCCTGTTGGGTGGGTTGGCCGCCCGTCACTTGGTGGTCGAGCATGGCGTGCGGCACTTGGTGTTGACCAGCCGCCGTGGGCTCGAGGCCCCCGGCGCCTCGGAGCTCGCCGCCGAGCTGGCTGAGCTGGGCGCCAGCGTGGACGTCGTCGCGTGCGATGTGGCCGACCGGGATGCGCTTACGAGGCTATTCGGGTCTGTGCCTGCGGACCATCCGTTGACAGCGGTGGTGCACGCCGCAGGTGTCGTGGACGACGGGGTCATCGACGCCTTGACGCCCCAGCGGGTCGATCATGTGTTGCGGCCGAAGGTGGATGCCGCGTTGCACTTGCACGAACTGACCCAAGATCTCGATCTCTCGGCGTTCGTGCTGTTCTCCTCGGTCGCGGGCACGTTTGGCAGCCCGGGTCAGGCCAACTACGCGGCCGGCAATGCGTTCCTTGACGCGTTGGCCCACCACCGCCGCGCACGGGGTCTCCCCGCCACATCCCTCGCCTGGGGATTATGGGCTCAGCACAGCGCAATGACCGGCCGCCTCGACGAGGCTGATCGCTCACGCATGGCGCGCGGGGGTGTGGCGCCGCTGTCCACGCGAGAGGGGCTCGCGCTGTTCGACGCCGCCCGCACCGTAGACGAGGCCCAGTTGATCGCGGCGCGTCTCGACACCGCGGCGCTGCGTGCGCAGGCCGGGTCTGGGATGGGCATCCCGGCGGTGCTCCGAGATCTCGTGCGGACCCTCACGCGGCGGGTCGTCGGGGTTGGTTTGCCTGGGTCTGGCGCCGCGGACACGTTGCGGCAGCGCCTGGCGGGCCTGCCCGAGGGCGAACGCATCCGCATGCTCCAGGAAGTGATAGGGACGCATGTTCATACGGTGCTGGGACATGCCGAACCGGGTGCGATCGATGCGGGGCGGGCATTCAGGGAACTCGGGTTCGACTCGCTCATGGCGGTGGAGCTTCGCAACCGTCTGAGCGCGGCCACCGGGCTGCGGTTGCCGACGACGCTTGTCTTCGATCACCCCACGTCCGCCGCGTTGGCCCAGTATCTGCGGGCTGAGCTGGTGGGCTCCCAGGACCGGCCATCGGCCCCAGCGCCGATGGCGCCAGCCGCCGATGAGCCGATCGCGATCGTGGGGATGAGTTGCCGGTTCCCGGGGGGTGTGCGGTCTCCGGCGGAGTTGTGGCAGCTCGTCGCCGTGGGTGGTGACGCGATCTCTGAGTTCCCCGCCGATCGTGGCTGGGACGTGGAGCGGTTGTACGACCCCGATCCTGACCGGACGGGGAAGTCCTATGTGCGTGAGGGAGGGTTTCTCTACGACGCTGCGGAGTTCGACTCGGGGTTCTTCGGGATTTCCCCGCGTGAGGCGCTCGCGATGGATCCGCAGCAGCGGTTGCTGCTGGAGATCGCGTGGGAGACGTTCGAGCGGGCGGGTATCGACCCGTTGTCGGTTCGAGGGAGCCAGACCGGGGTCTTTGCCGGCTCGATGTACCACGACTACGCGACAGGCCTGCGGCAGGTACCGGACGGCGTCGAAGGTCTTCTGCTGACGGGTAACACCGGCAGTGTGATATCGGGCCGTGTCGCATACGCGTTGGGGTTGCAAGGCCCCGCCGTCACGGTGGATACGGCGTGCTCGTCGTCGTTGGTGGCGTTGCATTTGGCGTGTCAGGCGTTGCGTCGGGGGGAGTGCTCGTTGGCGTTGGCGGGCGGGGTGACGGTCATGTCTACTCCGAGCACGT
>Ga0187893_10004742_pt1 | contig 25449 bp, 18 predicted proteins | sample MA1701074metaG_FD_139574 | JGI IMG/M metagenome (GOLD analysis project Ga0187893, IMG submission 139574) | White microbial mat communities from a basaltic lava cave in the Kipuka Kanohina Cave System on the Island of Hawaii, USA - MA170107-4 metaG ... | reverse complement strand
TTTCCTGGCCGATGTAGCAGCCCTTGTCGGGGGCGCAGTAGCGATCCCAACCGGCTTCTTGGGGATAGTAGGTCTCGTCGATCTCGATTCCGTAGCGCGGGATGCCGGCCTCGATGCGCACCTGCTCCCACGCCTGCTCGCCGATCGGCGCCAGGCCCGCGTCGCAGAGCGCGGCGAACAGCTCTCCCGCCGCCGCGGCCGGCGCCACGAGCTCGACGCCGTGCAGCGGCGGGTCGCCGCGGCCGAGCGCGTGCACCGTCGCGCCGCGGAACGGGGCGGAGGCGACCGCGAACGCGCCGGCGGCCGGCCGGAGCTCGACGCCGAGGACGCGGCCGACCGCGGCCTCCGCGTCGGGGCCGAACAGGAGGAGCGAGGCGTCGCCGGCGCCGGCGTCCTCGACCGAGACCTCCTCCATCACGACGTACTTCTCAAGCCACTGCTTGAGCGCGGGGCCGCGGCCGTCGCTCCCGAGGAGCACGAGCTCCTCGCCGCGCGCGAAGATCCGCACGAGGTCGACGATGCGTCCCTTGGCGGTCGGGAGCGCCGCCGCCACTCCCACCGGGCCGTCGACCCGGCGCGCGTCGTTGGTGCACATCCGATTGACGAACTCGACGCGCTCGCGGCCGCGCACGATCAGGCGCGCGTGCGCCGATTGGTCGCGAACCGCCCCCTTCTCGGCGGCGGCGGCCGCTTCGCGCGCGGGATCGCCGAAGTGGAGCACCGCGGGAACGGGACCCGACCCGTCGAGCACGGCGCCGCGGCGCTGCAACTCGTCGAGAAGCCTGCTCGGACGCATGGAGTCGGCGAACTCCTCCGGTTCCGGGAAAGGGGGGCGGGATGTTAGCGCCGTCCGCGTGACGCTAGCCTCGTCGCCCGACCGGCGTGGGCGCTGCGCAGGAGCTCGACTCGATGACCATCGCGATCCTGGCGGGTGCACTCGTCCTGGCCCAGGCCGAACCGCCCGCATCCGCACCCGCCGCGCCCGCCGCGCCCGCGACGTCGGCACGGCCTGCCGGGACGACGCGCGCACGCAGCGTCCTCTTCTACCTCATCGACACCTGCCGGGCCGACCGGATGAGCATGAACGGACACGACCGGCCGACCACGCCCTTCCTCGAGGAGCTGGCGGAACGCGGAGTGCGCTTCGCCCACTGCTTCTCGCAGGCGCCGTGGACCAAGCCGTCGGTGGCCTCGATCCTGACGTCGTGCTACCCGTCGGTCACCGGGATGCACCGTCTGCTCGACCAGCTCGACTCCGACTTCGTCACCCTCCCGGAGGCGCTCCGCGGCGCCGGCTGGTTCACGGTCGGGTACTCGGCCAACCCGCTGATGGGGCGACTCTCCAACTACAACCAGGGATTCCGCCGCTTCCTCGATGCCGCCCTGGTCATCCCCGGCGGCGACTGCGTCAACTACGCGAGCGGGTCGGGCCGGGCGCTGAATCGCCACGTGCTGCCGTGGATCGAGACGAACGAGGAGTGGCCCTACTTCCTCTACGTCCACTCCGTCGATCCGCACGAGGAGTACGAGCCGGCGGAGGAGTACCTGCGGCTCTTCGCCGATCCCGGGCGCGACCCCGAGTACCGCCGCGCCTGGCAGGCGCTGCTCGACGTCAAGACGATCAAGATCGGCAACTACTGCACGGCCGAGACGTTCAAGAAGGCGGGCGTCGAGGTCGGCCCGTTCGTCGGGCACGGGAAGGACCTCTACGACGCCGACGTGCGCGCCAACGACCACGAGATCTCGCGCCTGATCGACGCGCTCGCCGCGCGCGGCGAGCTCGACGACATGATCATCGTGATCACGTCGGACCACGGCGAGGAGTTCATGGAGCACGGCGGCACGAGCCACGCCTACATGCTGTGGAACGAGCTGATCCACGTGCCGCTCCTCGTCGTGGCTCCCGGCCTTCTGCCCGAGGGGCTGGTGGTGGAGGCTCCGGTGCAGTCGATCGACATCTACCCGACCCTGCTCGAGCTGCTGGGGGTCCCCGCGCCCGAGGGACTGCAGGGCCGCAGCTTCGCCGCGCTCCTGCGCGGCGAGGGGGGCGGTGGACGGGCGATCTTCGCGGAGAACCACGGCGTCGAGGGCGGCGAGCAGTACTTCCTGGATCAGGGCAACACGCTCGCGGTGATCGAGGGGGCGTGGAAGTACATCCTCAACGTGAAGTCGCCGCACGGCCGCGAGCGCCCGCGGCACGAGCTCTACCGGCTCGACGTCGACTTCGCCGAGCGCAACGACGTCGCGCCCGCCCATCCCGAACTGGTCGAACGCTTCGAGTCGATGGTGCTCGAGTGGTGGGCGCGCAACCTCGCGCGTCACGAGGGCGTCGAGGTCGACAGCCTCACGCTCGAGGATCTCCGTCATGCCGATCCCGAGACCCTCGAGCAGCTGCGCCGCCTCGGGTACGTGCGGATCCCCTAGTCCGGATCGTTCATGAGCCGCTGCCGCGGCTTGGTCGGTTCGTCGCCGGTTTCGTCCGACCACGGCATTTCTCCCTCGGCGGGTTCACGAACCCGCATCGGTCGAAACGCCACGGCACTCCCCGTCGGCGCCGAACATCCCGTCGCGTCGCCACGGGTCCCACGATTCATCCGGGCCGGGCGGGCGGGGCGTCGCGGGGCGGCCCGGTTCGCTCGTCGACGCCGCCGAGCCCCTCCACCTCTCGGCGCGCGAGCATCCGGTGGTAGTCGTGGATGGAGAGGTCGAACGCGCCCACCTTCGGCCCGGCGGGCAGTCCGCGCACGTGCGCCCGGCACGGCACGCGGTAGCAGATGATCACGTCGCCGGCGAGGTGGTAGAGCGCGAGATCGACCAGCGCGGCGGCGACCAGGCTCAGGTAGTACGTGAACGGCGCCAGGAGCGCGGCCGCCAGCACGACGAGGCAGCCGATCGCCTGGCGGAAGTCCTTCTGGCGGTAGAGCATCTCGTGGCCGCAGGCCGGACAGCCGGCGACGGCGCCGTCGAGAAGCGCCGTCGCGCGCAGCGTGACGGCGGCGCCGCACGTCGCGCAGGCCGGCGGCGGCTCGACTCCCGGGAAGGGCCGCTCCAGCCGCGCGCGGCAGCCCGGACAGGGGAACTCGACGCGCGACGGTCGCGCGGGACGCCTAGAGGAGGACACGCAGGCTCTGCCCGGCGACGACCGCGAAGAGCTCTCCCATCAGCACCATCACCGTCGCGGCGTAGAGGATCCCGGTCGCGGGCTGCGTCGCCTTGAGGCGGACCGTCGCCAGCGTCATGTGGCAGAGCGCCGCCGGCCCGACCAGCCCGATCAGCACGCGCGCCGCCAGCCACAGGAAGTCGAGCTGGCTCTGGAAGCTCGCGCCGCGGGCGCCTCCGCTCCAGCCGAGGACGCCGGCGAACGCGCGCGCCGACGGGTCGATGCGCTCGAGGAAGAGCCAGACCGTCGCGGCGAGCAGGACGCCCTTGGCGTAGGTGGCGAGCAGCGCGCTGCGCGTCAGGCCACCGAGGTGCGCGACCGGGAGGTCGGGCGTGACCAGGTACCAGTGGCCGAGCAGCATCGCGCCGGTCACCAGTCCGAGGACGAGCACCGAGGCGGCGCTCGACGCCAGCAGCAGCGCCGCGGTGCCGGGGTCGAACGGCTCGAGTCCCGACCGGAGCGAGGCGACGAGCGCGGCGGTGCCGGCGATCGCCCCCGCGAGGACGAGTCTTCGCTCGACGGCCGCCGGAAGACGGCCCGCCGCCAGCAGCGCCGCCGCGAGCAGCGTCCCGAACGCGGCGGTCGACCCGTCGATCCAGCGATCGCCGGGATCGGCGCGTCCGAGCAGCCAGGCGGGCAGCAGCGACGCGAGCGCCAGCGCCGTCATCAGCCGCGTGAATCCGGGTCCGAGCGCGCGCCGATCGGTGATCGCGAGCGCGACGTGGAGCCCGAGCGCGAGCTCGAGGAAGAAGCGGGCGGAGATCTGGGTCAGGGACACGGGGGGCGACAAGATGCCGGGCGCGGCGGACCGAGTCGAGGGTCCGCGGCGCCCGGCTGCAGCCGGTCCTGTCCTTCGCGGGCGGAGCCCGCGATCAGATCTCGTCCTCGAGCCTCGTGGTCGCCTCGCGCTCCCGGAGCTTTCCGAGCGCGCTCTGCTGGATCTGGCGGCTGCGCTCGCGGCTGAGGTGGAGCACCGACCCCACCTCCTCGAGCGTGCGCGCGCGCCGGCCGTCCAGCCCGAACCTCAGCCGCAGCACCGTGCGCTCGCGTTCGTCGAGGCCGGCCAGCATCCGGCGCACGCGGTTCTCGAGCGTCCCGCGCCGCGCGGAATCGGTCGGCTCCCAGCTCTCGGCGATCGTGTCGCGGTAGCGGTCTCCCCGCCCGTCGACCTCCCGCTCGAGCGAGAAGCTCGCGCGGCTCGACTCGACCATGCGCCCGGCCTGCTCGCGGTCGATCCGGAACGCCTGCGCGACCTCGGTCACGCTCGTCCCGCCCTCGAAGCCGGTCGGCAGGAGCCCCTGGCGCTTCAGGCGCCGCAGCTTCTGCTGCAGGTGGTGGGGCACCCGCACGGCGCCCTTCTGCGCGGCGAGATGGCGCTCCACCGCCTGGCGGATCCACCAGGTGACGTAGGTGCGGAAACGGACGCCCCGGCGCCAGTCGAACTTCTCGACGGCGTGCATCAGCGCCGCGTTCCCCTCCTGCACCAGGTCGTCGAGCGGGACCGCGTAGGTCCGGTAGGCATAGACCTCCGACACCACGATGTGGAGGTTGCGCTCGACGAACTCGTTGAAGAGGAGCTGGTACTCGGTGCGCCGCGCCGCGCGGGTCGCCGCGGATCGGAAGTGCGCCTGCTCGATGCGTTCGAGCGCGAACTCCAGACGTTTCGCGCCCGCGACCTCCTCCTCGCGCGTCATCGACGGGAAGCGGTCGAGTTCCTTCAGGTAGCGCCGTGAGATGCGGCCGCCGCCCGGCAGGCTGTGCGGGTGGACGCTCTCGGCGCCCGGCCGTTCCCGCTCGAACGGGAGCGACTTCATCTCACGGACGAGGTTCTCGAGTTCGGTCTCGAAACGATCGGGCGCGAGCTCGGAGAGCATCGCGTCCAGCTCGGAGCGCGTGAAGGCGCCCTTCGCCTGGGCCAGCTCGACCTTGGTGCGGACCTCTTGCGAGAGCCCGCTGTGAACTCCGGGGGCGGACACGGCTAGCTCCCATTCGTCCGCTCATTCCAGGTTCTTCTCCGTTTCCCCTCCGCCGGACCGACCGTGCGGTGTTCGCTGCTAGTACGAATGCCGTACCGTTCATGCTGGTTTCGGGAACGTCCGAATCGTTAGCTCGGTTTCCGAGGAGGTGGAGCGCGCGCGAGACGCCGCCGTTATCCGGGGAAATCACCGGGCTGGCGCGAAATCGCGCCTGAATGCTCGGGTGCGCACCGAGCGGCGCGCGGCCGCGAAGCCGGCGACGCGCATCCCTGGCTCAGGCGCCGACCTTGAATCCCCCGGGCGCGAAGGTATCCTCCCGGCCCCGCAGGCGGATGCGTAAGTGCTTGGTTTGCAAGTAGTTCCGACGAGTTCGATGACGCGGACGCCGACGCGGCGGCGGCGCGCTCGCTCCACGGGGTCCTCCTCTGGCGACTCACGCGACTCTTCCGGACTGGCTGCGGATCCGCCCCCCCTCCGGCGAGCGGTACCGGCGCCTCAAGACGGTCGTCGAGGGCCTTCGCCTGACCACGGTCTGCGAGGAGGCGCGCTGCCCCAATCTCTCCGAGTGCTGGAGCGGGGGGACTGCCACCTTCATGCTCCTCGGCGGCATCTGCACGCGCGGCTGCTCGTTCTGCTCGGTCAGGACGGCACGCCGCGGGGAGCCGATCGATCCGGAGGAGCCCGAGAAGGTCCTCGAAGCGGTCCGCGCGATGGGTCTGCGCTACGTCGTCCTGACCTCGGTCGATCGGGACGACCTGCCCGACCAGGGCGCGGGCCACTTCGCCACGACCGTCCGCCGCCTGAAGTCGCATGAGCGCGGGCTCCTGGTCGAGGTGCTGATCCCCGACTTCCGCGGCGACCGGGAGTGCCTCGCCGGCGTCGCGGCGAGCGGGGCCGACGTGCTGGCGCACAACGTGGAGACGGTGCGGCGGCTCACGCCGGCGGTGCGCGACCCGCGCGCCGGCTACGATCAGTCGCTGGGCGTGCTGGCGATCCTGCGCGCGCTGCGGAGCGAAGCCCTCATCAAGTCGAGCATCATGCTCGGGCACGGCGAGACCGAAGCGGAGCTTCTCGAGACCTTCCGCGACCTGCGGGCGGCCGGAGTGCAGCTGCTCACGCTCGGCCAGTACCTCCGTCCGAGCGAGCGCCACCGGCCGGTGGTCGAGTTCGTGCCTCCCGAGCGGTTCGAGGAGCTCGGCCGGGCGGCGCGGGAGCACGGTTTCCTGCACGTCGCCTCCGGCCCGTTCGTGCGCAGTTCCTACCGGGCCGGCGAGCTCTTCGCCGAGTCGCTGCTGCGGCGCGGCGTCGCGCACGGGGAGCCGGCATGAATCCCGAGCTCGTCCAGGTCATCGCCGAGAACGGCGCCCCGTCCACCCACCGGCCGCCGCAGGTCGCGGAGAAGGCGCTCCTCGAGCTCTACCGCGTGATGGTCCTCACGCGCATGCTCGACGACCGGGCGATCCTGCTGCAGCGGCAGGGACGGATCGGGTTCTACGTGCCCTCGACCGGACAGGAGGGCTCGCACGTGGGCGCCGCGTTCGCGCTCGGCGAGCGCGACTGGGTCTACCCGTCCTACCGGGATCCTGGCGTGGCGCTGCTGCGCGGCGTTCCGCTCGTCGAGCTCCTGCACCAGTGCTACGGCACCGCGCAGGACAACACGCGCGGACGCCAGATGCCGGTGCACTACAGCTTCCGGAAGGCCAACCTCGTCTCGATCTCGAGCCCGATCGCCACGCAGATCGTCCAGGCGGCGGGCACCGCGATGGCGATGAAGATCCGCAAGGAGCCGAACGTCGCCCTCACCTTCTTCGGCGACGGCGCCACCTCGGCCAACGACTTCCACACGGGGATGAACTTCGCCGGCGTCTTCGCCGCGCCCTGCATCTTCGTGTGCGAGAACAACGGCTGGGCCATCTCGGTGCCGCTCGAGGGGCAGACCGCCTCGCCCACGATCGCGGCGAAGGCCGAGGCGTACGGGATGCCGGGCGTGCGCGTCGACGGCAACGACGTGCTCGCGGTCTACTCGGCGACGAAGCAGGCGGTGGAGCGCGCGCGCGCCGGCCACGGCCCGACGCTGATCGAGGCGGTGACGTTCCGGATGGGGCCGCACAGCTCGTCGGACGATCCCAAGCGCTACCGCGATCCGGCGCTGTGCGAGGCGTGGAGGAAGAAGGACCCGATCGAGCGCTTCCGCCACCACCTGGAGCGGCGCGAGCTCCTCACCCCCCGGCGCGACGCCGAGATCCGCGCGGCGTGCCAGGCCGAGATCGACGCGGCCATCCTGGAGGCGGAGAAGGCCGGCCCGCCCGCCGTGGGCACCCTGTTCGACGACGTGTTCAGCGAGAGGACGCCGCAGCTCGTCGAGCAGTGCGACGCGCTGCGCGACGCGCTCCGCCGCGGCGTGGTGAGCCAGGGCCACCAGGGCGCGTTCCCGCTCTGACGGCGGCGCGACGGAGGACGGACGAGATGCCGGTGATGACGATGGTGCAGGCGATCAACGACGCGCTCCGGCTCGAGATGCGGCGCGACGACCGCGTCGTGGTCCTGGGCGAGGACGTCGGCCTCAACGGCGGGGTCTTCCGCTGCACCGAGGGGCTGTTCCAGGAGTTCGGCGGCGATCGAGTCCTCGACACGCCGCTGGCCGAGTCGGGCATCATCGGCACCGCGATCGGCATGGCGCTCTACGGGCTGGTGCCGGTGCCCGAGATCCAGTTCAGCGACTTCATCTACCCGGCGTTCGACCAGATCGTGAGCGAGGCGGCCAAGCTGCGCTACCGGTCGGGCGCCGAGTTCACGGTGCCGATGACCATCCGCACTCCGGTGGGCGGCGGGATCCGCGGCGGCCACTACCACTCGCAGAGCCCGGAGACCTACTTCACCCACACTCCCGGGCTCAAGGTGGTGGTGCCGTCGAGCCCGTCCGACGCCAAGGGGCTCCTGCTGGCGAGCATCCGCGATCCCGACCCGGTGCTCTTCCTGGAGCCCAAGGCGATCTACCGCGCGCCGAAGGAGGAGGTCGCCGAGGGCGACTTCACCGTGCCGCTCGGGAAGGCGCGCATCGTCCGCGGCGGGCGCGACGTGACGCTGATCGCGTGGGGCGCGATGGTCGACCGCTGCCAGAAGGCGGCCGAGCAGTGCGCGCAGGAGGACCTCGACTGCGAGGTCATCGACGTGCGCACCCTCGTTCCGCTCGACGAGGCGACGATCCTCGAGTCGGTGAAGAAGACGGGCCGCGTGGTGATCGTCTACGAGGCGCCGCGCACCAGCGGCTTCGGCGGCGAGATCAGCGCGATCCTCGCCGAGAAGGTGATCGAGTACCTCGAGGCGCCGATCGTGCGCGTGACCGGATTCGACACGCCGTTCCCCTACACGCTCGAGAGCGTCTACCTGCCCGAGCCGGGCCGCATCCGCGAGGCGGTGCAGCAGGTCGCGAGATTCTGACCGGGACCGCCGGAGCGAACGCCCGCATGACCCGCCCCGCCGCACCCGCCGACGCACGAGCCCAGGGACCAGGAGCCAACGCCGTGGCCTACGAGTTCAAGCTGCCCGACATCGGCGAAGGGATCGCGGAAGGCGAGATCACGCGCTGGCGCGTGACCGAGGGCCAGTCGGTCCAGGAGAACGATCCCTTCGTCGAGGTGATGACCGACAAGGCGACCGTGGAGATCACCGCGCCGGCCACCGGGGTCGTGCGCTCGATCAAGGCGGCGGCCGGGACCACCGTGCCGGTCGGCGCCGTGATCGCGGTCATCGAGCGCGCCGGCGGCGGCGCCGCATCGGCGGAGGCGCCGAAGGCTTCCGCGGAGGCGCCCAGGACGTCCGCGGAGGCGCCCAAGGCAGCCGCCGCGTCCAAGCCGGGAACGGGGACGAGAGGCGCCGCGGCCGGTGCGCCGGCCCCGCAGCCGGCTCCGGAAAAGCCTCCTCATCCGGCGAAAGCCGACTCCGCCGCACCCGCCGAGAAGGCGCCTCCGGCCGCCGGCAACGGCTCGACGCTCCCGGGCGGCCGCGTGCTCGCCGCGCCCGCCGTCCGCCGGCGCGCCCGCGAGCTCGGCGTCGAGCTCGGGAGCGTGACCGGCAGCGGACCCGCCGGTCGGGTGAGCCAGGCCGACCTCGAGCAGTTCGTGCAGTCGCGCGCCGTGGCGCCGTCGGCCGGCGGCGCGCGCGCGGCGGCTCCGTCCGCCGCGCCCGCGCGGCCCCCGGGACCGGTGGCGGCGCCGGCCCCCTCCTCCGCCACCGAGGAGCGCATCCCGCTTCGCGGCATCCGCAAGCGCGTCGCCGAGCGCATGGCGAAGAGCAAGCGCACCGCGGCGCACTTCACCTACGTCGACGAGGTCGACGTCACCCGCCTGGTCGAGACGCGCGAGGCGCTCAAGGCCGCCGCCGCCGAGCAGGGCGTCAAGCTGACCTACATGCCGTTCATCGTGCAGGCGACGGTGGCCGCGCTGAAGCGCTTCCCGGCGCTCAACGCCTCGCTCGACGACGAGAAGCAGGAGATCGTCGTCAAGCGCGTCTGGCACGTCGGCTTCGCCTGCGACACCGAGCAGGGACTCGTCGTCCCGGTGGTGAAGGACGCCGACCGCCGCTCGCTGCTCAATCTCGCGGCCGCGATCCAGGATCTCGCCGCGCGGGCGCGCGAGGGCAGGCTCGCCCTCGACGAGGTGACCGGCTCGACCTTCACCATCACCAACGCCGGGAACATCGGCGGCATCCTGGCCACGCCGGTCATCAACCATCCCGAGGTCGCGATCCTCGGCGTGCACAAGATCGCCGACCGCGCCGTGGTGCGGGACGGCGCGATCGTCGTGCGCAAGATGATGAATCTCTCGGTCTCGATCGACCATCGCGTGGTCGACGGCGCCGACGGCGCGCGCTTCATGAACGCCGTGATCGAGCTCCTCGAGGAGCCGCGGCGCCTGCTGCTCGGCTCGCTGTGAGACGGGCGCGTACCGTGGCGCGCCGCCGCAGGAAGGCCGGCCCGGGCCGCGCCCCGGCGGAGCCGCCGCCGCGCGGCCGCGCGCGCGCCGCCGAAGCGGCCGCCGACGAGCCGATCCGCCTGCTGGCTCCCGACGGCCGCTGGGTCGGGCCGAAGGGCGGTTCCCGCCTCGAGCCGGCCCGCCTGCTCGCGCTCTTCCGCGGGATGAAGCGGATCCGCCTCGTCGACGAGCGGATGCTCAAGCTGCAGCGGCAGGGGCGCATCGGGTTCTACGGGCAGAGCACCGGGCAGGAGGCGGCGATCGTCGGCAGCGCGGCCGCGCTCGGGCCCGACGACTGGGTGGCGCCGGCGCTGCGCGAGGCCGGCGTCGCGCTCTGGCGCGGGCTGCCGCTCGAGCGCATGGTGGCGCAGTGCATGGGCAAGGGCAGCGAGCCGAGCCAGGGCCGCCAGATGCCGTGCCACCACACCTTCAAGGAAGGGCGCTTCGTCTCGATGTCGAGCGTCATCGCCACGCAGCTCATGCACGCGACCGGCGTCGCGATCGCGGCGCGCCTCCGCAAGGATCCGATCGTCGCCATGGGCTACCTCGGGGACGGCGCGACCTCGGAGCACGACTTCCACTCGGCGCTCAATTTCGCCGCGATCCTTCGCGCGCCGGTGGTCTTCCTCTGCCAGAACAACCAGTGGGCGATCTCGGTGCCGGTGAGCCGGCAGACCGCCGCGAGGACGCTGGCGGTCAAGGCGACGGCCTACGGGATGCCCGGCGTGCGCGTCGACGGCAACGACGTGCTGGCGGTGCACGCGGAGGCGACGAAGGCGGTCGAGCGCGCACGGGGCGGCGGCGGCCCGACGCTGATCGAGGCGCTCACCTACCGCCGCACCGGCCACAGCTCCTCCGATGATCCCACGCGCTACCGCGACGCCGCCGAGGTGCGGAAGTGGGAGGCGCTCGATCCCCTCGACCGCTTCCAGCGCCACCTGCGCGGACGGGGGCTGCTCGCGGAGGACGACGTCGCGCGCCTCGAGGACGAGCTCGAGGCCGAGATCTCCGAGGCGATCCGCGCCGCCGAGCAGGGCGCCGAGCCGGCCCCGGCATCGCTCTTCGCCGACGTCTTCGCCGGGCTCACGCCGCAACTGCGCGAGCAGCGCGACGGCCTGCTGGCCCATCTCGCGCGCGCGGCCGCCGCGCCCGGCGTCTGACCGACGCCCAGGCCACGAGGATCCGACCGATGGTGGAACGAACCGCACGAGGGGCCGCCGGCGAGGAGCGTTCGGCGGACGTCGTCGTGATCGGCGCCGGGCCGGGCGGCTACGTCGCCGCGATCCGCGCCGCGCAGCTCGGCCGCAAGGTGCTCGTGGTCGAGCGCGAGGCGCTCGGCGGCGTCTGCCTCAACGTCGGCTGCATCCCGAGCAAGGCGCTCATCACCGCCGGCGGCCTCAAGGAGCGCATCGAGCACGCCGGCGCGATGGGGCTGAAGCTCAAGGGGGCGGTCGAGGTCGACCTCGCGGCGATGGTGGCGTGGAAGGCCGGGATCGTGAAGAAGCTCACCGGCGGCGTCGGCCAGCTCCTCAAGCACCATCGCATCGAGACGGTGATGGGGGAGGCGAAGCTCGCCGGACCGGGGCTGGTCCGCGTGAAGGGCGCCGACGGCGCCGCCGCGACGATCCGCTGCGCCGACCTGATCCTCGCCACCGGCTCGCGGCCGATCGAGATCCCCGGATTCCGGTTCGACGAGAAGGAGGTGTGGTCGAGCACCGGCGCCCTGGCGCCCGCCCGCATTCCCGGCCGCCTGCTGGTGATCGGCGGCGGCTACATCGGCCTCGAGCTCGGGATGTTCTTCGCCAAGGTGGGCAGCGAGGTGACCGTCGTCGAGATGACGGCCGGGATCCTGCCTGGCACCGATCCCGAGCTCTCGGCGGTGATCGCCCGCTCATTGCAGCGGCGCGGCGTGAAGGTGCGACTCTCGACCAAGGCGCTCGGATACGAGAAGAAGGGGGGCGCGCTCGCCGTCGCCCTCGAGGCCGACGGCCGCAAGGAGACGCTCGCCGTCGACCAGATCCTCTCCACGGTCGGCCGGCGCCCCAACAGCGAGGACCTCGGCCTCGAGACCGTCGGGCTCAAGCCCGACGCCAGGGGCTTCCTGGCGGTCGACGCGCGCCGCCGCACCTCGGTCGAGCACGTCTACGCCATCGGCGACGTCGCCGGTCAGCCGATGCTCGCGCACAAGGCGAGCCACGAGGGGCTGGTCGCGGCGGCCGCGATCGCGGGGGACGCCGGCGCCGCGTTCGACCCGGTGGCGGTGCCGGCGGTGATCTTCACCGACCCCGAGATCGCGTCGGTCGGGCTCACCGAAGAGCAGGCGAGGCAGGCGGGATTCGAGCCGGCCGTGGGGAAGTTCCCGTTCGCGGCGTCGGGACGGGCGCTCACCCGCAACGAGAGCGACGGGTTCGTGAAGGTCGTGGCCGACCGCAAGAGCGACGTCGTGCTGGGAGTGCACATGGTGGGGCCCGACGTGAGCGAGCTGATCGCCGAGGCGGGGCTCGCGCTCGAGATGGGGGCGACGACGGAGGACCTGGCGGCGACGATCCATGCGCACCCCACGCTGCCGGAGGCTCTGATGGAGGCGGCGGAGGCGGTGCACGGGGTGGCGGTCCACGTCCTGATGCAGCGGACCGGCGGCGCCGGCCGCTGAGCCTGGACGTCGCGCGTCGCGCGGCACGCGCGCGCCGCGGCGGAAGCGGCGTGCGAGCGGGGGGAGCCGCCCGCCGCGGATCGGCCATGGACCGGACCGCGACCCGTGCGGGAACGCGGGCGCGGGCGAGGATGAGGCGCGAGCACGACGCGAGGGATCCGAAGGTGCGGGAGCCGTGAAAGCGACGGCACGGGGACTGATCGGGGTGGCGATCGCGGCGGCGGTGCCGCTCCTGTACTTCCGGTGGTGGGCGAAGGAAGTCGGGATCGGGGAATCGACGTGGCCGTGCTGGGCGACGATCGCGGCGGGGATCGCGATCGCGGGATGGGGAGCGCTGCGGCCTCCGGTCGGGACTCGTCGGGGGGACCGGGTGGTGGCGGCGATCTGCCTGGCGCTCTCGGTGGGGTTCGGGGGGCTGTTCGGCTGGTACACGCTCGGGATCAGCTACGAGCTTCCGGCGCCGGCCTGGAGCGAGTTGCGGCTCGGGCGGCGGCTCCCCGGAGTGAAGGTCAGGACGCCGGACGACCGCGAGACGAGCCTGCTGGCGGAGTCGCGGACGGGGAGCCTGAAGGGGCGCAAGCTCCTGCTCACGTTCTTCCGCGGCCACTGGTGACCGTTCTGCGTGCGGGAGCTGCGGGGGCTGCAGCTCGTGCTCGACGGGGTGCGCGCGGCGGGCGGCGAGATCGTCGTCGTGTCCAAGGACTCGCCCGCGGAACTCGCGGAGCTCGCGCAGGAGCACGAGCTCGCCTTCCTGCTGCTCAGCGACCCCGACCTCGCGCTGGTCGACGCCTTCGGCCTGCGCCACGCCGGCGCCGACGTCTTCCGCGGCGGCGACCTGGCGCGACCGGCGGTGCTCTTCTTCGACTCCTCCGGCGAGCTCAGCGACTTCTTCCTGACCGACAACTGGCGTCAGCGGCTGCGGGGGGAGGACGCCATCGCTCGGGTGCGCGCGATGCGCTGAGTCGCTCCTCGAACCGCGGGGCGCCGCACTTCGGTACATTGCGGCCCGCGCCGCACCCTCCCCGCGGCGGCGCGAATCCCCGTCACGGAGATCGGTCGTGCCGACGTCCCCCGCTCCCGTGCGCCGCGCGCGGCCCGCGGCGGCGTTCGCCCTGGCCGGCGCCGCGCTCGCCGGTCCGCAAGCGGCGGCGCAGTCGCCGCCCACCCTCGACCAGCGCATCGCGCGGCTGTGCGAGGATCTGGAGCAGCGGCGCAAGGACCTGCGCATCAGCGGCCTCTCGCTGGCCGTCGTGAAGGACGACCGCGTGATCCTCGCGCGCGGCTTCGGGCTGCGCGATCGCGAGAAGAACCTGCCCGCCGACGAGCACACCCTCTACGCCGCGGGTTCGACCACCAAGGCCTTCACGGCCATGCTCTGCGCGATCCTCGCCGACGAGGGGAGGCTCGCCTTCGACGCGCGGCCGGCCGAGTACCTGCCGTGGTTCCGCTTCAAGGATCCGGCCGCCGACGCCGACGCCACGCTGCGCGACCTCCTCTGCCACCGCACCGGCCTCACGCGCACCGACCTCGCCTGGATCGGCAGCGAGGCGACGCGCGAGGAGCTGCTGCGCCTGATCGCCCGGACCGAGCCCTACCAGCCGTTCCGGAAGGCGTGGCAGTACAACAACGCGATGTTCCTCTTGGCCGGCGAGTGCGCCGCGGCGGCGGCCGGAGCCGGCTACGACGAGCTGATCGCGCAGCGCATCTTCGCGCCGCTCGGGATGGAGCGCACGGTCACGACGTCGGCGGCCGCGCTCGCCGACCCGCTCCTCTCGCAGCGCTACGACTGGAACGCCAAGAAGCGCGACTTCGATCCGGTGCCGTGGATGGCGGTCGACAACATGGCGCCGGCCGGTTCGATCTGCTCCACCGTGGTCGACATGGCGCGCTGGGTGCGGTTCCTCCTGAACCGCGGCGTCCTCGACGGCAGGCGGCTGGTCGCCGAGTCGCGCTTCGACGAGATCTGGAGCGACGACGACGACCTGGTCCCGAGCTACGGGCTCGGCTGGATGCTGCACGACAGCGACGGCCAGGAGTGGCGCGATCCCGCCGGCGCGAAGCACCGCGTGATCGAGCACGGCGGGAACGTGGGCGGCTACGCCGCCGAGGTCGGACTGCTGCCCGACCAGGGGCTGGGGCTCGTGCTGCTCACCAACACCTCCGCGACCCAGCTGCAGCAGTCGATCCTCCCGATGGTCTGGGATGCGATCCTCGGGACGTGGAAGGAGCGTCGCGCGCTGATCGAGGGCCCGGCGCTCCCCGAGGAGGAGACGAGCGGATGGCTCGGCGCCTACTACGACGTCCGGCGCCCCGAGTACCTGCCGCGGGCGCTGCGGCGCAGCGAGGATCGCCTGGTCCTGATCCTCCCGCCCACCGCCCAGCAGCCGGCGCCCACCTTCCTAACCTTCCACTGGGCCGGGGAGGACGGCCGCTACTGGCTGCGCGAGGAGCCCGACTCCTACGCCACGATCGAGCCCGACGGCGCCGGCGGGGTCGCCTCGATCACGCTCGTGCGCGGCCACGTGACCAGCACGCTCCAGCCGGTCGTCGCGCGCGACGGCAGCCGTCCGCCCGACCTGACGCTCGACGAGCTGATGGCGAAGCGGGCGGAGGCGACCGGCTTCGAGAGCGCGGCGGGATGGCGGACGCTGCGGCTCACCGGCACGCTCGAGGTCCCGCAGTCCGGGTTGAAGGGGAGCTACGTGGTGACGGCGCGCGGAACCGATGCGCTGCGGGTGGAGTTCGACGCCGGCCGGCTCGGCCGCTCGCTCCTGATCCTGAGCGGGGGACGCGGGACGATGCGCGCGAACCTCGGATCCGTCGCCGAGATGTCGCCGGGGCAGGTCGCGGCGCTCCAGTTCGCCAACCCGCTGGTGGAAAACGGCGAATGGCTCGACCACGCCGCCGACGTCGAGCTCACCCGGGTCTCGACCAGCTCCGCGCTGGGGATCCCGCTCGGGGAGACGTGCTACTCGATGAGCGTGACGCCGGGCGGCGCCGATCCGATCGCCTACTACGTCTCGACGCGGGACCACCGGCTCGTGGCGGTCGAAGGGGCGAGCGCGTTCGCCGGCATGGGAGCCTCGATCCCGATCGCGATGCTCGCCGACGTGCGCGACGTGCGCGGCCTGAAGATGGCGTTCCGCCGCGGCTTCGAGGCGCCCCAGGTCGGCCGCGTGGTGGTGCAGTTCGAGCGGGCCGAGGTGGACGTCGAGCTTCCGGCCGACGCCTTCGACCTGCCGGACGCTCCGGCGGGAGTGCGGGCGGCCGGCTCCTGACGCCGCGCGCCGCCGATCGCGCCGGAGGACCGGGAGGGAGCGGAGGAGGCGCATGCGCGGGATCCTGCTGCTGGGAGCGCTCGCGTCGACCGATCCCGGCCGGGCGATCGCGCAGGAGCATGAGAGGAGGGCGCCGTGGCCGGCGGTGCGCTGGCGCGACGAGGTCGCCGAGGTCGAGGTCGACGGCCGCTGGCACGAGCTCGTCGCCATCGACGGCACGAAGGGAGCCGACGTCGTCGCCTTCTGCCGCAGGACCTGGCCCGACCTCTGGCAGAAGCGCTTCGAGGAGGACCTGGTCGAGGCGCTCGCGAGGATGGGACGCCCCGTCGGGGCGAACGTCGATCTCGACCTGATCGACCTCGCGACGCGCGAGAAGGTGCGCTTCACCGGCGTGGAGATGTCACGCGACCACCGCGACCGGCTGCGGCGGGCGCGAGCGGAGGCGGAGAGGAACCGCGCGACCCGGCGCGAGCCGCCGGCCCCCTCGCTCTCCAGGGCCGACGCGCTCGCCGATCTCGAGGAGCTCGACCGGCTGCTGCGCGACGGGTACTCCTACTACTCGCGCGCCGCCGGGCCGTTCGGGCGCGAGCTCGACGCCGCGAAGCAGTCGCTTCCCGAGACCCTCGACCTCGGCGACTTCGCGCGGCGCGTGCAGGGGCTCCTCGCGCTGCTCGGCGACGGCCACACCGGGCTGCGCGACCTCGAGGAGCATCTTCCCGACGGCTGCCTGCCGTTCCTGGCCGCCGAGGCGGTCGGCGGGATCGCCGCCTTCCGGCCCGACCGCGAGGCGCTGGTCGATCCCGACCGCCCCTTCCTGGTGGCGCTCGACGGCGTCCCGCTGGAGACGTGGCTGGCGGCCGCGGGCCGGCTGGTCGCGCGCGGGTCGCCCGACTTCGTGCGCTGGCACTCGCTGCGGCAGCTCCGCTTCGCCGCCTTCCTGCGCCAGGAGCTCGGGCTCCCCCCCGGCCGCACGGTGAAGGTCGAGCTGGCCGACGCGAAGGGCCGCCGCGCCGCGCGCGAGGTGCCGCTCTCGTCGAGCAAGCCGCTCTTCGGCGAGTGGCCGCGCTCGCGCAGCCGGATGCTCGAGGGCGGCGCCGGCTACCTGCGCATCGCCTCGATGGACGACGGGCCGGAGGCGCTCGCGGCCCTGCACGCCGCGATGGCGCAGCTCGCCGCCGCCGACGCGCTGGTGATCGACGTGCGCGGCAACGGCGGCGGCAGCCGCCGGATCCTGCGCGAGCTCTTCCCGTACTTCATGCGCGAGGGCGATCCACCGCGCGTGGCCAACGTGGCCGCCTACCGGCTGCCCGCCGGCGACCCGGCGGGCGCGCCGGAGGGCTACCTCGCCGACCGGTGGCTCTTCCCGCTCACGTCGGGCGAGTGGAACGCCGCGGAGAGACGGACGCTCGCCGGCTTCGCGAAGGGGTTCCGGCCGCGCTGGACACCCCCTGCATCCGCCTTCAGCGACTGGCACTTCTTCGTGCTGCGCCCCGACCTCCCGGCAGGCAGGACGCGCTTCGAGCGGCCGGTGGCGATCCTGCAGGACGGCGGCTGCTTCAGCGCGACCGACGTCTTCCTCGGCGCCTTCCAGGGCTGGCGCGGCGCGACGCGGATCGGGACCACGAGCGGCGGAGGCAGCGGCCGCGCCGTCACACGGCGGCTTTCGCGCAGCGGGCTCCAGTTCCGCGCCTCGACGATGGCGTCGTTCCGCGCGGACGGCTCGCTCTACGACGGCGCCGGCGTCGCGCCCGACGTCGAGGTGAAGCCGGAGGCGACCGACTTCATCGGCCGCACCGACGCGCAGCTCGACGCCGCGCTGGCCCGTCTCAAGGCGGCGACGGCGCGGCGGTGAACGAGCGGCGGAGCTGGCCGCAGGCGGCGGTCGCGGCGCTGCCCAGCGTGCGCCGCCGGGTCGCGACCAGCCCGAGGTCGCGGGCGCGCCGGACCAGCGCGGCGACGCGCCCCTCGTCCGGGGCGCGGAAGGGCAGCTCCGGCACCTCGTTCCAGGCGATGAAGTTGACGTAGGCGGGGATGCCGAGGAGCAGCCGCGCGAGCTCGTCGCAGGCGGCGGGATCGTCGTTCACGTCGCGCAGGACGACGTACTCGAACTGCACGCGGCCGCGCGCCGCCGCGGCCCAGGCGCGCGCCGCCTCCACCACCTCGCGCACGGTCACGCCGCGCAGTCCGGGCACGAGCCGCGATCGCAGCTCGTCGGTCACGGCGTGCAGCGAGATCGCCAGGCCGAAACGCCGCCCGCTGGCGGCCAGCCGGCGCACGCGGTCGGGGAAGCCGACGCTCGAGATCACGAGCCGCGTCTCGGCGAGCCCCATCTCGTCGGCCACGACTCCGAGGGCGTCCATGACCGCCTCGTAGTTGAGCAGCGGCTCGCCGATCCCCATCACCACCGCGCGACGGACGTCGGCGCGCGCGCGCGCGTGGACGAACTGCTCGACGATCTCGTGCGATTCGAGGTTGCGCACCAACCCGCCGATCCCGCTGGCGCAGAACGGACAGCCGACCGGGCAGCCGACCTGGCTCGAGACGCACAGCGATGCGCCCCCGCCGCCGGCCGGCATCACCACGCACTCGACCGCGCGGCCGTCGGCCAGCCCCAGCACGAGCTTGATCGACCCGTCGCCGGCGCCCGCCTCGGCGCGGACCTGAGTCGCCGTCGCGACCACGCCCGCGTCCGCGAGCGCCGCGAGCAGGCCGCGCGGGAGGAGGAGGTCGCGCGGCGCGACCCGGTCGAGCTCGCGCGCGCCGACGCGCAGGAGCGTGCGGCGCAGCGCCCGCGCGTGCACGGGCCGGCCGCCGTGCCGGGCGACGAGCGCCTCGGCGGCGGCCGCCGGCAGCGACAGCAGCGGGAGGGGCGCGGGCATGGCGATCGCGGGCTCCGCTCGGGGTTCGCGCCGCCCCGCTCGCGCGGGGCTTGACTCGAGCACTCCCCCCCGGCTCTACTTCCGAGCGTTCGATCCGGGGTGCTCGCGGATCTCCCGAGGTTGAGCCGCGGGCGAGGTATTCCATTCAAGCCTGCGGCAATGAACCGGTCCACGTCGGGGCGGCAGCGAGAGCTCGAGGTGCTGTTCATCCGCTCTCGCCATCAGTGGCGCGACTTCTTCTACGAGCTGGAGAACGGCGACGCCTCGCTCCTCGCCGAGGATCCCTGGGCCGACCTCGACGAGTTCCTCGCGGGGGCCGCTCCCGAGCACCGCGAGAGCTTCGCCCGCACGCTCGAGGAGATGATCCGCGGCGGCGAGGTCGACGAGCAGGCGCAGGCGCTCGCGATCGTGGCGGCGGTCAGCCAGCCGTTCGACCTGTCGCCGGCGCTCGCGATGGAGAAGGAGCTGCGCGCCGACCTCGAGGCGCACCTGGCGCTCCTCCTGGCGATCGGGCAGCGCCGCTTCGCGCCGGGCCGCGAGGTGGTGGAGAAGGCGATCGAGGATCCGTCGCGGCGCCACGCGGCGCTGATCGCGCTCGCCCAGCTCGATCCGCCGGCGGCCGCGACCCACGGTGCGCAGGCCTACCGGAAGGACCGCGAGCGGATCCTCGGGACGCTCGCGCGGCCGCTCGACGAGCACGAGTACGCGACCTTCTACCAGATGGCCGAGGCGGTCCTGCAGTCGCGCGGCCGGGAGGGGCTCAACGAGTTCCTGCGCGCGGTGGCGGGGAGCGACGACGGCCTCAAGCACGAGTTCGCGCAGCTCGCGAAGCGCCTGTTGCAGCAGGCGGAAACCGCCGCGACGTGACCGTCTCGCCGCGGGCGACGGGCTGAGGCCGGCCGCCGGTGGCGGAGCCGCTCTCCCTGATCGCGAGCGCGCTGGCGGCGCTCGGCCACCTGCTCTTCGCGCTGGCCGCGGGCCGCAGCGGCGGAGCGGTCCCGCGCGCGTTCGCGCGCGTGGCGTTCGCGCTCGCCTGCTGGAGCGCCGCCGTATTCCTCGACGACCTGCTCGACGAGGTGGGGCTCGAGGTGCCCTGGATCGTCGCCCTCGCGATCCCGCCGCTCGGGCTCGAGCTGGCCGCCCGGGTGCACGGCGCGGCGCACCGGCTCGAGCGGCTCGCCGGAGCGTCGTGGGTCCTTTCGGCGCTCACCGCGGCGCCGCTGGCGTGGAGGGGCGCGGGCGTCGTGCCGGCGGCGGCGTTCGTGCTCTACCCGAGCCTCGCGTTCGCGCTGGGCTCCCTGCGCTGGGCGTTCGCGACGCGCGGCCGCAGCGCGCACGGCTTCGTGCTGGCCGCCTCGATCGCCGTCGCCGCCTCGGCCGTCGACACCCTGCGGACGCTGCACCCCTTCGCCGAGCTGCCGCGGCTGGCGGCGCTTGCGAGCCTCGTCCTCGTGGCGCAGCTCGGGTCGTCGGTGGCGCGCCACCGGCTGTTCGACCTCAAGCCGATCCTCGGACGGGCGGCCACGCTGGTGGTGATCGCGCTCGGGGCGGCCGAGCTGCTTGCGGAGACCCTGGCGCGCGTGCCGACCCCGTGGGGCCGCCGCCTGCTCGTCGGACTGGTGCTGATCGCCTTCGCCCTCCTGCAGCGGCCGCTCGTGCGCTCGCTGCGTTCGCCGCGGGCGCGCGCGCTTGCGCGCCGCCGTCGCGAGCTGCTGCGGCGGCTGGCCGGCCTCGACCGGCTCCTCGCGCGCGCCGCCACGCTCGAGGAGCTCGAGCGCGAGCTGGTGGCGGCGCTTCGCCGCGACCCGGAGGTCGCGGACGCCCGCCTCGAGCTGGCGCGCCGCCGTCGCGCGCGCGCGCCGCCGGCTCCGGGCGAGCTCGAGCTGCCGCTGCGAACGGGCTCGCGCCGGCGCGGCACGCTCCGGCTCTCCTTGCGCGAGCCGGCGCTGGTGCGGCCGCGCGCGCTGCGCCGCGCCCTGCGCTCGCTCGCGGCGCGCGTCGCCCTGGCGGCGAGCGCGCTGCGGCTGCAGGAGCAGCGACGTCGCGGCGAGCGGCTGGCCCATCTCGGCGCGCTCGCCGCGGCGCTCGCCCATGAGATCAAGAACCCGCTCGGAGCCATCCTCGGAGCGCTCGAGCTGATCGACCCCCCGCCCGGGCAGCGGCGCTGGCTCGACATCCTGCGCGAGGAGTCGCAGCGCCTCGACCGCACGGTGACCGACGCGCTCGCGCTCGGACGCGCGCCGCGGCTGGAGACGCGGCGCGTCGCGCCGCGCGAGGTGGCCGAGGGCGCCCGGCTGCTGGCGCAGGAGCGCGCCGTCCGCGGTCGCGTCGAGCTCACGCTGCGCGCGGAGGACGAGGCGTCGCGCGCCGTCGAGCTCGATCCCGACCAGCTGCGCCACGCGCTGCTCAACCTCGTGCTCAACGCGATCTCCGTCCAGCCCGAGGGCGGCCGCGTGGAGCTGTCCGTGGAGCGCCGGCCGGGAGCGGTCGAGTTCCACGTGCGCGACGACGGCCCCGGCGTCGCTCCCGACCTGCGCGCCAGGGTCTTCGAGCCGTTCTTCTCCACCCGTCCGAGCGGGAGCGGCATCGGGCTCGCCGTGGCGCAGCGGGTGGCGGCGGCCCACGGCGGCCGGCTCGAGATCGGCGCGCCGGACGGCGGCTACCGCGGCGCGCACTTCGTACTGTCGATCCCCGATCCCGACCGAGGAGACGGCCATGGCGCGTGACCCGACGCTCGACGATCCGTGCCGGATCCTGGTGGTCGACGACGAGGTGAACCTGCGCGCGGTGCTCCGGGGCCTGCTCGAGCGCGAGGGCTACTCGGTGGACGAGGCGGGCGACGGCCGCGCCGGCCTGCAGCAGGCTCGCGCGCGGCCCTACGCGGCGGTCATCACCGACCTTCGCATGCCCGAGATGGACGGAGCGCAGCTCCTGGCGGCGCTGCGCTCCGAGCAGCCGGAGGTGCCCGTGGTCGTGCTCACGGCGCACGCCAGCGTCGCGACCGCGGTCGACGCCATGCGCCGCGGCGCGTTCGACTTCCTCTGCAAGCCGTTCGACAAGGACGAGCTCGCCCAGGTGCTCGAGCGGGCGGTGACGTCGCGCCTCCTGCGGCGGCGCGAGGTGCACGACTCCCGCCCGGCGCTCTCGGCGCTGGTCGGCTCGAGCGCCGCGATGCAGCGGGTGCGCGAGCGCATCGAGAAGGTGGCGCCCGCTCCGTCGAACGTCCTGATCCTCGGCGAGACCGGCACCGGGAAGGAGCTGGTGGCGCGCGCGTTGCACGAATTGTCCGGCCGCGTCCGCGCGCCGTTCGTGGCCACCAACTGCGCGGCGATCCCGGAAACGATGGTGGAGGCGGAGCTGTTCGGCCACGAGAGGGGCGCATTCACCGGCGCCGTCGCCGCGCGGCCCGGGCGGTTCGAGCTCGCCGACGGCGGCACGCTCTTCCTCGACGAGATCGGCGACATGGACCTGAAGGTGCAGCCCAAGCTCCTGCGCGCCCTCGAGCAGCGCGAGATCGAGCGGGTGGGCGGCGGAGCGAGCCGGAAGGTCGACGTGAGGCTGGTCGCGGCCACGCACTCCGACCTGCGCGAGAAGGTCGAGCGCGGCGCCTTCCGCCGCGACCTCTACTTCCGCGTGGCGGTGCTCGACGTCGAGCTGCCGCCGCTTCGCGAGCGCATCGACGACCTGCCGGAACTGGTCGACCACTTCCGGCGCAAGCACGCGACGCGGCTCGGCAAGCGCGTGGCTCCGGCCGGGCCGGAGCTGCTGGCGCGGTTGCGCCTCCACTCCTACCCCGGCAACGTGCGCGAGCTCGAGAACCTGGTCGAGTCGCTCGTCGTGCTCTCCGATGGCGCGATGAGCGCCGTCGACCTGCCGCCGCCGCTGCGCGGCGCGGCGCCCGCGGCCGGCGCGCCGGCGCAGGGAGCCGGCCCGCTCAAGGACGTCGTGCGCGACGCCGTGGCCGCGCTCGAGCGCGACCTGATCACGCGCGCGCTGCACGACCAGGACCACAACGTGACGCGCACGGCGGCCGCGCTCGGCCTCTCGCGCAAGGGGCTCCAGCTCAAGCTCAAGGACCTCGGCATCACGCGCGGCGTCGGGTGAGAAGGCGTGCCGGGCCGCGACGAGGGGCGCGTCCTCGTCGACGGGTGCCGCAGCCGCGCGCCGGCGCCCTCGGATCCTCTGCTCGCCGGGCCGCGCGCGTCGGAAGCTCCGGTTGCTTCGGCGACCCCTCCGACGCACGATGTCGCGCCTCCGGAGGAGCCATGAGGAACGCCAGGGGTCTCGCCGGTCTCTTCGTCTCGGCGGCGCTGCTCGCGCCGTCGGGCGCGCGCGCGCAGGTCGTCGCGCCCGAACTGCTGAAGGCGTGCGAGGTGCGCGAGATCGGTCCGGCGGCGCCCGGCGGACGCATCGTCGACGTCGACGTCCACCTCGACCGCCCCTGGGAGATCTGGGCCGCGTCGGCGTCGGGAGGCGTCTGGAAGTCGGAGAACAACGGGACGACGTTCCGCTGCGCGTTCGACCGCGCCCTCTCGATCGGCGACGTCGCCGTCGCGCCGTCCGACCCCGACGTGGTCTGGATCGGCACCGGCGAGGGGAACAACCAGCGCAGCTCCTACGCCGGCAACGGCGTCTGGCGCACCTCCGACGGCGGCGCGACGTGGAGCCAGGCCGGTCTCGAGGAGTCGCACCACATCGGGCGGATCGTGGTCCATCCCCGCGACGCCGACGTCGCGTACGTCGCGGTGCTCGGCCGGCTCTACTCGCCCGGAGACGAGCGCGGCCTCCATCGGACCGGGGACGGCGGCCGCACCTGGGAGCGCGTGCTCGCGCTGGGCGACTCCATCGGCGTGGCCGACGTGGAGCTCGATCCCGGACGGCCCGACACCCTCTTCGCGGCGAGCTACGAGCGGCGGCGACGGGCCTGGAACTTCGAGGACGCCGGCGGCAGCGCGATCTACAAGTCGGTCGACGGCGGCGCAAGCTGGCGGCGGCTCGCCGGCGGGCTGCCCGGCGGCCGGCTCGGGCGCATCGGCCTCTCGCTCTTCTCGGGCGACCCGGATCGGATCTACGCCTGCATCGACAACCAGAATCCGGCGCCGCCGCCCGCGCCGGGGGAGCCCGCCCCGGAGGGGGCGGCCGCCCCGCCGCCCCGCCCGATCGGCGGCGAGATCTGGCGCTCGCTGGACGGCGGCCGCACCTGGGAGCGGCGCAACGGGAAGCCGGTGAGCGGCGAGCCGCCCTACTACTACGGCCAGATCCGCGTCGACCCGCACGACCCGGAGCACGTCTGGCTGCTCGGGATCCTCGCGTTCGTCTCGACCGACGGCGGCGCCTCGTTCAGCGAGGGGAAGCTGGCGCGCTCGCTGCACAGCGACCACCACGCGCTGTGGTTCGATCCCCGACATCGCGGCCGGCTGATCCTGGGCAACGACGGCGGGCTCGCGCAGAGCTACGACGGCGGCGCGAACTGGGACCACTACGACACGCTGCCGATCACGCAGTTCTACACCGTGAGCGTGGACACCCGCCGGCCCTACCACGTCTTCGGCGGCCTGCAGGACAACGGCGTCTGGACCGGCCCTTCGCGCTCGCGCAGTCCGGCCGGCGCCGCCGCCGGCGAATGGCGCTTCATCGGCGGCGGCGACGGCATGTACGTGCTCGCCGACCCGAACGATCCCGACACCGTCTATCTCGAGTCGCAGTTCGGCGCGCTGCAGCGCACCCACCTGCGCACGTTCGAGAGCAAGGGGATCCGGCCGCCGGCGCCCGACGAGAAGCAGCGCGACCGCTACAACTGGTGCGCGCCGCTCCTCGTCTCGGCGCACAACTCGCAGATGATCTACTTCGGCGCCCAGCGCCTGTGGCGCTCCCTCGACCGCGGCGACCACTGGAAGGCGGTGAGCGGTGATCTGACCACCGCGGACCCCGAGAAGCTGAAGGGCAACGTCCCGCACTGCACGCTCACCACCATCAGCGAATCGCCACTCGATCCCGACCTGCTGCTCGTGGGCAGCGACGACGGCAACGTGCAGTGGACCGACGACGGCGGGCGGAACTGGACCAATCTCGCCGGCCGCTTCCCCGGGCTCCCGCCGCACCGGTGGTGCAGTCGCGTCGAGCTCTCGCGCCACGACCGCTCGACCGCGTGGGTCGCCTTCTCCGGCTACCGGGAGGACGACTTCACCCCGTGGGTCTTCCGCACGCGCGACGGCGGCAGGAGCTTCGTCCGCGTCGGGGCGGATCTCCCGGAGGGCCCGGTGAACGTCGTCCACGAGAGCCCGCGGCGGCCCGGCGTGCTCTTCCTCGGCAGCGACGGCGGCGCCTTCTTCTCGCTCGACGGCGGCGATCGCTGGATGGCGCTCGCGGGCGGGCTGCCGGCCGTGTCGGTGCTGGACCTCGCGGTCCATCCGCGCGAGCGCGAGGTCGTGCTCGGCACGCACGGGCGCGGGTTCTTCGTGGTGGACGTGACGCCGCACGAGCAGCTCGACGCCGGCGTGATCGAGTCGGTGGCGCACCTCTTCGACCCC
>Ga0187893_10004741_pt1 | contig 25450 bp, 18 predicted proteins | sample MA1701074metaG_FD_139574 | JGI IMG/M metagenome (GOLD analysis project Ga0187893, IMG submission 139574) | White microbial mat communities from a basaltic lava cave in the Kipuka Kanohina Cave System on the Island of Hawaii, USA - MA170107-4 metaG ... | reverse complement strand
GGCCTCGCCGGCTCCCGCTCCACCTGCAGCCGCCACGCCGCCTCCAGCGGCTCCTCCGGCTCAAGCCCCCGGTGACTTCACGCGGATGTTCCAGACGCAAGGCTCGGTGAAGCCGGCCTCGCCCGCTCCCGCTCCACCTGCAGCCGCCACGCCACCTCCAGCGGCTCCTCCGGCTCAAGCCCCCGGCGACTTCACTAGCATGTTCCAGACTCAAGGCTCGACGCCGGCCGCATCGCCCCACGCCGCCGCACCAGCGGAAGCACCCGGGGAGTTCACGAGCATGTTTGAGTCACAGACTCAGATGAAACAGCCGCCGAAGCCTCCGACTCCCGCCACACCCGCTGCAACTCCGGCACAGCCTGGCGAGAGCGAGTTCACTCGCCGCTTCCTTGCGCCGGCCACGGGAAAGATGCCTGCCTCCCAGCAGCCGGCCACTCCGCCGCCTCCGCAACAGGCCGCCCCCCCTCCGCCACCGCCACCGGCGGCGGGCAGCGCACCCGGTGAATTCACCCGCATGTTTCAATCGCCTTCGGCACTGCCGGGCGCGGCTCCGCCGGCTTCGGCGTCTCCGTTGCCTCCTCCGGCTCAAGCGACTCCACCGCAACCCGGCAAACAGCAACCCGGCGAGTTTACCAGAATCTTCTCGACGCCCTCGTCGCCCAAGCAGCCGCTCCCGGTCGCAGCGCAGCCTGAGCAGCAATTGGGACAGCCTGTATTCCCCGCTCCGGCCGTTCCCTTTGGCCAGCCCCTGAGCCAGCAACCTCCAGCAGCCCAGCCCGGCCCATTTGGTCAACCGCCCGGAGCCGGCGCGGCCATTCCCCCTCGTCCTTTTCCGCAACAGGCCCAGCCTTCCGTGCAGGATGAGTACTCCAAGCTGTTTGGCGGTTCCGACAAACCGCCGGTTCATCAAGGCGCTCCGCCGCCGCCGCCACAGGCGCCGGTAATGGGCGGCGCCACGCAGGCTTTCTCCGTGCCGCAACCCGCGCAGCCGCAACAGCAGGGGGGACCGAGCGAATACACGCGCATGTTCAGCGCTCCGGATCCACAAGCGGGTGCAACTCAGCCTCCACAGATTCCGGTTCCGAAGCCCGGCGTCAAGAAGACCCCCAAATGGCCGATATTCGTCTTCGGAGGGCTCCTCCTGATCCTGATCATCCTTCTGATTGTGATCCTGGTACGCTGAGACATCCCCATGACGGAAATCCCCATTCGGTTTGGAAGCCCGGAGTTGTTTGGGCGCGTTAGAAAATTTTTCCTGGACCGCGGATTCACCGACGAGGAAGTGACTCGCCGGCTTAAGCAATCCAAAGACGCTCTCGAGCCTGACGAACCTCCTAACGTTGTCCGCCCCGACGCAACTGCCGCCGACCTGCTTGTCGGACTTTTTCTGAAATTCTCTTCCGCTCCCGCCACTCTTTGTGAGTCGCTGCTTGGAGGTGAGGCTCTGAAGGATCTGGCAGACCTCGGCTTGATCCGGCCGGAGGGCGACCAGTTGCGCGCCACGGTCAGGATTCGCCCCATCAGCTCGCTGTTTGTGCTCTCAGACACCTGGGATCCCAATCCCGGCGGCGCCCGCGTCATCGACGATGTTGTCTACCCTCCGGATATCACAAACACGCTAACCTACCTCTCCTACATTCCCCTTTCACCGTGCAAACGGTTTCTTGAGGTGTGCGGCGGATCGGGCATAGCAGGCCTCATCGCCGCGGATTGCTTTGCCTCGCGGGCCTATTCCTACGACATCTCGGAGCGCTCGACGCAATTCGCGCGGTTCAGCGCGATGCTGAACGGGCTCGAAAATTTCGAAGCCGCCACGGGCGACGTCTACGCGCCCGCCAATGGCCTCACGTTTGACCGGATTGCCGCGCATCCTCCTTACGTGCCCGTGCTTAAGCACACATGGGTGTTTCATGCCGGGGGCAACGACGGCGAGCAGATCTCTCGCAAATGCGTGGAGGATCTGCCGCGGCACCTGGCGCCGGGCGGACGGTTCTATTGCCGTTGCCTTGGATCGGACCGCGAGATTGCCTACGAGCAGCGCGTCCGGCAGTGGCTCGGCGGGCGGCAAGACGAGTTCGATATCGCTGTCGTTGTGCTGCGCATCGTGGAACCGGCTCAACTTTTCAGTTCCGGTGTATTGCAGGGAACTGCGGGACCGAGAGATTATGACGCCTGGAGGCGCCTGTTTGAAACGCTCAAAATCAGCCGCTTCCTGCAGGTGGTCATCGTGATCCAGCGCCGGACGGAGCCCCGGCCGGTATACACCGTGCGCCGGGAGCATGGCTCCAGGTCGGGCCCCCGCGAGTTGGGCTGGCTCCTTGATTGGGAAACCGCGTTGGCCAAAGGCGCCGAGGAGCGGATCCTGAATTCCACATTGATGCCTGGCGACGTTCAACTGATTCTGAACAACGTGATCCGCGACAGCGATTGGAGCTTATCCGGACAGCGCCTGCTGGTCGATTATCCTTACCACTCCAACTGGGAAGTGGACGCGCTGGCGGCCTATCTTCTGCCGCGGCTGGATGGAGGCCTGACAGGCGCGGCGTTGCGCGAAAAGATGATCGGGGAGGGCGCTATCTCGAGCGACTTTCCGCCGGCCGATTTCGCGCGCGCTCTCGGCGGCATGGTCTCGATGGGCTATATCCGGATGGACGGCGAGTTTCAGCTCCCAGCGCCGCGGCAGCAGGCTTGAATTACGGTTCCGCTCCAGCTATGATTCAGGCATCAGCTAGAAATTCGACGCGAAATGAGCTGGAAAGGACAGGAGGTACGCTCCAGTGAATCGAAGAGTTTTCTTGTCATCCTTGCTTCCGGCGGCCGGCGCGGCGGTGGCCGCGGCTGCGGTGCGTGGCGATGACGCCATGTACATCGGCGGCACTCTCCAGGTTCCCGAGAAGACCGAAGGTAAACTTGACACAACCAAGGAATCGAACGCCTCCTTTCTTTCAAAGAAGGGCCAATTCGATATCCCTTACACCAAGATCCAATCCATCGAATACGGACAAAAGGCGGGCAGGCGAGTAGGTGCGGCGATCGTGGTCAGCCCGGTGCTGCTGCTGTCGAAGAAGCGCAAGCATTTTCTGACCGTGTCGTTTGAAGACTCTCAGGGCGTGAAGCAGAGCGCCGTATTCGAGCTGTCCAAGGGTTCGGTGCAACCCATCGTTGCGGCGCTCGAAAAGCGTTCCGGCAAGAAAACCGAGTTCGAGTCCGAAGATGCCCGCAAGCATTTCGAGAAGGAGGCCAAGTAACCATGAAGAGCATTATCGCCTCTGTTATTGCCGCAACACTTTTCTGGACTTCCGTCGCCATGCCCGCCGTTCGCGTCGAAGATGTCCAGTATGTCGGCGGAACCATCGCGCAACTGGAAGCCGGGGCTGAAGGCACGATGGACACCTCCGACGCGAAGGTGATTAAGTTCAACTCGAAGAAGGGCAGCTTCGAGATTCCGTATCAGGGGATCACTTCGGTGGAGTACGGCCAGAAGGCCGGACGCCGGGTTGGCGTCGCCATCGTCATTTCTCCCTTTATGCTGCTTTCCAAAAAGCGGAAGCATTTCCTCACGCTCGGATTCAAAGACGCCGGAGAGAAGCAGCAGGGCGTGGTGCTGGAGCTGCCGAAGGGAACTCCGCGCACCGTGATCGCTATCATTGAAGCCAGGAGCGGAGTCAAGTGCGAGTACGAATCCGAGGAGGCCAAGAAACACGTGCACGGCTAGCCGCGCTGGCTTTGCTGTTCGCCATCGCCGCGGCCGGACAGCCGCGGCCCGAGCTGATCGTCGAGAGTTTTCATTCGAGCCGGATCACGCGCAATGTCTTCAGCCCCGACGGCCAGTTGCTCGTCACGGGCGGTAAAGACGGGCGCATTCGCGTATTCAACGCCGCTTCGCTCCGGCTGGTCCATGAGCTGCGCGGGCATGGCTCGGCCATTCAGTCGCTTCAACTAAACGGCGATCTGGCCGCTTCGTCGTCTGCCGATCAACTCATCCGGCTTTGGAATTACCGCACGGGACAGGAATCGCGCCCGCTCGGCGGTCATCTATCCGCGGTAAACGCAGTCGCGTTTTCGCCGGACGGGACGTTGCTTGCCTCGGCCGGATCGGACGGGAGCATTCGGGTGTGGGAAGTGGCGGGCGGGCGGCTGCTGAAGACGCTGCGCCCCGGCTTCACCGACTCGGTGGTGAACCTGGCGACGGATCAAAAGCTCGAATACAACGCGATCGTTTTTCTTCCCGACGGCCAGCAGCTTGCCGCGGGCGGAACGGACCGCCGCATCACGGTTTGGGAATGGAACTCGAGCCGCCGCGTTAAGACAATCACCGGTCTAACCAGCGCGCTGACCGCGCTGACGCTGACACCGGACAAGGAATGGCTTGTCGCCGGCGCCGAAGACGGCGCGGTGAAACTCTACCGTGTCGATGGCGTGGGAACGTCATTCGACGTAGCCAATCAATCGTTGCCGGTTCATTCCTTCGCGTTTTCGAGCGGTGCGCGGCATCTGGCGATCGGGATGGTTTCTTCGAGCGTGGAACGGTTGTCGGCGGCCGACGGGAAGACGCTGCGGCAGTTCAACGGGGTGGGCGGAGACATGCACGACGTCGCCTTTTCGCCCGACGGCAGGACCTTTGTCACCGGAGGCGATGCGTATACGCCCGCGGTATGGGAGATAGGCAGGGCGGGTGGAAGGCCGCTTTTCACAAACCGCCGGCTGCTTGATTTTCGACTGGTTGAGCCGGCGCAGGAATGGGTTCTGCCGAACGCGCGCCTCAGTGACGCTGTCGCATTCGTCGAGTTGGCCTGGCATCGACTCAAGGATTACCGGCGGATCGTCGATCGCCGCGGCACACCCGCGGTGATGACGTGGAGCGCCGCGACAGAGACGGAAAGCGTGGAAGCCTATGCGGCCAGCCCCGCGTCGGCAGCAGTGCGTTGGCGTAAGGACGCGCAGCCGCCGGTTGACATCCCTACTCCTTCTCCATCCACTGCGGGCGTTCTGACCGAAGATGGAAAGCTGCTTTTGATCGGCGATCGAAGCGGACAGGTTCAACGTTACGAGCTTCCAGCGGGGACCGGGGCCGCCGCGGCGCCGGCGCGATGGCAGATCGCGAACGCGCCGGTGGAGCGGATCGCGCTTGCACCGGATGGATGGCTGTTCGCCGCGGCGGCGGGCAACCGCGTAGTCATCGCCGATCTCCGGCAGGAAAAGGCGATCGCCCGTTTAGAAATGGCGGGCACGCCTCTTGAAATCGCGTTCAGTCCCGACAACCGCTTCCTGATGACAGAGACGGCGGCGGGCAAGCAGTTGTGGACGCCTCAGACCGGACGGCTGCTTATCTCTTTCCTTTTTCTTAACGAAGGCCGCGATTGGGTTGTGGCCGCGCCTAATGGCCTGTTCGACGCATCGGCGGGAGGGATGCGCAACTCGGGCTGGCGCTTTCCTGACGACAAGCTGGGCAAATCGGCTTTGGAACTTTTCTTCAACGAGTTTTTCTATCCCAGTTTGCTCAAGACGATTTTAGATGGGGAAACGCCGCAGATTTCAATCGACCTTGCCGCCGTAGACAGACGCCAGCCGGAGATCCGCATCAGTCTGACGGAGGAAAGCGCGGCGCCAATCAATGCTAAGGTCAGCATTCAGGTAAGCGAGGCGCCGCCCGCTCCGGGAAGAGCGCTGGGAAGCGGCGCGCGTGACCTGCGCTTGTTTCGCAACGGGGTGCTTGTGAAAACGTGGCCGGGTGAGGTGATCCGGCCGGGAGCAGGAGCGCAGAAGATGAGCGCGGAGCTGGCGCTGGTTCCGGGAGCCAACACCTTTACCTCTTATGCATTCAACGCGGCGAACGTGAAGAGCGGTGACGCGACGTTGAAGATCGCCGCTTCCGAACGGCTGCGCCCGAACGCTGTATTGCACCTTCTTATGATCGGGATTAGCCGCTATGCCAATCCTGAGTTCAACCTCAACTACGCGGTGAAAGACGCCGACGCGGTCTCGGCTCGGCTGCCCGAGCTGATCGGCGGCCGGTTCTCATCGGTGCAGGTGATCCGGCTGAGCGACCGCGACGCCACCAAGAACAACATTCTGCTGGCGCTGAACATTCTGGCCGGCCGCCCAGGGGAGCAGCCTCCGGCCGCGCTGGCTTCGATGCGTGCCGCCGGTCCGCAGGATTCGGTGTTGATTTACTTCGCGGGCCATGGAACGGCCTTTGCCAATCATTTCTACCTGATTCCGCACGATCTGGGATTCTCCGGGCCGCGAAGCAATCTCTCAGCGGCGAATCTGAAGCTGCTGCTGGGCCGCAGCGTCTCGGATCTCGAGCTGGAACAAGCCCTGCTTTCGCTTGACGTCAGCCGTTTGGCTCTGATCATCGACGCATGCCGCTCGGGCCAGGTCTTGGAAGGCGAGGAGCGGAGACGAGGTCCGCTCAACACCAAGGGCCTTGCACAACTGGCGTACGAAAAAGGAATGTACGTGCTGGCGGCGGCGCAATCCTATCAGGCGGCAATGGAAGCCGAATCGCTCGGGCACGGCTACCTGACGTTCTCGCTGCTGGAGGCGCTGGGGCAGCCACTGGGGGACGTGCGCCCGCAGGACGCGCTGCTGTCGATGCAGGAGTGGCTCGATTTCGGCGTGGCGCGCGTGCCGGAGCTTTATCGCGACGCCGTGATGCAATCGCGCAATCTGATTGTAAAGCGTCAGCAGCAGGAAGATCGCGAAGTCCAGAAGCCGAAGGTGTATTACCGCCGGGAAACCGATGAGATCGAGTGGATAATCCGTTCATGGCAATAACACGAAAAGCAGCTTTATTGTTTTGGGGATTTCTACTTGCTTCGGCGCAGGCGCAGACTTCTGCGCGCGACCTTTACTACAAAGAGCTGGCGCCGGAGAGCGCTGGAACGGGCTTGCGGCTCCAGTTGCGGAAGATGCAGGGCGGCAAATGGATGCCGGTGGATCCGGCCAGCGTATTTCGATCGGGCGATCAGATCCGGCTGGATCTGGAGAGCAACCGGCAGGCGCATCTCTACGTCGCGGCGCAAGGTTCCGACGGCCGCTGGAGCGTACTGTTTCCTTCCACCGGGACGCTGGAAACGGCCTCGCGCGTGTTCCCGAACCGCGCCGTTTTCCTTGAAGCGCAGTTTGACAATCGCCCCGGCAAGGAAACGCTCCACATCGCACTGCTGCCCGAACCGCAGATCGATCAGGCAAAACTCATCGAGCTGATCAAAAGCGCGCCGTCCAGTCCCGCCCAGAAGAGCCGCACGGGAACTCTCGACCGCGATTTACGCTACGAAGCAGCGGCTCCGGCGTATGAATACTCGGCGTTTTTGGTTAGCCAGGGCAAGCGGCTCTTCACCCGCATCGATCTGAAACACGAATAGCCCCTTGCCTTTCCCGCCGAATTGGCGATAATAAGCAAAGCTTTGCGGCGTTAAATCTTGAAAATCGGAGCTTTCGATGCCTACCATGCGCCAGTTTCGCGATCCCGAGCTTTCGTTGTGGATGTCGGCCGTCGATCAGTACCTGGCCGGGAGCCAGGCCGGCGGACAGTTGCTGACCGCGGACTCGCCCCAGGTTTTGGCACGGCCCGATGTTTCGAATCCGATGCTGGCGGATGCAACCGAATTCTGCGCCAGTCAGGAACAGAATCTGCCGTTTCCGCAGACGACGCCGGAGGGCGAGCCGCGCCTGCTGGGCATCGGCGACACGGTGACGCGGTGCTCGTCGATCGCCTGGGACCTGATCAAAGCCAAGATCACCGGCAATCAGGAAAAAATCAAAGAGTATGAGCAACTGTTGAGTCCTTTTGGCTCCTGTGACCCAGGCTACGCCGAGTGCGTGAAGCAGTATCTGAAGTTTTTCGAGTTAAGAAACGGCAAAATCCCTTACCGCACGAACCAGTATCCGGACCGCTACGTGATCGACAACATCCTCCCCGATAATGCGACTGTGGCGCTGGTGGGGGACTGGGGTACCGGACAGCAGGCGGCGCGGCGCGTTCTGGAGCAGGTGGCGCGCAAGAATCCGCACGTGGTAATCCATTTGGGCGACATCTATTATTCGGGCACGGATTTTGAAGTGGATCATTACTTCCACGCACTATGGACGTCGATTCTCGATCTCTCGCGAACACGCACTTACACGCTTTCGGGCAATCACGATATGTACTGCGGCGGCGGGCCGTATTACCGGCTCATCGACCAGCTCGGCCAGCCGGCCAGCTATTTCAACCTGCGCAACGCGAAGTGGCAGCTACTGGCTCTCGACACCGGCTTCAACGACCACAATCCGGCGCACAGTGAATTCACGCGTCTGCAGGATTCGGAAGTCTCCTGGGTGGAGCATCAGATCGCGAGCGCCGACGGCCGGCGCAGCATCCTGCTGTCACACCACCAGCTTTTCAGCGCGAAGGAAGACATTTGTGGACAGGCGGTGAACACGGCGCTCGAAGGGCAGCTTGCTAGCCTGTTCTCCGGGGTTACTCGCTGGTTTTGGGCGCATGAGCACGACATGGTGATCTACAAGCCGTGGAGCGGAGTGACGGCGCGATGCGTCGGCTGCGGGGCGTTCCCGGTGGGCGCCGACGAAATCGCGGCGACCCCTAAACATCCTCAGATCCCGATGGAAAACGTCAAACTGCCGCTCGCGGGGGCGCTATATGAGAACGGCTACGCGATTCTGCGTTTCGCCGGTGACGCGGCAACGGCGGAATACTACCAAACCGGGAATGAGAATGCGCCCCTGTGGCAGGAGAGCTTTTAGGGTTCATCGGGAAGCACTTATGTACATCGAAAGAGCCGACGAAAACTGATCGGTGACCCATTCGGGGGCAAGTAGCGCAATGGCTTTCCGCTGGATCTCCGCGGCTTTCGCCGCATCACCACTCTTAAATGTGGCTTCAGCAAGCGTTGCAAGAATGTACGGGTCCTTATTGTCCGTTTTCGCCGCAGCCTTCTCGCCCACCTCCCGCGCCTTGGCGGGATTGCGGTACGTTGCCGGTTCGCACTCAAGGAGCGCCCGGGCGTAGTCGTGAAGGACTTCAGCCGGGGCGGTCTCATTCGAGCTAGCATTTCCAAACAATCGGATAGCTAGTCGCGTAGCCCAATCTGAATCCTTTTTGGATGCGCGGGCATACTTGGCCAGCGCGCGCGCCAGCGCCGGAAGTGGATTGGGCGTCCGCATCGACAAACCCGCCGGCGGCATCGGCAGTATCTCATAGACTCGTGCCACTGCAAGCACCTCGCGGCCTCGCAAACAGGCTTTAAAATGAACGAGTGACGCTGCGTAGTTTCCTTGACTGTATGCTGTGTCGCCGAGGATCTCACGAACCAGAGCGTAGTCAAGCAGGAACGCCCTATTATCGGGGCGCTCCTTGATTAGATCAGTCAAGAGATCGAAAGCCTTTTGGCAGTTCTCCAAAACCTCCCCGGCCCGGCGCGGATCAAGGGATAAAACCCTAGCCCGTTTCATATATACTCTTGCCAGCTTATGGGCCGCGATCCTCTTCCTATCGGAACTAAAGTAATTCACTATCGCATTGGAATAAAAATCATCTCGTTCGGAAAAGCCGCTAAGGGAGAATATCACATTGCTCCGTGAAAGTTCCTGGCGGTATCCTCCAGCCGTCCACCATACGCCTAGCGGCATGAACAGAAAGCCCCGGCGTGGTCCGTCCTGTTCAGGAATGAAGCCCTCTTCAGCTTTATCTAGGGCCATATGAATGTCATTGGGAGTAAAGAAGTCCCGGCGATTGCGCTCAGGATTGCGCTCAGCCTCCACCTTCAGTTGTCTCACGCGCAGGTTGAGGGAAAGTCCGTAGCGGTCAAGGGCCGGGGTTAACTGTCGAATCTGCGCGCGGAGGTCGGCCCACTCTTCATACAAGGAAGCGAGGTCTTCGATTTTTGCATCGGTATCGGGAAATGTCTCCATCAAAGCAGCGGCTTCAAGATATGACCGTTCGCTCAACGAAAGCTGTCCTGCCTGTTTATGCAGTTGTGCGAGCCTCTGATGCACATAAGGCTGACGGTCGCGGTCCATTCGGACCAGGGAGTTGCGTAGTGCTTCAAAGGCAGCCGGATAGTCGCCTTTCTCAGCCAGCAAGTCTGCCAGACGTTGGTATCCGATCCCCTCGAAGTTTATGCGTTGGGCTTCGCCCCCTATCTCTTTGATCGCGAAAAGAGATTTCCTTGAGAATTCGAGAGCTTGCTCAACCCTGCCCAACTGTCGTTCGGTATCCGCGAGTTTGTCGTAAATGCTGGACAGCTGCTGCCAAGCGGCCGCGTCCATCTTGTCACGAGTTAACAGCCGGGCGGCGTTAGAGTAGCTGCGCCTGGCTGCCTCCAGATCCAATCTATTTACGGGACCTGGTGACCTCAACCGGTCGCCAGTCAAGACATAAAGCGAGCGAAGATCGATGAGTGCAGAACGGCTATCTAGCCCGCTGTTCTCCAACTCTTCAAGGTAATCGAGCGTTTTTGTAAGGACGGCTTCATTACTGCGCATTACCAGCACTGATTGCGCAAAGTTCCAAGCCACCATGAATTGGTGCTGCGCCGCGCGCTTCTGTTCTTGTGCCTGGAGGGCCTCCAGTTCCGCGCGGCGCCGGTGTTGCTCGGCCAGTTGAAGGTTATGCTCCGCGCGCCGCTGTTCCTGCTCAGCGCGTGCACGGGACTGCAAGGCCTGCGATCGCTGGTCGCGTGCCTCGGTTGCTTGAGCGTCGGCCCGATTACGCTCGTCTTGCGCTACGAGCGCCTGCCAGCTTGAGACCATAACGCCTGCCGTGAGCGTGAGCAGGAGCGTCGCAGCCACACCGATCGCAACGCGGTTGCGGCGTATGAACTTGCTCATCCGGTAGGCGACAGTATCCCCACGCGCAACGACTGGCAGTCCATGGAGATGCTTGCGAATATCTTCGCTGAACTGTTCGACGGACGCATACCTGCGTTGCGGCTCCTTTCTCAGGGACATGAGCAGAATGTTATCCAGGTCTCCCGTCAGGCATCGCTTGAGCTTTGCCGGCTTCCCTTCTCGCACGGCGCTCACCTGTTCGGCAGTGACCGGCGCCGGGCCAACGTGCTCTTGGGTGATCACCACACTGGGTTTGGCCGGTTCTTCCTCGCAGATAATCCTCACGATGTCGTGTAGCATCCTGCGGCTGTTGAGCCGGTAAGGCGGGTGACCAGTGAGCAATTCGTAAAGCACGACGCCCAGAGAATACACGTCGGTTGCAGTGGTGATCCGCAGGTTTTGGACCTGCTCGGGACTGGCATATGCGGGGGTCATCAAATGGACCCCTTGCTTGGTTACGTGCAGCATCGTCTCGCTTCCAGGGTGCGGCAAGAGCTTGGCAATGCCGAAATCCAGAAGCTTGACTACGCCGGTTTTCGTCACGAGGATGTTTGATGGCTTCAGGTCGCGATGGACAATCAGGTTCTGGTGGGCGTATTGGACGGCGTCGCATACGGTCCGAAATAGCCTCAGCCGCGCGGCGACGGTCATCTTGTTGGCGTCACAATACTGGTCGATGGGAATTCCCTCGACGTACTCCATAACAAAGTAGGGCAGTCCTTCGGGAGTGCTGCCGCCGTCTAGAAGGCGTGCAATATTTGGGTGGTCTAATGCGGCGAGGATCTGGCGCTCCTGCTGGAAGCGACGCTGGATCTCGTCGCTGTCAACACCGGACCGGACGACCTTAACAGCAACCGTCTTCCGAAATGCATCGTCGGCGCGTTCCGCCCGATAAACTGCGCCCATTCCGCCCTGCCCGATCTGTTCCTGGATCAGGTAAGGCCCGATGCGGCGGCCCTGGAAGTTGCCGATCGGAAAGGCGTGACGTGTCCTTACGGACTGATCGAGTGTACTGGTTTCCTGAACTTCGGCATTCAGCATGGCCTGCACGGCACTGAGCAACTCCGTGTCACTGCCGCACGCCTCTTGCAGGAAGGCAATGCGCGCCTCCGGTGGGTGTTCCAGAGCCTGTTCAAGCAGGGCATAGACTCGACGAAACTCGTCTGGGGTCATTACGGTCTTCCTCCAGTCTTATGAGCAAGCAGCCTCAAGCACGTCATGATTAGGCCGATCGCGATTCACGTCCAGTGCGTATCATCGAAGATTCCCGTGGCGAAAAACAAGTGATACGAAGGATTACCCCGCGTTGTAGAGCGGTTCTCACGAATCGGCGATGATGAGATGAATGCTTCCCGGTGCACCTGATGAGGCCCGGTGGTTGCGCCGGGCGCCAAGGAGAACTCTGCCTGGAACCGTATTGGATAGGATGATTCGCCAGGCGTTTCCGCGCCACCGGTTGGCCGAGGCGCAGCCGCTCGACAACGGGTTGCGCAATACGAATCTCAAGTTGCGGTTCGAGTCCTTGTGCGACCCGGTCGTGCTTCGGATCTACGAGCATGATACTTCGCTATGCCAGAAGGAGTTTGATCTCCTTCCGTTCGTCGCCAGCTCGGTTCCGGTTCCTGAAGTGATTCATGCAGCGCCTCAGGGGTTGGAAGAGCTTCCTCCTTTTGCCTTGATGAAATTTGTCGAGGGCATCAGCTTTCGTGAGCTGCGGCGTGGCGGCGATACCGGAGCAATTGCGCAGGCATCGTTTTCCGCCGGCGAGACCTTGGCGGCGATTGGCCGCATCCGCTTTCCGAAGCCCGGCTGGATTCGGCCAGGCCCGGACATCGGAGTCCCTCTGCTTGAGGGGCTTGATCCTATACCAAGGTTTATCGACTTGTGCCTGGCTTCGGACAACCTCAAATCGAGGTTGCCGGCGGATCTTCGGGATCGAATCCACGAGTTAGTATGGGCCGCGAAGCACGCTCTCGCCGCTCTCGGTGCGCAAACACATCTTGTTCACGGCGATTTCAACAAGCGGAACCTGCTCGTGCGGCGTGAGGTTGGCGAGTGGAAAGTGGTTGCCGTTCTCGATTGGGAGTTCGCCGTCTCCGGTTCTCCCCTGATGGACCTTGGCAACTTTCTTCGTTATGAGACCGCGGATCACCCTTGCGTCGAGCCGCATTTTTCCTCGGGATATTTACATGGCGGCGGCCTGTTGCCGCCGGATTGGGGGCGGCTTGCGAGGCTCATTGACCTCACCGCTGTTTGTCCCATCCTGGCAAGCGAATCGCCCCCCGACAGTGTTTCTGAAGAGCTGCTCGGAATCGTGCGAGCCACGGCCAGTCCCGGGTGTTAGGATCTTGAAGTAGCAGAATATGATTTCCGGCGTGCACACGATCCTCTTCAGCAAGAAAGCAGAGGCGGTTCGAGCATTCCTGCGCGACGTCCTGAAGTTTCCATTTGTCGACGCCGGCCACGGATGGCTCATCTTCGCCGCTCCTCCGGGTGAACTTGCCGTGCACCCGAGCGGCACGGATGAACCGCGTCATGAGCTGTACCTGATGTGCGACGACGTGAAATCGGCCATCGCAGCGTTAGAGAGCAAGGGCGTGGAATGCGCCCCGATCCGCGAGCTGGGCTGGGGGCTCCTTACTCTGATCACACTTCCCGACGGCCAGCAACTCGGATTGTACGAACCGCGGCACGTAACCGCGATCAACAATAATCGCTTGCGGCTTCAAGCGAACGCTTGATGAACTACTGGCCGAATTGACGCGCCTGAAGCGATCAGAAGCTGACGCGCAACCCGAATTGCACCGTCCGCGTTTTAGGCTAACAAGCTAATTCGTCTCTCATCTGGTGGCCCGCAACAATCGCAAGCCGTTGAATGTAACCAGCAGCGTCGCGCCCATATCGGCGGCGATTGCCATCCACAGGGTGGCTACGCCGGCGAAGGCCAGAACCAGAAAGATCGCCTTCAGTCCCAGCGAGAAAACAACATTCTGGCGAATGACGGAGGCGGCCCTCCGGGCATGACGCAAAAGGAACGCGAGTTTGCTGAGGTCGTCATTCATCAAGACTACATCGGCGGTTTCCAGTGCGACGTCGGTGGAGCGGCGCCCCAGCGCGATGCCGACAGTGGCGCTGGCCAGCGCTTGCGCATCGTTGATCCCGTCGCCCACCATGCCCACATTGCCGTGCAGCTCGCGCAACTCCTGGACCGCTTTGGCTTTCTCCTCCGGGAGCATTTCAGCGCGTACCTGGTCGATGCCGAGAACGGCGCCGACGGCAAGCGCCGTGGGCCGGTTGTCACCGGTCAGCATGACGATTTCGACGACGCCGGCTTTTCGAAGTTGATCGAGGGCACGCTGCGCGTCGGAACGGATCGGGTCGGCGAGGCTCACCACGGCCCAGACCCTGCTCTGCGTGCCGCAGAGAAAGGCGGTGTGGCCGGCGTCTTCGAGAGCCTCAACCTGACTGCATATTTCTTCGCGCTCGAGGCCTTTTTCGTGGAGAAAGCGGTGGCTTCCGGCCCAGAATCGCTCCGTCCCGATCACGGCTTCGGCGCCGCGTCCCTGCACGGCCTGGAAATCGGTTACGTGATCGATCGGGACTCCTTGTTCGCCGGCATAGCGCACAATGGCGTGGCCCACCGGATGCTCGCTGCGATGTTCGAGCGCTACCAGACGCCGCAATGCCTCACGTTCGGTGAGATCGTCAACGGTCCGGAATTTCTGTACTTCCGGACGTCCCGAGGTCAGTACTCCGGTCTTGTCGAAAGCGATCGCCTTGAGCTTGGCGGCCTCTTCCAGGAAAACGCCGCCTTTGATCAGCACGCCTTGCCGGGCCGCGGAGGCAAGTGCGGCAACCACGGTGACCGGCGTCGAGATGACCAAGGCGCACGGACAGGAAATGAGCAGTATCACCATCCCCTGATAGGCGGATTCCCCCAAGGACGCTGCGTAGAACAGGGGGGGAATGAAAGCGACGAGCGTGGCAAGAAGGAACATGGCGGGTGTGTATACCCGCGAGAATCGCTCCACAAACTGCTCGCTGGCCGCGCGCCGGTGCTGGGCTCCTTCCAGCATTCGCAGCATACGCGCCAGCAGAGTGTCCGACGGTGGTTTTAATACGCGAACATCGAGTTGGCCGTCGCCGTTGATGGTTCCCGCGTAGACGGTCGATTCGGGCTGTTTGGCCACAGGAATCGACTCGCCCGTGATCAGCGCCTGGTTGACAAACGAAGTCCCTTCAACAACCAGGCCGTCGCAAGGGATTCTTTCTCCCGGTCTGAGACGGACCAAATCGCCGACTTTCACCTTTTCAAGCGCGACGCGGTGCTCGCCGTGCGGGTGGATCACGGTGGCCTCGGTCGGTGTAACAGCCAACAGAGAGGATACAGCTTTACGCGCCCGCGACAGGCTCCAGGTTTCCAGCAATCCGGCAAGAGAAAACAGGAAAGCCAGAGTGGCGCCCTCGGTCCATTCCTGAAGCGCAATCGCTCCCACTATGGAAACGGCGACCAGAGCATTCATCTCCGGACTGAAACGCCGGATGGCCTGCCAGGCTTTGGGCGCTGCATGGACCATGCCGCAAAGCATTGCCGCCAGATAGAAGCCGATCGCCAAGAGAGGAAGCGAACGGTGTGCATGTTCATGAACCAGAAGCGACTGGACGAACTCCCCGAACGATGAGGAATAGGTAATGGTTCCCAGCAGTAGCGCAAACCCGCTCACTGCGGTGAGAACCGCCCGGCCATGCTGTTGCCACCAGGATCGCGTTTCCGCTCGCCCGCTGAAGACTTCACACTTCAACCCGGTGCGGGTGACGGTGGCGGCGATCTGGGCGGCGCTGAGTTGCGCTCCATCGAATTCCACCGCCATTTTGCCGGAGACAACGTCGAAACTAAGATCGCTGATGCCGGTCAAGCGGCCCAATTCGCGCCGCAGGAGCGCTACCTCCTCGGCACAATCCATGCCGTGAATCAGAAACTGCGCCTGGGTAGGAATGAACAGGAACTCCCGGTATCAGGATAGCACCCTTGGGAAGGTGCTCAGGGGTTGTGACGAGGGATCAGGGTTTGATAACCACGCAGGAGCTTTCTTCGATATCGCAGGAGAGTCACAACACAGCCATACAAGAAAGAGAACAGAACAAGGACCGTATTGTCGATCGTCTTTTGCGCCATCGACCTGATACAAGCACGTCAGATTCCACAAAATGTTCTAAGGTAAACTATTGATGTTGCATAAGGTTACTTGAGCCTAGATTGGCGGAGTGTTCGGGAATAGTCCCGAAAAATGGGATTGTCTTCCTTGTTGGCGGCCAAACTGACCCCCGCGGGCTTTCCTGCCCTGGGGTTTTTCTAAGGTTTTCGCTTGATCCTAATTCTCGGGACTTTGGGCTCCCATTTGGGAACCAAAGAGGCCAGTACTGGCTTGCGATAACAATCAGTTAGGTAGCGTAGCCACTGGCATGGCGCGTGCTTGGGAATTGCAGCAATCACCTTAGGAAATGCTTGAAAGGCAGGTTGGTACGGCAATTGTGAGTTTTTGCGCAAAAGTGTACGTGTATCCGGCTCAGGCACTTCGATTCTACAGAAAGCACTCGATGGTTTAAGGCAGTGCTGAACGCGATTACTATCGATGTAGAGGAATACTTCCACCCGTCCGAAGTGCAGCAGTCCGTCTTGGCGGAACAGTGGACGCAACTGCCTCCTCGAGTGGAGCAAAACATCGACCAGATTCTGGAACTGCTGGATCGCCATCACTGCCACGGCACCTTCTTTATTCTGGGATGGGTGGCGGACCAATTCCCCGAAATGATACGCCGTATCGGCGAGAGCGGCCACGAGATCGGCTGCCACAGCTATGCTCATCAACTTGTGTACGAACTGACTCCTAAGCAGTTCCGGGCCGATACGTTGCGTGCGGTCCGGGCGATTGAAGACGCCTGTGGCATCACGCCGCGAGTTTACCGCGCGCCCAGCTATTCAATCACGAGACGCTCCATGTGGGCGCTGGAGATACTGGTGGAGTGCGGTTTTACACACGATTCGAGCATCTATCCTATTTCTCACGACAGATACGGCATACCCGGCTTTCAACGGACCGCGCATATGGTCGCGACTCCGGCCGGATCGATCTATGAGGTTCCCGTCGCCACCGTCCTGCTGCCTAACGGGTCCGTGGCTCCCGTGGGAGGAGGCGCCTATCTGCGGCTGCTACCATACCGCTACACTGCGGCCGGAATTCGCAGGCTGAATGAGAACGAACAGCAGCCGGCGTGCATTTACTTCCATCCCTGGGAACTGGACACCGGACAGCCGCGGCTGGCAACAGGCCTGTTATCACGGGTGCGGACATACAAAGGGCTTCGGTCCATGCAGGGCAAACTGGAACGGCTGTTGACGGACTTCCGTTTCTCGAAGCTGGGCCAGGTCTTTCCGGTCGCCTCGCGGCTGAGCGCTGTGAGCGCTGAAAAGGATACGCCGAAGGGAAGGCACGCCGTCTCAGGGGCCGCCCGCTAGCTAGATTTATCAGTCAGTTCGAGAAATACGGTTGCAGCAGCGGCATAAGCGCGCCGGCCAGCCGCAGACCTTCCTGATCGGCCCCCGGGCGATCCTTCAGGGCGATGCGAACCAGGGACCCGGCGGTATTGCCTTTGAGCAAAGCATCGCGCGCCAGCAGAAGTTTACCCGCGTATTCGCTGGCAACGATGCGGGACTGGGACTGATACCAGTAGAAAACAATCATCCGGTCGGTCTCCCGCTGAATTCCGTAGCGGTTGACCGTGACGGGTTTTCCTTGAAAGCTCACTTGCGCGGAGCCCGGCTTCCATATTTCCCAGCCCGAGCCTACCAGGCATTGCTTGGGTGAGTGCATCGTTTCGCCGGCATGTTGACTGGCATAGTAGGCGACAAACACCTCGGCCTCCCACCCATCCTTGGTATAGACACGGGAAAGCACATCGGAGGGTTTCAGCTTATCCAGGCTTTGTTTGGTGAGATCGATGGTCTCGGTCTGCTGCCAGCCATCGATGGTGGATGGGATTCCCGTGAGCGGTATGTGAAGATCCTGGCCGACCCGGTGTTCACTCCAGAGCGATAGGCCCAGAGTCGCTGCCAGCAGCAGCATCGTCGCGAGGTAGGGGATACTGCGGTATCTCATTTCCGGAGCCTTGCGATGGCCGTGAAACATCTTTCCAGTCCGAACAGCATGGCGAAGCCGACGACAAACACAAGCCAGCCGGAAAAAAGGTGATAGAAGCCCATCGCCAAGTCAGGCTGGAAATCGGCGATCAGGGCCGTACCAGCCACTCGCACTATATTTGCAGCAATTGCCACGGGGACCGATGCGGCCAACAAAACGATCCGCACGGGGTGGGATGATCCGAGCAGAAAACCCAGCATAAGACTGGTCACAACGAGCGCCGACAACGCACTCAACCCACTGCAAGCCTCTTCCACTCCGAGCGTAATTCGGGCAAGGTGGATCAGGTTGCCGTCCCTGTGGACGGTTACGCCCAGGGCTTGGACCAGCGCTGTGGAAACCCCGGATGCCAGCAATTTCAGAGGGGCCGAGATTGTGTTGTACAGGATCGAGGGAAGTGGGACCATCGTTGCGAGCAACAGCAACGGAAACCGCAAACCGTGGAACCGCGGCAGTCCCCAAAAGGTCCAGATGAGTCCCCCCAGCATTACAACGAAGGAAATGCGGCTGAGGAAGAACTCCGCCGCCAGATTCCCAAGAGCATACATGGAGCAGGCCAGCAGAATGAGCAACAATCCGCGCAGGTCGGCGGAGGTGGGTAGTGCGCTGATGCTGGCGCGCCGGTGCCAGACCAGAAAAGCGGCCAAGGGAGGGATCAGGAGGCCGTGAGATAGAGACGGTTCATTCCACCAATCATCGAAAAGCCCAACTAGATGTTGGGTATAGAGAATCCCCAGCAAAGCGCCGATTGATGCAGCCTTCAGCCATCCGAGCGCCGGAAAACGAGCCGAGGCATAATCTCCTTCAATGGAATGTGCAGGCAGACCCATCGACGAGTCTTCCGGAGCAAGTCGGAGTCCAACACATTGCGCCAAAGCGCAACAGGCGGCATCTGGGTTGATGTGGACCCACCGGAAAAGTCCGCACCCACAATCCGATGCAAAAGGGTTTCACTGTTTGCCAAAGTCTCGCTCCAACAGGGGCTAAAATCAACGGGCGGAAGGGGAAATCGGCATGGAGAGTGAATTGCCTCAGAACACTCGGAGATTCAGCAGGTTTTCCACGGCGAGCCTGCCCTGTCCAAGGAAGGTTTTTTCAGGAACGATTGTAGAGTGAGCCTTTTCCACCATTACGTATCCGCCCGAAGCATGATGCTGGTTGTGATCGAGGGCTTCATGATCGTGCTGGCGCTGATTTGCAGCGTGTATATCCGTTTCTGGAACGATTTTTCCGAGATTCGTACGGTTGTCCGATTTCCGGATTTCCTGCTGCAGATGACGATGGTGGTGCTTACGCTCCAGGTCTGTTTCTACCAGTGCCGCCTGTATGATCAACAGGTTTTCGGTCGGCCTTCACGGCACGTGGTTTCTCTGTTGCAATCGCTAGGCGCCGGCTGCATGGTTTTGGGAGTGGCCTATTTTCTTTTCCCGCCATTGCTGATTGGGCGAGGGGTATTCTTCATCACGATCGTGCTGGTGGGGGTTTTTGTGTTCGGCAGCCGCCTTGTGTTCGACAGGGCTTGGGACAACTCGCCTGTGCGGGAGAATGTGCTCATCCTGGGGACACAGCGCACGGCCCGGGCTGTAGCCAATGAAATCCGGAGCCATGAGGATTCCGGCGTGCGTCTGGTGGGTTTTGTGAGGGAGAACGGAGAACGTGCAGGATGGGAGTACGAGGAGGATTCTGATCTTCATTGCGGCATTGATGAGTTGGAAACCATCGCCGCCGAGCTTCGCGTGTCGCGAATCATTGTTGCGCTCGAGGATCGGCGCGGCTCGCTGCCTGTACCGGAACTGGTCAAGTTGCGCATGAATGGCATGGAGATTGAAGACGCCCACACTGCTCTCACGGCACTTACAGGTCGGGTCTGGCTAAACCTGGTGCAGCCAAGCTGGTTCATCTTCAGCTCGGGGTTCCGGCGTTCCAGCCTTACGCTGTTGGTGAAGCGTACCCTGGATATCGTTTGCGCGGGGATCGGCCTGATTGGCGGCAGCCCGTTAATGCTGTTGGTCGCCGCCGCCATCCGACTGGATTCCAAAGGCCCGATTCTATTCCGGCAGGTTCGGGTCGGCCGCAACGGAGAATCCTTTGAACTGTGGAAGTTCCGTTCCATGCGCATCGACGCCGAACAGCAGGGAGCTCAGTGGGCCGAGGAGAACGACCCGCGAGTGACCCGCATCGGGAAGTGGCTGCGGAAGTTCCGGCTGGACGAGTTGCCGCAGTTTATTAATGTGCTGCGCGGGGACATGAGCTTCGTTGGCCCCCGTCCGGAACGGCCCGTTTTTGTCGACCAGTTGAAACTGCAGATCCCCTACTACGGCGAGCGGCACTTTGTGAGGCCTGGAATCACGGGTTGGGCCCAGGTGCAATACTGCTATGGCGCGAGCATCGCGGATACCATCCGTAAACTGGAATACGATCTGTACTATCTGAAGCACATGTCCGTCTTTTTTGATCTGCTGATTATTCTCAAAACGATCGGCGTGGTCGTAAACGGGCGTCATGGAAGATGAATTGGCAGACGACCCTAGAGAACGAATAAGGAAGGCGAATTAATGACTGGGAATCATGCCGTCACCAGGCGATCGCGGATCTGCCTGCCGGCTGTTCTGGCGATCTGCCTGGCAGTTACCGGAGGATGTTCGCGGGATCCGGAAGCCAAGCGGCTCAGCTACATGCAGGCGGGGAAAGACTTTCTGAACTCCAAGGACTACCAGCGCGCGGTGTTGGAATTCAAGAACGCTCTTTCTTTGAAGCCCCTCGATGCCGAAGCGCAATACCAGTTGGGCCTTGCCTACCTTGCAACCGGAGACTGGTCGCTGGCCGCTAATCATCTGAAGCGGGCGACCGAGCTGAGTCCGGAGCATTCCCAGGCACAGGTACGGTTTTCCGAGATGCTATCCACGACGTCCGACCCTGCACTGCTTGAGGAGGCCCGGAAACGATTGCAGAACGTGTTCCAGGCTTCGCCGGGTAACACGGAGGCACTGACCGCGCTGGCAATCACCGAATGGAAGCTCGCCGACCGGGGAGCGGCGGAAAAACATCTACAGGAGGCCTTTCACAAATCCGGCAACCTAAGCCCCGCCGTGGCGTTGGCCAGAATCCATATCCAACAGAACCAATGGGAGGATGCCGAGAAGGTATTGAAAACAGCGCTCGATCAGAAGCCTTCGGCTTTGGCGATGGTGGTACTGGGAGAGTTTTACCTGCTGCGAGGCCGTAATGCCGAGGCCGAAAGCCTGTTCACCAAAGCGCTGGGGATGGATCACGATCATTCGCTTGCGCTGCAGCATCTGGCGGCGATGCATGTACGAGCAGGTAAAACGGATGAGGCAGGACATCTGTACCGGAGGCTGGCTGCCTTGCCCTCAGAATCCTACCAGTCTGCTCATGCAACGTTTCTACTCCAGACCGGCAAAAAAGAAGAGGCGTTGGCCGAATTCCGGAAGCTGGCCGAACGTCACAAAGACAAATCCGAGTTCCGTACGCAGCTTGTGACAGCTCTGATCTTGTCGGACCGGCTGTCGGAAGCAGAGAAAGTGCTTTTGGATGCACTCAAGAAGAACCCTTCCGACGTGCAAGCCCTTTTGCAGAGTGGGGCCCTGTATCTGACGTTGGAGCGATACAGCGACGCCGAACGGGATCTGAATCGCGTGCTTTATGTGCGGCCCAAATCGGCCGAGGGCAAGTACCTGTTCTCGAAGCTATATGAAGCGCGGGGGCATATTCTGAGCCAGAGGCAGGCTCTGGACGAAGCCCTGCAATGGAATCCCGAATTTGCCGCCGCGCGCGTGGACTTAGCCATGCTGCTGATCCGGAGAAACGCCGCCAAAACGGCTTTGCAGTTGATGGAGGAAACGCCAAATTCACAAAAGAGGCTCGTTGCCATCGTGCTGCAGCGCAATTGGGCGCTGGCGGCTCTGGGTCGTTGGAATGAGGTGGAACAGTCTCTGGCCGGGGAATTGAAAGGAATGCCGGGACCAGAAGTAGCGGTTCTGGCCGCAATTCTGCGTCTGGAGCAGGGCAAACGCGACGAAGCCCGGCAGATGGCCCGTAAAGCACTTGAGGGGGGCACCGACGACATTCGCGCGTTGGAGATCATTGCCCGAAGCTATCAGATGGAGAACAACATCGATGCGGCCGTGCGGGAAATCGCCGGTTATGCGGGCCGGCATGCCAACAACGCGCCCGTGCAGAGTTTCCTGGGCGACCTGCTGCTTTCGATGGGCTTGAGGGAGCAGGCCAGGGCTACCTTCCACCAAGCCCGTCTTCTGCGTCCCGGCTACAGCACGGCCGAGCTGTCGCTGGTGAAAATGGACATCACCGATGGAAAGCTGGATCAGGCCGAGCAGAGCCTGGGCAAGCTGCTCACCGAAAAAGGGGAGAACGTAACCGCGCGGGTGTGGATGGGAACCCTGAACGAGATCCGCGGAAAGAATGATCTAGCCATTGAACATTACCGCAAAGCATTGCAACTGGATCCCAACCAAGTCCAGGCCCTGAACAATCTTGCCTATTTGCTTGCGGAATCGGCCAAACAGCCAGACCAGGCGCTAAGGTTCGCCGAAAAAGCGGCTGAGCTGGCCCCGGACAATGCATCCGTTCGCAACACTCTGGGATGGGTGTTCTACCATAAAGGCATGTACAACATCGCTGTGCGGCATCTGGAGCGTGCTGTGGAGGCGGAGAGCACTCCGATGCGCAATTTTCACCTCGCAATGGCGTATTGGAAAAATGGGGACCGGGCCCGTGCCCAAAGAGTTTATAAAGCTGCGGCTCTGTTGCAGCCGGAAAGCCGCGAGGCCCAGGAAGCCAGGCAATTATTGGCACAGTAGTGAAAATGCGTTTCCCTAAATCCGCGATTGTCGGACGCCAGAGTGTAGAGAATGTGTACAACAGATTTTTCTTATCAACAGCTTAGAGTTTGGCTGGAAAAATGCTTTAGAACTTGAGGACTACAGTATGCAAAGTTTTACCCGTTCGGAGGAACGCTATGATTCGATGCTTTTCTAAGATGTTGGTGATGACGGTTGCCGTGGCCGGGTTGGCTTTGGCAAATCCTATTCTTGACTTTCAAGTTCCTCCTTCTGCTGGCGGGGGGGTGGTCAGCTACGGTGGCGGGTCCGCGCCGTTGACAGGTTCCGGGATCGGAGTAAGCAGCGTCACCGGGTACAATAACACTCCCCTCAACAACGGCGTGCTGAGGAATTGCATCGCATGCACCTATAGCTTCACTACGGGTGGATGGCAAAGCTGGAACGGGCTGATTCACACATTCGCCAACGGTGGATCGCTCACTCTGACGGGGACGATCGATCTAAATAATAATGGCCAAATTGACGCCGGTGACGCCTCGGGGACACTGCTGTCCGGCGTTTTCGCCGGTGGTACGCAGACGGTGGTTTCGTTCGCAGCGGGGGCCACTAATACGCTCAACATAGTGGCCAGCGTGTTCAGCACGTTTGTACACGACTCCTTGGCCTCCTTTTATGGTTTGCCCCTACAGCCGGCCCAGCATCTCGGCACTATGAACCTTTCTTTTTTCGCCCCGGGAGTTCCGGGAGGATCTTTTACGAGCAGTGCGATCGGCAGCGGCAACATTTTGGCGGTCACGCCAGAGCCGGTTTCCATCCTGCTGTTGGGAACGGCCTTAGTCCTGTGTGGTGGTTTGTGGCGCCGTCGCTTTCCGAAGTCGTAGTTTTCAGTCATAGTTAAGATTTAAGTCTTAAAGGGCGGCAGCGGGGTTCCCCCGAGCCGCCCTTTGATTTCTTCTGAGATCCCTCCCAAACCCCACTAGTTGGCACTAGAACATCCTCCGATCCGCGAGTAAGAAGGAATTGCCAGCGGTAGTACGACCTCAACTCAAAGCCTTCTAAAATATTATCTATCAATCGGATACAAGCGTAGAACCCTCAGGGGTGGCCAACTGGATTCTGCGGTCATTCCTCATCCCTACTTAAGGAAAATCCGATCTTGTCGTGGCTCCAGTACGTATAGTACTATCGCACCATGACTACCAAAGATTCTTTGTTGGTTCTGGCCGCGAGTTGTTTTCTCTTCGGGCAGAACGCTGCAGCGCAAGGAATATCGCTAAATCTCGGTTCGGCTTCCGTTTCCGCCGGTGGCCCGGTCAGTCTTGACCTAACTATATCGTCATCCAGCGGCTCGGAGCCGGCGAGTCTACAATGGACATTTCAGTTTCCGGCAACTGCATTGATTAATGTGAATGTGTCGGCAGGCCCGGCGGCAACTGCAGCCCAGAAATCGCTGACGTGCATGCCCAACACCGGAAGCATTCTCTGCCTGTTGAGCGGGTTCAATAATACGCAAATCTCAAACGGTGTGGTGGCGGTACTTACCGCAACTGCTTCGGCCACCGGGACCATCAATGTATCCAACACGGTTGCGGCGACGCAAAGCGGATCCTCCATCCCAATTTCAGGGGGCAGTGGAACAGTAACCGTGATAAACCCGGTCGTTCTGACCGGAGTGGCGTGCAATCCGCCGACCCTTGGATCGGGCGAGCAGACCAGTTGCAGTCTGAGTTTGAGCGGCGGAGCGCTTTCGGCGACGCCCGTGGCCCTGGCAAGCAGCAGCGCGCAGCTCCCCGTGCCCGCATCGGTGACGGTGCCCGCTGGTGATTCGAGCGCCACCTTCACTGCCACGGCAGGAACCGTGAGTACGCTCGAAACAGCCGTGGTGTCGGCGACACTTTCGGGAACTTCCGTAACGGCTAATGTCCAATTGAATCCGCCGGCTCTTCCCGTGATTACGGCTTTCACAGCAACGCCAGACTCGATTTACGTCGGAGAGACCAGCACGCTCAACTGGGCGGTGGCCGGCGCAACCAGCCTTAGTATTAATCAAGGCGTAGGATCGGTGATGGGGGCGAGCTCGATGACACTCTCGCCCACGACAACCACTACGTACACATTGACAGCGACCAACGCAGGCGGGTCCGTGACGCGGACAGCTACCGTGTCGGTGGCTCCGCTGCCAACCCTGACAGGGGTGAGCTGTAACCCGGCGTCTCTGGGCTCGGGCGAGCCAACCAGTTGTGGAGTGAGTCTGAGTGGCGCAGCGCCTTGGGACACAATAGTGGGACTGGCAAGCAGCAGTGCGCTGTTGCCCGTGCCGGCGTCATTGACGGTGGCGGCAGGCGCATCGGGCGCGGCATTCGCGGCGACTGCGGGAATGGTGAGCGCGGCTGAAACGGCCGTCGTAACCGCGACACTTTCGGGAACTTCCGTAACGGCCAACGTGCAGTTGAATCTACCGGCGGCTCCGGCGATCACTTCCTTCACCGCCACACCAAGCTCGATTAACAGCGGACAAAGCAGCACGCTCAACTGGGCGGTGACCGGGGCAACCAGCCTTAGCATCGATCAAGGCGTGGGATCGGTGACGGGGCT
>Ga0187893_10004739_pt1 | contig 25458 bp, 10 predicted proteins | sample MA1701074metaG_FD_139574 | JGI IMG/M metagenome (GOLD analysis project Ga0187893, IMG submission 139574) | White microbial mat communities from a basaltic lava cave in the Kipuka Kanohina Cave System on the Island of Hawaii, USA - MA170107-4 metaG ... | reverse complement strand
TGCCGCGCCTTGGCGACCCCGACGCGATCCGCCGCAAGCCCCTCCAATATCCAGTGCAGAGAATTCCGCAATTCGAGAACGCGTTTTTACCACGCTCTAAACGCTGGCTAAGGATTCAGGTGCCCTACCCAGTAGCCACTTTAGCATTGCTGAAAACCAGCCCATTCTGTATCGTCCTGCACAACTACCATTGTTGCTTGATGCGGCTTTGCGCGGCGCGGCATGAGCGACACCATTCCCAATGTGAACTGGAGAAACGCTTGTGAAATGTCGTCACTCGGGTCTCGGACTGCCGCCGCTGGCCGGCTTGCCTCTCGCGCAACTCGTCTCCGACGCGCCGCTGCCCAAACGGTCACCAACTCCATCGTGGCCGGTTACGACGCCGGCACGGTGATCTCCGAAATTCTTCCCCGCCGGCTGTAACCTTGAGCCGAGTTTCGCCTAAGACGTACCAATCCAGTCAATGTCGCGACCTATGACCACACTGAGAATTCAGCATTTTGTGGCACTCGTTGTCTTGAGCCTCGCGACCGTCCCCGGTGCCCGGGCGGCGGTTCTAGCCGGTCCCATTACCAACGCCGCCAACGGACACCTTTATTATCTATTGAGCCGCAACACCTGGACGGCTTCCGAAGCCGAGGCCCGCGGGCTCGGCGGCCACCTGGTCACGATCAATGATGCCGCCGAGAACCAATGGGTCCTGGATACTTTCCTCCCCTTGATGACGGGAGTTTCTGACGCCCGGCTCTGGATCGGGCTGAACGACGCGGCCAATGAAGGACAGTTTGTTTGGGCCAGCGGCGAGCCAGTCACGTTTACCAACTGGTATCCCGGCGAACCAAACAACCTGGTGGGCGTTGAGCATTACGCCGCCATCATTCACTTGATCTTCGCCCCTCCGGACGGCAGGTGGAACGACATTTCCGACCTGGTGGTAAACCCACACATTCTGACCCTGGGCATCGTCGAAGTGTCCCTGTCGCCGGTGGCGGCGACCCAGCCGGCGGAACAATTCATGCCAGGCAGCGTGCGGTTGAATGGCCAGGCCGATCCGAGAGGCTCGCCGACTCTGGCGTGGTTCGAATGGGGCATGTCGCTCGCTTACGGCAACGCCACTCCGCCTCAATCCGTCGGATCCGGCAGCAATGTCGTAGCATTCTCCAACGTGCTGGTCGGCCTGGTCAGCGGGACGGAATATCATTTCCGCGCACGCGCCAGCAATGCGTTTGGTTTCGACGCAGGTGTGGACCAGACTTTCAATCTGAGCACTCAACGACCCGTCGTCACGACTCTGGCAGCGGATCAACTGTCCACCACCAGCGCGCGATTGAGAGGGCAGGTCGATCCGCGCAGCTGGCCCACGACCGCGTGGTTTGAGTGGGGGACGGACACGAATTACGGAAATGTGATTGGAATGCAGGACGTCGGACAAGGTTCGAGCGTTTCAAACGTCAACGTTGTGCTCGGCGGACTGGTCATCGGGACGGAGTATCATTTCCGCGCACTCGCCAGTAATGCGTTTGGTTTCACAGCGGGCGTGGACCAGACTTTCAATCTGAACACTCATCTACCCGTCGTCACGACTCTGGCAGCGGATCAACTGTCCACCACCAGCGCGCGATTGAGAGGGCAGGTCAATCCGCGCGGCTGGCCCACCGCCGCGTGGTTTGAGTGGGGCACGGACACGAATTACGGAAATGTGATTGGAATGCAGGACGTCGGACAAGGTTCGAGCGTGTCGAACGTCAACGTTGTGCTCGGCGGGCTGGTCATCGGGACGGAGTATCATTTCCGTGCAATCGCCAGTAATGCGTTTGGATTGGTAGCGGGCCTGGACCAGACCTTCAATCTGAACAGTCAACGACCCGTCGTCACGACTCTGGCCGCAGATCAACTGTCCACCACCAGCGCGCGATTGAGAGGGCAGGTCAATCCGCGCGGCTGGCCCACCGCCGCGTGGTTTGAGTGGGGCACGAACACGAATTACGGAAATGTGATTGGAATGCAGGACGTCGGACAGGGCTCGAGCGTGTCGATCCTCAACGTCGTGCTCAACGGACTGACGACCGGGACGGACTATCACTATCGGCTGGTGGCCACCAATGCCTTTGGCGCGGGGTACGGAGCGGATCAAACGTTCGACCCGGGTCAACGGCCGCCGACGACGACTACATGGACGGGCGCCGCTCCTTCCGGCTACTGGTCCGCGCCGGCCAATTGGTCTCCGCCCGGCATGCCGGTAAACAGCGACGAACTCGTGTTTCCAGGTGGCTTGCCGCTCGAAGACATGGTGAGCACCAACGATTTACCCGACAGCATCTTCCGCTCAATCAGGTTCGTTCAAGGCGGTGGTCACACCATTCGCGGCAATCCGATCACGCTGACGAGTACGAGTGTTATCATCAACAGCGGGACCAATGTGATTGCCTGTGATTTGACTCTCAGTGGAACACCGCATCCCACTTTAGGAGCCTTCTTCATCGGGGGTTCAGGTTCTTTTAATTCCGGGGAGTTGACGGTGATTGGAAATGTTGGGGGTGGCAGTCTTTGGGTTGGGATTGGGATTGGGCGGGTGGTTATCAGGGGACAATTCACTGGAGGCAGCGTTTTCGTGGATTGGTACAGCACTCTGGCTCTTTATGGAGATAACCCCCACCCTATTTCGGCAGATGTTTGGGCTAGCACACTCCTTGTCCAGGGTTCACAGCCGAACCTCAACATTAGGCTGGGCTTTAGCATAAAAACTTTGACCGCCGGTTCTCTGAGCGGTGACGGTGTGGTCGGAGACGTAACGGGATCCGGCGGCATCACTCCCGACTCAACGCTTTCGGTCAAAAACATAAGCGACGTTGCCCTGTTAATTCGTCTCAATGGGACCAATGTCGGCGAATACGGCAGACTCGTTGCCTCTGGCGACGTGAGTCCGAGCAGCGGCGGCCTTCTTCCGTCTGCTGGTTTTAATCCGCAGGCAGGCCAGGTTTTCACCATCGTCGAGAAGACATCTCCAGGTCCAATCACAAACGCGATTTTCGGGCCCGAAGGGACTGTCACCTACCTGAACGGAAAGCCTGTTCGCATCAGCTACGTCGGTGGCGATGGCAATGACGTGACGCTCACGGTCCTCGGTTTTATCCCGAAACCCATCCCCGGCCTGCGGGGAGTTGATGGCGGTTGCGTGGCCTGGGGCGATTATGACAACGACGGCCGCCTGGACTTCCTGCTCACGGGCTACGTCGGCTACGGCAGCGGCGAGGGCCCATACATTTCCCAACTGTGGCGGAACACGGGCAGCGGGTTCAGCAACGTGACCGCCAGCCTCGCGCCCGGCCTGCCGGGCGTTGGCAGTTCCCTGGCGTGGGGCGATTATGACAACGACGGGCGGCTGGACTTCCTGCTCACGGGATCGCACCGTTCCCAAATATGGCGGAACACGGGCGCCGGGTTCAGCAATGTGACCGCGAGCGTCGCGCCCGGCCTGCCGGGCCTTGCGTCCAGTTCCGTGGCGTGGGGCGATTATGACAACGACGGGTGGCTGGACTTCCTGCTTACGGGGACAACAAACTTCTTCCCAGACGAGTCTCCAATTTATTTCCAGTCCCAACTGTGGCGGAACACGGGCAGCGGGTTCAGCAACGTGACCGCCAGCGTCGCGCCCGGCCTGCCGGGGCTTTCCTGGGGTTCCGTGGCGTGGGCCGATTATGACAACGACGGGTGGCTGGACTTACTGCTCACGGGCGGTGGCGGCGGCCAACTGTGGCGGAACACGGGCAGCGGGTTCAGCAATGTGACGGCCAGTGTCGCGCCCGGCCTGCCAGGAGGTACGGGTAGTTCCGCGGCGTGGGGCGATTATGACAACGATGGGCGGCTGGACTTCCTGCTCACGGGCTACGCCGGCTCCCCGGTTTCCCAACTGTGGCGGAACACGGGCAGCGGGTTCAGCAATGTGACGGCTAGTGTCGCGCCCGGCCTGCCGGGAGTTTATAACGGTTCTGCAGCCTGGGGCGATTATGACAACGACGGCCGGCTGGACTTCCTCCTCACGGGAGGAGTCAACGGCTTGTCGGGGACTTCCCAACTGTGGCGGAATACGGGCGGCGGGTTCAGCAACGTGACGGCCAGCGTCGCGTCCGGGCTGCCGGGATCTATTAGCGGCGGTTCCGCAGCGTGGGGCGATTATGACAACGACGGCCGGCTGGACTTCCTGCTCACGCCATCGGGGCAACTGTGGCGGAACAACATGCCCGTTGCTTCAAATGCTCCGCCCGCCGCGCCCACGGGCCTTTCCTCCACACTTTCCGGCGCGACGGTTTCCCTGAGCTGGAATCCTCCAGCCGACGACCGCACACCCTCCCCGGGCCTGAACTACAACGTGCGCATCGGCACCACACCCGGCGCCTCGGACGTGCTCGCGCCCATGGCCCTGACCGACGGTCTGCGCCTGCTGCCCGCCCTCGGCAATGCCCAGACCGGAACGAACGCCTTCGTGGTCAATGTGGCGCCGGGCCGGGATTATCACTGGAGCGTGCAGGCCGTGGACACCAGCTTCGCCGGTTCACCCTTCGCCGCCGAACAGCAATTCACCGTCGCCCCGCGTATCTTCGAACCGCTCTCGCTTAGCAACGGTCACTTCCAATTCTCGTTCAGCAATGAAGCCAGTGTGATCTACACAGTCCTCGGCACGACCAACGTGGCCTTGCCGCTGGCGCAGTGGAACGCGTTGGGACCGCCGGTTCCATTGGGCGGCGGCCTCTACCGGTTCACCGACCTCCTCGCGACCAACCACGCGCAGCGCTTCTATCTGTTGCGGGCGCAGTAGGTTTTGGACTCAAGCGCTCGTTTGAGGCTTGGCATTGGCGGAGGGATATGAGAGAAAGTTCCGTACCCAGTGAGATTGCTTACAAAGGACGGGAACAATCAGCCGGGACAATCATCAGATGAACAGAGTCCATATGCGCGGCAAACGTTTCTATTGGCGCATTCTGTTTTTGTCTGTGGCGTGCATGGGATGGTTTCCCCAGGTCCGTGCCGCCGATGTCGCGGTTCAGGTCGGTCCAGGCACTTCTTTCTCACCGCGAAATGTCACTATTAATGTGAATGACCGGGTAGTCTGGACCTGGGCGGGCTCTTCCCATACCACCACCCACAACGGCGTCCCGCGGCTGTGGGATTCGGGTGTCCGGAGCACCGGCACGTTCGACCGGGTGTTTACGACGGTCGGGACATTTAACTACTTTTGTACCGTGCCCGGGCATGCGGGTTTTGGCCAGACCGGCTCGGTAACGGTCCAGGGCGGCAACACGCCGCCCACAGTGACGATCACCAACCCGGTGAATGATGCCGTTTTCATTGCGCCGGCAACGTTCACCGTAGGCGCCTCGGCCTCGGACCCGGGCGGCAGCGTCAGCCAGGTGGAATTCTTCCGCGACTCGACTTCCCTGGGCACAGATACGGTCAGCCCTTACAGCGCGAACGTGAACAATCTTGCGGCCGGCACCTACACGCTCTCGGCTGTCGCGACGGATAATCAAAGCGCCAGAGTCACCAACTCGATCATGGTGATTGTCAATGCCCGGCCGACCGTGACCCTCAGCGGCCCGACTAACGGCGCGATCTTCGCCGCTCCGGCCACGGTGGCGATCCAGGCGAGCGCCACGGATACCGACGGAACAATCTCCCAGGTGCAATTCTTCACCAACTCGGCGTCGCTGTTGATCGATACCGCGGCGGCCTACGAGGCCACGGCCGCGAATCTCCCGGCCGGCACCTATAATTTATTTGCAGTGGCGACGGACAATCGGAACGCCTCAACCACTTCGAGCGTCGCGAGCATTTCTGTGGTGAATCCGGTGGATGTGGTCCTCAGCGGGGTGCAGCGCTTGTCGGGCACGAATTTCCAGTTCCGATACACGGCCAATCCCGGGTTGCAGTATGTTGTCGAGTGCTCGCCCATCCTGACCAACTGGTCGGCCGTCGCCACCAACACCGCCGGCGCCGCATTGGAATCCTTCACCGGCGTCATCAACACCGATCGCAACTTCTATCGCGTGAGGCGTCTGCCCAATCCGTGAGCGTGCCGTGCTTTCGGTTAATGGCGTGCCTGGGTGTCTGCTGCCTGATCCTTTCGTGCGAGCGGCAAGCGCCCGTGCCCTCTCCAACATCAGCGCCGGCTCCGCCCGCCAAACATCCGCTGCCATGTGCACGAACAAACAAGCCGGATGCAAAGAACCTGACTTGAAGGTAGTGGGCTAGCCCATTACCGGCTTGAAAAACACGGCGCGTTCGGTGCATGCTGGGGGTTTCATGAGCCAAACTGCCGAATCCGAGGCATCGACCGACGCCGGGTCGAGATTGGCGCGCTTTCCCAACACACACTGGACTCTGGTCCTTGAGGCGGCTCGTGGTGAACCCGGGCGATCGCAGGAAGCGCTTGGTCAGTTATGTGTCCTTTACCGGGAACCCATTCGCTCGTGGATCCGCCGGTCCGGTGCCGCTCCGGACGCGGTGGACGATCTCACCCAGCGCTTCATCGAACACCTGCTCGAAGGTAACCGGCTTAAGAATGTCGAGCAGCGTGAGACGAAATTCAGGACCTACCTCATCGAATGCATTCGCCGCCTGGTTCGTGGTGAATGGCGCAAAGCGATGACCGCCAAACGCGGGGGCGGGCTCGCGCCAGTCGAACTTGACGAGACCGCCGTGGGATTGACGGTCGATCCCGAACGGCACGTGGACCAGGACTTCGCCCTGGCCGTGCATCAGCGGACTCTTGATCGTCTGGCGACCGGTCGGTTCAGCGGCGAACCCAAGCGGACCCGATTCCAGCATCTTCAGCCGTTCATCTTCGGTTACGATCCGGAAGTTTCGTACGCTGAAATCGGCAATCGATTGGGGATATCCGCAAACCATGTCAAGAAGGCCGTGTTCGACCTTCGCCACGAGTATTACGAGGTTTTTCGCGACGAGGTCAGCCGGTTGGTCAGGCCTGACCTGATTGACGAAGAAACCCGTTACCTCATGACCCTCCTGGCGGGTTCGTCGGCCACGGATCCAGTTTCGTAACCATTCCCGGATGCCCGCCTGAGACTCGGGGATGACATGACGCGATCGGCCATGATGCAGCAAAAGAAAAAGGCAACGATCCGGTATTTCGGGGATTACGCGCTGATGGGGGAAATCGCCGAAGGCGGCATGGGTGTCGTTTACGACGCGCGCCAGATCAGTCTCAACCGACGTGTCGCCCTCAAACTGATTCGCTCCGGAGCCCGAGCCTCCGAAGGCGAGCTTCGGCGCTTTCGAGTGGAAGCGGAAGCCGCGGCCCGGCTCGACCATCCGGGGATCGTTCCCATCTACGAAGTCGGAGAACACGACGGGCAGGCCTTCCTCGCGATGAAACTCATCGATGGCGAGAGCCTGGCTGAAAAACTCGAGGCCCATGGGAGGTCAGCCGAGGCGGCGAAGACTCCCAAGGCCGGCGGAGGCACGGTCGCGATCCCCTCGCCAGGTCGAGTCCTCGATCTCGGACGCGACGCAGCCCGGCTGATCGCTCAAGTCGCACGGGCCGTTGCCCATGCCCATGAGCGGGGCGTTTTCCACCGGGACATCAAGCCCGGCAACATCCTGATTGATGCCGCCGGCACACCTCATCTCACCGACTTCGGCATCGCCAAATTAGTCGAGAACGACGCGCATCAAACGATCAGCCACGCCATGCTCGGCACACCCGCCTACATGTCGCCCGAACAAGCCGCGGGCCAACGCGAAGCAATCTCGGCCGCCAGCGATATTTACAGTCTGGGCGCCGTCCTCCATACGCTGCTGACCGGGCGTCCCCCGCCTCGCCCTGCCGCGGACGGCTCCGCCGAATTTGCAGCTCCGCCGCGCCTGCCCCGATCCGAAACGCCCGATCCAACGGAGGACGCTCTCGAGACGATTTGTCTGCGTTGCCTGCAATTTGACCCGCAGCGGCGTTATCCCAGCGCCCTCGCCCTGGCCGAAGACCTCGAACGCTGGCTCGCCGGCGAAGTCATCCACGCCAAACCTCCGCACGTCCATTTCCGGATCCGCCGTTCCATCCGCCGGCACCCCTGGATCACCGCGAGTGCGGCGGTCCTTCTCGTCGGTGGTTTTATCGGCATTCCCATCGGCCTCTGGCTCGGACACCGGAATTCTCCCGGCCGGTCCCACGACCCATCTCTCGATCGCCTCTCGTGGAGGACTGTCTCGACTCAATCCATCCAGGCCGAACCCAATCACGGCTATCGCTTGCGGTCACGGCAAAGTGTCTCCATCACGCTTCCACAGTCCCCTGTCGCCGGAGATGTCGTGCGCGTCGTCGATGCCGGAAGCGGCTGGCGCCTGTTGCAAAACTCGAATCAAGTCGTCGTCGCGGAAGAACTCGGCGTCCGGGCCACGGCCCGGCACTGGACCAAAACGGATGCCGATCACCAGTGGACCAGCGTCGCTTCGTCCGACGATGGCACCAGGCTGGCTGCGGTCGCTTTCGGACACCGCGATCGCGGCGGGCAGATCTGGGTTTCAACGAATGCAGGATTGAAATGGGGCGCCGTGGGGCCGCGACGATACTGGACCAGTTGCGCGATGTCCGCGGATGGCGTCACCATGGCAGCGGCCGCCGCATTCGGGAAGCTCTACCTGTCAACGAATTCAGGACAGACCTGGCAATCCCGCGACGTGCATCGCAATTGGACCGGAATCGCCTGCTCCGCGGATGGACGAAACCTTGTAGCCGTCGACAACGGCACCAACGTCGAGGGCGGATTCATCTACATCTCCAAGGATCGCGGTGAAACCTGGACCCCGACCGAGCAGCAGCGGACCTGGCATTTCGTGGATTCGTCCGCCGATGGCAAAGTCCTGGCCGCATGCGTGGGCGAAGCCAATGTCAAAGGCGACCTGTCTGTCGGTTACGTCCATGTCTCGCGCGATGGCGGAATCACGTGGAAGGCATGCCTCACCGATGCGCTCCGTCGATGGACAGGCGTGGCGATCTCGGCGGATGGACGCGTCCTGTGCGCCGTCAATGACAACGTCAATGTCGCGCCAGGCAGTCAGTTCTTCATTTCATTGGATGGCGGTGAGACATGGAACGGGCGAGGGCCGACCCAGATTTGGTGTCGACTCGGCATGGCGAAAAGTGCGGGAACAATCGTGGCCGCCGTTCGAACCCAGCCTGATGAAATACAGCAATTGTCCATCTCCCACGATCTCGGCGAAACCTGGCGTTCGATGGGATTACGTGTGATCTGGTCGGATTTGGCAAGTTCGGCCGACGGACGTCGCTGGATTGCTTCGGCCGGGCATTCCAAGCCCGGCCGGGAAAGCGGCCTTTACCGGTCGATTCCCACCACGCAACCCGGGGCCCATGGCGCCATCACGGGCGCGGCGGGAACGGAGATCGAGCTTCAATACGCCGGCGACGGTCAGTTTCGAATCACCCGTGCCCGGGGCCGGGTCGAAGTCGACGGCACGGTGATCTCCGAGATTCTTCCCCCCCGACTTTAACCATGAGCTGAGTTTCGCCTAAGACGTACCTATGAAGATTCAGCACTTGATGGCACTCGTTGTTTTGAGCCTCGCGACCGTCCCCGGTGCCCGGGCGGCGGTTCGGGCCGGTCCCATTACCAACGCCGCCAACGGCCACCTTTATTATCTATTGAGCCCCAACAACTGGACGAGTGCCGAAGCCGAGGCCCGCGGGCTCGGCGGCCACCTGGTCACGATCAATGATGCCGCCGAGAACCAGTGGGTCGTGAATACTTTCTTCCCCTTGATTGTAAATTCCGGCCCTGACGCCTTGCTCTGGCTCGGGCTGAACGACGCGGCCACTGAAGGACAGTTTGTCTGGGCCAGCGGCGAGCCGGTTACGTTCACCAACTGGTATCCGGGCGAACCGAACAATCTGGGCGGGGAGGATTACGCCGCCATCCGGAACCCGTTCCATGCGCCGCCGACCGGCTCGTGGAACGACACAGACGGATTTAATCGCGCGCTCGCTCAGACCTTTGGCGTCGTCGAAGTGCCCCCACCTTCGCCACCGTGGCCGGTGGCGGTGACACAGCCGGCGGACCAATTCACGCCAGTCAGCGCCCGGTTGAACGGCCTGGCCAATCCGAGCGGCACACCGGCTCTGGCGTGGTTCGAATGGGGCACGTCGTTCGCTTATGGGAACGTTACTCCACCACAAGCCGTCGGATTCGGTACCAGTGCCGTGGGATTCTCCAACGTGCTGGTCGGCCTGGTCATCGGGACAGAATATCATTTCCGCGCGCATGCCAGCAATGCGGTTGGTGTCGCAGCAGGCGTGGACCAGACTTTCAATCTGAACAATCAACGACCCGCCGTCACGACTCTGGCAGCGGATCAACTGACCACCAACAGCGCGCTGTTGAGCGGGCAGGTCAATCCGCGCGGCTGGCCCACGGCCGCGTGGTTTGAGTGGGGGACGAACACGACTTATGGGAATGTGATTGGAATGCAGGACGTCGGACAGGGTTCGAGCATGTCGAACCTCAATGTCGTGCTCGACGGACTGACGAGCGGGCCGATTTATCACTATCGGCTGGTGGCCACCAATACATTTGGTTTCGCAACAGGCGCGGACCAGACTTTCAACCTGAACGGCCCACCACCCGTCGTCACGACTCTGGCCGCGGATCAACTGACCGCCAACAGCGCGCGGTTGAGAGGGCAGGTCAATCCGCGCGGCTCGCCCACGGCCGCGTGGTTTGAGTGGGGAACGAACACGACTTATGGGAACGTGATTGGAATGCAGGAGGTCGGACAGGGTTCGAGTGTGTCGAACCTCAATGTCGTGCTCGACGGACTGACGAGCGGGCCGATTTATCACTACCGGCTGGTGGCCACCAATGTCTTTGGAGCGGTGTCCGGAGCGGATCAAACGATCAACCTGGCGCAGGTCAACTATGTGGTTGTCAGCGGCATTGGTGCTGCTGTGACGAGGAGCCCCAACGCTTCCGGTGACATTGTCATCGCCTCCACTTACTCCGGCTCTCCCGTCACCTGGATCGTGAGTTGTGCGTTTTGCAGCTGCACGAACCTGACGAGCGTGACGATTCCCTACGGCGTCACCCGCCTCGGGAGTCCGAGTCCGGTGTTTTCCGGCTGCACGAGCTTGATGAACATCTCAGTGGATCCCGCCAATACGACTTTTAGCAGCCTTGACGGAGTTGTATTCAACAAAGCGCAAACGACCTTGATTACCTTTCCGCCCGGTCGCGGCAGTTACGTCATTCCCAACAGCGTCACCAGTATTGGGTCTTCGGCGTTTGTGAACTGCACCGCCCTGACGAGCGTGACGATTCCCAACAGCGTCATCGGCATCGGGGATGGGGCGTTTTCCGGCTGCACCAGCCTGACCAACGTGACCATCCCCAACGGAGTCACCGGCATCGGGCAGCAGGCGTTTTCCGGCTGCACCAACCTGACCAGCGTGACCATTGGCAGCAGCGTCACCAGCATGGGAACTACTCTGTATTCCAGCCCGTTTGATGGTTGCACGAGCTTGACGAACTTTTCAGTGGATGCCGCCAATCTGGCTTTCAGCAGCCTCAACGGGGTCGTGTTCGACAAGGCGCAAACGACCTTGATTCTCTTTCCTCCCGGTCGCGGCGGCAGTTACGTCATTCCGGCCAGCGTCACCAACATCGGGGTTCGGGCCTTTGCCGGCTGCAAGAGCCTGACCAACGTGACCATTGGCAACGGCGTCACCAACATCGGGCCTGGGGCGTTTAGCGGCTGCACGAGCCTGGCCAGCGTAACCATTCCCAACAGCGTCACGATCATCCCGGATCGGGCATTTGAAAACTGCACGAGCCTGACGAGCGTGACGATTCCCAACGGCGTCATCACCATCGGGAGTGATGCGTTCAACGGCTGCACCAGCCTGACCAGCGTGACGATTCCCGACAGCGTCACCCAGATCGGAACTTCCCTTTATGCTGGGGGAGGGAACGCGTTTGCCAACTGCACCAGCCTGACCAACGTGATCATTGGCAACAGCGTCACGAACATCGGGACTAGGGCATTTTCCGCCTGCTCGAACCTGACCCGCCTGACGATTCCCGCCAGCGTCATCAACCTCGGGTATGCGGCGTTTCTCGGCTCCTTGAGGCTGACGAAATTCACCTTTCTGGGCAATCCGCCGCGGCTTATTTTTGACATGGATGGCGGATATGCTCAGTTCCAGAACGTTGGCGCGGGCGCGAAGGTTTATTACTACTCCGGCACCACCGGCTGGGGAGCAAGCTACGGCGTCCCGTCCTTGCCCACGGTGATGCTCTGCCCGCCGCAAATGGCCCCGGGCAGCGCGGGCATGAAACCGGGCGGCTTCGGCTTCACCGTCACCCGCCTCACCAATCAGACCATCGTGGTCGAGGCCAGCGCCGATCTGTTGAACTGGCAACCCATCTGGACCAACACCCCGCCCGGAACCTCCACCAATTTTGTTGATCCAGAATGGCTCAATCACTCGAACCGCTTCTATCGCGCGCGCTCGGATTGAAGGGCTGGAAAAGCAAGTGCCTTTGAACCACTGAAATTATGAAAACACGACTCATTCTTCTCGCCCTGGCCTGCCTGCTGGCGGCGGCACCGGCCACGGCGCAAGTCAACTACGCGATTTCCTTCCCTACTGGCACCGCTTATGTGACGGACAGCCCCGGCGCTTCCGGTGACATTGTCATCGCCTCCACCTACAACGGCTTTCCCGTCACCAGCATCGCGGTGCAGGCGTTTTCCGGCTGCACGAGCCTGACCAGCATGACGATTCCCAACAGCGTCAACAGCATTGGGTATCTGACGTTTTCCGGCTGCACGAGCCTGACGAGCCTGACCATTCCCAACAGCGTCACCAGCATCGGATTTCGGCCGTTTGAGGGCTGCGCGAGCCTGACGAACCTTTCGGTGGATGCCGCCAATCCGGCTTACAGCAGCCTCGACGGGGTCTTGTTCAACAAGGCGCAAACGACCTTGATCACCTTTCCTCCCAGTCGCGGCAGTTACGTCATTCCTGGCGGCGTCACCAACATCGGGCGTTCTGCGTTTTTCGGCTGCATGAGCCTGACGAACGTAACCATTGGCAACAGCGTCACGAGCATCGGGGAGGCGGCGTTTGTGTCTTGCAGCAACCTGACCAGCGTGATCTTTGGCAACAGCGTCACCAACATCGGGAATTCGGCGTTTGTGTTCTGCACGAGCCTGCCGAGCGTGACGATTCCCGCCAGCGTCACCAGCATCGGGTCACAGGGATTTTTGCGCTGTTCGACCCTGACGAACGTCACCTTTCTAGGCAATGCGCCGCAGCTTCTTTTTGACTTAAATGCCGGATTTGCTCAGTTCCAGAACGTAGGCGCGGGCGCGAGGGCTTATTACTACTGCGGCGCCACCGGCTGGGGACCAACCTACGGCGGCTTGCCCACCGTGATGCTGTGCCCGCCGCAAATCGGCCCGGGCAGCGCGGGCGTGAAACCGGGCGGCTTCGGCTTCACCCTCACCTCCCTCACCAATCAAAACATCGTGGTCGAGGCCAGCGCCAATCTGGCGAACTGGCAACCCATCTGGACCAACCCCCCGCCCCCCGGCGGCTCCGCCGATTTTGTCGATCCCGAATGGCTCAATCACTCGAACCGCTTCTATCGCGCGCGCTCGGATTGAAGCCCCGGGCAGAATGGCTTTGATGAAACTTAAACACGTCATCCTATGAAGATTCAGCACTTGATGGCACTCGTTGTTTTGAGCCTCCTGACCGTCCCCGGTGCCCGGGCGGCGGTTCTGGCCGGTCCCCTGACCAACGCCGCCAACGGACACACTTATTATCTATTGAGCGCCAACACCTGGACGGCTTCCGAAGCCGAGGCCCGCGGGCTCGGCGGCCACCTGGTCACGATCAATGATGCCGCCGAGAACCAGTGGGTCCTGAATACTTTCTTCCCCTTGACTGGAGTTCCTTACGCCTCGCTCTGGATCGGGCTGAACGACGCGGCCAATGAAGGACAGTTTGTCTGGGCCAGCGGCGAGCCGGTCACGTTCACCTACTGGTATCCTGGCGAACCGAACAATCTGGGCGGGGAGGATTACGCCACCATCCGGCACCCGTCCGAAAGCCAGCCGACCGGCTCATGGAACGATCTGTCGGACACTTCCGGACAGCAGAACCCGAACGCTCCGACCTTTGGTGTCGTCGAATTGACGGTGGCGGTGACACAGCTGGCGGACCAATTCATGCCAGACGGCAGCGCCCGGTTGAACGGCCAGGCCAATCCGCGCGGCTCACCGACTCTGGCGTGGTTCGAATGGGGCACGTCGCGCACTTACGGGAACGCCACTCCACCACAATCCGTCGGATCGGGTAATAATTTCGTGGGATTCTCCAACGTGCTGGTCGGCCTGATCAGCGGGACGGAATATCATTTCCGCACACGCGCCAGCAATGGGTTTGGTTTCTTTGCAGGCGCGGACCAGACTTTCAATCTGGGCAATCAACGACCCGTCGTCACGACTCTGGCAGCGAATCAACTGTCCAGCACCAGCGCGCGGTTGAAAGGGCAGGTCAATCCGCGCGGCTCGCCCACGGTCGCGTGGTTTGAGTGGGGAACGGACACGAATTATGGGAATCTGATTGGAATGCAGCACGTCGGGCAGGGTTCGATCGTGTCGAACCTCAGCGTCGTGCTCGACGGACTGATGAGCGGGCCCATCTATCACTACCGGCTGGTGGCCACCAATGCCTTTGGCGCGGTGTACGGAGCGGATCAAACGATCAACTTGGGTATTGTCCCGGCGAATATTACATGGACGGGCGCCGATCCTTCCGGCTACTGGTCCGCACCGGCAAATTGGTTTCCGACCGGCGTGCCCACAAACGGCGCCGACCTCGTGTTTCCAGGTGGCTTGCCGCCCGAAGACATGGTGAGCACCAACGATTTAACCGACAGCATCTTCCGCTCAATCAAGTTCGTTCAGGCCGGTGGCCATACCATTCGCGGCAATCCGATTACGCTGACGAATCCTACGAGTGCTATAATCCACGACGGGACCAATGTGATTGCCTGTGACTTGACATTCAGTGGAACGGGATCCATCCGGGGTTCGAGTTTCGGAGAGTTGACGGTGATTGGAAATGTTGGGGGTGGCCGTCTTGGGGTTGGGATTGGGGCTGGGCGGGTGGTTATCAGAGGACAATTCACTGGAGGCAGCCTTTTCGTAGATTGGTACAGCACTCTGGCTCTCTATGGAGATAACCCCCACCCTGTTTCCGCAGATGTTTGGGCTAGCAAACTCCTTGTCCAGGGTTCACTACCGAACCTCGACATTAGGCTGGGCTTTAGTATAAAAACTTTGACCTCCGGTTCTCTGAGCGGTGACGGTGTGGTCGGAGACGTAACGGGAGACGGCGGCATCACTCCCGACTCAACGCTTTCGGTCAAAAACGTCAGTGTCGGCTCCCTGTTTATTAATCTCAATGGGACCAATGTCGGCGAATACGGCCGACTCGTTGCATCTGGCGACGTGAGCCTGGGCAGCGGCCGCCTTTTTCCGTCTGCTGGTTTTAATCCGCAGGCAGGCCAAGTTTTCACCATCGTCGAAAAGACATCTCCAGGTCCGATCGCAAACGCATTTTTGGGGCCCGAAGGGACTGTCACCACCCTGAATGGAATGCCCTTTCGCATCAGCTACGTCGGTGGCGATGGCAATGACGTGACACTCACGGCGCAACCCAGCAACGCGGATCCCACCTTCAGCGATGCAAACTGGAGCGCGCTGGGCGGCTTTCCCGGCGTGAACGATTCTGTTCTCGCGGCAGTGGTGGACGACTCAGGCAACCTCTACATCGGCGGCGGATTCACGCGTGTCGGCGATGTGCCGGCCAATCGCATCGCCAAATGGAATGGGACCAATTGGAGCGCGCTGGGATCCGGGGTCGAAGGCTCGTTCGGGCTCCATTTCCCGACAGCCGTGAATGCACTCGCGGTGTCAGGCGGCGACCTGTATGCGGGGGGGCACTTCACGAGAGCAGGCGGCAGCCCGGCTATCAGCATTGCCAAATGGAACGGGAGCAGTTGGAGCCCGCTGGGCTCGGGGGTGGGTGGTGATGCCGTTGTGTTGGCGCTGGCGGTGTCGGGCAGCGACCTCTATGCCGGGGGCTCTTTCTGGACGGCTGGCGGGAGCCCGGCTACCAACATCGCCAAATGGAACGGGAGCAGTTGGAGCCCGCTGGGCTCGGGGACGGGGGCGCCTTCTGAGCCTGTGTTGGCGCTGGCGGTTTCGGGCAGCGACCTCTATGCGGGGGGGAGGTTCACGACGGCGGGCGGCAGCCCGGCCAATCGGATCGCCAAATGGGACGGCAACAGTTGGAGCGTGCTGGGCTCGGGGATGGACGGCCTTGTCTCTGCGCTGGCAGTATCGGGCAGTGAACTATACGCCGGGGGCGAATTCACCACTGGGATTGCCAAATGGAACGGGAGCAGTTGGAGCGCGGTCGGCTCGGGGATGAACGGTTCTGTGTTTGAGCTGGCGGTTTCTGGCACTGACTTGTATGCGGGGGGTTCGTTCACGGCGGGGGGCGGCAGCCCGGCCAATCGGATTGCCAAATGGGACGGCAACAGTTGGAGCGCGCTGGGCTCAGGGATGGACAACCACGTAGGCACGCTGGCCGTGTCGGGCAACGACCTGTATGCGGGGGGGTCGTTCACGATGGCGGGCGGGAAAGTTTCTCCTTACATTGCCAAAGCGCGCATCGGCAGTGTCGCCACCTCTATCACTGCATCCGGCTCTTCAGTCACCATCCAATTCTCCGGCGTGGTCGGCTACGAATATCACGTCCAACGGACCGACAGCCTCACTCCACCCATGACGTGGACGACGCTAACAACAACTCCACTTTCACCCGCCGCTGATGGCTCATTAACTTTCACCGACACCAACGCGCCACCCGGCACCGCTTACTACTGGCTGGTGCAACACGTCAGCCTATGAAGATTCAGCCTTTGATGGCACTCGTTGTTTTGAGCCTCCCGACCGGCCCCGGTGTCCGGGCGGCGATTCGGGAGTTCAAGGCGCGAACTCTGGGCCTTCTCGCCCTGGCCTGCCTGCTGGTGGCGGCGCCGGCCACGGCGCAGGTCAACTACGCCGTTTCCGGCAACACTGCTTATGTTACGGAGAGCCCCAACGCTTCCGGTGACATTGTCATCGCCTCCACCTTCAACGGCTATCCCGTCACCGTCATCGGGATTTTCGCGTTTTCCCGTTGCACCAACCTGACCAGCGTGACCATTCCCAACAGCGTCACCATCATCGCGAATACTGTGTTTTACGACTGCATCAACCTGACGAACGTGATCATTGGCAACAGCGTCGCCAGCATCGGGGAATTTGCTTTTTCCGGCTGCACGAGCCTGACGAGCGTGACCATTCCCAACAGCGTCACCAGCATCAAGGGTTTGGCGTTTGCCCGCTGCACCAGCCTGACGAGCGTGATCATTGGCAACAGCGTCACCAGCATCGAGGGCGGGGCCTTTTCCGGCTGCACCAGCCTAACGAACCTTTCCGTGGATGCCGCCAATCCGGTTTATAGCAGCCTTGACGGGGTCTTGTTCGACAAGGCGCAAACGACCTTGATTACCTTCCCTCCCGGTCGCAGCGGCAGTTACGTCATTCCCGACAGTGTCACCAGCATCGAGGGTAATGCGTTTTCCGGCACCAGCCTGACGAGCGTGACCATTGGCAACAGCGTCACCAGCGGGGATGCGGCGTTCGGCCGCACCAGCCTGACGAACCTTTCAGTCGCAGCCGCCAATCCGGTTTATGGCAGCCTCGACGGGGTCTTGTTCGACAAAGCGCAAACGACCTTGATTATTTTTCCTCCCGGTCGCGGCGGCAGTTACGTCATTCCCAACAGCGTCACCAGCATCGGGCAGCAGGCGTTTTACGGCTGCACCAGCCTGACCAACGTGACCATTCCCAACAGCGTCGCCAGCATCGGGGATCGGGCGTTTGAAAACTGCATCAGCCTGACGAGCGTGACCATTGGCAACAGCGTCACCAGCATTGGGGATCGGGCGTTTTCCGGCTGCACGAGCCTGACCAGCGTGACGATTCCCAACAGCGTCACTATCATCGGGGATGCGGCGTTTTCGAACTGCACCAACCTGACGAACTTCACCTTTCTAGGCAATGCGCCGTCGCTTATTCCTGACTGGCATGTTGGCGGATTTACTCAGTTCGCCAGCGTCGGCCCGGGTGCGAAGGCTTATTACTACTGCGGCACCACTGGCTGGGGAACAAACTACGCCGGCTTGCCCACCGTGATGCTGTGCGCGCCGCAAATCGCCCCGGGCAGCGCGGGCGTAAAACCGGGCGGCTTCGGCTTCACCCTCACCTCCCTCACCAATCAAACCATCGTGGTCGAGGCCAGCGTCAACCTGGTGAACTGGCAACCCATCTGGACCAACGCTTTGCCCGGCGCCTCCGCCGAATTTGTCGATCCAGAATGGCTCCAGCACTCGAACCGCTTCTATCGCGCGCGCTCGGATTGAAAGGCCCTGAAATTATGAAAACACGACTCATTCTTCTCGCCTTGGCCTGCCTGCTGGTGGCGGCGCCGGCCACGGCGCAGGTCAACTACCGTAATTCGGGCGGCATTGTTGTTGTGGTCAGCAGCCCCAACGCTTCCGGTGACATTGTCATTGCCTCCACCTTCGACGGCTATCCCGTCAACATCATCCAGAATTCGGCGTTTTCCGGCTGCACGAACCTGAGGAGCGTGACCATTCCCAGCAGCATCACCCAGATCGGGAGTTCGGTGTTTTCCGGCTGCACGAGCCTGACGAACCTCTCAGTGGATGCGGCCAATCCGGCTTTTAGCAGCCTCGACGGGGTCTTGTTCAACAAAGCGCAAACGACCTTGATTATCTTTCCGCCCGGTCGCGGCAGTTACGTCATTCCGAACAGCGTCACCACCATCGGAGGTGAGGCGTTTTACAATTGCATCCACCTGACCAACGTGATCATTGGCAACAGCGTCACCAGCATCGTGAATTCGGCGTTTTTCGGCTGCACGAACCTGACGAGCGTGACGATTCCCAGCAGCGTCACCAGCATCGGGAGTTCGGTGTTTTCCGGTTGCACGAGCCTGACGAACCTCTTAGTGGATGCGGCCAATCCGGCTTTCAGCAGCGTCGACGGGGTCTTGTTCAACAAAGCGCAAACGACCTTGATTATCTTTCCGCCCGGTCGCGGCAGTTACGTCATTCCTAACAGCGTCACCGGCATCGGGCCGCAGGCATTTTCCGGCTGCACCAACCTGACCAACGTGATCATTGGCAACAACGTCACCAGCATCGGGCCGCAGGCGTTTTCCGGCTGCACCGGCCTGACGAGCGTGGCGATTCCCAACAGCGTCATCAGCATCGGGGACGGGGCGTTTAAGAACTGCACCGCCCTGAGGAACGTGACGATTCCCGACAGCGTCACCCAGCTCGGAACTACTCTGTATTCTTATCCGCCTGACGGCGCGTTTTACAACTGCACCAGCCTGACCAACGTGATCATTGGCAACAGCGTCACCAACATCGGGGCAGATGCGTTTAGCGGCTGCACGAACCTGACCCGCGTAACCATTCCCAACAGCGTCACGATCATCGGGGCGTGGGCATTCGAAAACTGCACCAGCCTGGCGAGCGCGACGATGGGCAACGGCGTCATCACCATCGGGGGTGGGGCGTTTCAGAACTGCACCAACCTGACCAGCGTGACGATTCCCGACAGCGTCACCCAGATCGGAACTACTCTGTATGCTGGGTCGGGAGGGAACGCGTTTGCCAACTGCACCAGCCTGACCAACGTGATCATTGGCAACAGCGTCACGAACATCGGGTCTAGGGCGTTTTCCGCCTGCTCGAACCTGACCCGCCTGACGATTCCCGCCAGCGTCATCAACCTTGGGTATGCGGCGTTTCTCGGCTCCTCGAGCCTGACGAACTTCACTTTTCTCGGCAATGCGCCGCAGCGTGCTTTTGACCTTAATGGCGGATTTGCTCAATTCCAGAACGTTGGCGCGGGCGCGAAGGCTTATTACTACTGCGGCACCACCGGCTGGGGGGCAACCTACGGCCCCTTGCCCACGGTGATGCTATGCCCGCCGCGAATCGCCCCGGGCAGCGCGGGCATGAAACCGGGCGGCTTCGGCTTCACCGTCACCCGCCTCACCAATCAAACCATCGTGGTCGAGGCCAGCACCAATCTGGTAAACTGGCAACCCATCTGGACCAACACCCTGCCCGGAGCTTCCGCCGATTTTGTCGATCCCGAATGGCTCAATCACTCGAACCGCTTCTATCGCGCGCGATGAAACTTAAAAACGTCCCTATGAAGATTCAGCATTCACGTTCGATCAGCAGCTCGGTTATCCTGTTGCTGGCCATCTCGGCCCATGCGGCGACGGTTTGGGATGGCCCAATGATCAGCTTCACCAAGTCAAATTACGCAAACCCCCTCCTTGCGGAAAATCAGGACCGGCTGACTACAAATGTTTGGATAACCCGCGGTTCGTCTCAAGGGCTCTTCAACGCAAAGACGGAAAGCCGTTTCACTCATTTCGTCAGCCCCGCCGGCACGGAATGGGCCAATGGTTCTCTGGAGGATTATGCGACGCTCCGTTATACGAATTGGAACCATTGGGCCGCAGGCGTCAATCCCAGCCCGCCCTCGACGGTCGGCGTCCAGGCGGTCCTGCACCTGATTCCTGACGATATCTATCTTTCGGTCCGATTTACCTCCTGGAGCCGCGGCGCACCTGGAGGAGGTCCCACTTCTGGTGGAGGTTTCTCTTATCTCCGCTCGACGCCAGTGCCAGGGCCCACCAACGCGATGCCAATCGTCACCTGGCAGCAGCCAGCCAACAACGCTGCCTTCCCACCCGGCTTCGCCCTTAGCTTGCGGGCGCAGGCGACGGACTCCGATGGGACGGTGAGCAATGTGAACTTTTTCGCCACGCCGACCAGTGGCCCCACGATTAATGTGGGCCAGGGGACGCTCGCATCGGACGGTTATTACGTCAGGGAATGGACCAATCCGCCTCCGGGACAATACCAACTGCACGCCGAAGCCGTGGACAACGCTGGCGGGCGCGGAATTTCTGACTCGGTGCAGATCGTCGTGGTTGACACCAGCCAGCCGCCCACGAATGCGCAAACGCGCACATGGACGGGCGCCGATCCTTCCGGCTACTGGTCCGCACCGGCGAATTGGTCTCCGGCCGGCGTGCTCGTCAACGGCGACGCACTCGTGTTTCCAGGCGGCTTGCCGCCCGCAGACATGGTGAGCACCAACGATTTAACCGACCGCTTCTTCCGCTCAATCAGGTTCAATCAGGGCAGCAGGCACACTATCCGCGGCAATCCGATTACGCTGACGAATCGTGCGAATTGTATCATCCATGACGGGACCAATGTGATTGCCTGTGACTTGACGTTCAGTGGAACACCGTCACTTCCCACGACCGGAAACCCCTCAATTTATAGTTCTTCTTTTAATTCTGGGGAGTTGACGGTGATTGGAAATGTTGGGGGTGGCAATCTCAAGGTTTCGGTTGGGTCTGGGAGGGTGGTCATCAGAGGACAGTTTACTGGAGGCAGCCTTTGGGTGGATTGGTACAGCACTCTGGCTCTCTATGGAGATAATCCCTACGCTGTTTCCGCAAATGTTTCGGGTAGCACACTCCTTGTCGAGGGTTCACAGCCGAACCTCAACGTCAGGATGTTTTATAATATTGAGGATCTAACCCCCGCTTCTCTGAGCGGTGACGGTCTGATCGGAGACGTAACGTGGGTCGCCGGCAACACTCGCATCACTCCCGACTCAACCCTTTCGGTCAAAAACGTCAGTGCTTACTCCCCGATTTTTCGTCTCAATGGGACCAATGTCGGCGAATACGGCCGACTCGTTGCCTCTGGCGGCGTGAGCCTGGGTACAGGCAGCCTTCTTCCGTCTCCTGGTTTTAATCCGCAGGCAGGCCAGGTTTACACCATCGTCGAGAAGACATCTCCAGGTCCGATCACAAACGCATTTTTTGGCACAAGCGAATTTTTGGGACCCGAAGGGACTGTCACCACTTTGAACGGAATGCCTATTCGCATCAGCTACGTCGGTGGCGATGGCAATGACGTGACGCTCACGGTCGAAACGAATACGCGTCCGACGGTCACGATTACCAATCCACCCAATGCCGCCGTGTTCACCGCTCCGGCCAGTTTCTCGCTTGCGGCCGCCGCTTCGGACCCCGACGGCAGTGTCACCAACGTGCAGTTCTTCCGTGACGCGACTTCCCTCGGCAACGACAGCAGCAGCCCCTACAGCGTTTCAGTGAGCGGCCTGGCGGCGGGCAACTACGCTCTTTCGGCGGTGGCGTCCGACAATCATGGGTTGCGCGCCACCAACTCCATTGTCGTCACGGTTGCCGGCCCACCGCCGACAACGAATACATGGACAGGCGCCGATCCTTCCGGCAACTGGTCCGCACCGGCCAATTGGTCTCCGGTCGGCGTGCCCGTAAACGGCAACGACCTCGTGTTTCCAGGCGGCTTGCCGCCCGGAGACGAGGTGAGCACCAACGATTTAACCGACCGCATCTTCCGCTCAATCACGTTCAGTGGGGCCAGTAGGCACACCATTCGCGGCAATCCGATTACCCTGACGAATCGTACGGATGCTATCCTCAACAGTGGGACCAATGTGATTGCCTGTGACTTGACTTTCAGTGGAACACCGTCAACGCCCGCTCCCACCACAATCCGGAGTTCTTCTTTTGGTTCTGGAGAGTTGACGGTGATTGGAAATGTTGGGGGTGGCAGTCTCTACGTTGGGGTTGGGGTTGGGCGGGTGGTTATCAGAGGACAATTCACGGGAGGCAGCCTTTTCGTGGATTGGTACAGCACTCTGGCTCTCTATGGAGATAACCCCTACGCTGTTTCCGCATTCGTTGAGGGTAGCACACTCCTTGTCGAGGGTTCACAGCCGAACCTCAACATTACGATGTCCTATAATATAGAGGATCTAACCCCCGCTTCTCTGAGCGGTGACGGTCTGGTCGGAGACGTAACGAGAGACGGCATCACTCTCATCACTCCCGACTCAACGCTTTCGGTCAAAAACGTCAGCGCCGGCTCCCTGATTATTCGTCTCAATGGGACCAATACCGGCGAATACGGCAAACTCGTTGCCTCTGGCGGCGTGAACCTGTCCGGTGGCCGCCTTCTTTCGTCTCCTGGTTTTAATCCGCAGCCAGGCCAGGTTTTCACCATCGTCGAGAAGACATCTCCGGGTCCGATCACAAACCCATTTTTGGGGCCCGAAGGGACTGTCACCAACCTGAATGGAATGCCTTTTCGCATCAATTACGTCGGTGGCGATGGCAATGACGTGACGCTCACGGCTGAAGCGACGAACCTGGGTTTTGTCCCGGTACCCATCCCCGGCCTGCCGGGAGTTATTGGCGGTTCCGTGGCCTGGGGCGATTATGACAACGACGGTCGGCTGGACTTCCTGCTCGTGGGCTACGGCGCCGGCAGTCAACTGTGGCGGAACACGGGCAGCGGGTTCAGCAACGTGACCGCCAGCGTCGCGCCCGGCCTGCCGGGCGTTAGCAGTTCCGTGGCGTGGGGCGATTATGACAACGACGGTCGGCTGGACTTCCTGCTCACGGGATCGTTCCGCTCCCAACTGTGGCGGAACACGGGAGCCGGGTTCAGCAACGTGACAGCGAGCGTCGCGCCCGGCCTGCCGGGCCTTGAGTCTAGCTCCGTGGCGTGGGGCGATTATGACAACGACGGTCGGCTGGACTTCCTGCTCACGGGGACAACGAACTTCTTCCCAGACGAGTCTCCAATTTATTTCCAGTCCCAACTATGGCGGAATACGGGCAGCGGGTTCAGCAACGTGACCGCCAGTGTCGCGCCCGGCCTGCCGGGGCTTTCCTGGGGTTCCGTGGGGTGGGGCGATTATGACAACGACGGCCGGCTGGACTTCCTGCTCACGGCGAGCTTCGGCGCCGGCCAACTGTGGCGGAATACGGGCAGCGGGTTCAGCAACGTGACGGCCAGTGTCGCGCCCGGCCCGCCGGGCCTTTTCGGCCGTTCCGTGGCCTGGGGCGACTATGACAACGACGGCCGGCTGGACTTCCTGCTCACGGACCACGGCACATACGTTTCCCAAGTGTGGCGGAACACGGGCAGCGGGTTCAGCAACGTGACCGCCAGTGTCGCGCCCGGTCTGCCGGGAGTTTATCAAGGTTCCGCGGCCTGGGGCGATTATGACAACGATGGTCGGCTGGACTTCCTGCTCACGGGAGGAGTGAACGGCTTGTCGGGGATATCCCAAGTGTGGCGGAACACGGGCGGTGGGTTCAGCAACGTGACGGCCAGCGTCACGCCCGGCCTGCCGGGGAGTTTGAGCGGTAGGTCCTTGGCTTGGGGCGATTATGACAACGACGGCCGGCTGGACTTCCTGCTCACGCCATCGGGGCGACTGTGGCGGAATAATATGCCCGTTGCTTCAAATGCTCCGCCCGCCGCGCCCACGGGCCTTTCCTCCACACTTTCCGGCGCCACGGTTTCCTTGAGCTGGAATCCTCCCGCCGACGACCGGACACCCTCCACGGGCCTGAACTACAACCTGCGCATCGGCACCACGCCCGGCGCCTCGGACGTGCTCGCGCCCATGGCCCTAGCCGACGGCTTGCGCCTGCTGCCCGCCCTCGGCAACGCCCAGGCCGGAACGAACGCGGTGATGAACCTGCCGTTTGGCCGGTACTACTGGAGCGTGCAGGCCGTGGACACCAGCTTCGCCGGTTCACCCTTCGCCGCCGAACAGCAATTCACCGTCGCCGCTCCGCGCATCATCGAACCGCTCATGCTGGGCAACGGTCACTTCCAATTCTCGTTCAGCAATGAAACCAGTGTAATCTACGAAGTCCTCGCCACGACCAACGTGGCCCTGCCGCTGGCGCAGTGGAACGCGTTGGGACCGCCGGTTCCATTGGGCGGCGGCCTCTACCGGTTCAACGACCTCCTCGCGACCAACCATACGCAGCGCTTCTACCTGTTGCGGGCGCAGTAGGTTTTGCATTTTGGGATTCGCACGTGGGAGTGACCAGACCAACCCGAGGCTATTCGAGGTAGATCGTTCTGAGCGGGGTTGCGTCTCTGGATTCTGGATCTGGCACCTTGTGAGTGTTCCAGAACCCAGAGACACGAATGAGATGCTGCCGTTGTTCCTTAAGCCGTAACGATGCAGTTTGTTCTGGTGGCCCAGGCGTCTCGCCTGGTGTTTTCGGCGTCCCGCCGAAAACATTCGTGTACCGTGAACGCACCATTTAGTGAGGCCTGCGAACGCCCAGACCAGTCGGCGGGACGCCGACTGGAGCGA
>Ga0187893_10004738_pt1 | contig 25458 bp, 14 predicted proteins | sample MA1701074metaG_FD_139574 | JGI IMG/M metagenome (GOLD analysis project Ga0187893, IMG submission 139574) | White microbial mat communities from a basaltic lava cave in the Kipuka Kanohina Cave System on the Island of Hawaii, USA - MA170107-4 metaG ... | reverse complement strand
GGCGGACCCGGGCTTCCAACTCGTCGATGCGCCGGAGAAGCCTTGCGACGAGGGCGTCATCGACTGCCACAACCTAATACGTCGGCTAGGTTTACGGCGCTCTCTACCCCCTGAACGGTTACGCGCGCCGGCAGCGCGCCGAGAGCGGCCGCGTCCCCGCTCTCCAGCGCGCGGACGACCCACCCCTCGTGGATCTGGCGCGCCCGGAGGGCGAACCCCATCAACGCCCCCGCGTCGACCAGGTCGCGTGGCTCCTGCAGGCCCGCCAGGACCGCCGCCGCCGACTGCGCGCGCACCCAGGTGATCTGCTCCCGGGCCAGGTGCGGGGCGAGACGCGCCGCCTGCTCATGGGTCTGCAGGGCCGCCGTCGCCTCCTCGAGGGACTCGATCAACTCGCCGCGCCGCCCTTGAGCATGCGAAAGCCTCAAGTACCCCAAGGCGAGATCGCGCACCCGCAGGGCATGCGTCGCGTCCTGCGCGACCAGGCGGCGGGCGATGTCGATCCCTTCCCGCAGGTGTGCGAGCGAGGACTCGAACTCCGCCAGCTCCATGGTGACCTCGCCGATGCGGTTGAGGCTCACGCAGAGCTTGCGCTGCGCCTCCGCGTCGCCGGGTACCAGGTCGGCGACGGCGCGGTTGTCCTCGAGGGACTCGCGCAGGCAGGCGAGCGCTCCGGAACAATCTCCCCTCGCCCTGAGGATGCCGCCCACGGTCTCCAGGCAGAGCGCGAGATCGCCTCGCGACTGCGCGCTCGACGCGTCCCGTGCGGCGAGTGCGCGCGCGAGGTCGAGGCCCTCCCGGGCGCAGCCAAGCGCCGCGTCGAACTCCCCTTGAGTCTCGAGGGCCCCGGCCACGGCGCACAGGCTCAGGGCCACTTCGCGGCTGCGTTCCGCGTTCGAGGGGTCGAGCGCCTCCAGCTGCCGGGCGATCTCCAGGGACTCGCGGAAACGATCCAGCGCCCCCTCCACGTCTCCGCTCTCCTCGAGGAGGCGACCGACGCGATCGAGACTGATGGAAACATCGCGCCGCCAACCGGCGTTCGTAGGGTCCTGCGCCACGAGCCTCCGGGCGTTGTCCAGGCACTCACGATAGCTGGCCAGGGCACCGGGGAAGTCGCCCCGCTCTCGCTGGACATCCGCGATCCGTTCGAGGGCCACCGAGACGTCCCGGCGGCGGATCGCGTCGTCTGGCTCCTCGGCAAGGAGTCGGCGTGCGATCGCGAGGGACTCGCCGAAGGTGGTCAAGGAGCCCGCGATGTCGCCATGGGCGCGCTGGAGGTCTCCATGCCGCGTGAGCCCCACAACGAGGTCGCGCGCCGCGCCCGGGACCGCAGGTTCGCGCGCGGCGACCGTCCGCCGGATCTCGAGGGACTCCTCGCTGCTCTCCAGCGCCCCCTCCAGATCGCCCCGTTTCCGGAGCACGCTTCCCACCCGGTCGAGGCTTTTCGCGACGATGCGGGCGGGGCCGGCGGCGGAGGGATCTCGCCTCGCCAGCCCTCTGGCGATCGCCAGTGCCTCTTGCGCCGGCCCCATGGCGCCTTCGAGATCCCCCTGCTCCTCCAGGACGTCGGCAATCCTCTCCAGCAGCACGGCACAATCCCGCTCGGTCTCCACCTCGGCGGAAAAGCGGGCTGCCAGTCCTCTCGTGATTGCCAGCCCCCGGCGGTAGCTGCCCAAGGCCTCTTCCAGCGCGCCTTGCTCGCGAAGCACGTCCCCGACGTTGACGATGGCGACGGAGCGCGATCGCATGGTCATCGGCGCCAGGTCCCGCCCCGGAAGGCTCTCGTAGTAGTCCCGGGCGCGGAGCGCGACCTTCGCGAGCAGATCCAACCTGCCCAAGGGGCGAAGGCCGTCCCGCAGATCGAAGAGCATGAAGTTCGCCAGCTCCTCGGCCCGGGTCCGCTCGCTCTCGGCGCGCGCGCGTTCGGTGGCTTCGTTGGCGCGCGCGGTCTCCGCTTCGCGGCGCTTGGCTTCCAAGAGCACGGCCACCACGATCGTCGCAGCCGTAGCGAGTGCGAGCCCCATGATCGCGGCGCGCTTGACGACCCGCCTCCGCGCCGCCGCTTCCCGCTGCGCGATCGCCGCGCCCCGGCGGTCGCGCGCGCTTGCGAGCAGCGCCGCCGCTTTGCCGTGGCCCGGCCTGATCCTCTCGATCCGGTCGCAGACTGCCACCACACGGTCGAGCTGGGCCAGGAGCGCCCCGCCCTCCAGCTTGCCCGCGGCCCCCGACGCCCCCTCTGCTTCCTGCAGCAGCGATGCCACCTCCCGCTCCAGCGCGCTCTCCGCTTGCCAAGACCGCACCGCCGCGGCCAGCTGCGCGACCTCGGCGAAACGATCCTCCTTCTCGCGGGACAGGGCCTTCGTGCAGATCGCCTGCAGCCCCGAAGGGGCATCCGCGGGAGCCGGGGGGTCCTCGCCCAAGAGCCGGCGCGCCCATTCGTCGTAGCTCGCAAACCGGTGCGGCAGCCGGCCCGCGAGGATGCGATAGAGGATCGCTCCAAGCGAGTAGACATCGCTCCGCTCGTCCAGGTCGCCGCCCAGCAGGGCCTCCGGCGGCATGTACCCCGGCGTCCCCACCGCGGTCGTCAGCGTCTTGGCGTCGCCCTTGAGCTCCCGCATCCGCTCGTGCCAGCGCGCGTCCCCAAGATCGGGGCGCTCCTTCACCTTGGCGAGGCCCCAATCGAGCACGACCACCTCGCCGTACTCCCCCATCGCCACATTGGCCGGCTTCAAGTCGCGGTGCACCACCCCCCGCGCGTGCGCGAACGCCACCGCGTCGCAAACCTTCAGGAACGGCTCGAGCAGGGCGACGCGCTGCTCGGGCGCTTCCGCCTCGGTGATTGCGTCCTCCAGCGTGCGCTTCCCGCGCACCAACCGCATCGTGTAGTAGGGCGTGCCGCTCGGCGTGAGGCCGAGCTCGTAGACCGGCACGATGCCCGGGTGCTCGAGCCCCCCGGTGACCCACGCCTCCTGGAGAAACCGCGCCCGCGTCTCCTCTGGCGTATCGCTGGGGGTTTCGTCCAGCGGATCGCTGCTGCCCCCCCATGGCCGGATCATCTTGAACGCGATCCGCCGGTTGAGCGACGTGTCGAGCGCGAGGTAGACGACCCCCATCCCGCCCTCGCCCAGCGGTTGGAAATCGACGTAGCGCTGCTTGTCGAGGGGCGGGAGGGGGGCGGTCAATCGCGCCTTTCGGGAGACACGCCCTTTCGGCTCCGCACCACGGCACCAAGGAATACCGGGCCCCCTCCGGCCTGACAAGAGGCCCTTGGATCCGGCGGCGGACTAGTCCTGCCGGTAGTGATAGGCGTTCCCCCACGCGCCGCGCCCCTGCCAAAGAAACGCGTCGAGGAGCGCGCGCAGGCGCGCCGCCACCTCCGGCCGGTCGACCACCAGGCTGCGCGTCTCCCCGGGATCGGCGGTCAGGTCGTAGAGCGCTTCGTAACGGCGGCCGCGATGGTGGTAGAGCTTGCAAGGCCCGTCGAGAAGCGCATACGCGTCGTTGAATGCGCTCAGCGCCACGATGGGTCGCGCGGGCAGGCGCGCCGCCTCCCCGGTCATGAGCGGAACCAGGCTGCGGCCGTGGTAGGGGTTGGTCGCGCCCGGCGCGAGCAGGTGCAGCAGCGTGGGCGCGATGTCGATGCAGGCGGTGCGGTCCTCGACGACGCGCGGCGGCAGTCCCGGCAATGAGATCAGCAGCGGCACGCGCACCTGCTCCTCGTAGGGCTGGAACCCGCCGTACCGCCCGTGCTCGCGCAAGCCCGTGCCGTGGTCGGCGGTGGCCAGGACGATCGCCTCCTCCCCGAGCCCCTCCAGCATCCGCCCCACGGCGCGGTCCACCTTCGCGAGCTCGCCGTCGTAGAGATCCTCCAACCGCTCGCCGAACTGCGCCACCGCGTCCTCGTTGAACCAGGGGCTGTGGGCGCCGGTGAGGTGGACGAAAGCGAAGACGCCGCGCAAATTCCCGCGCGCGGCGCGCAACTCCCCCAGTCGCGCGAGCACCGCCTCCACCTTGTCGCCGTCCCCCTTGTGGCGGTCGCGGTTGGGCGTGACGAGGCCGTCGAGGGCGATGCCTTCCGAGGGCCAGCTCCGCAGGAACGACTCCCGGCTCACGCCGTTGCGGTCGCTGCCGGTCACGGTCATGACGAACCGGTCGTAGCCGAGCGCGCTCAGTTCGCGGACAAAGAAGGGCGGGTGGTCGGTGGCCAGCATGTAGCGGGAGGCGTAGCGGCCCGACATGAGCATGCGCACGCCGACCGTGGTCGCGGTGGCGGTGCTGTAGGCGTGGGTGAAGCGCACGGACCGCTCCGCCAGCCGGTCCAGATGCGGCGAGGTCGGCCGGAAGTAGCCGTAGCAGGAGAGGTGGTCTGGACGCACCGCGTCCAAAAGCAGGAGTACGAGGAGCGGCCGGTCCCGGGCGATGCGTTGGAGGGGGGCGGGGACCGGACCGAACGTTTCGCCGCCGCCGAAGGGGAACACCGTGCCGGGCGTCGGTTGTGTACCCAGACGGGGGAACGGGTCGAGGGCGCGGGCAAGCGGCGTCTCCTCGGCCAGCGCGCCGAGGCGCGAATACTCGCGGGCAACGAGGCGCACGCCGGGCGGGTCGGCGGCGCCGAGGCCAACGAGGAGAGCGGCCGCGACGAGGAGGCCCGCGGCGGTCGCCGCCGCCCAGCCGCGCACGCGGAGATGCGTCGCGAGGAGCGCGGTGAGCAGGAGGAGCGCGCCGTGCGCCAGGAACTCCAGGAGCTGTGCGCGGAAATCCTCCAGCTCGGGATAGAGCAGATAGGCCGAGGCGAGGATCACGAGGGCGCCGGATACGTAGGGGGCATGGGGACGGCGGCCGAAGGGCGCCACGACGCGGGCGATCTGGGCGCGGGCCGCTTCGAGCCGGTCGTCTCCCGTCGCGGGTCGGTGCGCGTGGAGAAACCAGCCGCCGCAGAGAAGCGCCAAAAGAAGCGCGGAGGCCGCGTCCATGCCGAGGGCGCTCATCTCGTCGCCGATGGAGCGGCGCAAGAGGAGGAACGCGACGGCGGCCGCTGCCTGGCTCAGGAGAAGCGTGAGACCGATGGCGCGGAGGGGAAGGAACTGGACGACGGCGGCGAGCAGAAGCGCGGTGAGGAGCGCCACCGGCAGCGCGTAGACCGCGCCGAGGCCGGGGCTCGCCAGGAGCATGGCGCGCAGGTCCGCCGGCGGGATGAGCCGCGGCGAGAGGGGCGCCAGGTGGAACGCCGCCTCGAGGAGACCCAAGAGCGTGAACGAAGCGGCGCCGAAGAAGGCCAGGAGGGGGAGGACGCGGGCGCTGCGGGCCCAGGAGGGCGCCGGGAGGGGGGCGGGGTCGGCGCGGAGGAGCGGCAGGATCCAGAGCAGCGCAAGGAGCGCCGCCGCCGGGTAGAGCAGCGGCGTCCAGACCAGCGAGCCGGCCGCCAGGACCGCGCCGAGCCACCCGAACCAGCGCTGGCCGCGCAGATGGAAGAGAAGGGCCGCCGCCCCCGCCCCCCCCAGGAACGGGATCGCCGCGTAGAGCGCGACCGCCGGGGCGAATTCGTCCGCAGGCACGGCGCCGCTCTCTTTCAAGCGCCGCAGGAGCAGGGCGAAGGTCACGGCGAGCAGGCCGCTCCAGCCCAGCCGCGTGCGAACCGGGCTCAATCCATCCCCCTCAAGGCCTTCCCGGTGTGCGACTCCTGGTGGGCGGTCACGGTCTCCGGCGTGCCCGCCACCACGATCCGCCCCCCCGCGTCGCCGCCCTCGAGTCCCAGATCCACCACCCAGTGCGCGTTGCGGATCACGTCGAGGTTGTGCTCCACCACGACGACGGTGTGACCCGCGTCCACCAGACGGTGGAGCACGCCGATGAGCTTCTCCACGTCGGAGGGATGCAGTCCCGAGGTCGGCTCGTCCAGGAGGTAGAGCGTCTTGTCCCGTCCGCGCCGCGCCAATTCCGCCGCCAGCTTGACCCGCTGCGCCTCGCCGCCGGAGAGCGTCGTCGCGGGCTGGCCCAGGGAGAGGTAGCCGAGCCCCACGTCGTCCAGCGTGGCGAGGATGCGCTGCACCTGCGGGATGGCCGCAAAGAACTCCCGCGCCTCGGCGATCTCCATGGCGAGCACGTCGGCGATGGACTTGCCCTTGAGCTTCACCAGGAGCGTCTCGCGGTTGTAGCGCTTCTCCTCGCATTCGTCGCAGGGCACCCAGACGTCCGCCAGGAAGTGCATCTCCACCCGCGACGCGCCGCGCCCCTCGCACGCCTCGCACCGCCCGCCGGCGCGGTTGAAGCTGAACCGCCGCTGGCCGTAGCCGCGCATGCGCGCCTCGGGCAGCTCCGCGAACAGCTTGCGGATGTGGTCGAACGCCTTGGTGTAGGTGGCGGCGTTGGAGGCGGGGGTCGCGCCGAGGGGGCTCTGGTCCACAAGGTAGGCCGAGCCGAACGCATCGAGCCCCTGGATCGACTTCGCCCCCTTCACCGGCCCGTCCACCGACGCCCAGAGCACGTCGAGGAGAAGCGTCGACTTGCCCGAGCCGCTCACGCCGGTGATGCAGGTGAGCCGCTCCATCGGGAGGGCGATGTCGAGGGATTTGAGGTTGTGCTCGGAGGCGCCGCGCACCTTGAGCCAACGCGTGGGAGGGGGGCGGGGAGGGGGCGCGGGGATCGTGCGGCGGCCGAAGAGGTAGTCGCCGGTGAGCGACCCGGATGCGGTCGCGAGAGCCGCGAGCGACCCCTGGAAGGAGACCTCGCCCCCTTTGCGCCCCGCCCCCGGCCCGAGATCCACCACGTGGTCGGCGGCGCGGATGGTGTCGGGGTCGTGCTCCACCAGGATGACGGTGTTGCCCAGGTCGCGCAGGCCGCGCAGTGTCTCCAGGAGGCGGCCGGTGTCGCGCGGGTGGAGGCCGATGGTCGGTTCGTCCAGCACGTAGACGACGCCGGTGAGCCCGCTCCCGATCTGTGTGGCGAGCCGGATGCGCTGGCTCTCCCCGCCCGCGAGGGAGGCGGTGGCGCGGTTCAGCGTGAGGTATTCGAGCCCCACCGATTCGAGGAAGCGGAGCCGGGCCAGCACCTCCTTGAGCGGTTCCCGGGCGACCTTCTTCAATGCGGCGGGGAGCTTGACCGCCTCGAGGAGAGTGCGCGCCTCCCTCACGGTGGCGCGCGCGACCGCGCCGATGGTGAGGGAGCGGCCCAAGGTCACGGCGCGGGAGAGGGGGCCGAGCCGCTGGCCGTCGCAGGAGGGGCAGGTCTGCTCGCGCAGCACCTCGCCGATACGCTGGGTCCACTGGCCGCCGCCGCTCCGCTGGTACCAGCGCTCCAGGGTGGCGGAGACGCCGGGCCACGGCGTCTGGGTGCGCAGCCGGTAGGTGCGTCCGCTCTCTTTCTTCACCCGCGCATCGACGGTGTAGATCCGCTCGCCGGTGCCGTCGAAGAGAAGCGTCAGCTCCTTTTTCGTCCACTCCTTCAAGGGTTGGATGAGCGGCAGCCCCTGCGCCTCCGCCATCGCCTCCAGCTGTGCCCAGTGCCAGCCCGACTCGACCAGATAGGCGGCGGCGCCGCGGCCGAAGGCGCCCTGCTTGAGCGTCTTGTCGGGATGGCGGATGATCTGCGCCGGGTCGGCTTTTCGGATGACGCCGAGGCCGTGGCAGCCGGGGCAGGCGCCGTGGTGGCTGTTGAACGAGAACATGCGGGGCTCGAGGGCCGCGCCGGGGAGCATCACGCGGTGCGCCGCGCAGCCGGGGCGTTCGGTGAAGAGGCGCGGCGCCTCGCCGAGGCGCGCCACGGCCGCGAGGCCCCGCCCCATCCGGTAGGCGGCGGCCAGCGCCTCCGCGATGCGCCCTTTGGCGCCCGCCTTCACCTCGATCCGGTCGAGGAGGAGCATGGCCCCCTCGGGCACCCCCTTGGAATCCAGTTCCAGGACCTTTCCCTCGCGGTAGAGCCGCGTGAACCCCTGGCGCAAGAGCAGCTTCGTGTCGGGTTCCTTGGGGAGCGGCGCAAGGACGACGAGCCAGGCTCTGGCGTACTCCCGCGCCAACCCCGCCGCTTCCCGGGACGGCGCGCGCGCCTCCAAGGGCTCGGCGCACTCCGGGCAGCGCGGCGTGCCGGCGCGCGAGAAAAGCAGGCGCAAGTAGTCGTGGATCTCGGTGCTCGTGGCCACGGTGGATCGCGGGTTGTGGCTCGCGCTGCGCTGGTCGATGGCGATGGCGGGGCCGAGGCCGTCGATGGAATCCACCGGCGGCTTGTCCATTCGCCCCAGGAACCGGCGCGCGTAGGTGGAGAGCGACTCCACATAGCGCCGCTGCCCTTCCGCGAAGATCGTATCGAAGGCCAGCGAGGTCTTGCCCGAGCCGCTCGGCCCGGTGATGACCGTGATGGCGTTGGCGGGGGCGGTGACGTCGACCCCCTTGAGGTTGTGGAGGCGCGCGCCCTTCACCACGAGATCGCGCTGGGGGGCCCCGTTGCGCCGCTCCACGACGGGGGGGCGCCGGCGGCGCGGCTTCAGGACGGCGCGCAGCGACTCCCCCGTGTGGCTCCCCGCGAACGCCGCGACCTCCTCCGGCGTGCCTTTGCAGACGACCCGCCCTCCCCCCCCGCCCCCCTCCGGTCCCAGGTCGAGCAGGTAATCCGCGCACTTCACCACATCGAGGTTGTGCTCCACCACGAGCACGCTGTTGCCGCTCGCCACGAACCGGTCGAGGCTCGCGACCAGCTTGCGCACATCCTCGTGGTGGAGCCCGGTGGTCGGCTCGTCCAGCACGTAGAGGGTGCGGCCGGTGCCGGGGCGGCCGAGTTCCGACGCGATCTTGACCCGCTGCGCCTCGCCGCCGGAGAGGGTGGTCGCCGGCTGGCCGAGGCTGATGTAGCCGAGCCCGACGTCACGCAGCATGCCAAGGATGCGGCTCAGGCGGGGATGGTCCCGGAAGAAGTCGCACGCCTCCTCCACGGTCATCTCCAGGAGATCCGAGACGTTTTTCTCCTTGAAGCGGATCTCGAGGGACTCCTCGTTGAACCGCTTGCCGCCGCAGTCGTCGCAGACGATCTCCACGTCGGGCAGAAACTGCATCTCGACGGTCTTCACGCCGGCGCCGCCGCAGCTCTCGCACCGGCCCCCCTTCACGTTGAAGCTGAAGCGCCCCTTCGCGTAGCCGCGGGCGCGCGCTTCGGGGATGCGGGCCAGGAGGTCGCGCACGTCGTCGAAGAGCTTCGTATAGGTGGCGGGGTTGGAGCGCGGCGTGCGGCCGATGGGCGACTGGTCGATCTCGATCACCTTGTCGATGGCGCCCACGCCCTCGATGCGGTCGTGCTCCCCCGGCACCTCGCCGCTCCCCTGCAGCTCCGCGGCGAGCGCGCGCCGCAAGATGTCGTTCACCAGGGTCGATTTGCCCGAGCCGCTCACGCCGGTGACGCAGCAGAAGACGCCGAGGGGGAAGGCGACGTCGATCCCCTTGAGGTTGTGGTGGCGCGCGCCGCGCACGGTGATCCAGCCGCGCGGGGCGCGCCGCGCCGCGGGCACCGGGATGGAGACGTCGCCCCGCAGGTAGCGCGCGGTGAGCGAGGTCTCGCTCTCCCAGACCTCGTCGGGATAGCCCGCCGCCACGATTTCGCCGCCGAGCCGCCCTGCCCCCGGTCCCACATCCACCAAGAAGTCGCTTTCGCGCATCGTCTCGTCGTCGTGCTCCACCACGAGGACGGTATTGCCGGAATCGCGCAGCCGCTTGAGCGCGGTGAGGAGGCGGCCGTTGTCGCGGGAGTGCAGGCCGATGGAGGGCTCGTCCAGCACGTAGGTGACGCCTTTGAGGCCGGCGCCGACCTGGGAGGCGAGGCGGATGCGCTGCGCCTCGCCGCCGGCCAGCGTCGCCGCGGAGCGGTCGAGCGTCAGGTAGCCGAGCCCCACCTCCTGGAGGAAGCCGAGGCGCGCCCTCAGCTCCTTGAGGATTTCGCGACCGATGCGCGCCTCGTTGTCCTGCAGCGCGACGCCGTGGAGTTCACGCGCGGCGGCGTCCACGGTGAGCCCCGCGGTCTCGTCGATGGCGCGGCCGCGGAACTTCACCGCGAGCGCCTCGGGGCGCAGGCGGCGTCCCTTGCAGGCGTCGCAGGGCAGATCGGAGGTGTAGCGCTGCACCAGCTTGGCGCCGCGCTGCTTGAGCGCCTCCTCCATGCCGGGCAGGACGCCGCGGAACGCCACTTCGTCCCGCATGGAGATCTCGAACTTCTTGCCCTTCCAGGAGCGATGGCGCTTCACCTTCGCCCCCTCCGCGCCGTGGAGGACGAGGTCGCGCTGCTTCTTGCTGAGGCGGTTCCAGGGCTTGTCCACAGAGACGAGCCCGGCCAGCTCGTCCACCCGCACGCCGGCGTAGGTGAGGTGGCCGCCGCTCGTGAGGATGCGGAGCGCGCCGTCGCGGATCGATTTCTCCGGCGCGACCACCACCTTGCGCCAGTCGATGCCGCTCCGCGTGCCGAGGCCGCCGCACCCGGGGCAGGCGCCGCGGGGCGAGTTGAAGCTGAAGAGGCGCGGGTCGACCTCGGGCAGGTCGACGCCGCAGTCGACGCAGTGGAGATGGCGGCTGAAGGAGCGCAGGGCGGAGCCGACGAGAAGATTCAGGAACCCGTCGCCCCGCTCGAGGGAGCGCTCCACGCTGTCGGCGATTCGGGAGCGCGACTCCGGCCCGACCACCACGCGGTCCATGACGATCTCGATGGTGTGGCGCTGGTAGCGCGCCAGCCGCATGCCCGGCTTGAGATCCACGATCGCCCCGTCGATGCGGGCGCGGGGGAAGCCGTCGCGCAGGAGCTCGTCCAGTTCCTTGCGATACTCGCCCTTGCGGTCGCGCACCATGGGCGCGAGGAGGACCGCCCGCTCGCCGGCGTGCTCCTCCAGGATGCGCTCGACGATGCGCTCCGGCGTCTGCGCGGTGACGGGCTTGCCGCACTCCGGGCAGCCGGGGGTGCCGAGGCGGCCGTAGAGTAGCCGCAGGTAGTCGTGGATCTCGGTGATCGTGCCGACGGTGGAGCGCGGATTGCGCGAGACCGTCTTCTGATCGATGGAGACCGCGGGGGAGAGCCCCTCCACGTGGTCCACCTTGGGCCGGTCGATGCCGCCCAGGAATTGCCGCGCGTAGCTGGAGAGGGATTCCAGGAACCGGCGCTGTCCTTCGCGGTAGATGGTGTCGAAGGCGAGGGAGGACTTGCCCGAGCCGGAGACGCCGGTGATGGTCGTGAGGGTGCCGCGGGGGATGGAGAGATCCACCCCCTTCAGGTTGTGCTCGCGCGCCCCCTTGAGGACGATCACGGGGACTTCTCCTTGGGCACGAAGCGCGGATCGAACGCCTCGCCGGGGGCGACGAGGGCGGCGGGGGCGAAGGCCGGCTCGGCGGCGCGCACGCGGGCGAGCGGCAGGAGGGTGAGGGCGCGCGCGGCCGTGGAGATCGCAAAGAGGTACAGGTAGGCGGTGGTGCTTTCGTTCATCGTCGCCAGCCAGAGCGCGCCGAGCGCCGAGCCCCCCACCGTGCCCGCCGCGTGGGCGAATTGGTAGGTGGTGAGGAGGGAGGTACGTTCGTGCTCTTCCACGGCATCGAAGTAGAGCAGGAAGCTGGCGAGTTCGTAGGCGCCCCAGGCGACGCCGGTGACGAACTGCACCGCGAGGAGCGGTTCGTAGGCGCGTGTGAGGAGCCAGAAGGCGGGGAGGGGCACGATGGCGAACCCCGCGGCCCGCAGCAGCGCGGTGGCGCCGAACCGGTGGGCGAACCGCCCGAGGGCGGGGAGGAGCGCGACGCGGCCCAGAAAGGCGCAGCCGAGAAGCGTCATGTAGCGCTCGTAGGAGAAGGCGAGCTTCTCCAGCATGTAGGGGTTGAAGTAGGGGGAGGCGATCGCCGCGGTCGCCTGGGCACCCACGAGATAGAGGAGGAGCCGGCCGTCCGCACGGCCGCGGATCCGGCCGAGGAACTCGCGCAGCGGCACCGAGCGCGGGATGCGCGGGACCGGCCGCGGCTCGCTCTGCCCCCTGAGGAAGAGCGCCGACGCGAACCGCGCGGCCCCCGCGATGAGAAAGATGACCGCGAAGGCCTCGAGACGCCAGCCGCGGTCCGAGCCGATCTGGAGCAGCGCGCCGCCCCCCAGCAGCCCCGTCATGAGCGCCGCGTGGCACCAGCGCGACCGGGCGCCGAAGTAGCGCGCCCGGAGCGGGCGCGGCACGAGCCACCCCACCCAGGTGGACCAGGCGGGGCCCGCCCCGAGGCCCGAGGCCCAATAGAGTGAAGCCAGGAGGAAGAGGGGGAGCGGGGGGATGCGCCCGTGGAGCGCCGACGCGATGAGAGGCAAGAAGCTCGCGGCCTGGACCAGCACGCAAAGGATCACCCAGCGCCGATAACTGCCCAGCCGACGCACCGCCGCCGGGGAGACCATCTGCAGGGCGGCGCCGACGAGCATGGGCACCGAGGCGATGAGCCCCGAGGCGATCTCCGACATCCCCATGGCCAGCGCGAAGGCGGGCAGGTAGCTCTCCCCGACGCCCACCATGAGGCTGCATGCCATCCCGTCCGCCAGGATGAAGCGGAGGTCACGGCGCAGGGGGCGCGGTTCGATCGGAGCAGTCATCTCGAAAGCGCCGGATTGTATGCCTACCCCCCCCGTCCGCACCGCCTGGGCATCTCCCTGGGCATCCCCCGTACGGTGCCGCGGCAAAGCCGCCGGATTTGTAACGTTTGCGATACACCTCGCCAGCCCCGGCGTGCCGTTCGCTTTCCCACGCTGGAGGCCGACTCTTCGCGAAAGCCAGGGCATCGTCAGCCGTACCTCAGCCCCCTGGGCGGGGCAAGCCGTCATTCAGACTGCGAGCAACTGTATCGTTTGCGATACATTTCCGGCGGCTTTGCCGCGGCACCGTACTCCGGTCAGAGGCCGCGGAGGGGGGCGAGTTTGGAGCGGAGGGCGTCGTGGAGGCGGGAATTGGTTGCGAGGATGCTGCGGCCGTGCAGGAAGGCGTCGAGGGCGGGTGAGCCGCGGTAATCGGTGACGCGGCCGCCGGCTTCGGTGACGAGCAGCGCCCCGGCGGCGACGTCCCAGGGGTTGAGGTGCAGCTCGAAAAAACCGTCGAAGCGGCCGCAAGCGACATAGGCGAGGTCGAGGGCGGCGGAGCCGAGGCGGCGAGTGCCCGCGCTGGCCAGGGTGAGCGCAGCCCAGTTGTCCAGGTTGGTGTCGGGGAGTTCATCGAGGCGGTAGCCGAAGCCGCTCGCCAGCACCGCATCGGAGAGCTGCGCGGTGTCGGCCACCTTCACCGGCGTCCCATTGAGGAAGCAGCCCTTCCCGCGCGCGGCACTGAAGGTTTCATCCAGGGCCGGCGCATGCACGACCCCCGCGACCAGCTCGCCCGCCTCCACCACGCCGATCGAAACGCACCAGAACGGGATGCCGTGGAGGAAGTTCACCGTGCCGTCGAGGGGATCGACGATCCAGAGCCGCCGCGCGTCGCCCCCCCGCGCCCCCCCTTCTTCCGCCAGGAGGCTGTCCCCCGCCGGGATGTGCGCCGCCACGTACCGCTCCGCCTCCAGATCGGCCTTGGTCACCAGGTCGCGGCGGTGGCCCTGCTTGCGCGCGGCATCGGCCCGCCGCAGCGTGCCGTACCGCTTGGCCAACAGGTCCCCCGCGCCCCGCGCCAGCCGCTCCGCCTGCTCAAGCATCCCGCCCCCTCCCGCGCAACCGTTCCCAGTACTCCATCCGCCGCCGGATCTCCTTTTCGAACCCGAACCGCCCCGGCTCGTAGTAGCGACGCCCCTGCAGCTCCGGCGGCAAGCAGACCTGCCCGCTCACTCCGGCCTCGGTCGCGGGATCGTAGACGTAACCCGCGCCGTAGCCCAGCTCCTTCATGAGCCGCGTCGGCGCGTTGCGCAGCGCAAGCGGCACGGGCAGCGTGCCCTTCTCCCGCGCGTCGCGCGATGCCGCGCCGTAGGCGGCGTAGGCGCTGATCGATTTCGGGGCGGTGGCGAGGTAGACCACCGCCTGGGCCAGCGCGACGCCCGCCTCGGGCATGCCCACGAAGGCCACCGCCTCCTTCGCCGCCAACGCGAGCGGGAGCGCCTGCGGATCGGCGTTGCCCACATCCTCGCTCGCCGCGCGCACCAATCGCCGCGCCACGTAGAGCGGATCCTCGCCCCCTTCGAGCATCCGCGCGAGCCAATAGAGCGCGGCGTCCGCGTCGCTGGCGCGCAGCGACTTGTGCAGCGCGGAGATGAGGTTGTGGTGTTCCTCCCCGGTGGCGTCGTAGCGCAGGAAGCGCGCCTGGAAGCCCTCGCGGAGCCGCGCGCCGGTGAGCGCCGCGTCTCCCCGCGCCTGCGCGAACGACCAAGCCAAGTCCAGCGTGGTGAGGAGTGCCCGCGCGTCGCCGTCGGCGAGGCGGAAAAGCAGCGCCCGCGCTTCGTCGTCGCAGGAGGCCTCCAGCGCGCGCAGCCCGCGCGCGAGGATCACGGCGAGGGCGCCGGCGTCGAGGGGCGACAGGACCAGCACCTTGAGGCGCGAGAGGAGCGGCGCGTTCAGCTCGAAGGAGGGGTTCTCGGTGGTGGCGCCCAGGAAGACGATCGTGCCGTCCTCGACGGCGGGGAGGAAGGCGTCCTGCTGCGCCTTGTTGAACCGGTGCACCTCGTCGACGAAGAGGAGGGTGCGGGAGGAGGAGGCGCGCGCCCGCTCGAGGACCGCGCGCACCTCCTTCACTCCGGAGGTCACCGCGCTGAGCGGCTCGAAGGTCGCACCCGCGCGCTCCGCCACCAGCCGCGCGATGGTGGTCTTGCCTGTGCCGGGGGGGCCCCAGAACACCACCGACGGGAGCCCGCCCGCGCGCACCGCCGCGCCGAAGGGCGACGCGGGGCCGATGACCGCGTCCTGGCCCACCACCTCCTCGAGCGTCTTGGGCCGAAGCCGCTCCGCCAGCGGGATGAAGGCCGGGTCGGTCAAGGCTCCTGCGCCAGCCGCGCCACGATCTTGTCCTGGAGCGCGCGGACGTCGCTCAGATCGCCGTTGGCGAGAACGACGAAGGCATACCGGCCGCCGTCGCGCCCGGTGACGTAGCCGCTCAGCGTCGAGACGCCGCGCAGCGTTCCGGTTTTGAGCCGCACGCGCCGCCCCAATTCGCGGTAGCGGCGCTCGAGGGTGCCCTCGCCGCCGGTGGCCAGGGCCTCGACGAACAGCGGCGTGTCCGCCATCGCCTGCAGCACGCCGTAGAGCGTGCGCGCGCTCACGCGGTTGTTGCGCGCGAGGCCCGAGCCGTCGGCGGCGACGAGCCCCGCCACCGGGATCTTGCGCCGCGCCAGCTCCTCGCGCAGCGCGACGCCGGCCGCTTCGAAGCTGCCGTTCCCCAGCGCCTTGAAGACGCACTCGGCAAAGAGGTTTTGGCTCCGCGTGAGCATCACCTGGAGCGTGCGGTCGAGGCCGCTCGTGTAGACCACCAGCGGCTCCGCGCCGGGCAGCGTGCCGCGCCGCGTCTCCCCGGCCACCTCGATCCCCTCGGCCCGGAGCGCCGCCAAGAACGCGTCCCCGAAAAAGGCGACCGGGTCCTTGACCGGGATGCTCTCCGTGATGCCCGCGCTCCCCTCCAGGATCCCGCCCCGCACCTCCAGCTCCACGCCGCGCCCCCAACCGATATGGATCAGGTGCTCTCCGCGCCCGGTGACCGTGGAGCAGCGCTGGAGCAGGCCGGGGGCGAGGAACGAGGGTTCCACGACGATGCGCGCGGGGGTGCCGGCGGCGGGGCCGGGCAGCACCGTCACGTCCCAGCAGGAGTCGTTGTAGACGAGCGCCGCCACCGGGGCGCTGTACCAGCGGCCCAGCTGGTCCGCGGGCCACTCGGGGTGGACCCAGGTGTCGTCGAACCGGCTGGCGTCGAGGACGACCTCGCCCTCCACCCGTCGCACGCCCTGGGCCAGGAGGTCCCGGGCGAGATTGCGCAGGACCAGCTTCGGATCGCCGCCGAACCAGCGGCCGGAGAGGTTGGGGTCGCCACTCCCGATGACGGTGAGGGCTCCCCCGGCGCCGCGCGCGACGGTGGTCTTGAACCGGAACTCCGGGCCGAGCTTCCCGAGGGCGGCGGCCGCCGTCAGGACCTTCTGGTTGCTCGCCGGGATGCGCGCGGCGTCGAGATTGCGCGACGCCAAGGGCTCCTCGCCCACGCGACCGATGGCGATGCCCGCGCCGTTCGCGCTGCGCGACGACGCGAGGATGCGCTCGAGGTCGGTCTCGAGGGAGGGCGCGAGCAGGACGAGCGCTACAAGCCACGCAGCCATTCGGGTTTGAGTCCTGTCTCGCCGCGACGGGCGGCGCCCACCTCGGCGAGGAGCCGGTCCTTGTCCTGGGGAAGCCTCCCTCCGAGGGGAAGGTAGTTGCTGGCGTGGTTGGAGCGGAAGATGGTGCCCTGACAGTCGAGCCCTTGGAGAATCGCCTCCAGCTCCTCCAAGGTCTCGCCCGGGGTGGGGAGGGTGACGCGCCCCGCCTCGACCTCCTCGAGGAAGGGCGTGTCGGGCACCGGGGTGGCCGTGAGGAAACTGAGGAAACGCGGGCTCATGGCGCTCGCGACCCGCGCGGTGGCCTCCGCGTGCTCCCGCCAGCGCTCCCGGCCCGCGATGCCCAGCAGCGCCATGACGGAGGTCTTGATCCCCGCCCCCTTCGTACGCCTCACCCCTTCCGCCACCTCCGCCGCCGTCGCGCCCTTCTCGATGCGCGCAAGGGTCGGGTCGTCCCCGCTCTCCAGCCCGAAATAGAGGATGCCGAGCCCCGCATCCCGCAGGCTCGCCAACTCGGCGTCGCTCTTGGCGAGGACGCTCGCGGCGTTGGAGTAGGCGGCGACGCGCCGGAGGCGCGGGAACGCGGCGCGCAGGGCGTCGAGCACCGGGAGGAGGCGCGCGGTGGCCAGGGTCATGGCGTCCCCGTCGAGCAGGAAGACCTTGTCGATGGCGGGCAGCGCCCGCGCCGCGGCGGCGATGTCTTCCCGCACCTCCTCCGTCGGCCGGACACGGAACTGCTTGTGCCGGTACATCGCGCAAAAGCCGCAGAGGTTGTGGCTGCAGCCGTACGTGACGTGCAGCAGATAGGACTCCGCCTCGCTGGGCGGACGGTAGACGGGCCCCTCGTAGCGCACTAGGGAAGGATGGTAACCCGGTCGTCCGCGATACTCACGACGGCGGCCCTTTCCGTGGAGTGCCCATACCCGTCCTGCTGGCGGAACCGCTCCACCTGCCGGGCGATGAGGAAAAAACTCTCGTGATCGGGGAGGTAGGTGACGAGGATCGACTCGGCGCACTCTACGCGGAGGTTGCGCAGCACGAGCAGCGCCTCCCCGCGCGCCAGCAGCCTGCCGTCCTCGCGGGTCTCCAGCCGCACCGCGGTGAGCTTCACCTCGGGGCGCAGACGGTCGCTCAGGATCAACTCCGCCGTGCGCGCCTTCACCTGGGTCGCCCTCGTGACGGCGAAGGCCGCCGGGCTCTCCCCGTCCCCCCCTCCCTCCGGAGTCGTGGCGCAGGCGGCGAGGAGAAGGAGGGGGAAGAGCTTCCCCAACTCACTTGCCCCTGTAGAAGTCGTCGACCAGCTTCCAGATCGCCGGCCGCTCCGCCTCCTCGAGGGGCAGCTTGCGCTTCTCCGGCGCGCGGAAGGGCTGGCCGAGGTACTCCGAGAAGAACTGGAACACGGCTTTCCAGGCGGGGAAGGGGAGATCGTTGTTCAGCACGAGGAGGATGAGGACATCCGCGAGCGGCGCGGACTGCTGCCTGCGGATCGTCTCGTCGTTGGTGCGCACGCAGGAGCGCAGCCGCTCCATCGCGAGGATGAGCTTCTTCGCCCCCGCCTCGCTCGTGAGATAGCTCTTCCAGAACTTGCGCGAGCGGAGGGACTCGTCCGGGGTGAGCGGAGTCACCGCTTCGTCGAGGGGGCTTCGCTCGTCGGTGATGCGGCTCAAGGTGCGATCCACCTCGCGCTGCACCGCGCCGTCGTCGTCTTCGAGGCAGCGCCAGAGGATCGGGTAGGCCGCCACCCCCGCCACCTCGGCGATGGTCCGCACCGCCTCGAGGCGCACCGCCGGGGTGCGCTGGGCGTCGTTGAGGGGATAGACGAAGAGCACCAGGATGCCCAGGAGCATCGGGTCGGGGCGCGAGCGGCGGAAGTACTCGAGGACCTTGATGGTGAGGGGAGGGGGACCCTTGGTGAGGACGCGCACCAGGTTCTCGAACATTTGCCGCCGGATCTGCTGGAGGCTCGGCTCGAAGACGCCGTAGTCCTGCTCCAAGGCGCCGACGACGAATGCGAGCGCCTCCAGCCGCTCGTCCAGTGGCTTCCCCTCGTTGTTGAGCGCCTCGAGGCGCCGCTCGATCTCCCAGATCGGGAAGGCGAGGCCGCCCTTCTCCTCCATGTCGCGGATCTTTTTCTCCACCTCGGCGCGCCGATCGGCGCTCAAGGCGTGCTTGAGCATCCGCCGCAGGGTCTCGAGGAGGTTTTTCTCGTACTCCCGGCTGATCCGCGCGAGCTGCAGATAGACCCTCTGGAGCATCTCCAGGCAGAGCGGCTTGGACTCCTCGGGGACATCGGCGGCGTATCCCTGCTCCAGCGCGGCCACCGCCTCCTTGGGTCGATCGAGCTGCAGCAGTAGGTCGGCGAGCGCCCAGTAGGGGCGGGGGTCGCGCTGATCGAGAAGCTGGTACTGGCGCGCCAGCGCGAGCGCCTTGTCGCCATGCTCCTTCTTCTTCGCCTCGTCGAAGGTCTCGTGGTAGAGGGCCATGCGCACCCGCATGAGGCCCACGAGAGCCTCCGGGGTCGGGTCGAGGGTCACCGCCTTCTCGAAGCAGGCCAGCGCGCGCACGAGGTCCTGCGGCTGGTACTGGCTGTGGATGCGGCCGAGGGCGACGAACGCTTCCGCGTACCTGGGGAGGAGTTCGAGGGCAGCCTCGGCCTGCCGCCTCGCCGCGGCCAGGTCGCCGGCCCGCTCCGCGAGCACGCAGAGCGCCAGATGGACCCGGGGGAACGAGGCGTGGAGGAGGAGGGCGCGCTCGTACTCGCGCTGCGCGTCCGATTTCCGGTCGAGGATGAACTGCGCCCGGCCGAGGAGGTAGACATACTTCGCCCGCTCCCGCGGGGGCCGCTCGCTCTCGGCGTACCGCTGGTAGATGCGGAGGAAGTCCTCGGGCTTCCCCTTCTGTCCCAGGATCTCGCGCCCGGCCTTCTCCTGCTCGTCCAGGAGGGAGCGGATCTCCGCGTCGGTGATCATGCCTTCGGCGGCATGGAGCGGGGTGGAGAGGAGCGCGGCGAGGATGAGGATCCGGGGGGGCATGGGCGGGCTACTCCGTCAGGGAGTCCAGATCGGCAAAGAAACCGGGGTAGGACTTCGCGACCGATTCCGATCCGGCCACGGTAACCCCGGGGGTACAAAGCGCAAGGAGGGCCGCCGCCATGGCGATACGGTGGTCCCCCGAGCCGTCCACCACCGTCCCGCGCAACGTCCGCCCGCCCTGGACGACGAACCCGTCGGACAAGGGCTCCGCCTCCCCCCCCAGGGAACGGATCAGCTCCACCGTGCGGGCGATCCGGTCGCTCTCCTTGTGCACCAGGTGAGGCGCCCCGAAGACGCGCGTCTCCCCCTGCGCCAGGGCCCCGAGCCCCCCCAGGATCGGCCCCAGGTCGGGGCAGGTGGCCACATCGGCGCTGATCCCGCGCAGGGGGCCGCCCAGCACCCGCACGCCCTCTTCCCCCGCGGAGACCTTCGCCCCCATGCGGTTGAGGAAGGCGAAGACGCGTGCATCCGGCTGGGGGGAGGAGAGCCCCAGCCCGGTGAGGAGGAGTTCGCCGCCGGTGCCCGCCGCCGCGCAGGCCATGGCCGCGGCGGACCCGAAATCCGGCTCCACCTCGTAGGGGTCATGAAAGCTGCGCTGCATATGCGCCGTGAGCCCCACGTAGCCGAGCGAAGCCCGCCCCGCCACCTGCACCTTGAGCCCCTTGACCCAGTCCACGAGCAGGATCAGCGCCGTCGCGAACTGGCTCGAGATCTCCGTCCTCACCTGGACGACCCCGGCGCGCAGCGGGCCGGCCACCGCGATGGGCAGCGCGTCCCCGGCGACTTCCGCGCCCAGAGAGCGGAGCGCGTCGCAGAGTGGTTTCATCGGACGCCGCCGCAGCTGCGCCGAGCCGTCCACCACGGTCGTGGCGCTTCGGAGCGCGGCCAGGGCGAGCAGGCAGCGCGCTCCGGTGGCGTTGTCGCCCAGGTCGAGGCGCGCGTCCCCGGCCGAGAGCGAACCGGAGACCGTGCGCGTCGTCCCCTCCTCGTCGATGCGGAAGCCCAAGGCGCGCAGCGCATCGCCGAGCCGCTCCAGATCCTCGTTGGCCGGCACGTTGCGCACCACGCCGCCCTGCCGAGCCGCGAGGATGAGGGCGCGCTGCGCGATCGACTTCGATCCGGGCACACGCAGGGCGCCTCGGACGCGCCCGCACCGGACCGGCGTTTCCATGGGGGAAGTGTATCGGCCGGCTTCCCCCCATTGCTACACTTTGGGGCCCATGCGCAGCAGCGTCCTCACTGTCTCCCTCCCGTCCCTCAAGCATCGCGCCACCGGGAAAGTGCGCGAAATCTTCGAGGACAAGGATCGTCTCCTCCTCATCGCCACCGACCGCGTCTCGGCCTTCGATGTGGTGATGCGGCAAGGCGTGCCCGGACGTGGCATCGTCCTTACCCGCCTCTCGGAGTTCTGGTTCAAAAAGCTCGCCTCGCTCTGCCCGAACCATCTCATCTCCACCGATCTCGCCACGATGCCCGAAGGCGTGCGCGCCCGCGCCGACATCCTGGAGGGCCGCACGATGATGGTGAAGAAGGTGGACATCGTTCCCATCGAGTGTGTCGTGCGCGGCTACCTGGCCGGGTCGGGCTGGAAGGAGTACCGCACCGCCGGCACGGTGTGCGGCGTGAAGCTGCCCGCCGGCCTGCAGGAGAGCAGCCGGCTCCCGGAGCCGATTTTCACGCCGACGACCAAGGCGCACACCGGCCACGACGAGCCGTTGACCTACGAGGAGACCTGCGACCGCGTCGGCGCCGAGACGGCACGCCGCCTGCGCGAGGTTTCGCTGCAGCTCTACGCGGCCGGGGCCTCCTATGCCGCCGGGCGGGGCATCCTCCTCGCCGACACGAAATTCGAATTCGGGCTCTTGGACGGCGCCCTCGTCCTGGCCGACGAGGCGCTCACGCCGGACTCGTCCCGGTACTGGGACGCCAAGACCTACGCTCCCGGGCGCGGGCAGGACAGCTTCGACAAGCAGATCATCCGCGACTGGCTCGAGGCGCAGCCCTGGGACAAGAAGCCGCCGCCCCCGGATCTGCCCGCGGCCATCCTGGAGAAGGCGGCGGCGCGTTACGAGGAGATCGCGGGGAGGTTGATGCGATGAGCGCCGTACGGATCGGATTCGTCATGGGGTCCATCTCCGACCGCCCCACCATCGAGGGGGCGGAGCAGTTCCTGAAGGGGATGGAGGTTCCGTACGAGGTGCGCGTGCTCTCGGCGCATCGCACGCCGGAAAAGGCGCGTGAGTACGCGCTCCAGGCGCGCGACCGCGGCCTCCGCGCCATCGTCGCTCTGGCCGGCATGGCGGCGCACCTCGCCGGCGCGATGGCGGCCAGCGCCTCGGTGCCGGTCCTCGGCGTGCCGGTGGCGAGCGGCTCCCTCCAGGGGTTCGACGCGCTCCTGAGCACGGTGCAGATGCCCGCGGGTGTGCCCGTGGCGACCTTCGCGATCGGGAAGGCGGGGGCGACGAACGCCGCCGTGTTTGCCTGCCAGATGATGGCGGCGACCGACGAAGGCTTGGCGCGGCGGCTCGAGGACTACCGCAAGACGATGCGCGCCAAGGTCGAGAAAGACGACGCCGAAGCGTCCCGCTAGCGCAATTCGTTTCCGCTCAGCACGCCGTCCCCGTTCCGGTCGAGTCGGCGCAGGATGTTCTCCGCGCCGCCCAGCTCCTCCAGGGTGATGCGGCCGTCGCCGTCCTTGTCGTAGCGTTCCTGCATCGATCGTTGCGGGAGGGGGGTGGGGCCGTCGGTCTCCATGCGCGCCGGATCCATGCGCATCATCCCGCCCTCGGGCCCGGCGTTCAGCTCCGTCTCGGTGACCGTGTCGTCCTTGTTGTGGTCGTAGAGCCGGAAGAAGGCGCGGGGGCCGTCGTACTCCCGCCGCGTCACCTTCCCGTCGCCGTTGAGGTCGAACAGCTCGAAGAAGTTGTCGGGGCGCGGGTTGCGCTTCGCCTCCGCGATGCGATCGGCCAGGTAGATCTCCACCTCGCGCTCGCTCAGGGTGTCGTTGCGATTCTTGTCGTACTGCTTGAAGACCTCTTCGCCGGCGCGGAACTCCGCCTTGGAGATCTTGGCGTCCTTGTCGGCGTCGAACCGCTCGAAGAAGTCCTTCACCTGGTCCTTCAGGCTGCGCGGCATCGGCCGCGGCGCCTCCTCCGTCTTCGTCTCCGGCTTCTTGGCGGGATCCGCCGCCGGCTTGTCGCCCGCCTTCGGGACGGGCTCCGGCTTCAGGCCGAGATAGGCGGAGAGTTCGGCGCGGGTCACCTTGCCGTCCGCATCCGCGTCCACCTTCGCGAAGATGTCCTTGTCGGGCACCTCCTCGCGTTCGAGCATGCCGTTGGCGTTCACGTCCCAGACGCGCAGGATGTCGTCCACGGGGTCCGCCCGGGCGAGCGCCGCCAGGGCGAGGAGGATCAGGGTGGCCAGGCGCATGGTCATCGCACCTCCGCGCGCAGGATGCGCGCGATCTCGTCTCTTGTGAAGAGTCTAGCACCTTCGTGGGAGACGTCCTTGAGCGGTTTGCCATCGAAGCCCACGAGGCGGTCGAGGGGCATCACTTCGAGATCGAGGGCGGTGGCGGGCCCCACCCCCTCCACGAGCCCGGCCTGGGGAATCTCCCCCAGCCGGCCGGTCACGTCGGCGATCTCCACATCCCCCTGGCCCCGCCCCGCGACCACGGCGTAGAGCTTGAGGAACGGCGCCTGGAAGACCCGGGCGATCCGGATGGCCCGGGGGTCGTCCACGGTGCGCCTGCGCCCCACCGCGGCCGGGGTGTCGGGGAGGGTCACGTCCAGCTTCAGGAGCAGGCCGTTGCTGCTGCGCGCCTCGGCGCCCACGAGGTAGAGGTAGTCCCGCTCCGCGCTCGCGATGTCGCCGCCCTCGCTCCCGAGGTCGTAGTTGCTGGCGAAGGCGAGGGCGGTGGCGGAGAGCACGCCCGGAAACCCCAGGACGCCGTTCGTGCGCATCGGCTGCGGCGCCTGCGGCGCCGTCACGTCCACCGCGTAGAGCGCGGCGATCCCGTCGGCGACCCAGGCGATGTTGCGCGCGATGGTGCGCGTGCCCGCCGCGACGTCGGGCCGGCCCGCCTGAAAATGGACCACAACGTCGTTGGCGTCGAGGGGGGAGGAGTCGGTGCCGTTGAGATCGACCACCGCCGCCACCGCAGGTTTGGCGGGAATCGACGCGTCGATGATGCGCAGGCCGCCCGGCCCGTCCGCCACGTAGGCGTGGATGCCGTCCACATGGACCCCCCGCGCCTCGGTCGTCTTCACCTGCGCCACCACGCGCGGGCGCCGCGGGTTGTCGAGGGCGGCGAGCACCAGCCCCTCGCGCCCCGCGGCCACGAGGAGCATCCCCTCCCGCACGTGCACCTGGCGCGCGTCCTTCAGAGCGAGTTCGCCCACCCGGCGCGGGGCGACCGGGTCGGAGACCTCCACGATCTGCACCGTCCCGTCGCGGCAGGCCACGTAGGCGAACTGCGCGCGGCCGGAGAGCGGATCGTTCAGGAGCGCGAGATGCACGGGGCGGCTCGGGAGCGCCACGTTGGAGAGCGCGCGGCTCTGCGCAGGGTTCTTGACGTCGAAGCCGCAGACCGTCACGCCCGCGTCCCCCGCCGCGACGATCAGGTCGCGGAAGAGGTGGAAATTCTCCGAGCCGAGCCCCAGCACGCCGGGCGCGCCGTGGCACTCCGCGCAGCGCCGGGCGGCGGGCTGGACCGTGTGGAGTTGGTGGTGGATGAGCGTCATCCCCGAGAGCCGCGCGGCGGTCACCGGCAATTCCTGCCGCAGCACGAGCGCGTTGTTCTTGTCGCGGAAGGTTCCGGCGGTGGAGAAGCCCACCATGTAGGGCGCGATCTTCCCGTGGCTGTCGAAGCCGAGGTAGTAGTGGCGGAACGAGGCGAACATCTTCTCGTTGGTCGACACGCGGCCCGGGGTGCGCTGGCCCGAGAGCAGGTCGAGCTGGGTGAAGGACTCGTTGCGGTCGAAGTGGAACCCGAAGAAGTTGACGCTCCAGCCGCTGTGGCAGGCGTAGCACTGCATGCGCTCGTGGCGCGCGGTCATGGCGGCCTCGGCGCGCGGGTTGTAGTGGCGGTGCCGCCGGTTCAGGACGTCGACGGCCTGCTTGACGATGCGGTCCTTGCCGTCCAGCTTGCCGCGCAGCACCGCGGTGTCGCCGTCCCAGCGGAGCTGGCGCAGCGCCACCCCCCGCGCGTTGCGGAAATCCGCCTTGGCGGTGAAGGTGCCGTGGCAGCTGGTGCAGCGCACCGCCACCGCGTCCTCCATCACGCCGTAGAGGTTCCCGTCCCCCATGACGTCGCCGGCCTCGTGGCAGTCGACGCAGTGCATGCCCCGGGCGTGGTGGATGTCCGGCGGGCAGATGCGAGGGTCGTTGAGGAAGAACTGCCCCTGGGAGAGGCGGTTGGTGGTGCCGGGCACGTCGGGGCCGCCCGGCACGCCGGGCGGGAGTTGCGCGAGCCCGCGGAAGCTCATCCCGATGTTGGCGTCGAGCGCATGACAGCGCGTGCAAGTCTCGGTGGCGATCGCGCTCGTCATCTCGTGCTTGAGCGCATGGCCCGGCTCCAGCTTGTCGATGGTGGGATCGCCGGACTTCGAGAGGCCGTCGTCGGCATAGGCGACGTGGCATGCCGCGCACCCCTCCCCCCGGTACCAGCCGTCCTGCCCCAGCCGTCCGCGCACGCCGAGCCCCACCGAATAGAGGTGGCAGTGCATGCAGGACTTGCGCGGCAGATCGGAAAAGTGCGTCGCGATGTCGAGCGGGTTGCCGGAGGAGGGGAGCGGCAGCCCGGGCATGGAGCGCAGCCCCTTCTCCGGCACGACGCCGTCCTCGTCGCGTACCGGGAAGATGGCGAACCGCTGCGTGCGCGAGGCGATGACGCCGTTCTCGTAGAGCCCGTCGGACAGGTGGCCCGCCGTCGTGCCGTGCAGCGACTTCTTCAGGTTCGCGCACTCGGCGGCGTGGCATCCGCCGCACGCCTCGTCCGCCACGCGCAGGTCCCCGGGATTGCGGAAACGCCGGTACGGCAGGTCGGCGTTGAGCGGCAGGGTGCGCTCGTCGTTCGGCATGGGTCGGGCCGAGCGCACATGCGCCTTCTCCTTGACCGTGGCGTTCCCGTCGCCGCCGTGGCAGCCGGTGCAGGAGATCGCCTTCCAGGGGTGGATCTCCTCGAT
>Ga0187893_10004737_pt1 | contig 25460 bp, 20 predicted proteins | sample MA1701074metaG_FD_139574 | JGI IMG/M metagenome (GOLD analysis project Ga0187893, IMG submission 139574) | White microbial mat communities from a basaltic lava cave in the Kipuka Kanohina Cave System on the Island of Hawaii, USA - MA170107-4 metaG ... | reverse complement strand
GGACGGGCAGCTTCGATGGCTCACGGCCGGCCACATCCTCCAGCTCCGCCCGGCGCTGGCGAACCGGCGTACGCTCGGCGCCCACCTTCGGGCGCTGCAGCGCACGCTGCGCGGTGCGGGCCTGCACTGGCTGCTCGAACGGCACCGTCATCTGGGCGTTCGACTCGCGGCACGCCCAGTCGTCGTCATCTGGTGCAGCGCGACACGCAGGAAACGAGCGGGCGCCCATGGGCAGAAGACCTGAGCGCTCGTGGCGTCTGGGAGTTGTGCCTGCCCGTAACGGCCTTCTCCGGCGGCGCCTATATGGCGATGGGAGGCGCCATGCTGATTCTCACCATGTTTGTCTTCGCGCAGGCTGTTCTCGGGTTTGCCGTCTGGGCCGGGCTGCGCATCGCGTCACGGGAGCCGAATCTCGCTTCGCGTCTCGGGGCCATTACCGAGATCAGACACCGACCCACGCGGCTGGATGCGGCACGGAAGGAGATCGTGTGGGCGCGCGGTGAAATCGACGTCATTGCCGAACAGCTCGATCGGGCGCGACGGCGGCTGACCGAGTTCATTCCGCTTCCAGAATCGTCCGCGTCGATCGTCTGGTTTGTCGTCCTCACCGTCATCCTGTATGAAGGCGAATCCGGCGTGGCCCTCCTGCTCAATCTCGCCTCCGATTTCGCGGACATGTCCGATGCAGTGGCTGCATTCGTCAGCCCTATCGTTGCCGCGGCCCTTTTTGCCGCCCTGCACGTCATCTTGGGGGCCCTCATCCACATCGGGGCAGAGCACCGTCCACAGCGTGTGCTGCATCGGGCCAAGCTGGGGGCAGTGATTGGCGGAACCGCGGTGCTCCTGGCGGCGTGGATGGTGCTCTCGGGGCGCTCGTTCACCGACCCGCGGATGATTGAGACGGTCGCGTCGTGGGGCCTTCTGACTCTGGCGCTGCTCCTGTCGGTCGCCGGCGCATTCGCTTCGCTCGTGGTCTCGACGCTGAACGATGAGCGGGCATTGGACCGGCGCGTTCGGCGCCTTCACAGGTTGAAGTTCTCTCTCGAACGACACGTCGAGGCAGTTCAGCGAGACATCGATCAGCAGGACGGTCGCCCACCGAATATCACCCCCCTGACGGCCGTCGCCGGCGGAGGCGCTGCGTTGGCGCTGGCGCTGGTGATGCTCCTGCCGGTTGGGGCGGCGGCCCAAGGCACAGCCCCCACGGTGCGCCAGAGTGTGCCGGCCGTGGTTGCCGGCACAAACACTCGCAGTTTGTCGGATGTCGTACCTCCACGCTCGTGTGAGACGCTGGTGGATGTGTCGCGATCGGTCGACGCAGTTGCACGCGAAGAAGCCGTCGAACGCATCGCCGGCGATCTCGACACACTGGTCAGTCAATTCGGATGCGACGTGCTTCGCTTTTCGGCGTTCAGCGGAGATCCCCCGTTCAACGTGCTCCGCGAATCGGCCGGGCTCCCCATCGTGACGCCGCTCAAATCCTGCGAGGACTCCGCCGGCGGCGCCGGCGACAACGGAACGCCAATCAGCCAGGCCGTGCGAACGCTGTACCCGAGTGTGCGCGCGGCGCAGCAGGGCGACGCTGTCCGTCATTGCGTGTCGAGCGAGCAGCGGCGGTACGACGACGAGGTACGCAACAGGCAGAGGGCATTGGAGGAGGCGGGTACCATGTGGCGGGCGGTCGCCCGAACACCGCCGCGTGGGTCCTGCACCGCGCTCGACTTCGCCGTCCGCCGGGCGATACGTCGATCGCAGCATGTCCTTGTTCTGTCCGACGGCGCAAATACCTGCGAGACGGGGCGCATGCCGTCGATGCCTGCCGTCATCGTGCCTGGCCACACGCTCACGTTCCTGCTGCTGCCCGCCAGGGGAGCGGATGCGCCGGCGCGTGCTCTTCGCCACGCGATGCGGCTCCAACGCGAGTATCCATCGAGCCGCGTACTGTTTTTCGTCGAGCTGACGCCGTCTGCGTGGCGGCTGTTGAATTCCCCTGGTTGATGTCGGCGATCCAGCATCCGTGGCGCGACGCCCATGGCGGCCACAGCCCGGCGTGAGTCCGGTTGTCTGCACTCCCAACTTGTCGGCACCGTCCAGGTGCTGTGAGTGATATATGGACAAGAGCTGGTTGACCACACCCATGACCGCAGCGGAATTCGAGCTCGAATTCCTGCGCAGGCAAACAGGATGGGCCCCTACCATGCCGCTCTCAACCCGATCGGACTGGCGTGCGTTCCGCGATCAACTTCGCGAAGGGATGCGCTGTGGCGATGGGCCAGTCCGGCGTTTCCCGCCAGATTCTCTGGTGAGGAGGGGATCGCCCTGGTACGTGACGGCGACATCGTTGCCCATCTCACCATCAATGCCTGGCGCGCATGGCTCTAAACAGCCAAGGGTCCCGCCCTTGACACCGCGCTGCTCGCTGCGATGTCCGCGGCTTCGGGTCCGATTCCCCCGTTGCCCGACCGGTTACTCGATGTGAATGACGCGTAGCCCGCCGGTACGTTCCACGTGTTCCGCGATCAGTCGTCGATGACAGTCCGCCGCCCGTTTTTCCGCGCAGAGCAGACATACAGGCGGAGTTGCGTCTGAGAGCCGGACTGTCAGAAGGTCGCCGGCCTTCATCAAGAGCTCACCGTAGCGGTCCCGCCAATCATCGAAGTCGAGAAAGAGGTTCCCGAGCTCAGGAAGGGAACGGTATTGAATGTCTACCGCGGCAAGAAGTGTCTGAATGCCTTTGTCGGCTGTTCTCGCCTTGACAAAAGCACCCATGCCTGCACGATCGGGACGCAGCCTCACGTCGAGAACCGTGCGGACACCATGGGACCGAAGCAGCCTGACGAGTTCGTCCGGGGATCGTCCGCCGTATCCGATGGTAAAAAGATCCTGCACTGTAATTCCCTCCACGCGAGTCGAGCTCAGCAGGGTCTAGAGAGAAACCGTAAAGCACTTTCCCAAAAGCGACTACATCAACTGCAGGACGTTCGGGCGACGGGCACTCCGGACGTCGCGGAGGTCGCGCACATGCCGTTGATGTTGTTCGTCCTGTTCGTCCTGTTGGTCCTTTTCGTCCTCGCGCTGCTGGTCAACCTGCTCGCCCCACTGACGCGGCCCTGGCGGGAGGAAGTCGCCGCGTTTGACGAGGCAATGCGCGAAGCCCGCACCCGCCAGCGCGCGGCCCCGCTAGCGGATCCCCTCATCGCCCGAACCAATCGCGGCACAACCGCCCGACCCACCACCACCGTTGGCAAATGACGAGCGTCCGCTCCACTTCTTCCGCGCGCCTGTTAACGGCGGGGGCGCGCTGGGGCTCTGCTTCGTCCCCCTGCTTCTCGCGTTCGTCGTCGCGAATACGAGGCTGATGGCCGAATCCAAGCAGTCACGACCGGGGGCCCTCGCTTTCATTTCGAACACCCGCGAGGGATCTACGCGGCCACGTTTTCTGGCGTGGTGCCAGCAGGCTCGGAGCGTTCATGCACCCGCAACACGGTCTGGGCCTCTGGCACCGCCTCCGCAGGCGTCCGGTTCGCCAGCGCGATAAGGACAGCGATGCCGATGAGCTCCAGGACCAACAGCAGTGGCGCGATGCTGCCGACGGAGCCACCGGCCATGCCCACCGCGGCGCCTATGAAGAAGGAGATGGCCATCACACTCGCGACCGGAATGAGGGCCCGAAAGCGCCACCCCCGCCGCCACGCCGCAATCGTCAGAGCGATTTCCAAAATGAGCAACATACGAGCTTCTCCCCGGGCCTTTCCGGCCGGCGTAGCCGCTACCGGCTGTCGAGCTGCCGGCAACCGCCGTCTGAACAGAGATAACCCTGATCTCGATGGCCCGTTACGGCGCCGTTGAGCGCTCGCGTCACGCCGAAAATCCGCGCCACGGCTGGCTCCGTGCTCGGCCGTCTCAGCGACCATCGTTTCGACGGCGAAGACCTCTGATGTCTCCAGGACTTCCAGTCCGACCCGGACGCCCAGGGGTGTATGAGTCCCGAGCCGCTACTCGGCTTCGTGGAGGTCCCGAAAGGTGAGTTCTGGATGGGCTCCAACACGGAATAGCCGCCATCGTTACCAACGCGGGAGAAGGCCATCTGGCGCGACCGCGCGACCATCGCCGGCGGCGTGTAAGATGCGGCGTTGCGGACGGTGCTCGGACAACCGTGATCTTCAAGTGAGCTCCTCGCCCGCGCCAGCCCTCGCGCACAATGGACAGTCAGTCGCCGCAGAACTGGTCGTCAGAGGATACTGGACGGTGAGGTGGCCGGCCTGATCGAAGTCGAGATGGAGCCATAGTGTCCTACGGAGTCGGTCAGCCACGAGATCGAGGAGCAAGTGGACAGCGAGCGATGTCGCCATCGCGTTCAACGCGGCCGAAGAACCAGCCCTCAGTCGATCGCCGCTTACAGTCGAAGGGAGCGCGGCACCAAGCGCACAGAGCTCGCGGACTGCATCGTGATAGCGAACCAGGCCACCTCGGCAGCGCAGGCAGCCGTCGCCGGGGAGTATCAGCCTTACATCCGCACCCATCAACCGATGGTACGGTTGTCCGGCACGGGCAGGAGGTGTCGCCGTGTCCTGCCGGACGAACACTCCCGTCCCGATGTCGATATGAACGATATGGTGCAGCGTGCAGAGGATTGTGGTCGCTAGACGCGCAGGGTCGGCATCCACGGTGCTGAAGAGTACGGAACATGACTTGGCTTCTGTTGCCGCTCGCCCGTCGATGATGGACGAAGCGACCGGGACGACCCCGACGGGGATATCGAGGCTCGCGTGGAGGAAGTCAGCGAGCGCATCCACCTTGGCTCGCCGCAGATCTCTTTCTCGCACGCCAACCATTTCGCCGAGATTGTGCACCTCGATGACATCGGGGTCGATGAGCACGAGCTCGCGAACGCCCAGGTGCGCGAGTTGTTGTGCGATCAGCGAGCCGGTGCGACCGCACCCAACGATGCCGACGCGCAGGTTGGTCAAACGTCGCCACCCGGCCTCTCCGCCGAGTGCGCCGATGGAGCGGAGCCAGCGCGAGGGCCTGTTGTGTTGACTTGCCGGCGCAGGCAGCCGGCCGGGACTGTCACGCCATGATGCGCCCGCGTCCGTGCAAGTGATCTCGCGCATGCCGGGACCTGGCAGCGCGAGCTTCTCGAGGGGCTCGGAACCTCCTTCGCCGTGAATCACACCCGACGTGTGACAGGTGTCAGGCCGAACGCTGAGCGAAAGGCGTCCCACTAAGTGCTCGCACAAATCAGGCTCAATGGCGCGGGGCTCCTGAGTTAGTTCCACACCCAGCCACGACCCGCTCGATTCCCGCGGCGGCCAGAGGGCAACGTCGCGGCCGAGCCAGGTCCGAGTCGACCCCGAACGGGACGAACCAACTAGGAGTGCTGCTCGTCGCTGAGGCGACTTCTCGATCACCTCGAGGAGACGGCCGAACAAAGGAACTGGGCAGACCAATAGCTGCATGGCGGCGGCTCCACTGCCGGACGTGTGTCAATCCAGATCGAAACGTACGGAGGCGGGGGGCGAAGCCAGCTCGCCGCGCGACGGGAGGGGCGCCGTTCTTCCCATTGACCGGACCCTCGCCAACTCAGTCCAGAGCCAGTATTCGGCTTCGGTCTGACGGGGATCGGGCCAACACGAGTCGTCTGTGGAAACCGGAAGTCGATGAACCGTAACGGCGTGTTTCAAGGCGTGTTCTCCTTCACTGCACGGTTAGAGGCCTTCCCGGCCTGCGGTTACGGGTTGGGGCCGCACAGCTCGACCGGGCGACCACCTGCCCGTGGTGGCCCCGGTTGCCTTCGATAGCGCTCCGCGCCAGGACAAGCCCGTAACGGAAGGCCGGGTCGGCGGGTATCGCCTCGTAAGAGGGCCGGGGCCGCACCGCGGAGGGTTGCGGTCACGCTATGATTCCGCCGGTTGGCCGAAACTGCTCCTGGTTCCGATGGGGGACTTCATGAATTCCATGTCGTGGACTAGAAAGCCCGGGGAAAGGTGGGACGAACGCGACAAGGCGCGCGCTGAGCAATTTGTTCGGGACCATTGGGTGGCGCCAGCGGCGGATTCGGACGGAAGCCTATCCGGCTCGTCCGACGCCTCGCCTGCTCAATATGTGTGGGGCGATTGGGTCAATCCGGAAAGCTTATCGGCCCCAACCATCGATCCTATGGTTGACCTGTTCGCTGATATCTGGAATCGCTACAAACCCGCCCACAGACATCCCCCCCTTGCCGCGCCGGTGCCAGGCGCCGTACCCCCGGAGGTCGATCTGGCCGATACCGAGCGTCTCATCGATCACGTGCGCGTGTACGTGATAGCGCAGCATCTGGGTGCGCGATTGCCGGAGAGCCTGCGCGGCCAGGAGCTCGAGGACTGGTTAATCGGCTCCGAAGTCTGCGGTGCCACCCTCGGGCGTCGACTGAACCGAAGCGTCGGAAAAGAAGAAGTGGGGTGGTTCTGTCGAACCCACTTACGGGGTGTTCTGAAGAATTACAAGCCAAAAAAAGGCCCGCTCTGGGATTACCTGTTCGTCTGCTTCAAGCACGAGTCGAATGCGGCCCCCCACCGGATTCCCGCACACGGCCAGGATGTGGAGCTTGATGGGAATGATATCAACCTGCCGGTCGCCCCGAATCAGGTGAACGACGACACATCGGCAAAGGCGCGAACCGAAATCTCCACGTATCTCAGCGAGGGCATCGAGAACGAAGACACTGCGCTCTGGTCCGAGGCGCTGATTCTGTACTACACGACGGGCCCGGTGCTGCAGCAGATCGAGGAGCTCCTCACGAATTGGGCCTTCCCTCCAATGGAGCCCATTGCGGTCCCCCCTCCGCGGAGATTTGCCGGTATGTGGAGCGAGATTTCACTGAAGATCGACGAAACCCTAGACCAACTGGGGTTGAACCCAGGACGCTTCGGATTCGAACGGGACTATAGCAGCGCGGCAATCCTGTTCAGCCTGCGGACGCAGTTCCAGGAACTGTTGGGTGCCCTCGACGATCCGGACAAGGAACTCAGGAACAAGCAGGAGATCGAGTCTCTCGTCGAAGAGAGGCTCCGTGACATGGGACTGGACAGCCACTCGAAAGGGCGCGTCGTCGACTTTCTGGCTGATCAATTGGCACGGAAAGACCGTGCCCGGCTCGAGTTGCTCTCGAGACTGTTCAGAGACGCGAAGAAGGAGCAGGAACGGAACTGTATCACGGTCCCCATGCACGCCGTTGTCGGCCTCATTCTTACACTCAGGGGATACGGCCTGGTCAACGCAAACTACTCGCGTCTGCTGATTCTCCGTGGACATCGATACTTGAAGGGGAGGTGTGCGCGGTACCCGACCTCCATCGCGCCTGTTGGCGCCCGATTTAGCGACCCGACCGTCTTTCAACTTCAAGTCAGACTGAATGGACCCGCACTGGAGAGGACCCGCGTGGATGTGTCGTGGAGCCCGCCTGATATGGCGGAAATGGCCGCGGTCGTTCACGTAGAGCGGGGCTGGGATCGGGTCAACTTCGACATCAAGACGAAACCGCCCGCGATAAGCCGTCCTACTGCGCTAATCTTCGATGACAACACGGGCACTCAGAGGACCGGGACGATCTTGATGAACCAGGTTCTCGTTGACGCCGCTGCCAACGGACGTTCGGCTCATATGAGGATTCCCGTGAAGCCCCACGCCTGGGGGCCCGCCACGGTGAACGTTGAGACCCCCGATCCAGGCGCCTCTGTTCCGACGGCCGTTGTCGCCATTCGAGCAGATCAGAACGAAGCGAGTTTCCCCGTGTCCGTATATCGGGACAAGGCTGGGCCCGTCTTGGTGACAGTGGCGCCTCCGGACGTAAGGGGAGGCGACACCTTCGCGGCGAGACTCACGATGGGCGCAAGGGTCACAGCCCATTTGGGGGGAGCACACGTGCAGGGCATCCTGCCGATCCGTCCCTCCCGAAGGGTGCTGCTCACCCTCACCACCAGCGACCCGAGTTTGGCGAAGCCCGAATCCAGCGTATCTTCGACGAGCCGGACCTTAACGGATATCGAGTTCAACAGCTCGGTTGTCGGGGCCGCCAGCCCCGTTCGGGTGATAGCGAGCGGAAACGGTCTAGCGGCAGAGACTGAGGTGTGCTTGCTTCAACCCGCGGTCAAGACCGTTGCTCTGTGGGTGGCGCGAGACGGTGAGAAAGTCCCCGTCGGGCGTATTCTCGCCGGTCAAGCGGTGCAGGGGACCGTGACGCTCGACCGCAAGGCCGGCATCAACGAAAGCCAAGGCGATGCCAACGACCCGAGAGCCGACAATACGACTGTCGAAATCGCTGTGAAGCCCCATCCCAACGTGTCTTTGAGGAGGAAGGTATCGGTCGACGGTGGTAAGGAATCTGTGGAACTCGTTCAGTCTTTGGAATTGGATGTGAACTGTGAACTGGCGGAGGCTCATTTCGAGATTGAGGCCTCCCCGAAGTGCCTCGACGGGCTTGCCACGATTACCGCCCGTACGATTGCGAGGTCGAATTGTACGCATCACGAAGCGCAGGTTCAGAGGGAACTGAAGATCCAAGCGAACGCGGTAGAGAAGATCTTCTTCCATCATGGCGGCAAGTCGGACATCACGTCCGTCAACGGAGGGGCCACCCTGGATGGAGTTGTCCAGTTGCGCCACGCGGCCGTCATCGACACGAGCCTGCGGGTGTACAGCACGAACCGTCTCGTGCAGGTCGTTGGCGCAAGAGAGGAAGAACCGAAAACCCGTATCGATTCGGATGGGAAGACGATCCGGCGCTACTCGACAGCGAGGCCGACACTCGATATTGACTTGAAGAAGGGCTCGAAGGAAGCCACTTTCCAAGTGAGGACGTCAACCGTCGATCGTAACTCGTACGTTGAGATCGGGGCGCAGATCCTCGGGGGCCCGGATGCCAAGGCGACACTGCTCCTCAAGAGGACCGGCCGAGCCAGCTTAGGTAATTGCTGAAAGGACACCGACCATGCCTCGAGATCAGGAACATCCGCCGTTCCGCCCGATCGACGAATTGCTGGAGGGACTCGTAACAATTCCCGCTCGTCCCCTGGGCCGACACCTCACGGAGGAGGAGTTGCAGAAACTTGCCGACGAAACTCTTCCCCAGGAGCTGTGTGAACGGGCGTTCACCCACATCGAGTCGTGTCTACAGTGCGGCGACAACGCACTGCGCGCATTCGAGCACAGGATTCACGGGCCTGACATCGAGGTGCCAATCCGGGGGCGCAAGGACAACCGGAAGGACAGGCCCGCCGTGGTTTCTATGCAGGAGTACATCGATGCGAAGAATCGCAACCGGGCAAGGTTTCCGAGCACAAAGTTGGACCGGATCCAACGCGTCGTCAACTTTGGTGCTTCGTCGCACACCTATCATTGGCGAGAGACACTGCCCGACCTCGGTGATGTCACTGTTATCCTGGATGACCGCCGAGAGTACCGGACCATTACCATAGACACCACGTCCGACCTGGATGGCAACCTGGTTGGCTGCGGCCTCTGCGGTAATGTGGACGTGTCCCCTCTATTCATGGTGCTGCATCCGAGCAGGATCAACCCGGGGCATTCACGGGCAACGGCTCGCATCGACGACGGGGTGACACTGCCGGAGCCGTGTTATCCGAATCCTTATCTGCTGCGGACACTCCCTTCCGCCGAACAGCTCGTCGCGGCTGCGAGTTATGCGCATAAGAAGGCTGACTACGATGCTCTCTTGTCGTGGATACGCCTGAACACCAGCGACGGCTTGATCTCAGGGGATGTGTTGAAGAATGTTCCCGTGTGGGAGGATATCGAGAGTGTCCGAAATTCCCGACGCAGGTAAATCTCGAAAAACTGTTGCGCAGGGATTCCGGTATGCGTCGTGACAACTGTCTCGAGTTGCTGTCGGCGGCAAACTCGGAGGACATCGTAGAGGAAGCGTGGAAGCAGCAGATCGACCAGAGGGCTCTCTGGAAGGGTCTGCAGGACGGCGTGACGGGCGGGCGACCAGAAGTCCTGCGCGACTGGTGGAGTGCTCTGACATCGACCGATCGGAAGACCCGGCAGATCCCACTGTGGATGCTCATAGACCGGTTGGCAGAAGACCCGGACCGTCGCCAGCCTTTCCCGCCTCACAACGGGAGAACCGCAGTGCTCTTGCTCTGTTGCGCAGCGGTCGCCACGCGCCCGCCGGGCACTCGAGGAATCGATGATATCGCTGATGTCATCCGCGCGACGGCTCGTGATCTCGCCCGCTTCGACTTCTTCGAGCAACTTAGAGGCGGCAATCCCGTTGGGCCTGATGTGCTGTCGACCCCCTGGGCCCACTTGGTACGCCAACAGCTCTTCGCGATCAATTGGGAGCCGCTCTATCCGCTGACGGCCCCATCAGCATGGGACGCGGTCTGTCAGCTCTGGGGGGTTTCCCGAGTCGTCCACGAGTGCCGCGTTCCAGTGGCTGGAGTCGAAACGAACGGCGGCGCCGACTCAGGCTTCCTCTGCACGCTGGTTCTCGAGACACTCGAGGATCCGGCCAGCTCGGGAGAATCTGAGATGGAAAGCCGAGTCTGCCACGACGCTCTACATGCTTCCACGTCCTTCGTCACTCAGGGATTTTGCAAGTCGATAAGGGACGCCTGGGTGACTGCAATGAAAGCCGAGTCCCGCGGATTGAACAAGCCGCTGACTGGCCGATGGCGCTTGTACAAGGAGTGGCAGCCGCGGCCGGCCAGCGAAACGCCTCAAGTCCCGCTGCCGAGGGCGGATGACAGGTCGGCTAGCGGAGCCGCGCTGCGCGGGTGGATGCACGCACTGAGGGGCTGGCATCCGGACGATGAGTTGATTGTCATCGCGCAGGTTTCGAAGAGGGGTGATGGAATTCACGGACTCGGGGACAAGATCGCTCCAAAGGTTGAGAAGATACGCGGGGATGGGCGTCTCGACACGATTGTTGTGGCCTCGCTGGAAGATGGACTAGCGGCTGTCGACACGCTGGGCGACTCCAACAATATCCGAGTCGTCTTCATCGACGATTCAGGAGTCTACGCCGTGGGAAGCGACCATCGGCTGACGCGGCTCTCTTGATGCGGTGAGCACGGGTAGAGCGGACTCCGACCCGCGACGACTTGGCATGAAGGGCGCGCTCGCGCAGAACTGATCTGCTCCGGTACTTCGCGCCCGACCGCCGCAATCGGACGCCGGAACAGATGGTGACCGACGTCATCCGCTGGCAGCAGCGGACCCACGTGAAGGTCAGCACCGGCACGCTCGCCCATGAAGCCTTCACGGACGACGACCTTCACACCTTCAAGGCGCGCAAGGTACCCGGGCGCGTCGTGGCCGCCATCGCGGGGACGGATGACTTCGAGGCGGTCCGGCAGACCTTCGAAGCAGCGCCGCCGGCCGAGCGCGAGCGCATCCTGCGGGTGGCCCGGACCGTTGGCCGTCCAACATGGCGTGAGATGGGCTTCATCGACCGTGAGGGCCGCGGCCAGACCGAGGCCGGGCGCGAGGCGGAGCGCCTGCTGGCGGAGGCGATCGTTGCGGCCCTGGTTGCAGAAAACGCCGGCAGAGAGTAACCGGCTTCCTCCAGCAGTACTACACGGGGGTGAGAGGTGAATCGTGGCGCTGCCGGATGGTCTCGCCTCGCTTGCTGCCGACCTCGAGCGGGCCGCCGCGGAGTGCCGGCGGGAGATCGCCCGCCACGAGCACGCGATCGGCCGGCTGCAGAAAGTGGATCTCGAGCTGACCGCAAGTGCGAACGCCATTCGGGCGATGCAGGCTGATGGCTCTCAGCCGGGACGCAGCGCGAGCGTCGTGGTCGCGGCGGTCAGGAAGATCGTCGAGAGGCAGGTCAGGGAGCGGGTCGGCAAGCAGAGGGCGGCGCGCGCCGCAGCGTCCGGCGGCATCTCGAGGCTCAAGCTCCAGGTCAGGAAGGACGGTTCGATGATTGCCACCATCGACAAAGAACGGCTCGAGCTGCCCCCGCGGCTGGCGGTGGTCATGCGCGAGCTCGTTGACGCGGCACTCGCGGGACCACCTGGCTTTGTCGCACATACGACGTTGACCGCCCGGATCGCCGCGCGTGTCGGTCGCCCGGTTACCGAGCGCAGCCGAGTACAGCTTGTGCATCGACTGGTGAAAACGTTCGAAAGGCGGAAGCTCGATCACTTCATCGAATCGGACCCGCGCAGAGGCGTGCGCCTGCTGCTGCGCCGCGCGCGGTCGGCGACACCAGCAGCGCAGGAGGACTCCGGCGCGTCGTCACAGCGGACGCGGCCTGCTTCGCTCGCGTCTGTCCCGCGCCGCGCGTGAGCCCGACGGCCACTTCGATGGGGTCTGCGAAGTACACGACAGGACTGGCCGGCAACCGGAAGGAGCCTGCAGATGGAGACAAGACACAAACAGAAACAATTGGCCGCGGCGCTTGGGCTGCTCTGGGTATCGTCGGTGGCGATGCTGACCGCGTTCGCGCCACAGTCTCCCCGCCCGCAGCAGCGGCCGGATTCCGCGACGTACTTCGGCGGGGCGAGGGACGCGAACATCCGTTTGCTTCGCGGCGTGTGTGGCGCCGCCGACCTGGCTGCCGGCCTCGCGCACGCTCGGGCGGCGCTCCAGCGAATCGAAGACGCCGGCGATCCCTACCTGGAGCTGCAGGCTCTGATGCTCGTTGGTCAGCTACAGGGTGCCCTTGGCGAGGCAACCGGCGCGACAGAGCGGCAAATCGGCGTCGTAACGGCCGGACTCGGCGAACGCGAAGAGCCAGCCACGCTGGCATACACGATGTCGCTGCTCTCGTACGACCTTCGGCTGGACATCCCCGGTTCAGCGGTCTGTGAGGCCCTGGCGAACGAGCAGACCCTCGCCACAGAGTCCCTGTTGGCGGGTTCCCTTGCGGAGCTCGGCGGTCTCGTCGACGAGCTCGCGGACAACCCGGACATCGACGACGAGATACGTCGTCTTCTTGCGGCCTACGCCGCGGTCATGAACGAGATCGCGTCGTTCGGCGCGAAGAAGGATGTCGCGGCACTACGGCGCGCGCTGCCGCGGGCGGATCAGATTCTTCAGAAGATTGTCAGGACGTACGACTTCGAGGACGCGCAGCAACGGCGTCAGTTCTCCATCCTGGCGGCGCTCATACGCGAGCAGCAGGCCATGAGCGTGGCGTATCTCGCCCGTGAGCGTGCGGCGTTTCAACGACGCGCACGCGCCATGAGGGATCGCCTCCGCGAGCTGGTCCAGGCTGGTCCCCGGTGATCGAGCCGAGGTTGCCGGCTTGGAACCTCCGGGACTCGTCGAGGTTTCGCACCTGCACCACCACCGGCGGCCCGGCATGGCCGGAACTCTCGTGTCACCGGCCGCCTGTGTGGCGCATTCGTACCATCGATCAGAGATCAGAGGACACAGAGTTCAGAGGATCAAGGACTGAACGGGAACACGACCACCCGAAAGCCGACGGCGCTGTCGCGACCGGACGGACGGTACCCGAAGCGGCACGCGGAGCGGACGCCCCCCGGATCGCCGCCGAACGCCCCGCCACGCACCACCCGGCGCACGTTGTCCGGCGCGCACAGATTCTCGCGTTCGGCCCGGGGCGAGTGTTCGTAGGGATACTTGAAGTCGGGTTCCTCGAATCTGGGACCCCAGAGGCTCCGCGTCCATTCCCACACGTTCCCGCTCTGGTCTTCGGTCCCGGCCTGGCTCGTCCCACCGCCGCAACACCCCACCGCGGAAACCGCTTCGATACCACCCGCCTCCCAGGCGTTCGCACGATTGTTGTCCCACTCGTTACCCCAGGGGTATCGGCGCCCGTCCGTCCCGCGCGCCGCCTTCTCCCATTCGGCCTCACTCGGCAGCGTGACCACCCAGGGGCCGCTCGTCCCATCGCCGCGCAGCAGCCGCGTGGCGAGCGGCTCGGGCACCATGCGTGTCGCGGCCGGCTGCGCCATCTCCTTCTCCGCACGCGCGCGCAACTCGCGCGTCAGCCACTGGCAGTACCCCAGCGCGTCGTACCAGGACACCCACACCACCGGATGATTCGCAACACCCTCGAGGCTGCGTGGATCCAGCGTCTCTCGGGTCGCCGCGTCGGCCGCCTCGTAATACACACGCCACTGCGCCACCGTCACCGGATATCGCGCGATGAAGAACCGCGGCAGCCGCACCCGATGCGCCGGCCGTTCGTCGCCGAATGCCTCGGGATCCTTCGAGGGTCGACTCGCGCGCACCGTGCTCGTGACACTCCCGACTGGAATGCCTTGGACGTCTCTACCCGCGGTCATGCGCGGGCATTATGCCGCACCTGTCCCAGCGCTCACCGCGGGCGGCATGGACGATAGCGGGCCGGTTCATCGGGCGCAGCACGACGTCGCGGAGCAGTGCCTTCCGCAAACCGACCGTGTTGCCGTAGCGCGCGTGATTCACCCACCCGCGTACGCTCGCCGTCACCGCGGCAGGTGGGACCCGCCCGGCCGCATGCGCCGCGACGAGACGCTTGAGCCGCCGCCGCCAGAACACCGCTTTTCGCCGCTTGAGCCGGCGCCGCCAGGGAAAGACGACGAAGCCGAGGAACGGAAATCCCTCCGCTACCGGCCGGGGATGCGCGCCCTGGTGTAGCCGGAGGCGCACCCGTTCCAGTCGCGCGCCGACCGCGTGCTTCCAGTCCCACAACGTGCGGCGGTCCTCGCCGAAGAGCAGGAGATCATCGACATAGCGCACGTATGCGGGGCACCGCAGCTCCCGCTTGACGAAGTGATCGAAGCCGTTCAAGTAGACGTTGGCCCAGAACTGGCTGGTCAGGTTGCCGATGGGCAGTCCTCGCGGGCGGTCCACCGCAAACAGGTCATCGCCCGGGAAGTAGACCATGTCGTACTCGTGGTCCACGACGTGGCGCCCGGTCTCGATGATGGCACGCACGAGCGCACGCACGCGCTCGTCCCGGATCGTCGACGTCAGTGATGCAAAAAGGATCTCGTGATCGATGCTGGGAAAGAACTGCCGGATATCGCACTGGAGGACGTACCGGTGACGTCGCGCGAGCCGCTGCGCCCGATCGAGCGCGCTGTGCGTGCCGAACCCCACGCGGTTGGCGAACGTGTCGCGGACGAACGAGCGCTCGAAGAGCGGCTCGATGACCTGGCACAGGGCATGATGCACGACGCGGTCGCGGAACGGAGCGGCGGAGATGACTCGTCGCTTCGGCTCGTGAATGACGAAGCTCCGGTAGACGCCGGGTTCGTACGTGCCCGAGACGAGCGCATCGCGCAGCGCGACCAGGTTGTCCTCGAGCCGGTACTCGAAGAGCGCGACGTCCGCCCGGCCGCGCTTCGCACGGGCCGCCTGGCGATAGGCGCGCAGCAGATTTGCCCACTGGCACACCTGCTCGAATCGTGGCTCCATCGACCCTCGCGATCGAAAAGGCCCCGCGCCAGGCGAACCAGGGCGCGGGGCTGTTGCTATTCGCCCACGCCGCTCCGTGCGGCACGGCCAGGAACAGACCCCGCCGTTCTTCGCCTCGTCCCGTAAGGGAACACCCCGGCGGGCTATTCCGGCGACCGAAGAACGTGAACACGACCACCCGAAAGCCGATGTTGTTGTTGCGATCGGTCGGATGGTTCCTGTTGCGGTACGCGGAGCGGACGTTCCTCGGATTGTTGTTGAACGTCCCGCCACGCACCACCCGGCGCGTGTGGATCTGCCCCTCCACTGGCGATTCAACCGCGAATCGCCCGCAGCTCGTCACGAGGTGGCTTTCTGCCAGCCGCCCAGGAGCCTCCCGACTTCGGCCACCATGGTCGCCACGTGCTCGTATTGACCTTCCGACAGCCATCCCCACCGCGCTGCGAGTCGGAGGTATACGCGCAGGCGCGACAAGGCCGAATCCGCGGCTCGCAGCAGCTCAGCACGTCCGGGTCCCGCACGGGCATTGGCTTCCTCGAGGCGTTCCCGCAGGTCGAAGGCGGCATCGAGCAGCCGCTTCGTGACCGTCTGACGCTGCGCCCTCGGAAAGTGATTCGTGACCGGCAGCAGCCACGTCAGCAAATCGAACGTCCGGACGAAAATGGGCATCTCATTTCCCATGACGCGCTCCCTGGAAGATCGGTACGGAAAGAACGAGAAGTGATCAGAGATCAGAGGACACAGAGTTCAGAGGATCAAGAACTGAACGGGAACACGACCACCCGAAAGCCGACGCCGTCGTCGCGAGCGGTCGGACGGCCCCCGAAGCGGGACGCGGAGCGGACGCCCCCCGGAAAGCTGAGCGTCCCGCCACGCACCACCCGGTGCACGTTGTCCGGCGCGCGCAGATTCTCGCGTTCGGCCCGGGGCGAGTGTTCGTAGGGATACTTGAAGTCGGGTTCCTCGATTCTGGGACCCCAGAGGCTCCGCGTCCATTCCCACACGTTCCCGCTCTGGTCTTCGGTCCCGGCCTGGCTCGTCCCACCGCCGAAACACCCCACCGCGGAAACCGCTTTGATACCCGTCTTCCAGACGTTCGCACGATTGTTGTCCCACTCGTTACCCCAGGGGTATCGCCGCCCGTCCGTCCCGCGCGCCGCCTTCTCCCACTCGGCCTCACTTGGCAGCGTCACGACCCAGGGGCTGCTCGTGCCATCGCCGCGCAGCAGCAGCGTGGCGAGCGGCTCGGGCACCGTGCGCGTCGCTCCCGGCTGCGCCATCTCCTCCCACGCCCGCGCGCGCAGCTCGCGCGTGAGCCACTGGCAGTACCCCAGCGCGTCGTACCAGGACACCCACACCACGGGATGATTGGTGGGGCCCTCGAGGCTGCGTGGATCCAGCGTCTTTCGGGTCGCCGCGTCGGCCGCTTCGTAGTACACGCGCCACTGCGCCACCGTCACCGGATATCGCGCGATGAAGAACCGCGGCAGCCGCACCCGATGCGCCGGCCGTTCGTCGTTGAACGCGTCCGGGTCTTTCGCGGGCCGATCCGCGCGCAGCGTGCGTCCGGGATCCTCCGATGGAACAGATCGACGTCCTCTTCGGGTGGTCATGCGCGGGCATTATGCCGCAGTCACCTGCCCAGGGACGGAAGAGCACGTCCAGATCCTCCCGGAACGAGCAGCCCTCTCATCGCGCGCCAGAACCGGCCGCGCAGCGGCGGCGGGCCGTCGGGCGCCAGCGCCTGCTGCGGAACGTCGATACACGCAAAGCAGGCGAGCGCGCACAGGAGGAGCGAATACAGCCCGAGCGCCAGGTTGACGGGCAGGTACTCGTCCCAGCCGATCGGACTGAGGCCGGAAAACAGTGCGACGCCCAACCCGGCCGCGGTCGCGGCGCCGAGTCCGACATACGGCCACAACAGGTGCCAGTGCACCACCACCTCGTTCGAGGGCTCCTTCGTCGTCACCTTGAACGGCTTGCCGTAGGGGCTGACGAGCACGGAGACGATGCCGGCCAGGAGCTGGGGGAGGCCGACGAGCTTCCGGATGTCCGAGACGACCGGCATCACGCGCCCTTCCGACCGCCAGAACATCACCATGGCGGACGCGATGATTCGCGGCAGGATGAACGCGCCGGCTTCATCGAGCGACGCGAGAAACACCGGCACGCCGCTCCAGAAGTACACGACGGGCGAAAACAGGATCGCCGCCAGGAAACTGAACTCCACGATCCAGTACAGGCTCATGTTCGCGAACAGCACGCGGTCGAGCAGCCGCAGCCGAGACGCCCGCAACGGGCCGAACTCGAGAAACGGGAACTGGACGCTCCCCATCGACCAGCGCACGCGCTGCTTCACGTACTCCGCCGCGCTCGAGGCCGCGGCCCCGGCGCTCAATCGCTCGTTCAGGTAGCGCACCTGGTACCCGTTCGCCATCAGCCGGTAGCCGAGATACACATCCTCCGAGAGCGCGCCGGTTGGAAAACCCTCGGGCCCGAGCGCGTCCCGCCGGACCACGAAGCTCGTGCCGACGCAGGCGGCGTTGCCCCACCAGTCGAGCGCCGGCAGCACCTCGTCGAAGAAGAACCGCTGTTCTTCCGTAGCCCACTTCGAGATGCGGAGATTGCCCTGGATGGCGTCGGGATTCGAAAAATGCTGTGGAGTCTGGACCAGCGCGACCGTGTCATCCAGCAGCCCGACCGTGCGCCAGAGGATGCCGGGCTCGGCCACGAAATCTGCGTCGAGGACGAGCACGACGTCGGACTGCGACTGGGTCAGGCCGTAATTCAGATTGCCAGCCTTCGCCCCCGCGGACGTCTTGCGCTGGCAATACTGGACGCCGTACTGCCCACACAGCGCCGGCAGCCACCAATGAACGGGGAGAGACTTCTCCCCCGGGGGCGGCCCTTTGTCGTCGTCGAGGACGAAGACCCCGACGTTCGGGTAGTCGATGGCCGACGCCGCCCGAATGGCCGGCTCGAGCACATCGCGCGGCTCGTTGGCGGTGGGGATGAACACGGCGACGCTCGGCGGGTTCGGCTCGTTCTTGAGCTTCGCTTCCCGCTCATCCGCGAGCCGCGAACGATCCGTACGCGCCATGAGCACGATGCCCGACACGCAGAGGAAGAGCAACGACATCGATTCGATGCCGAAGAACCCCCACTGCCAGACGCTCGACGGCGACAGCTCCCACTCGGGCAGCGTGGCGGTGGCCCGCCACAACCAGTAGCGCACCGAGTAGATCTGCACGACCGCGAGCAGGCCGATGCGCGCCCGGCCGCTGCGCAAGGGGCAGGCCGGGAGGAGGAGGACGAGACCCGCCAGCAGAAGCACCGCGTGCAGCGCGCCTTCCCACGGCATGAGACTCACCAGGCGTACGAAAGAAGCGTGGCCGTCGCGTGCGCGAGCCGCGACTGCGAGGGCAGGCTGACCGTCACGCGCTGGCCCACCCACAACCGGCGCTTGTCCGTATCGCTGACGGCAAGGACCACGCGCATGACGCTGTCGCGCTCGGGCGTCCATTGCGGCGCGGCAAGCTGCGCGCGGCCCAGCACGTCGGCCGTGATCATGCGCACCGTTGCCGTGAGGCGCGTCCTGCTGCCGGTGGGCAAGACGACGGCGAGGCTGCCGATGGTCACGTCCGGCAGATGACGCTGGTGGAAGTAGGCCTCGATCGCGAGCGACGAGTCCGGAATGATCTGCACGAGCTCTGTTCCCGCGGCCACGTACTGGCCCGGACTGACCAATCGCTTCCACACGCGACCCGTGACGCTGCCGAGCACGACAGCGTCCTGCAGTCTCGACACCTGGGCTCGCTCGCTGGCGATGGCCCGGTCGGCCGCAGCGATCTGGGCCTCGAGCTCCCGGGCGGCCGTCTCGAGGCTCGTGAGACGCACGGCGAGGTCGTCGAGCCGGAGTTGCTGATGGGGCGTCTGCGCCGCGTCGAGAAACAGCTCCCGCGCCAGCGCCTCGCGGGCGAGGTTCACACGCGCCACCGCCGAAGCCTGCGCCTTGACCGCCTCGATTCCCGCGTTGACCTCCTCACGCTTCCGTGCGAGATCCAGCCGTGCGATCAGGCCGTGGGTGTACAGGGTCTCTGCGACGGCCAGGTCGGTCTCGCGGAGACGCTCGGAGGCCGCAAGCGACGCCAGGCGCGCCTGTTCCTCGACGACACGTTGCTCGAGCTCCTCGCGCGAGCGCGTCAGATGTTCATCGAGCGTGGCGCGCAGGCGCGTACGCTCGCGCGTGCCGTTGGCCAGGTCCGCTTGAATCGCATGGAGCTTGGCTTCAAGAACGGCCCTGTTCTCCAGCAGCCCCAGCAGGCGGCTTTCGTCCAGTCGGGGATTGTGCATGCGGGCGACGACCTGTCCGGCGTCCACCACATCGCCGACGTCCGGGAGCTCCGCACCCACCGTGCCGGCGATATGCGTCGTTGCGGCCGACACACTCCCCGCAACCGTGGCGAGCGAGCTCGACGGACGGATCCAGAAGAAGACCATCGTGCCGAGGGCGAGCAGCACGAGGACGAGCCCGACGGCCGCGCGGCCGTGGCCCACATGGACAACCGCGCGGTGGACGGCCTCGGATGTCGACGTGGTCTTGGCGGCTTCCGCGGAAGCGGCCCGGGACAGCGGTTGAACAGACAGCGGGGTGGACGACATTGCCGACTCTCCTGCCAGACGAGGGCGGCCGAGCCGCGCGGGGCGCCGTCGCCCCGTTCCCGACTGGCATCAATAGGTAGTCGATCCCCAGGGAAACTGTTACGAACGCCGTTGAAGCGCCCGCGGCGCTCACGATAGAGTTCGCGTGGACACCGACCCAGTGGCTACGCTGAACGACCTCGTCGCCGTTCGATCGCAGCTTGCCGAGGGGCTCAAGGCGTACTTGCAGTCGTTCATCGATCTGCGTGCGTGGGACGAGTCGTCGCCGGCGTTCGTCTTCCTGCCGGAAGGGCTGTCGCAAACCACGGCGGCGGCGCTCGAGTTGTACCAGGCGCCCGACGTGGTCAATCTCAAGGACCTGGACGGGGAGAAGAACCGTCGCCGCAGCGACCTCGATGCCCGCGGCGAGTTCGGCCGCGGCCCCGACGCGCCGCGCGCAAGTCCCTGGTCCTCCGAGAAGGAGGCGCCAGGCTACCTCGTCGTTCTGGGAAGGCCCGGCGAGGGGAAGACGCTACTGACGCGGCTCACGTGCCGCGATGTGGCGAAGGACAGCCTCGATCGGCTCGACAGCCGCGGCAGGTCGCTCTCGGACATTCCGGTGCCGATCTGGTTGACGCTCGATGAGCTTCTGGCGGCTGGCAGCGATGACGGCTCGAGCCGGTTGGAGTCAGCCGTCAGACAAGCCGTGCGCCGGGTGATCAAGGGCGCGTGGAAGCCTTTCGCCGGCGCATCCACGGTCGATCGCATCGTCGAGCACGTCACCTCACGGCTGGCGCATCCCTCCACATGGCTCTTCATCGACGCGCTCGACGAAACGGGCAACGCGGAGGACGCCGATCGACGGGCAGGCCTCGCCTGTCTCCGCGATCTTCCAGCGGGGATGCACGTCGTGATGACGTGCCGCAAGCTGGAGTACCACAGCAGAGCACACCGTGACCACGCGCCGCTTACGCTGCCGGACACATTGCCGGACGGGACGCTCCGGGAATACGACCTCGAACCGCTGAACCGCCCGAAGCAGGAGGCGTTCGTGAGCCGCTGGTTCGATCGGACGCCGGAGAAGCGGCCAGACGTGCTGGATCTCATTGCGGGACATCCGCAGCTCCAGGACATGGCGGGCAACGGGCTGATGCTGACGCTCATCTGCGCTACACGCGAACACCACGAGTTCGATCGCTCCACAAGACGCGTGGAGCTCTACGACCTGATCGTGAGAGACATGGTCGGCCTGGTGCGTCGCGCTCCCCGCCGTGTCAGTCCAGAGGAAGTCAGTTGGCGGTTATCCGCGCTGAAGGAGGTGGCGTGGAGCTTTTTCGAGGAGCAACCCAGCAGCAACTCGATGGAGCCGAATGCCTGGAGGCGGAGGTTGGTGGCGGCCTGCGCCCCCTTCGAGATCAAGCCAGCCCCGTTGCATGAGGACCTGAAAAAGGAAGGCCTGCTCGTGTCGCACGAGAAAGAGGGCCTGCGGTTTCTGCACCGGTCGTTTCTCGAGTACCTGGCCGGGGCGCACCTGGCATCGCTCGGGGTGGATAAGCTGCTCGCCGTGATGCGGCGCCGCCTCGCCGAACCGGAATGGGAGCCATGGCGCGGCGCGCTGACCATGGCGTTCGGTCACCTGGCGCGCATCCCCGCAAGACCCGAACAGCCAGCCGCCGAGCGTCAACAGGCCGCGCGCCGCGTCGTGGAGAACGTCATCGCGGATCCGCCGGGAGCCGCGGGGGGTGCCGTCGCATTCATCGGCGAGGCCGTCTTCGATGCCGGCGGCGAGTCGGTGCCGGCTGAGACTCTACAACAACTCCGGGACGCGCTGCTGCGCGTCATGCGCGACAACACCGCCCTCCCGAAGGTGCGCGCCGCCGCCGGCGCGGCCCTTGGCCGCCTCGGCGACCACCGCTTCCACGACGAAAGCCTGTGGTGCCTGCCGAAGCTGCAGTCCGACCCTGGTCCGGACGGGCAACTGCCACCGGAACCGCTCCTCGGGTTCGTCGAGATCCCCGAGGGCGAGTTCTGGATGGGATCCGATTAGCACGCCAGCATCCATAGCCCCACTCGAAGCACGCGCCGCGCTCCCGTAACCGAAGCGGTACCTGGAGTCTATAGAGAGCCAGCCCGTCAGAAAGGCGGGTCGGAAGGAGCGCTATGGAGATCACCCTCGCCCCCGTGCTCTGGTTCCTGACGCTGGCCTTGCCACTCGTCGTCGGAGGGACCCTGTTCGAGGAGCAAGTCCGCCGCGCCGTTCGCGCGGTGTCGGAGACAGTCGGCGGCTTGCTCGAAGGCTGGCACCTGTCGATCGCCACGTGCCTGTCGTGGCTGCGGATCACATCGTGGCCAAAAAATCCGCCGCCGCCGCTCGGCGTCGTGATTGGCCTCCTGTTGCTGGTCATTGGCGGCAGCGTGGCGGTGGCCAATTACCAGATCATGGCGCCGACGCTCGTCATTCTCCTGCCGTTCGGCGACGCCGCGAAGTTCACCGCCATCGCGGTCGTGGCGTTCACATGCGTGCTCGGCGTCCTGATGCACCTCGGGCGCGGCACAGCCCCGAAGCTCGGCGTCGGCGTATTCGAGCTGGCGCTCGTCGCCCTGATCGCGACGCTGGCCTGGATTCGCACGGTGGCAATTCTCGAGACCGAAGGGATCGTCGATCCACTGCAGCCCGTGTTGGCGGCCGTGCTCGCGGGCTTTCTGCAGGCGGCCGAGTTCATCGTTTTCTGGGGCGGCGTCTTCCTCGCAGGTGAAGCCCTCCCTTTCATCGCGGCGCTGCCGATACTCGCGGGCCTGAGTGCGGCCGCGCTCGTCGTGACGGTTCTTTGCGCCGGCGTCAATGGCGCCAGCCGGCTGTGCGAGGCGCTGGTGGACCTCGGAATAGTCGTGCGTGGGTACGTGACCCGTCTGGCGATCGCCGGCCGCGGCGACGCCCGCAGCCAGCGGAAGCACGAGCGCGCGCTCAAGGCGCTGTCGCACCAGGACGAGCTCGATGCGAAGCGCGCGGCGTCGAGTGCCGCCCGTGACGATGCCGCGTGGGTAAGGGCGAGGGAGCTGCAGGCCCGCGACAAGGCTGCTGCGCACGAGGGTGCCGTGGCGGCCAGGATTGCCGGGATGGACGAAGCCCTTCTCGAGCAACTCACGCGGACGCTGCTCGACCGCGGCGGCGAGCTGGCAGCGTCGGTCGTCGAGGAAGCGCTCGAGCAGCTTCGCACGGGGATGAAGCGTGAGGTCGAGCGTTCAGCTCCGGAAATCGCCAACGAAGTCGCCCGGTACTCGTTCCCGAGCCGCGCGTTCGACATGCTGCGGCGGTATGTCGCGCGGACCACTACCGTCCACTGAGAAGGAGATTGTCATGGCACGGACTACGCCGGTAGTCGTCGTTCTTTTCTCTCTGTTCTCTGCGCTCGCGATTCCTGCTGCAGGCGACGCAGGCGCACACGTTCCGGAACCGCGCGTCGTGGCGGTGATTCGCGACTGCACGCCGTCGTTCGCCCGCTACGCGGAAGACGCGCGCCACGCCATCGCTCGCATCGCCGGGCGGATCGGGCCGGGCGACACGATGGTCCTCATCGATCTCGGCGGCCGATTCGATGCCCGGACGCAGGTCGACGACATCACCCTCGACCCGGTCCCGGCTCAGGCGCTGCGGCCGCCCGCAACGCTCCTCGAGTATCGGAAAGCCCAGGCCACCCTCGACGAGCGCTGGGGCGTCGCCAATCGGGAAACCACGCGGTTCCTCGAGCGCCTGGCGCAGCCGTGCTCGCGCAACGGCACCGACATACCGGCAGTGCTGGACTACACGGCTCATATGCTGTCGACGCTCCAGGGCAGGAACCAACTCATTCTGCTCTCCGACCTCGAGACCGACACGACGGGTGTCCGGAGCTCACTGCCGCCCGCCAACGCCTTCCGGTTCCGCGACGTGGGCGTGACGGCGATGTTCGTGCCATGGAAGGGATCGGCCGAAACCACCTCGCGCATGGACACATGGCGGGAGTGGTTCCTGAAGGCTGGCGCCGCGTCGTTTGCGTCACATGACGAGGCGCAAAGCAGGAAAGTGACGCCGGTCGAGGCCAGCCAGGTGCCGACGCGCGCGTCGAGTCCCTTCGGCCACACCGTCAGATAGTGAGGGGCCCAGCTCTTCTCGAGTGGCCCGCCCGCCAGTCATAGGCGCTGCGGCACATCAGGTGTGCAGCGGCCGCGACTGAGCTGGTTACTGGGCATCGGGGAGACGGATACGCTCAGTCTGATCGTCCGACGATGCTTCAAGGGATCGTTACTGCCGGGGGTTCATCAATCGTGCGAAGTCCGTCGCCGTGTCTCAGTCGTGTCTCAGTCGTGTCTCAGTCGGCGCCTCCAAGGGTTTGGAGGCGACTCGACATGAACTCGCCAAATGATTGATTCGTGGGAGCTTGAAAAGGTTGGTACCGGTACGGGGATTCGAACCGCAGTCTCGTGGCTGAGAACCTGGTGCCCTGCGCTCGAGGGTGTGCAGACCGGGCCAGTCGACGGCCTGCCGCAACGCTAACTCCCGCCGAGTCCGCGATTCGATCAGTGAGCTCGCGAGCCGGGGGTACAGTTTTGGGTACAGCGGACCAACTCAATTCGGGTACGGTCGCCAAAACCCTTGAAAAAAGTGGCTCACCATCCTGGACGATTTTCGAACTTGGCTCATCCGTGAAGCGGCCTAAATGCAGCGGTTTGCTAAACGTCGATCAGCCTCTCGGCCATCTTCGTTTTTCCTCGTAAGTCCTTTCCGTCCTAAGACATCGCCAATTGGGCAAGTTGGCTGCCGTTGCCTGTGATCGGCCGGTTCTGGCGCCAGGCAGGGACAATTTCAGGGACAGTCACGCCACATACAGCCAGCGGTAGAGTACTCGCGTGACACGCGGCCTGATGACCCACGTCAACATCGCCACCGAAATGGCCGTCGACACTGCCGCCTCCAGTAAGAACGGCAGGCGCAACGGCGCTAACACGACCGGGCTGTAACCGGTGTGGGGAAGAGCGTGTCTGGCCACCCGTCACCCGTGCGGGATTCGATGCGCGGCGAGGGCCACACGGCGCGCTGTTGATTGGCAATCCCGGTGAAGTCGTCGAGAAGATCGTTCGACACAGCGAAGCGCCCGGCGGGATCTCGCGACTCACGTTTCAAATGAACGCAGCGTCGTTGCCCCGCGCGAAATTGATGCGAGCCATCGAAGCGATCGGAACACGCTCGCGCCTGCGCTCGAGGGTTGTTCGAGGAAACGCTGGCGATCTTCCGCGAGATCGATCACGCCCTCGTTCCCCCCAGGCACCTCCTCCGCCGCCTCATCGCTGAACTGTGAGCCTCGACGGGGCGTCCCTCACACGTACACGACGCCGAGTTCCCTTTCTCTCGCCACAAGCGCTTCGATGACCGTCGCGTCGGGCGGGGGGCCGTCCGGCGG
>Ga0187893_10004736_pt1 | contig 25460 bp, 22 predicted proteins | sample MA1701074metaG_FD_139574 | JGI IMG/M metagenome (GOLD analysis project Ga0187893, IMG submission 139574) | White microbial mat communities from a basaltic lava cave in the Kipuka Kanohina Cave System on the Island of Hawaii, USA - MA170107-4 metaG ... | reverse complement strand
GGCGGCGGGTCGGCGCGCAGGTCGATCTTCGAGAGCACCAGGAGCTCGGGCCTGGCGGCGATGTGCCCGCCGTACGCCTCGAGCTCGGCGCGCACCGTGCTCCACGCCGCGGCGAGCGCCTCGGCGTCGCCGGCGGAGGCGTCGACCAGATGGACGAGGAGCCGAGTGCGCTCGACGTGCCGCAGGAAGCGGTGGCCCAGCCCGCGGCCGCCGCTCGCTCCCTCGATCAGTCCGGGCAGGTCGGCGAGGGTGAGGCGCTCGTACGCGCGCTCGACGACGCCGATGCGCGGCTCGAGGGTCGTGAACGGGTAGGCGCCGATCCGCGGCCGCGCCGCCGAGAGGGCGGCGAGGAGGGTCGACTTGCCCGCGTTGGGGAGGCCCACCAGTCCGACGTCGGCCAGGATGCGCAGCTCGAGGCGCACGCGGCGCTCCTCGCCGGGGGCGCCCGGCTCGCGGATGCGTGGCGTCTGGCGATCGGGTCCCTTGAAGGAGTGGTTGCCGCGGCCGCCGCGGCCGCCGCGCAGCAGCGTCACCGGCTGGTCGGCCTCGAGCAGCTCCAGCAGCACGTGTCCGCGCGCCGCGTCGCGCACGATCGTCCCGGGCGGCAGCTCGAGGAGCACATCGCGCCCCGCGCGGCCGGCGCGGTTGTTCGCCTCGCCCGGACCGCCGCGGCCGGCGCGGAAGAGGCGCTTCCCCTTGAGCTCGGCGAAGGTGTTGCGCGAGGTGCGGGCCACCACCACCACGTCGCCGCCGTCGCCGCCGTTGCCGCCGTCCGGCCCCCCCCGCGGCATGTGCTTCTCGCGCGCGAAGGAGATGCAGCCCGGTCCGCCGGCTCCCGCGATCAGCTGGATCTCGACCTCATCGAGGAACGGCATCGGGAGGCTCGTCGCAGGGCGTCCGCGCGGGGGCGGGCGGCGTTCCGCCCGCCCGGAGCGCCGACGCGCGCCACGTCCGGAACGGGCGCGGGGGCGGGCGCGGCCGGCGCGGCGGCTAGCCCTTGGCGGGGACCGGAACGACCGAGACGCGGCGCCGCGTGAGGTACTTCACCTTGCCCGGCACGAGGGCGAAGAGCGTGAAATCGCGCCCCTGACCCACGTTCGGACCGGGGTGGATCCGATTGCCCACCTGTCGCACCAGGATCGCGCCGGTGCCGACCGTCTCGCCGGCGAACACCTTCACGCCCCGGTACTGCGGGTTGGAGTCGCGGCCGTTGCGGGTGGAGCCCTGTCCCTTCTTGTGTGCCATGACCTGCGCTCCTGTTCGGGCCTCCCGCCGGCGCGCCTCACGCCGAGATGGCGGTGATCTTCACGCGGAAGATCGACGGGCGAAAACCGGCGCGGCGCCGGTACTGCTTGCGCCGCTTGAACTTCTGGATGACGATCTTCGCGCCCTTCCCGGCGAACACCACCTGGCCGGTGACCTTGGCGCCCGCGATGGTCGGCGCGCCGATGCGGTCGCCGAGCGCGAGGACGCGGTCGAAGGTGAGCTCGTCGCCGACCTTGCGCTCCTTGCCCTCGAGCTCGATCACGTCGCCCGCGCTCACCTTGATCTGGTGGCCGCCCGTCTCGATCACGGCGTACATGGCGAGGATTCCTGCGCTTCCGGGGGCTCGCCCCCGTAGGGACGGGCGAGAGGGGCGGAGGATGGTAGCGAGCCCCCCGCCTCGTTCCAAGCGACGCGCCGGTGGACGCGCTCGAGCGCGAATCCGCCGGGAGCGGCCTGGTTCAGCAGCGCGAGGAAGCGCCCGACGGAGACGCGCCCGCCGCTGCGGGGGGTGAGGCGGACTCGCGCCCGAGCGGGGCGCCGCGCGCCGTCGACCGCCTCGACGACGACCCAGGCGCCGCCGATCGCGGGCAGCTCGGCCGGCAGCGCCTCGAGGGCGGCGTCGAGCTGCTCAGGGTCGGGCGCCGCGAGGTCGAGCTCCACCGCGACGTCGAGCGGCTCCGGCCGCGAGCCCGGCAGCGCCGCGACCAGCCGCAGTCCGCGCGGGAATCCCGCGCCCAGCGCGGCGGCCACCGCCGCGGCGCTGCGCTCCTCCGCGAGCGGAACCACGAACCGCTCGCCCTCCGACCCGACTCCCACCGGCAGCGGCTCCGGCAGCCGCATCTTCACGCGCCGGTGGAAACCCTCGGTGAACCGCAGCGGCAGCCCGCTGCGCCGCAACGCCCGCTCGACCGCCCGCGCGAAGTCGAGGTGCCCCAGCCAGCAGAGCTCCCCCTCCTTGGCGATCACGAGCGTGACCGGGAACTCCGGTCGCGGAAGGTTCATGCGCGGCCTCCGGCGGGTCGGGACGGCCGTCGCGCGGATGCGACCCGGCGCCCCGGATCGCGATCGACCCGGGACGTCGAGCTTAACCCTGTTCGCTCGCCATCTCGTCCCACTCGCGCGCGGCGCGCTCGCGGTAGCCGTCGATCACCCGCTGGATCTTCTCCTCGGTGCCCTCGCTCGTCCCGATGATCCAGGGCGTGATGAAGACCAGGAGCTTGCGCTCCTCGTCGGCTTCCGTCTCACTGCGGAACAGGGCGCCGACCCACGGGAGGTCGCCCAGCAGCGGCACCTTGGTCATCTGCCTGGCGACGGTGTGCTGCACCAGTCCGCCCACGATCCCGGTCTGGCCGTTCTCGAGCATCATGTTGGTCACGATGGTCTGGTCGCCGACCCGCGGCAGCGAGATGGAGCCGGTCCCGACGGCGCCGGCGCCCACCTCGAACAGGTCGAAGCCGGGGTGATCGGGATCGCTCGTGCCGGTGAGCGTGCGGCCCGCCGGGATCACCGTCATCAGGATCCGGTTCGTCCCCGCCACGACGTGCGGGATCACCAGGAGCTGGAAGCCGGTGTTGATCGGCGAGTTGTTCGCCTCCTTCACCGAGAGCTGCAGGCCGCCCGACTGGCTCGAAGCCGCCTCCGCCTCGGCGTAGGGCACCTGCTCGCCGACGAAGATCGTGGCCTCGCGGTGGTCGACGGTCGTGATCGTCGGAGCCTGCACGAACTGCGCGGACTGGTCGTTCTTCACCAGCCGGATCGCCAGCGAGGTCGCCGAGAAGTCGAGCGTCCCGGGCGTCACCGGCGAGAACGTGTTGCCGAACCAGTCGAACGGCCTGCCGGTCGGGATGTAGGCGTTGTCGTTGTCGCTCGTGCGGCCCGGCAGCAGGTTGTCGCCGAACGAGCCGGGCCCGAGGTTGAACGGGTAGCGGCTGGAGCGCGACGATCCGCTGATCGAGGCCTGGAGGCCGTTGTCGAAGCCGAACGAGAGGTCGAGCGAGTTGCGGTTGGAGGTGGTGACGAAGCGCACGTCCATGTGGATCTGCGCGGGCTCGACGTCGAGGCGCTCGAGGAAGCGTCCGATCTCGTCGAGGACCGGCTTGGTGTCGCGCACCAGCACGGCGTTCTGATCCTCGAGGTAGTCGAGCTGGCCGTCCTTGCTCAGCATCTTGTCGAGGGCGTCGAGCAGCGGGAAGCGCTTCTTGGTCTGCTCCGCGATGCTGCCGCCCGACGTGTTCTGCCGGGTCGTCTTCGGGCGGTCCTCGACGTAGGCGGTCTCGATCCGCGCGACGTAGGTGCCCTTCGGACGGATGTAGCGCAGCGGGAACAGCTTGCGCTCGACGTGCGTGGCGAGTCCCGCCTCGTCGACGACGCGCAGGATGCCGCGCTCCTCCTCGACGAGGAAGTAGCCGTAGGTCTTCACGACGGCGCCGAGCGCGTCACGCCACGGGCGCTCGTTGATGACCATCGTGACGTTGCCCTTCACCTTGTCCGAGACGACGATGTTGGCGTTCCCGTACTTGGCGATCGCCTCGATCACCTTCTTGATGTCCTCGGCCTGGAAGGACATGGTGACGCGCGGCGGCTTCGCGACCCGCCAGAGCCTGGGGCCCTCCGCCGTCACGATGCATCCGGCGTTCTCCGCCACCAGCTGCAGCGCCTCGGTCCACGGCACCTCGCGCAGCTTGACGGTGACGCGGCCGTCGGTCCCGGGCGTCGTGATGATCGTCACGCCCACCTTGGTCCGGATGTGGTCGAGGACGTCCTCGAGCGGGCGGTCGTTGACGTCGAGCGTGATCATCGCCCCCACGTCGATCTGGCCGGCGGTCGGCCGGCCCTCGCCCACCACCTGCGCCGTCGCCGGCTCGGCGGCGGCGAGCAGGATCGCCAACGACATCCCCGCGAACCGACCGATTCGATTGCCAGCCATCCCCATCTCTCCCGGGCCGCATGGGCGGCCCTGCTGCCGTGGGCCGCGCGAGCGGCCTCCTTCCTGCCATGCGCGGCGGCGTGCCGCGCGGCCTCCCGTCCTCCGGAGCGTGATCACAGGTCGTAGACCAGCGCCACGCCCTTGAATTCGAACCTCAGGTGATCCTCGTGGATCTCGAGCAGGATCAGGTCGTCCTCGATGGCGTCGCCGATGCGGTAGACGGTGTGGTTGATGATGACCACCGATTCCGCGCCCCGCTCGACGATGTGTCCGGTCACGTCGATCTTCTTGCGGCTGAACTCGACGGCGGTCTGCGCCGCGAGGTAGAGCCCCTCCATGCGGCTCTGCATCTGCACGATCTCGGGATCGGCCGACTCCCCGCCGCCCAGGCTCTTCACCAGCTCGAAGTCCTTGACGCAGGCGGCGTAGTCGCCCGCCTCGTAATGCTGCTCCATCGCGACCAGCGCCTGCTGCATGCGCAGGCGCGCCGTGCTCGTCGGGGTGCTCCCCGCCTCGCCGTCGCCGACGCGGGCGCGCAGCTTCGCGACCTCGGGGATGACCCGCTTCTCCCACTCGCGGCGCAGCCCCGCGTCGCCGATGCCGCCCTTGGCGTTGACGTCGTCGACCTGGGTCTGGAGCTCGGCGAGCAGGTTGATCGCCTGCACCTTGAGCTCCATCTCCCGGATCACGCTGCCGGCCCCCTGCATGAGGTCGAGCAGCTTGTTGCACTCCTCGATGCGGGAGATCACCTTCGTCACCGTCGCGCGCAGGTCCTCGGGGCCCGATCCCGCGCCGGTCCCCTTGCCGCCGCGCGTGCGCGGATCGACGAAGGGATCGCGGCGTCCCGCGGCGGAGAGGAGCTGGAAGCGCTCGAGCGCAAGCTCCTGCTTCGCCTCGGCGATCTGGTCGGCGAGCTTCTCCTTCTTGCGCTCGTAGGCCGGGATCGTGACGCCCTTGCCGACGTCGTCGCCCAGGTAGACGTAGGTGACGAGGTTGAGATCGATGGAGTGGAGCAGCTCGCCGTCCGGGCGGTCCTCGCGCTCCTTGACGTCGCCGGCCTGGATCTTGAGCTCGGCGATGCTCACGAACCGCTCGTGGTTCTCGAGTCGGCCGATGAACTGCAGGAACTGGGCGAAGCTGGCCTTGATCTTGAGCTTGTACTCCGCCTTGTCGAACACCGCGGAGGTCACCAGCTTGGTGCGATTCGCCTGAGGCTTCAGGTCGGTGATGTAGGCGCCGGCGTCGCGGCTGAACGAGTCGAGGGTGCGGTAGAAGTTGTTGACCTCCGCGTCGCTGGGGAGGACGCGGACGTAGCCCTCGACGTTCTCGCGCAGGACGATCACCTTGTCCTCGAGGTCGTCGATGCCGGCGATGCGCTGCTTGGCGGCGGCCACCTGGTCGGCGAGCGTCTGCGCCTCCTCGTCGAGCCGCTCGCACTCCTTCCAGACGAACCACGAGCCGGCAGCGCTCCCGGCGAAGACGATGCCCGCGGCCGCCAGGAACAGCTTGTGATGGCGGTGTAGTTCGAGCTTGAGCTTCACGCGTCAGTCCTCCCCGCTCACGACTTCGCCGGCGCCGGCGCGGCCCTGCGCGCGGGCCCCTTCTTCTTGTCCTTGGTGGGCAGCTTGATGTCGAACTTGAACTCGCGCTTCACGGCGGGCTCGAGCTCCTTGTCGGGATCGGTCACGGCGCTGCCTGGAGGGGTGAAGCCGACGAAGCCCTCGCGGAAGACCGGATCGTTCTTCAGGTCCTCGTGGAAGTTCGACACGCCCTCGATGTCGCTGCCGACGCTGAAGCCGCGGACGTTCACCCCGGCGGACTGGGTGTCCGTGCGCGCGTCGACGTCGAGCACGCCGAGCCACACCTTGTGGCGCTGCTGGGTCGCGTCGCGGCTGACGATCTCGTTCAGCCGGTCGAGCTTGCGGGTCCAGACGATGCGCGAGCCGGCGATCTCTTCGATCGTCTTGTTGCGCTTCTCGTACTCGGCCTTCTCCTTGTCGAGCGCATCGGCGTAGCGCGCGCGCGGCATCATGTTCTCGAGCTGCTCCTGCGAGATCTCGACGCGCGCCTGCTTGTCGGCGCGCACGTTGAACCACAGGAATCCGGCGGTGCCGACGGCGCCGCAGCCCAGCACCGAGGCGATGAAGAGGAGGGCGAGCGTGCGCGGACTGGTCCGCGTGGCCCGGCGCATCTCCTCCGGCAGCAGGTTGATCTGGATCATGGGCGGTCTGGCTCCGTGGCTCAGCCCAGCACGCGCGCGGCGAGCCCGGCCGCGACGCCGAGGGCGGGTGCGCACTCGAGCAGCGCGTCATGGTCGAGCGAGCTGTCGTCGAGATCGAAACCCTCGAGGGGGTTCCAGTTCATGGTCTTGCGCTCGAAGATGCGCTCGAACGTCTCCTCGAGCCCGGCCACGCGCGAGGCGCCGCCGCTCACGAACACCTCCTCGACCTTGCTGTCGGCCTGGTTCTCGTAGTAGTCGAACGAGAGGTGGATCTCGTTGCCGAGGTCCTCGAGGCTCGGCAGCACCGCCTCCGCGATCTCGGCCTCGCGGCTGCCCGGCGCGCGCTTGAGCTGCTCGCCCTCGAACGTCTCGACGCCGAACCGCTTGGCGATCGCGTTGGTGATCTCGTTGCCGCCGAGGTAGACCTCGCGCGTGAAGTGGCTCTCGGCGCCGCGCACGATGTTCACCACGGTCTTGGTGGCGCCCACGTCCACCAGCGCGACCACCTTGCCGGCGGCCATCTCGTAGGTCGGTCCGCCGAGCGCGAAGACGTTGCTCAGCGCGAACGCGTCGACGTCCACGACGTTGGGGACGAGGCCGGCGTTCTGCACCATCTTCAGCTGCTCGTCGACGACCTCGCGCTTCACGGCGACGAGCAGCAGCTTCATCTCGTTGGCCGCCACGCCCGGGGCGTCCTCGATGCGATGGCAGTCGAGCAGGACGTCCTTGAGGTCGAAGGGGATGTAGCGATCGGCCTCGAAGCGGATCGCCGTCTTGAGGTTCTCGTCCGGGATGTCCACCATGTTCAGGAAGCGGACGATGACCGAGCGGCCCGAGACCGCGGTCGCGACCCGTCGCGTCTTGAACGTGCAGTGCTTGATCAGGTCGTTGAGGGCGTCGGCGCGCGCCTCGGCGGACGGCACGTCGACCTTGCCGAAGCCGATCACCTTCAGGCGGTCCTTCTCGCGCACGACCTCGACCGCCTTGATGCTCTCGCTGCCCAGGTCCAGCCCGAGCAACGTCGACTTGCGCCGCAGAAAACCCATCGAAGGCTCCCGCTTCCGGGGCCACGCCGGCGACGGCGAGGAGGACCGGAACGGAATCCTCTTCGTCCGGGCCCTCCGCGGCGCTTTACGCGACCGCCCGACTTTTTTGGGCGGAGCCCCGAGCGCTACGGCGCCCGGGGCGGGCGCGCTCCTCCCCGACGGGCGCACCCGGCCCGGCGGATTCCGCACCCCGGCCCCTCCGGAAGGAGGGGGGAAGTGAGTCCGGGGAGCGCGGGCGGGGAGGGCCCCATGCGAGGGGGACGGCGCTCACTCCTCGTCGAACCGGGAGGCGATCAACTGCTCGAGCGCTCCCACCAGCGCCTCGGCGTCCTCCCCGTCGGCCTCCAGTTCGAGCGTCGAGCCCGCCGGCGCCGCGAGCGTCAGCATCTGCAGCATGCTGCGGCCGTCGGCGCGCGCTCCGCCGCAGGTGACCGAGAGCGCGGCCCGGTGGCGTCGCGCCACCTCGATCATGCGGCTGATCGGCCGCGCGTGCAATCCCTGGGTGTTGACGAGCGTCGCGGTGCGGCGGATCCGGCCCATCCCCTCACGCCCCCATCTCTTCGAGCAGGGCGCGCGCGTCGTCGGGCGTCCGCGTCCGCCGCACGAACGGCATGAAGTCGGGCTTGCGCGCCATCCCCGCGAGCCACCGCAGCGCCGCGAGGTGCTCCGTGATCATCGACTCCGGGGAGAGGAGGAGGAAGATCGCGTGCACTTTCTCGCCGTCCACCGCGGCGAAGTCGATGCCGGCCGGGAAGACCCCGAGCGCGGCGGTCGACTCGCGCAACTCCGGGCTCTTCACGTGCGGGATGGCCAGTCCGCCCGACGCCGTCGAGCCGCTCTTCTCGCGGTCGAGGAGCGCCTGCAGCACTCGCTCCTTCCTCTCAGCCGAAAGCCGCATGCCCTTGACCGCCACCTCGAGCAGCGCGGCGATGACCGCCTTCTTCGGACCGACGGGCAGGCCGAAGGCGATGCGAGCGGTCGGCCAGAGCGCGAGATGGCCGCTCACGAGGCGTCTCTCACCGGGCCTTGCCGTCCCTCGACCCGCGCCGCGGGCGCGGCGCGTCGTCGGCGGCGCCCGCTCCGCGCGCCGAGCGGCCGTCGCCGGCGAAGCTCGGACCGCGATGCGACTTGCGCCGCTCCTTGCTCTTCTCGAGCTGCCGCTCGAGCTTCTCCACCAGCTTCTCGACGCAGCCGCGCGGATCAGCGTGGCGGTCCTTGGCGACCAGGCGCTCGTGGTGGCGCGAACCGTGCAGGATCGCCTCCCCGCTCCAGGCGCTCCGCCCCTCCTCGAGGGTGAACTCGAGGCGCGGCTCCGCGCGCAGGAACTTCACCAGCCGGGCGCACTTCTCCTCCGCGAACGTCTCAAGGTCGTCCGGCGCGCTCGCGTGCCGGACCGTGATCGAGATCGCCAAGTTCGATCCTTTCGTGAGGGTCACGGGCTCGCGGACGCGCGTCGGACCGCCGCAGGTCGACGCGCCACAGCCACAGCCCCCGGGCCGGCAGGGTCGGGGGTGCGCATCCGCGCGACCGAGCCGCGAGCATGCGCACCACGTCGTCGGGTTGCCGGCGGCCCCGTCCGACCTCCAGGAGAGCCGACGCCAGGGTACGCACCATGTTGTACAGGAAGCCCGAGCCCGTGAAGAAGAGGCGGACTCCCCGGGGGATCCTCCGGACGCGCACGGCGTGGAGCCGGCGGATCGCCCCGTGGCGGGTGGCCTGGGCGCGCGCGAAGCTCGTGAAGTCGTGCTCGCCCTCGAGGCGGCGCGCCGCCGCGCGCATGGCGGCCACGTCGAGCGAGCGCCCGCCCCAGGCGAAGTGGGCGCGCCGCTCCGGCGGCAGGAGCTCTCCCACGTGGAGCTGGTAGACGTAGGTCTTCCGCCACGCCTCGCGCCGCGGATCGACCGGCCGGGCGGTCTCCTCGGCCGCCACGACGCGCACGGAGGCGGGGAGGAGGGCGTTGAGCCCGCGGCGCAGGTCGGCGGCGGCGAGGCGGGTCGGGACGCTGAACGCCGCGAGCTGCCCGAGCGCGTGCACGCCGGCGTCGGTGCGGCCGGCGGCGCGCACCCGCGCCGGGCGCCGCACCAGCTTCTCGAGCGCCTCCTCGATCGCGCCCTGCACCGAGGTCGAGGAGGGCTGGCGCTGCCAGCCGTGGAAGCCGGCGCCGTCGTAGGCGACGGTGATGAGGAAGTGGCGGGACGGCGTCTCGACGGTCGCCGGCAAGTCAGTACTCGCGGCGCTGCCGGGACGACGGGATGTGGAGCGCCTTGCGGTACTTGGTCACGGTGCGGCGCGCGACGTTGAGCCCCATCGACTTGAGCCTCTCGACGATTTCCTCGTCCGAGAGCGGATTCTGCTTGTCCTCCTTCTCCACCAGCTCGCGCACGCGCTCGCGCACGCCGGTCCGCGACTCCACCACCCCGTCGGTGCCCTGCGAGGCGCCGGTGAAGAAGAACTTCAGCTCGTGCACTCCCTGCGGCGTCTGCACGTACTTGCCCTTGAGGGCGCGACTCACGGTGGAGACGTGGATGCCGAGCTCGTCGGCGATCTCCTGCATCTTGAGCGGCTTCAGGTGATCGACGCCGTGCTCGAGGAAGTCGCCCTGCCGCTTGATGATCTCGTGCGCCACCCGCTCGAGCGTGCGCCGCCGCTGCTCGATGCTCTCGATGAGGAAGCGCGCCGACTCCACGTCGCGCCGCAGGTGCTTGCGCAGGTCGGCGGTCACCGACTTGTCGCGCAGCAGCCTCAGGCGCTCGGGGTTGAGCGAGAGCCGCGGCATCCAATCGTCCGCGAGCTGGATCTCGAAGCGGCCGTCCTGCTTCTGCACCACCACGTCGGGCCGCACGCGCCAGAGCGGCTCGTGGGAGAAGCGCCGCCCGGGGAAGGGGTCGAAGCTGTGGCGCATCGCCACCACGAGGTCCTTCACCTCGTCCACGGTGATTCCGAGATCCCGGGCCACCTTGGGCAGCCGGTTGCGCGCCAGGTCCTCGAGGGAGCGCTCGATGAGCTGGCGCAGGTGCGGCGCGAGCGGGTGGTCGTCGCGCACCTGCAGCAGGAGGCACTCCTGCGCCGTGCGCGCGCCGATGCCCGGCGGATCGAGCGACTGCACCAGCTTCAGCGCCGCCTCGGCGTCCTCGAGCGAGAAGCGCTCGTGGAACGGCACCACCAGCTCGCCGAGCGGCTCCTTGAGCCAGCCGTTGCGGTCGAGGTTCTGCACCAGGAACCCGGCCAGCTCCTTCACGCGCGGCGACGCGTCGCTGAGCAGGATCTGCTCGTCGAGGTGCTCCTGCAGCGAACGGGGGCGCGCCGGCGCGTTGTTGAGCGCCTCCTGCTTGGGATCCTCGTCGTCGCCGCCGGCTCGGCGCGTGCGCGGCCTGTAGACGTCGTTCCAGTGGTCGAGGTCGACGCGCGGCTCGCTGTCGGCGGGTCCCGCCTCGGCCTCGGCCTGATCGGCCTTCTCGACCTGCTCGACCGGCGGCGGCTGGAGCTGGGTCTCGGGCGGCTTCTCGACGACCAGCGCCTCGTTGGTCAGCGCCTCGTCCTCGATCAGGTCGACGAGATCGGCGGCCGAGAGCTGCAGGATCTCGATGCGCTGGATGAGCTGCGGCGAGAGCTGAAGCCGCAGCTCCGGCCGCTGCGTGAGGATCAGCTCCGGCCTCACGGGGGTGCGTCGCCGCGCGGGAGCGGCCGCCGCTCCGCGAGCGCCTCGGCGAGCACCGCGGGATTGGCGTACTCGATCGCCGTCCCGGCCGGGACGCCGCGCGCGAGGCGGCTCACCGGGATCGGGGGCGCGCCGGGCCGCCGGCACCTCTCCACGAGCGCGGCGACCATCAGCGCGGTCCCGTCCCCCTCGAAGTCGGGATCGGTACCGAGCACGATCTCGTCGAGGTCGCCGGCGCGGATGCGCCGCTCCAGGATGGCGAGCGTCAGTTCGGGATTCGGCTGGCCGTCGGGACGCGCCGCGCCGTGGAGCACGTGGTAGACGCCGCGCCACCCGGCCCGCTCGAGCGACTCGAGGTCGCGCGACCGCTCCACCACGAGGACGCGGCGGTGGTCGCGATCGGCGTCGGCGCAGATCGGACAGGGATCGAGATCGGCGAGGTGGCAGCAGGTCGAGCAGGGACGCACCGAGCCGACCGCCTCGTCGATCGCGCGGGCGAGGCGCTGCGCCGCCGGATCGCCCGCCTTGACCAGGTGCTGCGCGATCCGCTCCGCGGAGCGCGGGCCGATTCCGGGGAGCTTCTCGAGCTCCTCGATCAACCGGGCCAGCGGCTCCGGGTATGCCATTCGCGTGTTCGCGGTCCTGGCCCGGCTCCCCCGGGATGGCGGGGCCCGTGCATGACGCGGCGCCCGGGCGAGGCCACTCTTAGCGCCCCGGGGAGAGGTGAGGAAGGCTTTTTGCGTGTGAACGCTTGGAGCGGGCCAACACTTCGCGAACCCGTTTCGGTTTCAGAGGAAGAGCCGCGGCAGCGCCAGCCCCTTGGTCACGGCCGCCGCGCGCTGCCGCCGCAGCTCGAACATCCGCTCCAGGGCGAGCCGCAGGGCGGTGCCCAGCGCCTGCTCGATCGCCCGCCGCTCGGCGACGGGGAGCGACGTCGCGTGGACGACGACCTCCGGCGCCGTTCCCGCGCCGGTGACGCGCACCGTGACCAGACGCGCCGGATCCTGCGCTTCGACCGACTCCCGGCCGAGATCAGCCAGCGCCCGGTCGAGATCGCGCTGCAGAGTCTCGGCGTGGCGCAGCAGCCCCGACAGCTCCCCGCCCCCCTGAGGCGGCTTCGTCCCCTCGGTCGAGCTCATGGCGCCGCGCTCGTCATGGGCTCTCGGCTCCGGCGACCGTCTCGCCGCCGAAGAGCTCCCGGATCTGGTCGACCGCCGCGCGTCGCGGCGGCGCGGCCGGCGGCTCGACCCGCGGCGCTGCGCCCTCGCCGCGCAGCACCAGCGGGACGCCGAAGAGCTTCCGTCCGAGCCGTCGTGTCGTCTCGTCGAGTCGGCCGTTGGGGAGCGGCGGCGGCGGCGAGCCGGGAGCGGGCGCCACGACGAGGATGCCCTCCTCCTCGCGCAGCGCGACGACGGTCTGCAGGAGCGCGGCCAGCGACGGCGCCTCCTGGAGGAGCGCCGACCGCAGCTCGGCGAGCCGCGCGGCCGGCTCCGCAGCCGCCGTCGGCGGGACCGGAGCGGGCGCGCGCTTCGAGCTCGCCGGAGGCGTCGAAGTCACCGGAGGAGCGGGAGGTGGCGGAGGCGCGGGAGGCGCCGCCGCGGGACGGGGACGCGCCGCGGCTGGAGCCGCGATGGTCGCGAGCGCGTCGCCCAGGCTCTGCAGCTCGCGGATCCGCGCCAGCTCCACCACCGCCATCTCGAGCACCAGCCGCTCGTCCTCGAGCTCGCGCAGCGCGCGGCGCGCCTCGATCAGCACCTGCATCGCGCCGAGGAGCTGGGTCTCGTCCAGCTCGCGCGCCTGCGCCGCGAGCGTCTCGTCGGCGACGCCCGGAAGCGCGGGCGGCCGCGCGCTGCCCAGGCGCCGGTGCAGGAGGGCGCGCAGGTGGTCGAGCCATTGATCGAGCAGGTCGGCGGCGGCGGCGCCGGAGCCGAGCGCGCCGGCGATCCACTCGAGCGCGCCGGCGGCGTCGCGCGCGAGCAGGCGGTCGAAGAGCTCGCGCACGCGGTCGGCGGCCAGGAACCCGGTCAGCTCGCGGAACGCCTCGTCCTCGATCGCCCCGCCGCCGAACGCCGCGAGCTGATCGAGCAGCGACAGCGCGTCGCGCAGCCCGCCGCGCGCCCGCCGCGCGATGGCGACGTCGAGTCCCGGCGCGAGGGAGAACCCCTCGCCCGCGCAGACGTCGCGCAGGTGGGCCGCGATCGCCGGCTCCGGGATGCGCCGGAACTCGAACTCCTGGCAGCGCGAGCGGATCGTCTCGGGAACCTTGCGCGGCTCGGTGGTGGCGAACACGAAGACGACGCGCGGGGGCGGCTCCTCCAGCGTCTTGAGGAACGCGTTGAACGCGTCCTGCGTGATCTGGTGCACCTCGTCGACGATGTAGACCTTGTAGCCGCCGCCGGCGGCGGCGTAGCGCACGTTCTGGCGCAGGTCGCGGATGTTCTCGATGCCGCGATTGCTGGCGCCGTCGATCTCGAGCACGTCGAGGTCGCTGCCGCCCGCGACTCCGCGGCAGCGCGCGCACTGCAGGCAGGGATCCGGCGTCGGTCCGCGCTCGCACAGGAGCGCCTTGGCCAGGATGCGCGCCATCGACGTCTTGCCGACCCCGCGCGGACCGGTGAAGAGGTAGGCGTGCGCCAGTCGGCCCGACTGGAGCGCGTTCTGCAGCGTGCGCGCGATCGGCTCCTGCCCGACCACCCTGGCGAAGGTCTCGGGCCGGTGCTTGCGGGCGAGGACGAGGTAGGACACGGCAGCTCCGCGGACATGCGTCGGTCGGCCCCGACTGCGCTCGAGTCCGGAACCGGTTGCACCCGGGACCCCGGGCTTAGGGCTGCTCCGGTCAAGGCCTGACCCGGTTCACCCGTCGCCCCGTCGCCCCGGTCCCGGACTCGAACGCAGTCGAGGATCGTGGATCGCTTGCCGCCGCGTCCCGTCGCTCCGGTTCGGCCTCGCGAGCGGCGGCGGGCCGAGTGGCGGAGAGGGCGGGATTCGAACCCGCGAGGCAGGGATTAGCCGCCTACGCGCTTTCCAAGCGCGCTCCTTCGACCACTCAGACACCTCTCCGAAGCGGTGCCGTGGCGCAAGCGCGGCGCAGGAGACTAGCGCGGGCCGGGAGCCGCAAGAAGCCGACGCCGGCGGCGGCCGCGTCCCGGTGGCGGAGAGGGAGGGATTCGAACCCTCGATCGAGCGTAAACCCGATACCGGTTTTCGAGACCGGCCCTTTCAACCACTCAGGCACCTCTCCGCGGCAAACGTCTCCAAGCCGGACCCGTCCGCGACTCGACCCGGCGCGCGGCGAACCACTCCTGGAGCAGCGCCTTGCACCGTTCCTCGTCGACGCCCTCGACGACGCGGAGCGCCCGCACAGGGTAGCGGTCGAGGTGGCCCGACTTCCACAGCCCGACGGCGCCGCGCAGCGAGTCGGATGCCCCGTACACGAGCGTCCCGATCCGCGCCTCGAGCAGCGCGCCGAAGCACATCAGGCACGGCTCGAGCGTGGTGACGAGCGCGGCGCCGGGCAGCCGCCAGTTGCGGGCGCGCGCCGCGGCGCGCCGGAGCGCCACCATCTCGGCGTGCGCGCCCGGGTCGCACAGGATCCCGGTCCGATTCCATCCCTCGCCGAGCAGCTCGCCGCCGCGCACCACCACCGCGCCGATCGGGACCTCGCCCTCCGCGGCCGCGCTCCGTGCGCATTCGAGCGCGCGCGTCATCCATCGCTCCCATGGGACGGCGCGTGTCATCGGCTCCGGTGTCCCGCGTGCGGCCGCGCGTCGGCCCCTGCGTCCGTCCCCGCGTCCATCGCGGTCGTCCGCCGCGGAAGCGGCGCGACGCGGCCGCTCCGGTGGTACGCCCAGGAGGGGTCGAACCTCCAACCTTCGGCTTCGTAGGCCGACGCTCTATCCAGTTGAGCTATGGGCGCGCGGGACGTCGTGCGCGGCGCGCGGTCGCGGCCGTCGCGCCGCGGCGCCCGCGAAAGGGCCGAGCAACATAGTGGCGGCGTCGCGACGCGTCAATCGAAGCGCCGCGAGCGACGCCGGAAAAAAACCCGCTCAAGAGTCGGCGCGATCCGCCGATGGAGAGGATTGGGTCAGGTTGTTCACGGTTCGTCCCTTCTCCACTCAGGAGTCTCGGAATGGCCAAGCGCAGGAAGAAGAAGAAGGCTACGCGCAAGAAGGCGGGTCGCCGCAAGGCTGGGCGTCGCCGCTGAAGGCACGAACCGGCTGAATTCGCCGGATTCACAAGACGGATGCGGGGGGGGCCGCCGGTCACCGGCGGCCCCCCCCGTCGTTCCGGCGGGAGCGCGGAGCGAGCAACCCGAGCACCACGCCGGCGACGAAACCTCCCACGTGGGCCCAGTAGGCCACGCCCACGCCGATCGAGCCGGTGAAGCTCATGCTGCGCGCGGCGAAGAACTGGAGCGCGAACCAGACGCCGAGGAAGAGGAACGCCGGGAGCTCGACCAGGAAGATCGGCGGCAGGAAGGTGAGCACGCGCGAGCGCGGGAACATCACCACGTAGGCGCCGAGCACGCCCGCGATCGCTCCCGAGGCCCCCACCATCGGCACGTCGAGCGCCACGTTCCGGCCCACCACGAAGGCGCCGCGCCAGTCCTGCGCGACGCCGGTGGGCGGGATCGACACGATGTGCAGCGCCGACGCCACCACCCCGCACACGAGGTAGAAGACCAGGAAGCGGCGGGCGCCGAGCCGGCCCTCCACGTTGTCGCCGAAGACGTGCAGGAACCAGACGTTCCCGAACAGGTGGAGCACTCCGCCGTGGAGGAACATCGCGGTGAGGAAGGGGAGCACGGAGTCCCTCACCGCCGGCCAGGGCGCGTCGAGGAATAGCCGCGGGTGACCGAACGCGAGGCGCACGCGCGCCGGAACCAGCCCGAACCTCTCGGCGAACTCCTGCTGCGCCGCGGCGTCGGGGAGCGCGAGCGCGAGGTAGGCGAAGACGGCGACGTTGGCCAGGACGAGCAGCCACGTCACGACGGCGGATCGCTCGGGCCGGGGGCTGTCGCGGAGCGGGAACATGTCGCGGCGCCACGATAACGGCGGCCGGCGGATCGACGCGGCGGCCCGCCGCTACGCCGCGTCGTTGCGGCGATCGGTGGCGCCCGACGGCGCCATCTCGTGGGTCGTGACCTCGCCCTTCGTGCACGACACGAGCACGCCCTTGCCGTCGAGCTTGGTCTCGACGTGGACCGGGCGCCCCCAGAGGACCTCGAGGCTCTTGAGGGTCTCGCTGGCGAAGCGCATGTCGAGCTCGAGCCCCTCGAAGCGGTGGGCGAGGCAGAGCTCGCCGCGATTGCCGTGGTTGCCGTTCACCACCTCGACGATGGGCTGGCCGGCGTTGGAGAGCCCGAACAGAAGCTGCTCCTTCACCAGCTTGTGGTCGCGCGAGGCGATCTCGGGGCGCCCGGTGCGCGGGTTGGTGCGGTGGACGTAGAGCTTCTGCGCGTCGCAGAAGTCCTGGGTGAGGAAGCTGTCGATGAACGTCACGTCGCAGTAGATGCGCCGCACCGCGAAGATGCGCTCGCGGCCCTGGGCGAGCCGGCGGTCCCACCGGCGCCGGTCCACGATCGAGTCGCACTCCTCCCACTCCTTGCCGAAGCGCCCCTTGTTCCAGCGCGACTCGATGTCGCGGAACAGCTCGATCCCCAGCTTGTAGGGGTTCATGCGCCCGGGGGCGGTGGCGAGCGTCCCGGCATGGTGGTCGGCGAAGTCGACGACCTCGGAGTCCTTGAGCACCCGCTGCGTCATCATCGTGGAGTGCCAGTAGCTGGCCCACCCCTCGTTCATGATCTTGGTCTGGGCCTGCGGCGCGAAGTAGTAGGCCTCCTCCCGCACCAGGCCGAGGATCTCCTGCTGCCAGCGCTTGAGCGGCGCGTGGTCGAGCAGGAACCGCAGCACGTCGCGCTGCGGCCGCGCCGGCAGGCGCTCCGCGCGGCGCTGCGCCTCCTCGCTGCGGCGCCGCTGCGCGGCGAGGTAGCGCTGCGGGTTGACGAACCGGTCCATGTAGCCCTTCGCGCGCAGCTTCGCCGGAGGCTCCGGCTCGACGTCCTCCTCGACCGGCGGCGTCTCGCGCCGCAGCACGGTGGCGTGCGGATCGATCAGGTTGTCGAGCGCGAGGCAGCGGTCGAGGAAGGTCTCGACCTCCACCAGGCCGTGACGCTCCATCAGCTTGCGCAGGATGGTGCCGTGGTTGGCCATCCGGTCGACCATCCGGCGGTCGGTGTGGGCGAAGTAGACGTTGTTCTTGAAGAAGTCGCAGTGGCCGTAGACGTGCGCGATCACCAGCTTCTGGTCGACCAGCGAGTTCGACTTCATCAGGTAGGCGTAGCAGGGGTCGTTGTTGATCACGAGCTCGTAGATCTTGCTCAACCCGTAGCGGTAGCCCTTCTGCAGGCGGTCGAACTCCATGCCGAACCGCCAGTGCGGGAAGCGGGTCGGGAACCCGCCCAGCGCGGCGACCTCGCACAGCTCGTCGTGGTCGACCAGCTCGAAGATGGTCGGGAAGAAGTCGAGTCCGAACGAGCGGGCGTGCCGCTCGATCTCGGCGCGGGCGCGCTCCAGGTCGGGGGTGAGGTTCATCGCGGCGTCCTCACCGCCCCTTCCCGAGGAAGTCCTTGATCGACTTCAGGATCCCGTCGCGATCGGGGATCTCGGAGGTGATCACCCGCTCGTCGCCGCCGAACTTCTGGTCGAGGTCCTTCTTGAACTGCCCGGAGCCGTAGGCGCTGCGGACCTGGCCGTAGCAGAAGACGTTGCAGTTCGGGAGGAGCTGCTGCTGCAGCAGCTCGACGCAGCGTTCGGTGTCGCGCCCCGACCAGTTGTCTCCGTCGCTGAAGTGGAACGGGTAGACGTTCCACGCCGCCGCCGGGTAGCGCTCCGCCATCAGCCGGGCGCACAGTTCGTAGGCCGAGCTGATCTTGGTGCCGCCCGACTCGCGCAGGTGGAAGAAGGTCGCCTCGTCCACCTCGCGCGCGGCGGCGTCGTGCACGATGTACTTGATCTCGAGGCTGCGGTACTGGCTCTTGAGCCACGCGTTGATCCAGAACGCCTCGATGCGCACGATCTCCTTCTGCTCCTTCCCCATGCTCCCGGAGACGTCCATCATGTAGAGGACGACGGCGCTGTTGTCGGGCGCGTGCTTCTCCTTCCAGCTGCGGTAGAAGCGGTCGCGCCGGATCGGCACGATGCAGGGGTCGGCGGGGTCGAACGTGCCGCTCACGATCTGCCGCTTGAGCGCCGAGCGCAGCGTGCGCTTGGCGTGGCGCAGGCTCTCCGGGCCGGTGCGGCGGATGCCGACGTAGCGGCCGACCGGCGCGATGAGCTCGCTGCGCCCCTTGGGCTGGATGTTGGGCAGCTCGAGCTCCTCGCCCAGGATCTCGGCCAGCTCGGCCAGCGGCACCTCCACCTCGAGCACGTGCTCGCCCGGCTGGTCGCCCGCCTGCCCCTCGCCCGGCGCCGGATCGCCGTCGCCCTGCCCGATCCCCGCCTTGCTGTTGTCGCCGAAGCGGAAGTGCGGCAGCTCGATGCCGGGCAGCGGGATCGAGATCAGGTCGCGGCCGCGCCGCCCGAACATCTCGCCCTGGGAGACGAAGCGCTTGAGGTCCTGCTTGATCCGTCCGCGCACGATCTCGCGGAAGCGGGAGCGGTCGCGTTCGATGCGGCGGATCACGGCCGGCTCGTGAGTCGCTCGCGCGGGCGGGGCCGGCGGCTCACGACTCCTTGGCGTCGCCGCGCGCGAAGATGCTGGCGACGAAGTTGAGCACGTCGGTGGCGCAGACGTCGCAGTAGCGGTGATTCTTCACCAGGCGCGTCTTCACCACGTCGATCTTCTCCTGGGTGTCCTTGTCCACCACCGCCGAGACGAGGCTGGTGAGCTTGATCGAGTCCTTCTGGTCCTCGAACAGCTTGAGCTCGAGCGCCTTCTGCAGGCGCTCGTTGCTCTTCCAGGTGAAGGTCTTCCCCTCCATCGCCAGCGCGCCGATGTAGTTCATGATCTCGCGGCGGAAGTCGTCCTTGCGGCTCTCGGGGATGCCGATCTTCTCCTCGATCGAGCGCATCAGCCGCTCGTCGGGCTCCTCGTCGCGGCCGGTGTACTTGTTGCGCACCTTCTCGCCCTGCGTGTACGACTTCAGGTTGTCGAGATAGTTGCCGCACAGGCGGGCGATCGCCTCCTCGTCGGCCGCGATGGCGCGCTGCACCTCGTTCTTCACGATGTCCTCGTGCTCCTCCTTCACGGTGGCCAGGAGGTCCTTGAAGCGCTTGCGCTGCTCGTCGCTGTTGATGAGCGAGTGGAACCCGAGCCCCTCCTCGAGCTCGTTCAGCACCATGAAGGGGTTGACGCACGGCTCGCCGGTGTCGGCCACGAGCGCGTTGCTGATCTTGTCCTGGATGTAGCGCGGGCTGATGCCGTCCATCCCCTCGCGCGGCGACTCCTCCCGCAGCTCGCGGATGTTGTCCTGCGTGAATCCCGGCAGCGTCTTGCCGTTGTAGAGCTTGAGCTTCTGCAGCAGCGAGAGGTTGGCGTTCTTGGGATCCTCCAGCCGCGTGAGAACCGCCCACATCGCCGCCATCTCGAGCGTGTGCGGCGCGATGTGCTTGCCGCTCACCCGCCGGCTGTTGTAGTCCTTCTGGTAGATGCGGATCTCGTCGTCGAGCGTGGTGTTGTACGGGATGTCGACCCGGATCGTGCGGTCGCGGAACGCCTCCATCAGCTCGTTGTTCTGCAGCCGCTTGAACTCGGGCTCGTTGGTGTGGCCGACGATCACCTCGTCGATCGAGGTCTGCGGGAACTTCTTGGGCTTGATCACGTGCTCCTGCGACGCGCCCAGCAGGTCGTAGAGGAAGGCGACGTCGAGCTTCAGCACCTCGACGAACTCGATCAGCCCCCGGTTGGCGACGTTGAACTCGCCGTCGAAGTTGAAGGCGCGCGGATCGCTGTCCGACCCGAACTGCGCGATCTTGCGGTAGTTGATGTCGCCGGTGAGCTCGGTGGAGTCCTGGTTCTTCTCGTCCTTGGGCTGGAAGGTGCCGATGCCGCAGCGGTCCTTCTCCGAGATCAGCGTGCGGCGCACCACGATCTTCTCGAGCACGCGCGTGTCGTCGCCGCGCGCGTCGGCGAGGAAGCGGGCGTAGTAGTGGCGGCAGAACGGGCAGAGCTCGCCGTCGACGCGCAGGGCGTAGCCGAGGTCGACGTGCTTCGACACCTCGGCGAGCAGCCGCTCGCGCGCCTTCTGCGGCAGCAGGTGGAGGGGCTCCTCGTTCATCGGGCACGGCGCGAGCTCGCCGTCGGCGATGCGCCAGGCGAAGGAGTAGAGCGCCCCCTCCTTCTGCCGCGAGTACCACTCCAGCCCGCGCTTGAGCAGCCGCACGATGGTCGACTTGGCCGACCCGACCGGCCCGTGCAGCAGGAGCACGCGCTTCTCGACCCCGTAGCCGTAGGCCGCCGACTTGAGGTCGCTCACGAACTCCATGAGCGGCCGCGCCAGCCCGAAGACGGCGTCGCGCCCCTCGTTCAGCGGATCGCCGAAGAAGGCGAAGTGCTTCACCGTTTCCTTGCCGTCGGAGGTCTCCTTGACCCCGAACGACACGATCAGGTCGTGCAGGCGCTGGAACGCGTTGCGCACGACGCGGGGATCCCTCGCCACCACCTCGAGGTAGTCGTCGAAGGAGCCCTCCCAGTGCAGCGCCTGGAACTGCTCGCGCTCGGAGATCGACTTGATCAGGGCCTTGAGGCTGTCGCGGCTGATCGACGACGCCATGGCTTGGCACACCCTCCCTTGCGTGGTGGAGCCGCGCGCCGGCGGGCCGCATCGCCCGCTGCACGCACCGCCGCCACCACTAGCCGGGCGGCGCGCCTCCGCCGTGGCGCGCTCCGCCCGCAGGTGTCGTCGGCAGCCGGGGAGCGATCCCTGGAGATCTTTCGGGGAGGGGCGCGGGGGGGGGCCGCGCGCGCATCGCGGCGGCCGCCAGCGCCAGCAGCGCCAGCAGCCCGCCGCCGCTCGCCGCCGCCCCGAGGAGCGCCGAGAGCGGCCGGTAGACCAGCTCGACCTCGCGGCGGCCGCCGGCGGGGACGACGACGCTCAGGAGAGTCCCGTGGGTGCGGCGGATCTCGGCCGGCGCCCCGTCGAGCGTCGCGCGCCAGCCCCCGAAGTTCTCGCTGACGACGAGGATCGTCCCGGCGTCGCTCTCGACCGTCGCGCGGATCCGGCCGCGGCGATGGTCGAGGGCCGCGACGCGACCGCGTCCCTCGAACGCCCGCTCGCCCGGCTCGTCCCACGCCGCCAGGGTCCGCAGATCCTCGCGCCGCGCCCACGCGTCGAGCGCGCCGAGGGCGCGCTGCACGGTGAAGGCGCGCGGCAGCGCGTCGGGGTTCTCGTGCAGGGCGAGCGGCGGCCCGGCCGTCGCGCGCCGCCACACCTCGCGCCATCCGTGCGGCGGCGGCTCCGCGCTGAGCGCGTAGCGGACGTTGAGCACGTCGGCCAGGTCGGCGCCCGGGAAGCCGTCGAAGTCGAGCGTCGTGAAGTCGAGCTCCAGCCACGGTACCTCGACGCCGCCGCGGTAGAGGACGTCGAGGACGCGGATGTAGTCGACCGGCTCGAGCGCGTCGTAGCCGCGCAGCACGTCGACGTCGAAGAGCAGATGGAGGTTGGGGTGGAGGTGGGTGCGCGCGGTGAAGACGCGCAGCGGCCCGTGCTCGGCGCGCGCCCGCGCCAGCGCGGGGAGCGGGTCGATCGCACCCGGCAGTCGCCCGGGCGGCGTCGTGGCGTTGTAGCGCACGCCGAAATGGAGAAGCTCGACCGAGGCGGCGAGCAGGACGGTCGCGGCGCGGGCGCGCCATGGAAGGAAGAGCGCGGCGAGCAGCACGGCGGCGATCGCGCCGAGGTGCACCGCCCAGCGCGCGCCCGGCCGAACGTGTCGCTCGCAGCGCGCCGGCACGGAATCGAACGGCTGCGCCCCGCCCTGCTCGTCGAGCGCCTCGGCCCGCAGCTCGTAGACGTCTCCTTCGAGCCGATGGCTGCCGACCCAGCGCCAGGAGAAGGGTCGCAGCCCCGCCGCCGTCGGCGGAGCCGCCGCGACCACCGCCATCTCGCGGCCGTTCACGAGGATGCGGACGCGCGCGGCGCCGGCGGGCGCGAGCCCGCCGAGCTCGCAGCCCAGGCCGCTTGGACCGGGGTCGGCGAGGTTCCCCGGGGGGTGGAATCCCGGACCATCGGCGCGCGCCTCGGATGGCCCCTCCCCCCGCAGCCGGAACGGCAGCTCGTCGCCGGCGGCCGCGAACGCCGCGAGGAAGAGGAGGAGCCCGCCCGCGCACGCGGCCAGCCGGCGCGGCCGCAGGCGCAGCTCGTCGAGGGCGAACCCCGCGAGCAGCGCGACCGGCAGCGCGACCATGACCAGCGCGCGCGTCGCCGCCGTCGTCCCCACCTGCGGCAGCGACGAGATCATCGAGTCGAGCAGCGGGATGCGGAACGTCCGTGCGCCCGCGACCAGCGCCACCAGGACGAGCGCGCGCACGCCGCCGTCCTCGAACCGCACCAGCGCCGCCGCCAGCGCGAGCAGGAAGAGCGCGCCGCCGCAGAAGCCGGCGACGACGTCTTGGTAGGTGAACGGCCCGCCGTAGCTTTCGCCGTTGAGCGACCTGCCGAACCAGTCGGGCAGGAGCTCGAGCAGGAGCGTCGGCCGCACCGAGCCGGCGCTCGCCGCCACGCCGGCCGCGACGGCGAGGGCGGCCGCTCCCGCCGCGAGGAGAGCGCGCTGCCCGCCCGTCGCCGGAGCGCCGCGCCGCAGCGCGCGACGCGCCAGCACGAACGGCAGCGCGAGCGCCGCCAGGGCGGCCGCACGGACGAGGAGGGGCCCCGCGTGGAAGAGGTCGGGCAGCCGCCCGCGCAGCTCGTGCCCGAAGCTCCGGAACGCGTACTCGAGGAACGGCCACCACGCCGCGACCGCGAGCACGCCGCCGAGCGCCGCCCCCGCGGCGAGCGCGACCGCCCCCCGCGCCGAGCGCGCCGGCGCCGAGAACCAGCGGCACGCGGCGTACACCGCCGCGCCGAGCGCGACGTAGAGCGAGGTCTCCGGATGGCCGCCGACCAGCACCTGCCAGCTCGCCAGCGCGAGCGCCGCGGTCGGTCCGGCGTCCGGCCGCGCCAGGACGCGCTCGATCGCGAGCAGCAGCCACGGCGCCCAGACGCTCACGTTGGTGAGACAGGAGTCGATCCAGACCACCTGGAAGCCGCAGAACGCCCAGGCGACGGCCGCGAGCAGCCGCCCCGCCGGCGCGATCCCGAGCCGCCGCGCCAGCAGCCACGCCCCCGTTCCCGCGAGCAGCCACTTGGCCGCGGCGCAGAGCGCGAACGCCGGTACGAACGGCAGCGCGACGAAGAGCCAGGTGAACGGCGAGAAGAGCGCCGAGCTCATGTTCCCGAGCCACGGCGCGCCGCAGTAGCTCTGGGGACACCAGAGGGGCGGCTCGCCGCCCGCGAACCAGTCGCGCACCATCGCGCGCGTCGCCGCCTGCATCGGCAGCCAGACCGTCGGCTGGTCGGCCAGGTTCTCGTTGTGCCGCGGCAGGGTCGCCGCCTCGCTCCCCGACCACGGCTCCACCGTCCGGTAGACCGTCTCGGTCGAGACGAACGCCTCGCCCGCGAGCGCGCGCCCCAGGTACGCGCACGCGAGCGCGCCGAGCGCGACCACGACGAGCAGGAGTCCGCGCCGGTCCGCCGCCTCCGCGCCGCCCGTCGTCATGCGCGATACCCTATCCCCGTGCTCAGCGTCGTCATCCCCGTCTACAACGAGGAGTCCGGGCTGCGCGACGCGCTCGCCGCCGTGGGCCGCCATCTCGCCCGACTGCGGCCCGGCGACCACGAGATCGTCGTGAGCGACGACGGCAGCCGCGATGGTAGCGCCGCGATCGCCGCGGAGATGGCGCGCACGCTGCCGATCCGGCGGGTCGGGAGCGCGACCAACCAGGGCAAGGGCGCGGCGGTGCGCCGCGGCATCCTGGCGGCGGCCGGCGACCCGATCCTCTTCTCCGACGCCGATCTCTCGACCCCGCTCGAGGAGATGGAGCGCCTGCTCGCGGCGCTCGACGCCGGCGCCGACGTGGCGGTCGGCACCCGCAAGCACGCGCAGGCCCGCATCGAGCGCTGGCAGCCTTGGCACCGGGTGCAGCTCGGGCTGGCCTACACCCGCCTCGCCAACGGGCTGCTCGGCCTCGCGTTCTCCGACTTCACCTGCGGGTTCAAGGCGTTCCGCCGCGCCGCGGCGCAGGCGATCTTCACGCGCCAGAGGCTCGACCGCTGGTCCTTCGACGCCGAGACGCTCTTCCTGGCCCGTCGGCTCGGGCTGCGCGTGGACGAGCTGCCGGTGCGCTGGGCCGACCGGCCGCAGAGCCGGGTCCGCGTGGGCAGCGCGATCGTGAAGAGCTTCCTCGAGCTGCTGCAGATCCGGCGCAACGCCGCGCGCGGGCTCTACCGGTGAGCGCGACCGCCGCGCTCCGGGGCGCCGTGCGCCGGCTGGCGCGCCGGCGCGCGGTCGCGATCGCGCTGGTGGCCGCCGGGACGCTGGCGCTGCCCGGCCGCTTCCTGTTCGATCCGGTGCTGCTCGACAGCCTCTCGATCCGGGTCAAGACGCGGCTGCTCGACGTCGGCGAGCTCCTGCAGCCGGCGCAGACCGGGGTCGTGAATCCCTTCTACCGGCCGCTCTTCCACCTGCTTCACCGGTGGACCGACGCGATCACCGGCGACTCGCACGTCGGGCTGCGGGTGCTGGCGCTGCTCTGCCACGCGCTGGCCGCGCTGGCGCTCGTCCGTCTCGCGCGCGCGCTCCGGCTGCGCCGCCCCCTCGCGCTCGGCGGAGTGCTGCTCTTCCTGCTCGCGCCGCCGGTCGTGGGCACCGCGGCGTGGCCGGTGGTGGCCTACTGGACGCTGGCGGCGGCGCTCACGTGGCTCGCGGCCGCCGACCTGGTCGAGTTCGTCGCGCGCGGCGGTGCCGCCCGCGCCCTGCGCGCCGTCGGGCTCTTCACGGTCGGGCTCTTCAGCTCACAGACCGGCTACCACTTCGTCGCGCTGCTCCCGGTGCTCGCGCTCGCGCCGCCGCGCGCCGGCAGCCGGCGCGCACGCGCGCTCCTGCTCTGGCCGCTCTTCGCGGCGATCGCGCTGGCCCATTTCGCCCTGTTCGAACGCGGCGCGAGCGGGCTGCTCGCCGCGGCGCCGATCGAGCGGCTCAAGGCCGCGCTCTCGGCGTGGCCGCGCTTCCTGGAGGGGGCGCTCGGCGGCGACGCGATCACCGGGTCGCCGCCGATCGCATGGATCGCGCTCGCGCTGGTCGCGCTCGG
>Ga0187893_10004734_pt1 | contig 25465 bp, 21 predicted proteins | sample MA1701074metaG_FD_139574 | JGI IMG/M metagenome (GOLD analysis project Ga0187893, IMG submission 139574) | White microbial mat communities from a basaltic lava cave in the Kipuka Kanohina Cave System on the Island of Hawaii, USA - MA170107-4 metaG ... | reverse complement strand
GTCGAGCTCCACGAGTTCGAGATGCTGCGCTTTCTCGACGCGTGGGACCGGTTCGTCGCGTCGGGCGCGCCCATGCCGGACGCCCGCGGCGCGAGGGCGTACGCGTCCCGGGAGACGCTGATCACGCACGTTCTCGGCGCGGCGCGCGGGTACCTGCGCTGGAGCTTCGACTGCCTCCGCCGGGCCGCGCCCGACCTCGATCCCGAGACCGATCCCGCGCGCGTCGCCGCCCGGCACCGCCCGTTCGCCGACGCGGTGCTCGACGCCTGGCGCCGCGGCTTCGCCTCGCTGGCCGATTCGGAGATCGCGCCGCAGAACGTCGTGGATCCGGTCTACCGCGCGGGCCCGGACACGTTTCTCAGCATCGAGTCGATGCTCGAACGCGCGGTCGCTCATGCGATGCGGCACCGCATCCAGCTGGAGCGGATCCTGGCCCGCGACCCGGGCGCGGACTTCAGGAGCCGGGCGGTGCGGAGCCTCGTCGAGCTCCACGAATTCGAGATGCTGCGCTTCCTCGACGCGTGGGACCGGTTCATCGAGTGCGGAGCGCCGATGCCGGACGCGCGCGGCGACGAGTCGTACGCGAGCCCCGCCACGCTCGTGACGCACGTCGTCTCGGCCGGTCGCGGCTACCTGACCTGGATCGGCGAGTGCGTCGGGCGGCCGGTCGCCGACGTGAGCGCGGAGCGCGATCCCGCGCGGATCGGTCCGCACCCCCGGTCGTTCGCGGCGGGCGTGCTCGCGGCGTGGCGGCGCCACTTCGCGACGCTCGCCGACGCCGAGCTCGGGCCGACGCTGTTCAGGACGCGCTGGGGCGAGTTCTTCAGCGTCGAGACGATGCTGGAGCACGCACTCGTGCATCCGATGCGGCACCGCCTGCAGGTGGAGAGGCTGATCCAGTGAGCGAGGCCGCGATTCGTGATTCGCGATTCGGCGGGCGCTAGGACGCTTCCTTGTCCTTCTTCGCGTGCTTGATCGCGCGCGGCGCGATCGCCTCCTCGCCCCGCACGTGCTCCGGCGCGATGACGTACTCGCGCGGGTCCTTGCGGCTCGGGAGCTCGAACATCACGTCGAGCATCAGGTGCTCGATGATCTGCCGCAGGGCGCGCGCGCCCGTCTTCTTCTCGATCGCCCGCTTCGCGACCTCGCGGAGCGCCTCGGGCGAGAAGTCCAGCCGAGCGTTCTCCATCTCGAAGAACTTCTTGTACTGGCGGATGATCGCGTTCTTGGGCTCCGTCAGCACGTTCGTCAGCTGGTCGAGCGTCAGCGGCCGCACGACGCACTGGATCGGGAGCCGGCCGACGAACTCCGGGATCATGCCGAACTCGATCAGGTCCTCGGGCTCCATCTGTTCGAGGATGTCCCCGAGTTCCTTCTCGTCCATGTTGCCGCCGGCCTGCGCGTCCGCGCGGAAGCCGATCTGCTTCTTGCCGCGGCGGCGGGCGACGATGTTCTCCAGCCCGTCGAACGCCCCGCCGCAGATGAAGAGGATGTGCGTGGTGTCGATCTGGATGTACTCCTGCTCGGGGTGCTTGCGTCCGCCCTGCGGCGGCACGTTCGAGATCGTGCCCTCGAGCATCTTGAGCAGCGCCTGCTGCACGCCCTCGCCCGACACGTCGCGCGTGATCGACGGGTTGTTGTTCGTCTTGCCGATCTTGTCGATCTCGTCGATGAACACGATCCCGCGCTCGGCCCGCTCCACGTCGAAGTCCGTCTCGTGGAGGAGCTTGAGGAGCAGGTTCTCGACGTCCTCGCCGACGTATCCCGCTTCCGTGAGCGTCGTCGCGTCGCCGATCGCGAAGGGGACGTCGAGGATGCGCGCGAGCGTCCGCGCGAGGAGCGTCTTCCCGGAGCCCGTCGGCCCGACCAGGAGGATGTTCGACTTCTCGAGCTCGATCTCGCTGTCGACGATCGGGTTCATGATGCGCTTGTAGTGGTTGTTGACGGCCACCGCGAGCGCCTTCTTCGTCCGGTCCTGGCCGACGACGTACTGGTCGAGCTGCTCCTTGATCTCCTGAGGCGTCGGGAGCTTCTTGAGCGGGTAGGGGCGGTGCTGGGTCTTGGCCGTCTTGTACGGGTTCTTCTCGGCCTTGAGGACCTGGTTGCAGACCTCGACGCAGACGCTGCAGATGCAGATCTCGCCGGGGCCGGAGACGAGGTTCACCCCCATGTCGCGGGTGCGGCCGCAGAAGGTGCAGTGCCGCTCGTCTCCCCGCTTCTTCTGAGTCATCCGCTCCTATTCTATCTCGGCTTGCGCCGAATGGTAGCGCAGGCGATTCCGCCCTGCCTCGGCCGGTTGACCGGCCGACCGGCGACCGGTGACCGCCGCTACCGCTCCTCCCTCGCCGCCATGTCCCCGCCGCCCTTCGTGCCCTGGCCGGGCGCGTCCTTCAGGGACTCCACGACCTCGTCGACGAGCCCGTACTTCTTCGCCTCGTCGGCCGACATGAAGAAGTCCCGGTCGCTGTCGCGCTCGACCTTCTCGATCGACTGGCCGGTGTGCTTGGCGATGAGCTGGTTCATGCGCTTCTTGTGCGCGATGATCTCCTCGGCGTGGATCTTGATGTCGGCCGCGGTGCCCTGCGCACCGCCGAGCGGCTGGTGGATCATGAGGCGCGAGTTCGGCAGCGCGAAGCGCTTGCCCTTGGTGCCGCCCGCCATGAGCAGCGCCGCCATGCTGGCCGCCTGCCCGACGCAGTACGTCGCCACGTCGCAGTGCACGAACTGCATCGTGTCGTAGATCGCCAGGCCCGACGAGATGTAGCCGCCGGGCGAATTGATGTAGAGGTTGATGTCCTGGCTCTTGTTCTCCATCTGGAGGAAGAGCATCTGCGCGATGACGAGGTTCGCGATGTAGTCGTCGATCGGCGTGCCGATGAAGATGATGCGGTCCTTGAGCAGCCGCGACCAGATGTCGTACGCGCGTTCGCCGCGGCCGGTCTTCTCGATGACGATCGGGGTCAGGTAGCCCATGTGCGCTCTCCGGAAGTGCCGGAATTATAACGACCGCATTCGTGGTGGCAATCCTTCCGGTCCGTGATTCGCGATTCGTGACTCGCGATTCGGACTATTCCACCTTCGCCTTAGAGACCAGGAACTCCCGCACGGCCTCCTCGCGCATGTTCCGCCGGAGCTGGGTCATCAGGCCCTGCTCCTCGAGGTACTGGCGCACCTCGTGCGGCCACTTGCCCATGCTCGAGGCCATCTTCTGCAGGCGGTCCTCCACCTGGTCCTCGGTGACGTAGATCTTCTCTTTCGTCGCGATGTGCTCCAGCACGAAGCGCTCGCGGATCGCCTTCACGACGTCGTTGCGCGACTCGTCCGACATCTTCTGCGTATCGGCGGCGGCCTCCTCCGGCGACTTGCCCTGCAGGATCAGCCGCGTGCGCACGCGCGCGACCGCCTCCTCCGTCCCCGCCTTGATGAGCCCCTCGGGCAGCGGGAACTCGTTCTCCTTCAGGATGAGCTCGACGACCGCGTCGCCCATCTTGTGCTGGGCCTCCTGCTCCTTCTCCCGGGCGAGGCGCTTGCGCCAGTGGTCCTTGAGCTCGTCCACGGAGTCCATGTCGAAGGCCTTCGCGAACTCGGCGTCGATCTCCGGGAGCTTCTTGCGCTTGAGCGACTTGATCGTGGTCGCGATCGTCGCGTCCTTGCCGGCCTTGTCCTTCTCCGCCCACGTGTCCGGCAGCTTGATCCCGTACTCCACGCGGTCGCCCGCCTTCTTGTCCACCAGCGCCTTGTGGAAGTCCGCCAGCTGCAGCCCGTAGAACGAGATGTCCTCGTTGAGGACGAGCGCGTTGTTCTCCGAGTTGTCGATCCGCTTGCCCTCGCAGGACAGCTCGAAGTCCGCGACCACCTGGTCGCCCGCCTTCGCCGCGCCGTCCTCGACGGGCAGCCACTCCGCGCGCGATTCCGCCAGCTCGCGCAGCTGCACTTCGAGGTCCGCGTCGCTCACCTCGGCCGCGATCTTCTTCACCGAGAGGCCGACCCACGCCTTGAGCGTCAGCTGCGGGCGCACCTCGATCGTGATGTCGTACGTGAACGCGTCGCCTTCCTTGATCGCGAGCTTCTCGGGGTCGAGGTCCGGTTCGCCGAGCGGCTCGAGCTTGCGCGCCTCCTTCACCTCCTCGAACGACTTCGTCAGCAGGTTGAACTTCACCTCGTCGAGGATCTGCTTTCCGTACTTGCGCTCGAGGATGTGCCGCGGCGCGTGCCCCTTGCGGAAGCCGGGGAGCACCATCCCCTCGTTCAGCTCCTTGTACTTCGCCTCGATCTTCGCCTTCACCTTCTCGGCGGCGACCTCGATCGTGAGCTTGATCTTGCAGGGTCCGATGTCGGAGGACTCGGACTTCGGCTCGAGTTTGGCCTCTTCGGCCTCGGCAGTGTCAGTCATAGGGTGGGAGAATCTACCTCCGGCGGCGTGGGAAGTCCACTCTGGGACGCGGAGACAACGCGGGGCGGAGCCGGGGAAACGGCGGCTACCTCTTCTTCGGCGCGCTCAGCACGAACGGCCGGATCGTCGTGTTCACGACCATCCACTTCTGGTCCGGTGCGACGACCACCCGGAGCGCGCTCCCCGGCAGCGCCGTCACGTCGAGCGGGTCCCACGCGGGCGACTTGAAGAAGTGCAGCTCCGGGACCTTGGCGTGACCGAGGATGAGCATGCGCTCGTCCGGGGTGAACGTCACGCACCGCGCCGTCAGCGCCTTCCCGCCGATCACGCCCGCCGGCTTCAGCCCGTCGGACTCGAAGATCGACACCGAAGAAGACTCCGACCAGACCGCCACGTACTTGCCTTTGGGACTCACCTCGATCTGCGACGCCGTTCCGTAGCCCTCGGGCGCGACGACCGTGTCCGTGAGATCGCCCGTCGACACCCGGTGCAGCCCGTCGGCCGCCAGCACGTACACCGCGCGCCTGTCGGGCGACAGCCGCGCCTCGCCTCCGCCCTTCGGCAGCTCGATCTGCTTCGTCGGCTCGGGCTTCCGGAGGGTCCAGAGCGCCACCTGGCCGGTGCGCGACACCGTCACGAACGCGTCCTTCTTCGTGAACGCGGCCAGCGACAGCGTGTCGCACGCGCGCAGCTCCTGCTTGCGCTCGGGCTGGTCCCAGTCGGTCACCACGGCGAGCCCGTTCTTCTGCGCCGCGCGCGCGATCACGTGCCTGCCGTCCGGGCTGATGTCGCCCGACACCCACGCGCCGGCGATTCCCGACGGATGCGCCGAGCGGTACGTCTTCGACGAGTAGATCCACAGCCCGTCGCTGTGCGTGATCGCGATGAGATGGTCGGGATGCGTCGAGAACTGCAGGTCCTTGAGCATCGCGATCTCGCCCGCGAGCGACCAGTCGGCCGTCTGGAGCACGCCCTTGTCGCAGATCACGAACTTCGCGTCGGCCGACGGGTTGAACCGCTGCGTCGACCAGTTGAGCTCGCGCGACGGGCGGTAGGTGGTGATGTCCTGCGCGAGCACGGGGGCCGCCGCCAGGATCGCCAGCGCGAAGCTTCGCATCGTGGGCCCCTATAATACCGCGGTGACTCCGAGGGAGAAAGCCGCGGCGCTGCCGGAGAGCCCGGGCGTCTACTTCATGAAGGACGCCCGCGGGCGCGTCGTCTACATCGGCAAGGCGAAGAGCCTGCGCGCGCGCGTCTCCAGCTATTTCCACGCCGATCTCGACCCGAAGGTTCGCGCGATGGTCGAGCAGGTCGCCGACATCGACGTGATGGAAACGCCGACGGAGGTCGACGCGCTCCTCGCCGAGGCGCGCCTCATCAAGGACACGCAGCCGAAGTACAACGTCAAGCTCAAGGACGACAAGTCGTTCACGATGCTCGCGATCACGCGCTTCGACGACTTCCCGAAGGTGTGGACCTGCCGCGAGACGGACGAGGACCTCGACGCCGAGCGCCTCGGCCCGTTCACCGGCGCGCAGGACCTCCGCGACGCGATCAAGGTGCTCCAGCGCATCTTCAAGTTCGCGACGTGCCGCATCGAGATGCGCGAGAACGACGACAAGCGCCGCTTCTTCAGGCCGTGCCTGCTCCACGCGATCGCGCGGTGCACGGCGCCGTGCGCGGCGCGCATTTCGAAGGAGGACTACGCGGCGGACATCGAGTCGCTGCGCCGGTTCCTGACGGGCGACCGCACGGCGCTCAAGGAGGACCTGGTGCGGCGGATGAAGGCGGCCGCGAAGTCGCTCGAGTACGAGCGCGCCGCCGACGTTCGCGACCAGCTGCGCGCGATCGAGTCGCTCGAGAAGCGCGGCGTCGAGCCGGAGTACCTGGAGGGGGACATCACGCCGATGGACCCGGCGGAGGGCCTCGAGGAGATCGCGCGCCTGCTCGCGATGCCGGCGCGGCCCCGCACGATCGAAGGCGTGGACATCGCGCACCTCCAGGGAGGCGAGACCGTCGGCTCGCTCGTCGCGTTCATCGACGGCATCCCGTTCAAGAGCGGGTACCGGCGCTTCCGGATCAAGACCGTCGCGGGCGTCGACGACTTCGCGTCGATCCGCGAGGTGATCTCGCGCCGCTTCCGCCGGCTGCGCGAGGAGGACGGCGTGGCGCCGGAGGTCCTGCTCATCGACGGCGGTCCGGGCCAGATCGCGGCGGCGGCGGCCGGGCTCGGCGGCGCGTCCGTCGTCCTCCTGTCGCTCGCCAAGCGGGAGGAGACGCTCTACCGCTGGACCGACGGCACGGTGGGGGAGGTGCGCCTGGACAAGTCGTCCGCCGCGCTGCGCCTCATGATGTACGTGCGCGACGAGGCGCACCGCTTCGCGCAGCACTACCACCACCTGCTGCGACGAAAGGCCGTGATGGAGTCGGAGTAGCTGCTATCATGCCGCGCGTGGCGGACGCCCCGGAAAAACGCACGCGCGGCCGGAGGATCTTCGACGGTCTCGCCGTCGCCACGCTCGTCGTGTTCGTCGCCTTCTGCGCGGTCATCACGCTCTGCGCGGCGCGCATCCCGGAGCTCAAGGAACGCGCGGCCCGCAAGCGGCTCGAAGGGTACAAGCGCACGTCCGTGCGGTACCAGAACCTGCGCTTCTCGCACGACGACGCGCGGCTTGTCTTCGACGTGCGGGAGCATTTCGCCCACCAGGACGACCCGCAGTCCACGCGTCAGACGCTGAACCCCGGCGTGATGAAGGAGACCGACCGCGTGTCTGAACCGCGTCCCGACGACGGCGGCGACACGGAGGTCATCGTCGAGCAGGTGCTTCGCGCCTACGGCCTCGCTCCGCAGCTCACGGCCACGGACATCGTGCTGAGCCACGACCGCCGCGAAGCGGCCCTGCTGTTCGCGGCGACCGGCGTTGTCCGCCGCGACGCCGCGGGCCGCTGGCGCCGCGTGGCCGGCGAGGAACTTCCGCCCGCGATCGCTCGCATCGCCGACCGTCCGCGGTCGCTCGACAGCGCGGATCCGCAGGAGTGGGCCGACGCCGCCATCGGCGCGGCGCTCCGCGACGGCGCCCGTGCCGCCGTGTTCGCGGTCCGGCTGATTCGCGTCCACCGTGACGCCACATTCGAGACGGACGCGCTCGCATCGCTGCTCCTGTGCCGGGAGCTCCGCGACGCCGATCCGGAGATTGCGCGCGTCGTGCTCGATGTGCGGGACGCCGGCCTGCAGCGCCGGCTCGTCGAGGGCGCGGAGAACCGCGCGCGGCGGTTCCGGACCGGGCCCGACAGCCAGCGCATCCCGGAGGTCGACCCGGCCTCACGGCGCGCGCTCGTGACGGCGGTCGCGGCCCGCGACTGGGGCGACAATCCGACGGACTTCGTGCGAGGCTGGGCCCTCGGAGCGATCGAGGACGGGACGTTCGCGCTCCTGGACAAGCCGGAGCAGCAGAACCTCATGCGGCGCCTCTCGCGCCACGTGCAGCCGTCGTACGCGGCGCGGCTCGCGCGAGCCGTCGAGTCGCGCCCCGCGCTCGAGGCCGCCGCCGCCTACCTGCTCCTGCGCCGGGCGGTCGGCGAGCCCTTCGAGACGGAGCCCGACGCCGGGATGCACGCCGACGCCCGCGCCTGGACGGTGGAGCTGCGTGCGCGGAAACCCGACCTCTTCAAGGATCCATGAGGCCCGGCGCCCTGCGCCTCACCGGCGGCACCGCGCGCGGCGCGAAGCTCTTCAGCGTCGAGGGACCGGACGTCCGCCCCGCCCTCGCCCGCATGCGCGCGAGCGTCTTCGAGATCCTGCGCGCGCGGCTCGAGGGCGCGCGCGTCGTCGACCTCTTCGCCGGCAACGGCACCCTCGGGTTCGAGGCCCTGAGCCGCGGCGCCGCGTGGTGCGCCTTCTTCGACATCGACGCCCGCGCGATCGAGTGCGTGCGGCGCAACGCCGACAAGCTCCGCCTGACCGACCGCGCGGAGATCGTGCAGGCGAGCGCGCACGACGCGCCGCGGAGGCTCGACGCGCCGGTCGAGGTGGCCTTCGTCGATCCGCCGTACGCGCTCTACGACGACCCGGCGGAGACGGAGCTCATCGCGGGCACGGTGCGCGCGCTGCCGGGGACGCCCGTCGTCGTCGTCGAGCACCGCGACCGCCACGAGCTGGGCGACGCGTGGGCGGGGAAGCGCCGCACCGACCGCCGCCGCTACGGCGGCACGCACGTGTCGTTCTACGCGTAATTCGTTTTACCGCCCGGCCGCGTGCGCCGTCGTTCCTCGGGAGCGGCAAGGAGGACGGCGATGAGAACGGCGATGACGGCGGCGCTGGCCCTGGCGGTGGCGGGAACGGCGCTCGCGCAGGACACGCGCAAGACGGCGGTCGCGGGGAAGCTCGAGAACTCGCGGATCACGCTCGACTTCAAGGACGCGCCGCTCGACGACGTGCTGAACTTCCTGCGGGAGTTCACGGGGATCGACTTCATGCTCGACGCGGGGGTGCGCGACAAGCTGTCGGACGACCAGCTGAAGGTGACGTTCAAGGCGAAGGACCTGACGCTCAAGGCGGCGCTGAAGCTGATCCTGACGCCCCGGGAGCTGACGGTGGTCTACCGCGACGGCGTGCTCGTGGTCGAGCACAAGGACAAGACCGCGCGCGCCGTGACGATGGAGCTGTACGACGTGCGCGACCTGCTCCTCAAGATCCAGGACTTTCCAGGGCCCGTCGTCGAACTCGCCGGGTCAGGCAAGTCGGGCGGCACGTTCGAGTTCACCGTCGACGAGGGGAAGTCGGTGATCGAAGAGGGCTTCCTCGAGGAACTCGTCAAGGCGAACACGGGCGACCGGAGCTGGGACGAGAACCCGGCCGCCAGCCTGTCGCTCGTCAACGGGCGGCTTGTCGTGACCCAGTCGAAGAAGGTCCACGAGGAGATCCGCCGTCTGCTCAACCTGCTCCGGCAATACAAGTAGTTCGACTCGACCTTTCGGTCCCGCTCATCCCGGTGGAGGGTCGCCATGACGCTCGTGCTCGCGCTCTCGCTGCTGTGCCAGGTGAAGGCCGATGTCGTCACGAAGCTGGACACGCGCGTGTCCGTCGAGTGGAAGGGCGTCGGCCTCTCGGAGGCTCTCGACCACCTGCGGTCGGCGACGGGACTGCAGTTCCACGTCGAGGTGGACGACGACCCGTACGTACACTTCACGGGCAGGGACCTGCCGGCGCGCACGGTGCTGAAGCTCGCGCTGCGGTCGGCCGCGCTCGGCGCGGTCTACCGCGACGGCGTGCTCGTGGTGCGCAAGCAGGGCGAGGAGCGGGGCGCGCGCACCCTCCAGCTCTACGACGTGCGGGCGCTCGTCCTGCGCGTGCGGGACTTCCCGGGACCGCGCGTGGATCTGCGGCCGCAGGGCGTGCTGGCGCTGGTCGGCTGAGGCTGGGACTTCTCCGCGGAGGATCCGCGTGTGCTGACGGAGGAGTTCATCGTCGAGCTCGTCAGGAGCGCGACCGGCGGGCGCTCGTGGGACGATGATCCGAAGGCCGGGATCGAAGTCGCCAACGGCTTCCTCACCGTCACCCAGACGAAGTCCGTACATGAAGAGATCCGCGGCCTTCTGGCTCGTCTTGGCGGCGTCCGCTGACGCTTCCGCCCAGGACCTCTCGCGACGCGTGTCGCTCGACTGCGACCGGGCGCCGATCGACGTGGTCGTGGACGGCTTCCGCGCGGCGACCGGCGTCGACATCCGCATCGACGCGTCCGTCCGCGAGCGCCTGCGGGCGGACGACGTGCGCGTCACGTTCCGCGGGCGCGACCTGACGCTCCGCACCGCCCTGTGCGCCGTGCTCGCGGCGAAGCGCCTGGCGGCCGTGCGCCGCGGCGACGTCCTGACGGTCGTCCCGCGATCGTCGCTCCTCGTCACGGAGATCTACGATGTCCGCGACCTGGTGCACGGCGTCCGCGACTTCGTGCCGCTCGGCGACTTCGGCTTTCCGCGGGCCCAGGACGCTCCGCCGCCCGTCTTCACGCTCGACGACACCGTCCGCGGAGATGCCGCCGAACCGCTCGTCGACGTCGTGCGCACGCTCACGGGCGGCCGCTCGTGGGAGGGGGGCGACTCCGCGATGCACCTCGTGAACGGCCTGCTCATCGTCACCCAGACCCGTCCCGTCCATCGCGAGATCCGCGACCTCCTGCGCCGTCTTCGCCACTGACCGCAATTCGTATTCGCGATCCGAGATTCGCTTTACCCCCGACGCCCGGCGCCGTCAGCATTGAGACGCCCGGCGCGGGCGTCCTATAATAGGCCCAAGATAAAGGAGAGCGGTATGCGGCAGACCCTGACCCTCGCGGCGCTCCTGGCGTTCGCGGGCACCGCCTTCGCGCAGGAGTCCGCTCAGGACCCGCGCAAGACGGAGGTCATCAACAAGCTGAACTCGCAGCGCATCTCGCTGGACTTCAAGGACGCACCGATCGAGGACGTCGTCAACTTCCTCCGCGAGTTCACCGGCATCAACTTCTACATCGACCCCGACATCCACGCGAAGCTCTCCGAGGACCAGTTGAAGGTCACGCTCAAGGTGAAGGACCTCCTGCTCAAGTCCGCCCTCAAGCTCATGCTCACGTCGAAGGACATGACGGCGGTCTACAAGGAGGGCGTGCTCGTCCTCCAGCACCGCGAGAAGGCCGTCAGCTCCACGACCATGCAGGTCTACGACGTGCGCGACCTGCTCTTCAAGCTCCAGGATTTCCCGGGCCCGAAGGTCGAGCTCACCAGCGCCTCCGGGGGCGGCACGCCGCTCACGGGCGCCACCTTCACGCTCGAGGAGCCCAAGAGCGTCATCTCCGAGGAGTTCATCACGGAGATCGTCAAGACCAACACGGGCGACCGCAGCTGGGACGAGAACCCGAACGCGAGCATCAACCTGGCCAACGGCCTCCTCGTCGTGACGCAGACCAGGAAGGTCCACGAGGAGATCAAGCGGATGCTCAACCTGCTCCGGCAGTACAAGTAGAGCCCCACACATCGCGAGATTTCCACCGGCGCCTGAAAGGGCGCCGGTGCTGTTTACGCGCGCCCAGACATTGAAATAGAGAGAACGACCGGGCCGGTTTTGCGTCAGAATAAGAAGAGGCCCAGCGCCCAGCCGCGCTGATCCTCTTGACTGGAGGTCGACGTGAAGCCCGCCCGCACACTCGCCGCGCTCCTCGCCCTGGGCCTGGTCGCGCTCGTCCCCGCCGCCCCCGCCGCCGCCCGCCAGCAGGACGACGACGGTGTCTACGTCGACGAGATCAAGAAGGAGTTCCTCGAGAAGATCGCGAAGTACGCCGCGGCGAAGGACTGGAAGGCCGTCTTCGACAACTACGCCGTCGCCCTCACCAAGTACCGCTCGAAGCTGGTCCGTCCCGACCCGGCGGTCCCCGTCTGGTGCAGCGTCGTCGAGCATCTCAACCGCGAGTTCGCGAAGCTCCCCGCCGACGCGTTCCAGTACTACCGGCTCGAGAACGACGGCAAGGCAAGGAGCGACTACCTGACGGCCGTCGCGGAGGACGACCGACGCCTCCTCGAGAAGCTCGTCGAGGAGTACTTCTTCGCCGAGATCACGGGTGAGGCGCTCGACTACCTTGGCAGCCGCTACTTCGAGGAGCGCAGGCCGCAGGAGGCGATCCACTTCTGGCGGAAGCTCCTCGAGACCTACCCCGATCCCAAGATCCCGCGCGAAGTGATCGCGGCCCGGATGGCGATGGCCGCGGTCGCGTGGCCCAACGAGCGCGCGCTCGAGGACGTCCGCCGCATCGTCGCGGCGAAGGGGATCGACGGGAAGATCGTCGCGGGCGGGCGCGAGGTGAATCTCTCGGAGTTCCTCAAGGGGCTCAGCGTCCCGCGGCCGCCGCTCTCCGCCGCCATCGGCAAGCTGCCGATCATCCCGGACCCGGAGAACCGCTTCGAGCGCAAGGTCATCGGCGTGCGCAACGAAGTGAAGCGCTGGACGTTCGACCTCAGCGAAACCGCGCAGCAGCCGCGCGGCGGCCGCATCCGCCGCGGCTTCGAGACGCCGCAGGTCGCCTCGCGCCCCGAATACCCGTTCTTCCCGGCCTACGGGCGCGTCGGCACGCGCGAGCTCGTCATGTTCACGAACGGCCAGCGCGTGATCGCGATGAACCCGTCGCGGGCCGCGATGGACAAGCCCGAGTCGTGCGTCTACTGGCAGTTCCCCGACAAGGACAAGCCGCCCGTCAAGAAGGCCGCGCCCGACAGCAACTTCGCCGGCTACATCTGGTACACGATGCCCCAGATCGGCGTGACGATCGACGGCAACATCGCGCTCGCCACGATGTACTCCGAGAAGAAGGTTCCCGAGGGCGGAAACCAGAACCAGGACATCTTCCAGGGCACGTGCCGGCTCGTCGCGTTCAACCTCTGGACGGGCGGCAAGCAGGTCCGCTGGGACACGGACGACGAGGAGATCCACTCGCTCTTCCGCAAGCTCGAGTTCTACGACCGCAACTGGACCTTCAGCGGCCCGCCCCTCGTCAAGGGCGACCGCATCTACGTCGGCGTTTCGACCTCGCCCATCGGCGAGAGCGAGAGCCGCGTGCTGTGCCTCGACCGCCGCACGGGCAAGCCGCTCTGGACCACGTTCCTCGGCAGCGTGCCCAACCGCAGCAACCCGATGTGGGGCGGCGGCGGCCGCTTCATCACGTACGTCACCTCGCTCGCCGAGGAGGGCGGCGTGATCTTCGCCCACGGCAACATCGGCTGCGTCGCGGCGATCCACAGCGTGACGGGCAACATCCTCTGGCTTTCGAAGTATCCGCGCGCCGCCGGCCAGCGCGACGACAACTGGGGGCGCGGCGTCATCGCCCCGGAGATCCGCCCGCCGAACCCGCTCTTCCTCCACCGCGGCCGCCTGTACACGCTGCCGCAGGACTGCTGGGAGTGGCAGGTGTTCGACGTGGCGAGCGGCAAGCGCCTCGACGTCCCCGCGCCGAAGAAGAGCGACGGCGAGATCCAGTGGCGCGCCACGCACCAGATCGTCGGCGTCGTCGAGGACTGGATGGTGCTCGGCGGCACGGAGAGCCACGTCGTCAACCTTGTCGACCGCAAGAACGACGCGGGCGAAGTCCGCATGCCCGCGGGCCGCGCCTACTCGCTGCCGCGATCGAACGTCTCGAAGTGCGGCCGCGGCGTCGTCGCCGGCGAGACGATCTACCTGCCGACCTGCGACGACGTCACCGGCGCGCTGGCGATCTACCACGGCGTCGGCTCGTTCAAGAACCTCGACCAGCCGAAGTGGAAGGAAGCGAACGAGTACGGGAACCTCGTCGTCGCGGGCGACTACCTCGTCGTCTGCACGCAGACGAAGGCGATGGTGTACACGGACGAGGGCACGATCGACCGCGAGTTCGTCCGCCGGCTCGTGCAGAGCCCGCCCAACCCGGGCGCGTTCCTCGAGCACGGCGACATCATGCGGAAGAACGACCGGCTGGTGCGCGCCGCGGAAGGCGATCCGAAGTGGGACCCGAAGGTCCGCGAGGTGAAAACCGAGCTCCACGACATCTTCATGCGCCGCGGCGACGAGGCGTCCGGGTCGAGCGACGTCAGGCAGATGCAGACCGCCGCCGAGTACTTCGCCATGGCGCAGGGCTTCGCGTACGACGAGCGTACGATGGCCGACGCCACGCGGCGCCTCGGCGAGACCTACGAGCGGCTCGCGACGGCGAAGAAGTCCACGCCCGAGGGGAAGGAGTTCGCGAAGAAGGCCGTCGAGGAGTACCAGAGGATCATCGAGAAGTCGCGCGACAGCTACCACAAGCCGGAGGGCGGCGACCTCATCCAGAAGATGTACGCCTACGCGCAGAACCGCATCCGCGACCTCCGCAAGGCGTGGGGCGACGACGTCGTCGCGCCGATCGAGGACGCCGCGCGCGAGGCGCTCAAGGGCGCGAAGGAGGGATCCTCCGAGGCCCTCCGCAAGATCACCGAGCTCTACCCGGACACGAAGGCCGCCCGCGACGCCTGGGACCGCATGCTCCAGGAGCTCGAGAAGCAGGGCGACTTCAAGAAGCTGCTCTCGACGCTCCGCGAGATGCGCGACAAGTTCCCCGAGCGCAGGCTCGAGCTCCAGAAGAGGCTCAACGAGACGCTCGAGAAGCTCTTCGACTGGAAGCGCCTGTCGATCGAGCTCACGCGCACCGCGACGCTCTTCGGCGACGAGAAGATCGTCGTCGGCGAGCAGGAGATGACGATGCGCGAGTGGGTCTCGAAGAAGCTCGAGACCCTCCGCTCCATGAACCCGGAGATGGCCGTCTCGAATGAGCCGGTCAAGGCGGTCGGCGAGATGGACGCGCTCAAGGGACCGGGCGGCCGGTGGAACCTCACGACCGGGCTCGTGCCGCTTCATCCGATCGGGCTGGCGCCCGCCGGGATCGACGGCGATCACGAGTTCTTCGCGCGCGGCTCGTCGATCGAGCTCTGGAACGTGAAGGAGAACAGGAAGGTCTGGTCCGCGCCGCACCCGGGCGGCTGGCTGGGCGCGGGGTACCAGGATGTGAAGGCCGGCGCGGAGCTCGGGGCCTCGATCATCGAGATCCTGGCCGGCTCGCCCGCCGAGAAGGCCGGGCTCCAGGCGGGCGACGTGATCGTCCAGATGGACGCGCGCGCGGTCCGCGTCGAGTCGTTCGACGAGCAGCTCGCGGCGGCCGGCGCCGGCGCGACGGTGCGCCTCCACTACCGCCGCGGCACCGCGCTCAAGGAAGTCGAGGTCGCGCTCGCCGCGTGGCCCTCCGACTCGCGGCCCGGGATCGTCGGCGTCGTCTTCACGCGCGACTACCAGGTCGCCGTCGTCTGGGAGGACGGCATCATGGCGTTCGACGCGGCCACCGGCGCGCCGGGATGGACCTTCCGCGCGATCCGCGACCGCTTCACGCTCGTCCGCGCGGGGGCCGTCGACGGCCGCGTCTTCGTGCACGAGCACTTCCGTGTCGACCGTCCGCGCGGGCCGTACCGCGCGCTCTCGTCGCAGATGCAGCAGGAGAAGGCGTTCCCGGCGGAGGAGGACTCGCACAGCAGGGTCATCTGCCTGGACGACGCGACCGGCGAGGTGCGCTGGGCGAAGAGCTTCCCGTTCGACGCCGGCGCGGCGCCGAACCACGCGGTCGAATTCCACGCGGAATACCTCGGCGATACGCTCGCGGTGTACAACCGCGCGTTCCGGGGGAACGTGCAGTCGTTCGAGCTGCAGATCCTCGACCTCGAGGGCCAGCTCAAGCGCCGGACGCCGCTCGGCAACAACGTCATCGCGAGCGCCGTCGAGCCGGAGCGCGGCATCTTCTACTACGTCGAAGGCTCGAACATGCGCATCCTGCGCGGACTGCGGCTCTGGGGCGCCGACGCGGAGAAGGGCGCGTACGCGATGGAGATCCAGCTCCAGCCGAAGTACATGGACGGCAACGCGTACGTCTGCGGGCTCGAGGCGCGCGGCGACTGGGTCGCGCTCGTCGTCCCGCCGTGGAACCAGGGGGCCGTGCGGCAGCCGCGCGGCCAGCCCGCCGTGCAGGGGACCGATCCGAAGGTCGTGATCTTCTCGCTCAAGACGGGGAAGGAGCACGCGCTCGTCCCGCTCCCCGAAGGCCGCAGCCTGCCGATGAACTGCGCCGTCTCCGCGCTCGGGCCGGGCGACATGCTCTACGTCTACAACGTGCCCGGGACGAAGGTCAACCCGCCCGCCGGCGAGCGTCGCGCGTACCTCACCGCGTGGCGGATCGTCGAGGGCGACGCCAGGTTCGAGCTCGCGTGGGACGCGGTCGCCCCGTGGCTCACGCCGCAGGCGGGAACGCGAGACGTCGTGGCGATCGCCGGTTCCGTGATCCTCTACGCGCAGCAGGCGTCGATGCCGCGCGACGCGTCGACGCGCGCGATGGCCGCGGTGTACGACCGCGAGCGGGGGTACCTCCAGACGGTGGTGCCGGAGCTGGCCGTGACGCAGGATGCGCTCGGCGGCACCATCGCGCCGCTCGACCGCCGCAACGGCCGCGTGTACCTGCAGACGACGAAGGCGCTCCAGGTCTGGGGTAACTGATCCGCGATGCTGTCGCTTGCCGTCGCGCTCATCGCCCAGTCCGGGGAGCTCCTGCGGAACGGCGACTTCGAAAAGCTGTCGGGCGAGATGCCCGCGGAGTGGACGGCGATCGCGCCCGCGGAGCACCAGAAGGCGTGCGAGTTCGCCTCCGACGGGAGGCACGCGCGCTCGGGGCGCAGCGCGCGCATCAGCAACACGAATCCGAGGAACCGCGGCGTCACCGCGTTCTCGCAGAAGCTCGACGCGGAGTCGGCGCGCGAGTCGCGGGGAAAGACGCTCGAGCTGTCGGCGTGGGTGAGGACGTACGAGGCGACCGTCGCGGACGTGTGGATGCAGTGCTACGACGAGGCGGAGAAGGAGCTTGCGCTCATCCGCCCGCGCGCGTACGGGTCGGTCTGGGGGACGACGGAGTGGGCGAAGGTCGTCGCGCGCGGCGTGGTGCCGGAGAAGACGCGGGCGATCGTCGTGCGGTGCGTGGTGCGCGGAATCGGCGAGGCGTGGTTCGACGACCTGAGCGCGCGCGAGACAAAGGCGGTGCCGCACGAGGTTCCGCCCGTGCGGCGCGACGACCTCGAGTGCTTCCGCGAGGCGGCGGCGAAGTACGTGGCGGGGACCGATCGAGACGCCATCCGGCCGTTCGCCGCCTGGACGCCGGAGCAGGTGGACGCGGCCCTTGCGCGCGGGCTCGGCCCGGCGCCGTGGGCCAGCGGCCATCGAAGGATGAAGGGCTGCGAGGTGTGGATCCCGGCGGAGGCGAAGGAAGGTCCGCGCCCGCTGCTGCTGGTCCTGTCGCGGGAAAAGGACGCGCACAGGCCGTGGGCGGACGTCGCGCGCGACCTGTTCGTCGTGCGGGCCGAGGGGATCGAGGCGCTCCGAGACGTGTGCGCACGGTTCCCGATCGAGGCGGACCGCGTGTACACGACGAGCCCGTCGTTCGCGATGGCGCACCCGGATCGCATGGCGGGCGTGGCGGCGCTCGGGGAGCCGCTCGACGGGGTCGCGAAGGCGGCGCGGCGGCTGGCGGGGCAGGCGTGGTGGATCGCGGACGCGAAGGTCGACCGCGACGTCGTCGAGGAATTCCGTACGGCGGCGGTCGTGCACACCGCGCGCGAACATCTCGAGGCGTCGCGCGACGATCTCGCGATCGACCGCGGCAACGCGCTGGACTGGCTGACCGCGCGCAAGCGGACGCCGCCTCGGGCGGCGGTCGACGGAGGCGCGGCGACCGTCGAGGGCAACACGGTGACGATCGACGGCGTGCGGGGCGCGGTCCGCGTCTGGCTGCGCGTCGATTTCGAAAGGCCGGTGAAGATCGTCGCGGGGGGGAAGACGCTCTTCGAGGGCGCCGTGAAGCCGTCGTTCGACGCGTTCCTCGAACGGCTCGCGGCGACCGCGGATACGGGCGCGACCTATTGGGCGTTGGTCGAAGTGCGGGTAGAATAGGGACGGATGACGCACGAAGGCCCGGGGGCCGTTCACTGGGTCCCGCCTCGTCAGGTGCAGATTCCCGTGGAGTTCGGTCGCGGGGACGCCCTGGCGGCGGTCGCGGGCGTCGCGCTCGGCATCGTGGCCGTGCTCGTGTTCGTCGCCGTCCGGCCGCGCGCGGAGGCCGTCGCGGTCGCGCCCGCCGTCGTGGAGGCGGAGCCCGTCGTCATGCCCGACCTGCCGCCCGCGCCGGATCCCGGCACGCGCACGGCGCCGTACTGCGAGGCGGCGGCCGACGGGACGCTGCGCATCCCGCGCGAGGCCGCGCCGCGGGTGGGCGTGATGGTCCTGCCGTTCGGGTACGTCCGGAAGTCGGAATACGACGAGTAACGGAGAACCCGCGCGCCGCTCGTCCTCTTAATCAGGAATGGAGGAGAAGGACGGCGAGCTCGTCGAGCGCGCCCGCCGGGGGGACGAGCAGGCGTTCGCCGCGCTCTACCGCCGGTACCGCGACTGGGCCGCGTCGCTCGCGTTGCGCTTCTGCGGCGACCGCGACGAGGCGCTCGACGTGCTGCAGGAGACGTTCGCGTATTTCTTCCGCCGCCTGCCGTCGTTCGAGCTGCGCGCGCAGCTGAAGACGTTCCTGTACCCGGTCGTGAAGCACATCGCGCTCAACCGGAAGCGCGCCCGCCGGTCGCCGGCTCCCGCGGCCGAGCCCGCGGTCCAGCCCCCCGACTCCGCGATCGACCACCTGCTCGGCGGCCTGTCGGAGGCGCACCGCGAGGTCGTCTGCATGCGGTTCGTCGACGGCCTCGATCTGGCGGAGATCGCGGAGGCGCTGGAGATCCCGATCGGCACCGTCAAGTCGCGTCTCCACCACGCGATCGCGGAACTGCGCCGTCGAAAATCGGTGAACCTGCCGGCCCCTGCGCGGGCTGAAGGTGTGGAATGAAGCACCTGGATCCGCTGGAGCTGGACGCGGCGCGGGCGGGCGTGGAGAACGCGCACGCGGAGTCCTGCGGCGCGTGCGGGTCCGCGGTGGCGGAGCTGCGGTCGCTCGCGGAGCGGCTCGCGTCGGCGAGCCGGATCGACGTGCCGGCGTCGGTCGACGCGGCGATCCTCGCGGCCGTCCCCAGGAAGCGCCCGCTGTGGCGGATCTGGGTGGCGGCGGCGGCACTCCTGGCGGTGGCGAACGGCGTGGGCACCGTCCGCTTCCAGCCGCGCCCGCCGGACGTGGTGGACGCGTATCGCGTGTCGCTGCGGGGCGGCGACGGCGCGGCGCTGGCGCGCGCGTGCGTGCGGACACCGTTCCTGGCGATCGTGCTCGGCGCGCAGGACGAAACGCGGTTCAGCGCGATCGACGTCACCATCGACGGCGGCGCGGAGGCGGTCGCGGCGTGGCAGGTCGAGGTGAAGGGCAACGCGCAGGTCGTCGGCATCGAGGGCGGCGAGGGCGTGTGGAAGGAGCCCGCGCAGTACGATCCCGAGGCGCTCAACGGAGGCCGCGTGGTGCTCGCCGCGTTCACGAGCGCGAAAGAGCCGCCCATCGGCCGCGTGCGGGTCGCGCGGCTGCACGTCGTGTCGGCGGGCGCGCCCGAGGTGACGGTGAAGCTCGTCGCGGCCGCGCTGCCCGGCGGCGCGCGCTTCGTGCCGAAGGTCGAGACGGGAGGGACGAAATGAGACGCGTACTGTGGGTGGGACTGATCGTGCTGCTCGTGATACCTGTCGCGTGCGGGTATCGTGCGGTGCCGCGCGAAGCACACGACGATGAAGGGCTCGCCGCAAGCGTGCGGACCACGCCGCCACCGGTCGGTTACCTCGCCGACGTGGACGAGTTTGCGGTCATCGAGCGTGCTCCCACGCGCCGTCCACGGCAGGAAGACCCTCGCGGCGGCGAACTCCGCACCAAGCTCGGCGACAAGGACGTCCCGCTCCCGCTCAAGCACACCGACGTCAAGGCGCAGGTCACCGTCCACATCGGGAGCGTCACCGTCACGCAGCAGTACCACAACCCGTACGACGGCAAGATCGAGGCGGTCTACGTATTCCCGCTCCCGGAGAACGGCGCCGTCCGCGACTTCGTCATGACGATCGGCGACCGCAGGATCCGCGGCATCGTCCGGGAGCGCGAGGAGGCGCGGAAGATCTACGAGCAGGCTCGCGCTCGCGGGCACGTCGCGTCGCTCCTCTCCCAGGATCGCGCGAACATCTTCACGCAGTCGGTCGCGAACATCGAGCCCGGCACACAGATCGACGTCTCGATCACGTACTTCCACGCGCTCAAGTACGTCGACGGCGAGTTCGAGTTCTGGTTTCCGATGGTCGTCGGCCCGCGCTTCAATCCGCCGGGCACGACGGGCGGAGTCGGCGCCGTGCCGCGCGGCGGCCGCGGATGGTCCGGTCAGCGCACGGAGGTCCAGTACCTGCGCCCGGACGAGATCAGCGCGCACGACATCGCGCTCGCCGTGGACATCGACGCGGGCGTTGCGATCGACAACCTCCACAGCCCCACGCACGTCATCCACGCCGAACGGCCGGGTGAGGGCCGCGCGCGGGTGACGCTCAGCCCGAACGACCGCATCCCGAACAAGGACTTCGTGCTGAGGTGGCGGGTCGCGGAGCGCAAGGGCCCGCGGGCCGCGCTGGCGACGTTCCGCGACGAGAAGGGCGACGGCTACTTCACGCTGATGCTCCACCCGCCCGCGGAGCTCGGCGACGTGCCGCCGCAGCCGCGCGAGATGATCTTCGTCCTCGACTGCTCCGGCAGCATGAGCGGCGAACCGCTGGCGCTCGCGAAGCGCGCGCTGGAGCGCTGCCTCCGGCGGCTGTCGCCGAACGACACGTTCCAGGTCATCCGCTTCTCGGACAGCGCCTCCGCGATGGGCGACCGGCCCGTCGCCGCGACGCCCGAGAACGTCCGTCGCGGCCTCGGCTACGTCGAAAGCCTGACGAGCGAAGGCGGCACGAGGATGGAGACCGGCATCCGCGCCGCGCTCGACGCGCCCGCCGACCCCGGCCGCTACCGCATCGTCTCCTTCATGACCGACGGGTACATCGGCAGCGACCGCGAGATCCTCGGCCTCGTGAGGAAGCACGTCGGCCACGCCCGCATCTTCAGCTTCGGCGTCGGCTCGTCGATCAACCGCTTCCTGCTCGAGGGCATGGCACGCCTCGGACGGGGCGTGTGCGCGATCCTCACGCTCGACGAGTCGAGCGAGAAGGCGGTCGACGCACTCTACCGGCGAATCGAGCGGCCCGCGCTCTCCGACATCCGCATCGACTGGGGCGCGATGGCCGCGACGCAGGTGTCGCCGAACCCGCTGCCCGACCTGTTCGTCGGGCGGCCCATGATCGTGAGCGGCCGCTTCTCCGGCCGCGGCGCCGCGAAGGTGCGCCTCTCCGGCACCGTCGGCGGCAAGCCGCACGAGTCCATCCTCGAGCTCAACCTCGACGACCCGGGCCTGAAGCACGCGGCGCTCGCCGCCGTCTGGGCGCGCTCGAAGATCGAGGACCTGACCGACGAGATGACGTTCTCGCCCGTCGCGAGCGAGATCGCCGGCCAGGTCAAGTCGCTCGCGCTCACGTACGGCCTCGTGAGCGACTTCACGAGCTTCGTGGCCGTCGACGCGTCGCGCGCGACCGAGGGCGATCACGGAACGACCGTCGTGCAGCCTGTGCCCGTTCCCAAGGGCACGCGCTACGACACCACGGTTCCGGAGAAGAAACCGGACTAGCAGACAGAGCCTGGCTGCAGCGCCTTCTCGTAGACGCGGTACCGCTTGTACGGCTTCGCGCCCAGCATGACGAGCGGCCGGGTCATCAGGTCGTTGTTCTCGAGCACCCAGGACATCTCGCACTCGACGTAGCCGCGCTTCAGGCCGGTGTCCATGAGGCGCTGGTAGAAGAGCGGCCCGACGCCCAGGTGCTGCCACTGCCGCTTCACGCCGAGTGCGACGACGCGGAAGCGCTTGATCTTGCGCAGGTTGCGCTTCAGGAAGTGAATCCAGCCGAAGGGGAAGAGGCGTCCGTTCACGCGCTGGAGCGCGACGTTGATGTCCGGCAGCGCGAGCGCGAACGCGATCGTCTCTCCGCGGTAGGTCGCGAAGTACGCGAACTCCGGCAGGACGATCGCCTTCATGTCGCCGGCGACGAACCGGATTTCCTCCTCCGACATCGGCGTGAAGCCCCAGTTCTGCGCCCACGCGTCGTTGTAGATGCTCATCACGAGCCGCAGTTCGTCCTCGAAGCGCGAGAGGTCCACCTCGCGGATCTGCACGTCCGAGCGCTCGCCGGCGAGGCGGACGATGCGGTCGAGCCGGTCGCGAACCAGCTGCGGTTCGCGGACGGAGTAGGCGAGCAGGTCGATCGACTTCCGGTAGCCGCACGCGTCGACGAGCGGCGGATAGTGCGCGGGGTTGTACGTCATGAGCACGTACGGCGGCCGGTCGAAGCCCTCGATGAGCATGCCCGACGGATCGTTCGTCGACGGATTCACGGGTCCGAGCACGCGAGACGCGCCCCGTGCGCGCAGCCAGCCCTCCGCGGCGTCGAGGAGCGCCCGCGCCGTGGCGGAGTCGTTCTCCGTCTCGAAGAAGCCGAACCACCCGGCCTTCTCGTCGTGCGTCGCGTCGTGCGCCTGGTTCACGATCGCGGAGACGCGCCCGACGAGGCGTCCGCCGCGCCGCGCCAGGAAGTGCTGCGCCTGCGCCCGGCTCCAGAACGGATTGCGCGCCGGGTCGAGCAGCTTGCGCTCGGCCGCCACGAGGGGCGGCACCCAGTTCGGATCGCCGCGGTAGAGGTCCCAGGGAAGCCGGATGAACGCGTCGAGCTCGCGCGGCGTGGCGACGGGGCGGACGTCGGTCATGTCTCGATCGTGAGATCGAGCTTGCGGCAGCAGCCGATGAGGCGCTGCCAGCCGTCGTTCGTGAGGCGGATCGGGACCTTGAGGTTGGCCATCTCGATGAAGTTCCCGATGAACTGGCCGTGCACGAGGCGCTTCACGTGGCCCTTGGGAATGAACACCGAGAGCGGCGAGAGGCGTTTCGGCTGCTCCGTCGGCTCCTTCGCCGCGTCGGCCGCCTTCGCCTCGTCGGTGAAACCGTCCTTCTCGCTGAGGAAGTAGAGTCCGAGCGTCGTGACGTAAACCAGCCCGCTCGTCCACGACGCGGCGCCGCCGCCCGGGATGACGAGGCTGAACCTTGCCTCCGGGATGTAGCACGGGAGGACCACGTCGACTTCGGACGGCCGGCGGTGCGTCGTCGCACCGCCCACGGCCGTGGTCCCGCGCGGAGGCGTCGTCTCCGGGCGGTGGATGCGGCTGACCCGGCACGAGGGGCAGTGGCGCACCTCGATCGAGAGCTTCGCGCCGCAGCTCGGACAGGTCCAGATGTCGTCTCCCGGCACGAGGGCCAGTATAGACCCGCGGCGCCGGGCTGTCAGCAGTTGCGCGCCTTCGAAAGCGCGGGCGCGGCGCGCGCCGCGGTCTCGCGCGGTCGCTTTTGAATCAGACGACGCCGAGCTTCTTCCCGATGCGGCCCACGATGTCGATGACGCGATCGAGGATGTCGTCCGTGTGCGTGGCCATGTAGCTCGTGCGCAGGAGGCACATGTCCGGCGGGACCGCGGGCGCCACGATGGGGTTCACGAACACGCCGGCCTCGAAGAGCTCCTTCCAGAAGTTCAGCGTCTTCTCGAAGTCGCCCACGATGATCGGGACGATCGGCGTCTGCGTTTTCCCGATGTCGAACCCGAGGTCGCGGAACGCCGTATGCATCTTGCGCGTGTTCTTCCACAGCCGCTCGCGGTGCTCCGGCTCCTTCTCGATGATGTCGAGCGCGGCGAGCACGGTCGCGACGCACGCGGGCGGCATCGACGCGGAGAAGATGAGCGCGCGCGCGTTGTGCTTCAGGTAGTCCATGACGGCGCCCTCGCCCGCGATGAACCCGCCGAGCGAGGCGAACGACTTCGAGAACGTCCCCATGATGAGGTCGACGTCCTTCTCGACGCCGAAGTGCTCCGCGGCGCCGTGGCCGTTCGCGCCCATGTAGCCGATCCCGTGCGCGTCGTCGAGGAGGATGCGGAACCCGTAGCGCTTCTTGAGCGCGACGATGTCCGGCAGGTCGCCGAGGTCGCCCTCCATGCTGAAGACGCCTTCGGTGATGAGCAGCGACGCGCCCGCCTGCTCCTCCACGTCCACCGACGTGAGGACGCGCTCCAGGTCGACCAGGTCGTTGTGCTTGAACTTGACGGTGCGCCCGAACGCGAGCCGGCAGCCGTCGATGATCGACGCGTGGTTCATCCGGTCGCAGAGGATGAGGTCGTCCTTGCCGACGAGCGTGGAGATGGCGCCGAGGTTGGTCTGGAAGCCGGTGGAGAAGAGGAGGCACTTCTCCTTCCGGGTGAAGCGTGCGAGGCGGTACTCGAGCTCCTCGTGGATGTCGAGCGTCCCGTTCAGGAACCGCGAGCCGGTGCAGCCGCTGCCGTACCGGTCGACGGCCTTCTTCGCCGCCTCCTTCACCTTCGGGTGCGTCGTGAGCCCGAGGTAGTTGTTGGAGCCGATCATGATCATCTTGCGGCCCTTGATGACCACCTCGGCGTCCGCCCCGGACTCGATCGCCTTGAAGTACGGATAGTAGCCGTTCTGCTCGGCGTCCACGTGCCGGCGGTAGTTCCGGCACTTGGTGAAGAGGTCGGCGCGGCCGGTCGTCATGTGCGAATCGCAGATTTTAGTGCTCGGGGTTCAAATTGCAAGCGCTTAGTCAAGCGCCCGGATCTGCGATTCGATCTCCGGCACGCGGCTCGCGGGGGCGAGCTCCTTCGCCTTCTCGAGGTCCCGGCGCGCGTTCGTCTTGTCGCCCTTTTTCGCGAAGGCGCGCGCGCGGATGATGAGGGCGTCCGGCTGCGTGGGGTCCTCGTCGTAGGCGCGCGAGGCTTCCGCGATCGCGCCCGCGACGTCGTCCTTCGACAGGAGCGCGTCCGCCCGCAGCACGCGCGCGAGCGTGACGGCGGGCGAGCGTTCGAGGATGGCGTCCGCGGCGGCGACGGCGGCGTCCGCGTCGCCGGAGTCGAGGATCGCGCGGCCGCGCTCCAGCGCCAGCGACGCGTCCGACGGATCCTGCTGGAGCAGGTCGTCGTACTCCGCGCGCGCCTCGGCGAACTTCTTCGCCCGCGCGAGCGCCCGCGCCTTCTCGCGCCGCTCGCCGGCCCCCGCGAAGTCCCCGGCGGCGGCGGCCCAGTCGCCCCGGGCCGCGTGCGCTTCCGCGCGCACCTTGTGCGCGTCCGCCGACTTCGTGATGCCGAGGGCGAGCGACGCGTCGGTGATCGCGCTGTCGGCGGCGCCGCGCACGAGGTGGATGCGCGCCCGCACGACGTAGGCCGCGGCGTCCCGCGCGTCGCTTGCGATCGCGGCGCTGGCGGAGGCGAGCGCGCGGTCGAGCACCGGGGTGTCCCTGCGCCCGCCGCGGATCCAGGCCTCGATCGCCGCGCGGGCGTGCTCGAGTCGCGTGGCGCGGTCGTCGGGACGCAGCTCGGTCGCGCGGTACAGCTGCGGCTCCGCGTCCGCGAAGCGGCCGTCGGCCGCGAGGAAT